>Ga0179593_1503732_pt1 | contig 17086 bp, 19 predicted proteins | sample CZODoug2_1_08_16_FD_185931 | JGI IMG/M metagenome (GOLD analysis project Ga0179593, IMG submission 185931) | Vadose zone soil fungal communities from Angelo Coast Range Reserve, California, USA - CZODoug2_1_08_16fungal (PacBio error correction) | ecosystem: Environmental > Terrestrial > Soil >... | reverse complement strand
TTTTTTTTGGCCACTTATCTTCTAGCACCCACTTTTTAGCATTCTTTTCCTGGGAAAACCCCCTTTGGCGATGATCCCTGTTTCCAAACCCCTTGACTTGTTTCTGTGGGTCAACCCCCTTGGGTTTTGGCCCATCTCACTGCAATGAGACCCCCCCCCCCTTCTCCACACCCTACCTCGGGCGTGGTTTTTTAACTCCGAACCTGTGGCTTGGGACCTCCCCGCTTTTCACATGGGGCCTGTCATGCCTGTCCCCGCGTGGGCTTTTTCCCCGGGCAGCATACCAGTGGACCCGTATTTCCCTTCCCCGAACCTCCCCTTTCCGCCCCCTCCTGTGCTTCTGTTCACCTCTCCCAATTGTCCCTGCGGGGATTTGCTTTGGTCTACCATTTTTCTTTTGGCAGGGCCTTCGGGGAATTTGTTGTTTCGCCGCTCCCACTGGCAACCATTTTTGCACTTCCCGGTGTACAACCCTTTCGGCGGCGCCCTTGACTACGCGACGGCTCCCCCCCACACCTCCCATTTCCCTTCCCCACCGAGGCCAACCTCCCTGCTTGGGCGCTTTCAATTTGTTTTCTGGTTCTACTTCCCTCTTACTCCTTTCCTTCCGTGTTGTTGTTTTAGCAATGAGGCTGTTGTCCCTCAGTTGTTTCTTCTGAACACATTTCGCTTCCCCTTTTCTCTTTTTTGAAACATGCTTCGGGCGTTTTTTTTTCTTCCATTTGCTTTGTTTTTGTTGATTCGGTTTCATTCTGCTTTTCCACCGCCGATTTTCTTTGTGGGGCTGGCTTCCTCCCCCCCTTTTTGGTTGAAACGTAATTTCCTGACCAAGATGGTCCTTTTTCGAACTCCTGCCAGTACCGCCAATTTCTCTTGTGACGGACCCTGCTTTTTGAACGGATGGCGCTGCTCCCTCTTCCCAATTATTTTTTTCCCGGGTGTCCTTTGTAGTTAGCTACGGGCCCCCGGTTTGTACCCCCTTTTTCCATATTTGGTGCGCGCTTGTCTTTGGGTTTCTTCTCCGTCGTTCTTGAGTTTGAATTGCGGTGGCCTAAGTGGTTTCGGTTGGAGTATCTCCCGCGTTTTGTTCGCCCTCCCTTATCTTTTTCGAACGACCCACACCCCCACAGCAATGTCTGTTTTCCCTGGATCCTTGCGCCTTTGGTTTTTTGGAAACCTTTTTCCCCCCTTGCTCCAGTTTTCTTTTTGGCTCTCAATACCAACACTTGGCCTCTTATCGTTGGGCGGGCTCTTTTCCCTGTCGCGGCTCTTTTTCCACTTCCCGTCCCCACAACTTTTTCTCCGCAGCATTAAGCTTGTGATTCCCTTTCATGGTTTCTTTTTCACTGCTTCTCTTTTCTTCTAGTGTTTGCCCGGTTCCCCTTCGGCTGACCCCACACGCCCCCGGAGTTGTAGTTCCCGGTCAGTTGCCGTTTACTTTTCTTCTGCCCCACATCTTCCCGCATCACAGGCGATCGTTCTCTCCCCTCTCCCCCCCCTTTTTAGCCCCTTTTTGCTGGAAGGTTTTATAACTGAGGTTCCCACGTCGCGCCGAACCTCTCTTTTGTTAAACTTTTTTTTACCCTTCTCTATCACCCCTTTTTCGTTCACTTGTTTTTCCTACGTTCCAGATCTCTCGCCTCGCTCCGGTGCAAGAACATACCACCCTCGCAGTTTTGAAAACCCCCCCCTCGAACCCATGTTTTGGAGTTTTCGATTGCTCTGAGCCCTTGAGCCCCTGCCTTAACCGGTTCCGCTTTCTTGTATCGCTGCGTATTCTCCGTCCGGCGTTTTTGACCCTTTTGAGGTTGGCTCCGGCCCATAACACACGGCGCCGTCGTCTTCAGCCCCTTCTTTGTGCCCTTCGCCAGCAGGCCTTTTTTTTTTCGCGTGTTAAGCCCCCCTGCCTCCACTTAATGTTGCTGTTGCCGTCCCTGTCCCTGACGCTACGTCTGTTACTTTTTGCCCCGCCCCACCCCTCCCCGGTGTCTTAGGTGTCACGCGGATTGTTTTGGGCCCGTAATCGGTTCCGTGGGTCGCCACCTCATTCTACAGTGGCGGTCCCCCGTCCCTTCTTTCTGTCCCTTCTGCTATTTTGGGGTCCTTCTTGCCATTTGTCGCCCACCGGCGTTTTTTCCCCCCCAACCACCATCCCCTATCTCGTCAGGCACCCCAGCGTCTCTCTGCCTCCCAAGTCGTTTAGAGTTCTTGTTAGATCCCCTCAGGTGGGCGCTTTTTGTTTGCTTCTCTTACCTGGGGGAGTTTTTACTGTTCAGGGGGGTTTTTTCAGCCTTGAGGCGGGTGGCCGAAAACACTCCGTTGCCCCTTTTTCCCTTGGTTTTTGCAATTGGTCCCCGAAAGTAGAAGCTGGCTCCCTTTTTTTTCCCCATTGTTCTTTTTGCTTGTGCCCGTCTGCTTTCCCGTGTAATTTTCATGTTCGATTAAACGTGTCCTCGTTTGCTCCTCAAGTTGCCCCCCCACTTTCCTCGACACCTCCCCTGTATGACTTTGGTTCCTTTCTTCTGTTTACCACACTGCCCCGTGTCTTTTTTTTTTTTTTCTTTGTTACGAGTCATTTGCCACTTGGCGTTTTTCTACAGGCCCAGAGGCTTCGCCCCATCTTACGGTTCCTGTTGAACGTATTTTTTACGTTGATATTATTTACTTCCTTCTTTTTTTCCTTTGTGTTGTTTGAATCCCGATTTTTTCTCAAATATTTTTCCACTGGTACTTTGAACCGAGTGTTCTGGAACGTCTACGTTTCCTTTTCTTTCCCCCAGGCCTGGCACCCCCACTTTCTCCGTCAGCCCTGACCTTTCCGGTGGTCCCAATCCTTTTTAAATGAACCACCCGCTCGGGCCCGATTTTGGCGTCCTTTGCCCTTTCTGCCTTTTATGCAATGATGAGGCAGGCACTTTCATTCGGCTTTAGACTGCTCTTTAACTTGTCCACTGACCCTGCCACCGGCACCAATTGAATTGACCCTTGGAGTGTTTGTTGGGAACCACCCAAGAGACTTTTTTCCAAAAGCCCGGTGATGTTTTTTCCCAACACCTCTCCCCAACCACCCACTTCGGGTTGCCCTCTTGGGCGGACAGCCGTGCTCTCGGGTGACCAAAATTTTGCGGAATCCCGTGGAAAACCCCCTTACATTTTTGTAAGCGGTCCTTTTTTACATGACCCTTTTAACCGCTTTCGTTCGTCCTCTTTTTTGCGCGGAGTAGGCAGATCGCTGTGTCTTCCCTGTAGTGTTCCTTCCTAACTACTGCGCTCGGTTTTGTTCTATTTTTCGGAGGTTTTTTCCGCCGCGGTGAGGTTCTGCGGCTCTGTCACGGGGCGTCAAATAGTCTTCCTGAATCTCATTGGGCTTTTGACGCCCCTGTCAAGGTCGTCAGGCACCTTATTCTGGTGGCTGTTGATACGGGCATTTCCTCCATTTCGGCCCCCTTGGCGTGCCCCGATATTTTTTTTTTTCTTTTTTTTCCGTGCCGGACGTGGATCTTCTCTTGGAGGCAAGCAGTTGGAAAAATATTTCTTTTGTATCGGGGATTCCCGGCAAAACAAGATAAGGCTTGTTCGGGGTTGGTAAGGGTTTCCCCCCCGTGCCGACTACCTGTTTCCTTTGACGTTTTTTCCCCTTTTGGGGCGCCGGTCTCAGTCCCACATTTGCTTTGATCTCCCACTACACCCACGGTTTTTGCCTCGTACGGAGTGTTTTTGCTGAAGCGGGTCACGTTCTTTTTTCTCGCCCTCCCTCCGTCTCTTTGTTGTCGTGTTTTTTCTGTGGTAGTGTTGCGCTGCGGGTGGCATTTCTGTAGAGTTGCTTTTTACTTGATCGCACGAAGTTTGTGCTGTCCCGCCTTTTTCCCCCTTTCGCTGTGTGTTAACACCTGCGCTTTTTTCCTTTGTCGCCTTTACCCCCCAGTTGGACCCACCTTACGGGGATTAACTTTTTGGATAGCGGGTGCGCGTGATCTCCCTGAATTCGCGGGGACACCTGTTCCCTATTTCTTTTGTTCGCCTACCCGGTTTTTGACTTTCCGTGCTTTTGGGGTCGTTTTCTCAGAACTTGCCCCCCCCTCCCAAACCCTTTTTCCCCCTGAATCGTCATTAGTAACACGCTTCCCTTTTATCCACTTGTTTTACAGTTTGCCCCTTTCCCCAAGCCTATCAGGCATCAACCGGTGTACTCCACATTTTTGTTTTTGGGCTCAGCAGCCTTTTAAGCCGATTTCTCTGCGCTAAAGTCTCCCGGAGCTCTCCCTAGCGATGGGTGCACTGTCCTCGACGCCCTTGCCCCCAACCGGTGCAGGCTTTTCACACTCCCCCCCTGCTTTCTTTCCCAGGTTCCCCCCCCTTTTTGTTGGGGACCCCTTTGGTTTCGTATGCCGATCACTTTTTTCTCTTGCTACCAGCGCTATCACTCCCCGGCGTTTGCCCCTTTTCCCCCTCCCTGACCCTTTACGGGGACTCTTTCCTCCCTGGGCCGTTATTTTTTGCCCTTCGCCGTTCAATGGTCCCCCGGGTTCAGACCTTCCAACGTGCCCCCGGGTTTCATTTCTCTTGCCACTCGTCTGAATGCTTCTCCCCCCTCGGCTTTTTTTTTTTTTTTTTTTTACGTTCCTTGGTCTTCTCGACCTTATGGTTGCAGGCCTTTCTTGGTTTTTTTTTGAATTTTCGTTTGGTTCTCTGCCTCCCCCCCATCTGCCCCCCCCCACCGGTAGAAATGTGTGTGGACGTGAGCGGGCAATGCATACGCTGGCTTTCGCCAACATTCCAGACCCTGTCAATTTCCCGAACAACCGTTTGGCCCGTAGCTTTCCCCACCCCCGCGGAAGTCTTTTTTTATTCATCCCTTGGAATTGTTTCCTTCCTTCTGTCACCATTCATTTCCTCATTTGTTGTGTTGATGTTAGATCATGTTTCTCTGGTTCCTGGCCTCCCCGGCGACAAGTTTTCCGCGTGTTCCCCCTGCGGGGTATTTACAAAATGTCAAGGCCCGGTTCTTTTTTCTTGTTAAATTTGCGGTCGATTTTTGGTGAGAATATAAGTATTTGCATTGCACTCATTTCCCCCCCCACCCGTTAGTCTCTGGGCAGATGGGGTGCTTTCCCCTTCGCTCCAACCTTTACCGCAAGGAATTTGCCCCAACCTCTATGGTATACGTCCAAGCTTTGGTCGGGTCTGATTGGTGCCTTCCCCTTTTTATGGTGGGAAAAGGGTGAGCTTGTGAGCGAAATTGCAAGGTTTCACTGGGTCTTTCCCCAGGGCCCGCCCCTGTACGTTACCGGGCCGTTGCTTTCTATGCGGTCCTGTCATTGTCGGTTGAGTTTTCCGTCCCCCTCCCCCTGCTTTGGTGGTGTTTTCGTAGTTCGAAGTAGAAGATTCTGTCTTTGGGACGCCGAACCCTGCCCAAGCACAACTTTTTTTGTTGACTGGTAATCGAGCCTTTTTTGCGGTCCTTTTTTTCTGCTCACTTGCGTGAGATTAAAAAACCCTTGCCCTCCCTATCCGTTGCCGGTCCCGGTGGGTTTCGTCGTCAGCGTGAACCCCCACGGGTGGTCTAAGTTGAGGCTTTTTTCACTTCATGCTCAAGTGGGAAAGTTTGATGAATTATGGTCTTCTCCCCCCCCTTGGGTTTTGGCAAAGTTCCGGTTTCCCCCCCACGTCCCCGTCGTTTTTTTTTTCCACGTCCTGTCTTGGAAGCAATAGGTTATTGCCCTCTGCCCTTCGTTCCGCCGCGCCTGCCGCGCCCTTTTTTTTTTTCCCCCCCCCCGTTCAGCTCGGGGCTGGATTGTTCTCAATTCTTTCCACGACAGGTACGACCAACTCGCCTGCAGTTTTCCAACCGGATACCCGACTCATTTGTGGCGATCGTCCCTGCCGAGTCATTTTCCCCAGGCAAACTCGTTTTGCCGTTCCCCTGACCTACAGAGTATTACAGGGAAGTGAGGGGGAGCCCGTTTCGAGCGCTAGATGAGTTCGGAGCTCCATTTAAGGGCGGCGTTGTGATTTTTTTTTTTAAGGTGATATGAAAGGGGATCTTTTTTCCGGTTCGCGCCATCCCCAAGTCGTTTTCCTTTTTCTGCTTATGAAAGCACCCCCCACCCCCCCCCCCCCCCCCCCCCCCCCCCCCCCCCCCCCCCCCCCCCCCCCCCCCCCCCCCCCCCCCCCCCCCCCCCCCCCCCCGCTCGAAGCCATTTCCTGATCCTTTCGCGGGTCCCCCCCTTCGCACCCGAAATAGTCTCCCCCCATGATAAGTCACCTGTAGAAGATCCCTCGCTGCCGGCACACAACGCCGCGTCTCGTCCATCCCCCCTAGGCTAATTTTTTGCGTTGACGGAAAGTTCTGTTGAGCGGGGAGCCCCAGTTCCTGAACCCCCCCGGCACCTTTTTTTCCCCCCCCCCAGGCTCCCTTGTGGTGTTTTTTGTTTTATTCCGCGATTCGCCGTTGGCCGTCATCCAGCACGGGGACGTTTCCCCCGGTCCGCTTCCCCCAACACTGCGCCGTTTATTTAATAAAAGTACGATCTGGGCCTGCTTTCCGCTCCAATGCTTGAACGGGACGCAGTCCTGTTTCTTAGCGATTTCGTCCACCAATTTGGAAGGTGTTTTCCGTCGTTTGCGAGGTTTTTTGGGCGCCAGAGCGTGGTGAGTTCTTTTGCTGTACCTTCACCCCTTTACCCCCCTCTGGGCACTGGTTCCTGCTATTTTGATACCCCACGCGTTGGACGTGTTTGCCTTCTGTTTTCACCCATTTTGGGAAGGGCCTTTTTTTTTTCCCTGGTGCTGTCATTTATTTTATACTGGCTCCCCTTCGAACCCTTTACCTCGTTGTTTTGGCGATTTTTCCTACTCGTCTTAATTAGTTGGTGTTTCTTCTTTTTGATCCCCCCAAAGTTCTGCTTTTGACTTTGCTTTTCTTGACATGCTTGGGATTCGATTAGTTCGCGTTTGTGTTGTCCCTCGGTCCCCACGTCCGGTTTTCGATTTTTTTGATTTTCTAATCCTCCTTTCTTTTTTGTGGTTGAGATCCTATCTTACAAATGTGTTGCAAACATGGACGTTGGACTGGTTTGCCGACCCTACACGCTCTATGGTTTTCTCACCTTTCTCCCCATTGACCTGGCCCAAACGATCCGCCGCTGGGTTGAAGGTGGTTGACTGTGACCCCACGGCATTCCCCCCGGGCGCGTCGTCCCTTCGATAGCTGCCCCTCCGCTTGAGATGCATGGACAGACATTCGCCGGTCATCCTCAGTTACCCTCCCCCTACCCTTCCCCCCCCAGGCCAGGCCCCAACGTGAACTTGAAACTGGGCAGTGGTTTTGTGAAACAAGACCGGCTGTTTTTCGTTCAGTCTGCAACCCCATAGGTTTTTTTCCCGACAACCAATTTTTGCTAAATAGGATTGTTTCAGTCGACCTTGAGGATTCTTGTCTTGGGCTGCACCCCTGCGTGCCTCCTTGAAAACTCCCCTAAAGAGAACTCGGCGTACCCCCTTGCCGGGACTATTGCGGGGCGTTTGACTGGCGTCTCGTTTTGCCGATCGACCCCAGTCCCCTCGTTTCCTGACGACAGCACCCGTGATGTTTGTTCCTATTTCGGGGGGGTGTTTTGATGTATCTTTTTTGTGGTTCCTCCTGTTTTTTGTTTTTTTTGTGCGGTTGTGCGGCCTCGGTTCTTGTCGGCCCAATTCGTAGAAATTGACGATCTGAATCGCCAGTTCGGTTTTCCAATGTTGGTTTTTTTTCGACGCTCTTTTTTCCCCTTACGTTGAAATTACGGGTTTTTTTTTTCAATTTGGGCCCCCGAGTGCTTATTTCCCCGGGCGTTGGCCGTTTTTCATCGACTTCTCTTCTTTCTACGTTTCTTTTTCCCAGGTAAATCCCCTTCCTTTTGGTGCGGGCCCCCGGGTCACGACGCCCATGTGTTGGTTTGGCTTGGAGTTCCGTTCTGCGGAGTTGGCCTCCCCCCCCTCCCCCCCTCGAGGTGTTTTTTTCCGTTGGTTTGTATGGGTTCTGCCGCTCCACCCCCACTGCCCCTTTCCGTATTCCTTCCCCCCGGGACGAAGACACAAGAAAACTTTCAAGTCCCCCACAGGTTTTAGTCGCCCTAGTTTCTTTCGGAGCCCTGCTCAGGAAGCTAATCACGGTTCCGCGGGGCTTTCTTCGTTATGTTGGTCGCCCTTTTTTGGGCAGAGTGGATCGTCTGATTTGCGTACCTCCCACCGCGCTTGATCGATCCCTGTGGCTGAAGTTAAAATCTGTTTCGTTCGGCTGCAATCCTTGATAAACCAGGCGTTTGGGGGCCCTGACCAATTTGTTTATGCGTGTGGCGCGGATACCGCGTGTTGAGGGGCTGTGCCCATTGTGGCGGTTCCCCCGTTCCGCCCTCCCGGATGACATCCCGGACGACTTTGTTGTTCTTTTTTTCATCCCAAGCGGCCTTTTGCGCCCCTCACCTTAACGTCCCCACCCCGCTTTTTTCCCCCTTTTTTTCCATTTTGAACCCATATCGGCCAATTGGTCCTCCCTTTTGTTTGCCCGGCAGGACTCCGCTTTGTCGTTGACCGGTGGTTCTCCGATCCGTTTTTTGTGGATTGGTTTGTCCAATGTTATCTGAGCGTGCACAACATTTTCGGATTTCCCGACACCACCCGTCGCGCCCCCCCCCCAGTTTTCAACCCGCCCCCTTTGCTGGGGAACACCACCTGGGGGTTCGTCGCTCAGGTTTAACCTTGCCGGATTCGTTTTTTTGTACCAAGCTTTTTTTTACAATCCCCCCTTCCCCTCGTCGGGGGGATTTACACCCCCCTTTTGAACCGCACAGGCCTTCTCCCAATCAAGACCATGGGCCTTTCCCGGTCCCACTGAGCCCCCTTTCCGTGGGATTGGTCCGGCTCAACCACCACACCCGGGCTGCATTTAGGGGCACCCCCCCCTTCCTCGCCGAACCCCCCTCCTGCTTCGTAACACCGATTTCCCAATTTTTTGCCGGGACGGTGCGGGTCTACTCGACCTATCTTGGGTTTATTTCCCTTTGCGTTTTAAACTAAGTCTGTGCAGAACCCCCCCCCCATGCACCCCTTGTGAATCAAGCTTGTTCCCGGCGCGTCCAATAAGCGCGGTTCCCCACCCCCAGACACTTTAAAACCGTCCCCCTTCTCCTTACCCCCCCTGGGTGGTCCCGCTCCAACTGTAGCGGCACCTTCTTCCCTGTTTTAAAAACTGCCTTTTCCTTTCTCTTTCCCAATAATTTGTTTGTGTAGATGCCTTTGTTTTTGTGACTTAGATTTACGCGGACCCTTTGCACCCCTCTTTTGCAGCGTGGTTTTTTTGTTTTGAAATCTCCGGGCTTTTCCGTGGAAAATTTGTCGAGTTTTGGCGCCTTAGAATAGGGATTCCCCCCCCCCCCCGCCATCTGACGTTTTTTTTGATTCCTTTTGTTTTGGTCTGCGCGATCCCCCCCTGAAAATCCGCCCAGGGGGAACGATGATAAGGTCCCTTTTTAACAGAGACGTCCCCCTTCTACCCCATGTTTGACTTGGGAAAAGCTTGGAGGAACCGGCTTCGAGGGTGAATGCTCCCCTTCTTTTTCAAGGAAGGTGGGTTTCATATCCCCCCCCCCCCCACCTTTGACTTCCCCTTTTCTCTCTGCTGTCTGGGGATTCCCCCCTTCCGTCTGGTCGGTGAGTCCCCGACGTCTATTTGGGAAATCTAGCCTCCCTTGTCTTTAGAATGGCATTTCTCTTGGCGTCGACCCCCCCTGCCCCCAGCACCACCGTTGCTTTGTTGGAACATGCGACTGATCAGAGAAAAGCGCCTATCCCATTGTTTCGGAACCCCCTCCCCTGGCGTGTGACCCACTTTGTGGAGCTCAGTTTCAAATTGCACCGTTCCATCTATGTCGCTATACCGGTTCCCCGTGATTGCTGTCTTCACCTCGCCCCCACAAAAGTTGGATTCCCCCCCCCCCCCCCTTTTTTTGATGACGTATGATTTCCCCAACTCATGACAAGGCCTTCGTTTGTTTGAGCTTGGCTTGCTGCCAGGTTTCCCGTTCGATTTAGGCCACCACCCCCACCGCCTTTTCCACGTCGGTTGAAGTCCAGGGTTTTTGGGTGGGTACTGGTTGAGTAAAACCCGCCCCGTCATTGCGTCCGATCCCCCCCCTTCGTTTTGAAGACGAGAAGTCCCCTGTCTCTCCACCACCCGTAGTACGCTGGCTGGAGGTTGTTTCTTGTAGGTTTTCACTGCCTTGGCCTAAAACGTCCCGTTGTCCTCCGCCCCCCCCGTATCCCTGATCAAAGGTGTTTTTTTTTCGCTTTTAGTGCGTCCTTTATCCACTTTTTTTTTTGCCTCTCCAACTTTGCGCCTACCTCACCCGCTCCCGCAATCCACCACGCGAGTGGTTTGAGGTTTTGGAAGCTTCTCTCCCGTCCTTCGATCCGGCATCCCTTTAAGGTCTTCTTGGGTTTGTTATTTTTTTGTTCTCTTTTAACTGTTTATTTCGCCGTTGGGGTCGTAGTGCGCGGCTTCAACCCCCCCACTTGCCCCCTTGGGGATGCAATAAGTCCCCTTTAAAATCAAGGGCTGCCTGATTTGATTGGTTTGTCATAACCGGGTTAAGGACCTTCGTATTCCAAACTGGCTGCCTTTCCCCGTCTGACTATCTTTCACGTTCTTGTAACTTCCACAAAGCGCTTACTCGGAACGTGGGCTTTTGGGACTAATGTAATCTTGGCTCGTCCTCCCCATCTACCTTTTATAAACTTCCTGGAGAAAGGCCGATAGTTTCATTCCGCGAACTGCAATCTCGAGCAGCCTATGAACCCTCTGCTCCCTAGGTCAAACCAAAAACGCGGACGCATTCTTTTTAAGGCAAAAACCATTCCCTCTGGAGGAATCGCGCCCGATTTTCACTCCTCCACCTGCGCCTTCTAGTAGGGTCCGAGATTTTCTTACTTTTAAAATCGTAAGGGTTGGAGTTACTTTTTCTGTCGAAGGTTGGTGCAGGCTAGCTTTTCCCTCCAAACCCCCAATTCCTATGGAACTAAGTTTTTTTTGTCCCTGGGGAGGTGCTCATTGTTTTCCCTTTCTTTTTCACCCTTTGGGTGCATTGTTTTTCCTCTTTTGGATGTCATGTTTGCATTTCCTACGGCCTTGTCGAATTTCTTGTGTTGCCTTTCTTCATTCTGCGGTTCTGTCCCGGACCCGTCCTTACCATATCCTTCTAGTCTGGGTCTTGCCGATTCTTTGGATCCAATTCCCGGATCGGTTGATTTTTTCAGAATCATGGCCCCTTCGCTTTTTACCCCGAACGCTAGGCGTTTGTTTAGCCAAAGAGTGCACGTCCCTTTTTTCCTCTTGTGATTGACTCTCTTTTCATCGCCTCCCGTTGTTTTCCGTTGGTTGTTTTTTCTGCTCTATCTCAAAATATCCCCCTGCCCGTTTGCCTTTTTTTTGTTTTATACCCCCCGTCTCCGTGTTCCCCTTCTGGGCACTTCTCTGTCAGCCCTCGACCCGGGCCCTTTTTTAGCTGGTAGGCCTACCCGTCGAAACGAAAGTTTTTAGGTAAGGCCCCTCCCGGCCGCACGCCCGAAGTATAGCATGCGTCCTTCGCGGTCGTTTTTTCCTGGTGCAGTATAAATGACCCCCTTTGCCTCCCCCCCCATCAACACAACGGCCACCGACCCATGTGCGTGTTTGGTGGCCTGGATAAACAAACACAAAGGCACTTGTCCCGGCCCTTCGTTTTCGGACACCCTTTTCGCAACCCTTTTCGTTCCATTTATTGTTGTTCTGAACCCGCAAGGCTCGCGGGCTTCGTGACCAACCGTAAGTGACTCGGAAACCCACCTTACATTTGAGTTTTTTCGAGCCTCTCCGATTGGCCCCGTTCCCTCCTCATTTGCGATTTCTCTTGGGCGCGGAATTCTCCCGATTCGGACAGATGTTCCTTCCTAAATTGTCCCAAGTGACGGTTTTTTGGTTTGTTTGCTGGTAGCGGTGTTGGGCCTTGCTCTTCAGAGCCTTTTTTTTTTTTTGGGCCCGGCGCCCAATTTTTTTTTTAACCGAATGATCCCCCGATTGGCCTTGACGCCATCCTTTGGTCCAAGTCTTATCTCTTTTTGCCGCGTATTACGGGCACTTACCCCCCTCATTAGGCCCCCCTTCTTGCTTTGTTCTCGGAGGGTTGTGGTTGGTTTTTGCTTCTATAGGGTCCGGCCATCAATTTGATTTTCCCTGTGGGTGGGTAGCGTGTGCCTGTGTTTGGAATCGCCAGGGCAGGTTCTGGCGTTCTGGCATCCTCAAAGGATTTGTCTCACCCGTGATTTGGGTGTGTGATGTTTTGGGCTCGTCTTTTTCCCGTTCAAAAAAAAGTTTGTTCCCGTTCCTCTTTTCCCCGGCTCCTTTTCTTTACCGTACGCCAACCTCACAACAAGCGACTCTACCGGTTGATCTCCTTGTACTAGTCATCGCGTTTCCCGTAGCTTTACAGGTTTTTTTGTTTTATGTTTTCTTCTACTTTTTATGATGTGTTGTCGCGTTTGTCATTGTATAGCCTTGTGTCTTTTTTTTCCTTTATCCACCACCTGTTGACACCGATGTTTGATTCATCCTTTTTTTTTTGGTAGTTTGGCGTTTTTTTTTTGGCGCCCCTGTTTTTTTTCACCCCTCCCCCTTTTCTTCACACATTCAGTTCCTTGTTGGGAAACGGCGTTTCTCTACGCGTCCCCTGGTGCGGGCTTTTTGGTTATTCTTAGGGCCACTCCTTTATTGTGGCGTGGTTCCGCCCACGGCTGTGCCTTCCACGGCCCCAGGCCGTCGGTGGTCAGCCGACCCTGCCGCCCTTCAATTTGCGAATCCAAGCTTCCTTTCCTCCCAAACCCTGACGTCCGGTCCCTTACGTTTGTTCTACACGTTTGTCATTTCCCGTCAATGGGTGGTCCCACACCCTTTTTTTGTTTTTCAAGGGAAAGGCCGCATCTCGGGACCTGTTATTTTTCTTTTTTAGCTTCCCCTTCCCAGTGCTGAGCCACTTGTTTTTTTCTGAGGCGCACCCTTTTCGCACTTCTTTTTGTCATTGTACCACCGCCCCCGTCGGATTTCCCATTTCACCCGCACCTTTGCTGGTGAAAGTACCTTTGGGTTTCGTTTAGTCCCCCCCCCCTGTCTAAATGTTGCCTCTGGAACATGATATATACCACTCCCTTTTTTTTTTGGGGGCCTACCCTTCAACTCCCGGGAAGTTTCCCTTTTCCCCCCCGTCCCGAAAGTGTTCATGCAACACTGGTGAAGTCACCTGGTTTTTCTTTTCCGGGCGCCCTTTTCCCCCCACCACAACGTTCCCCCCCCCCTTGGTAGTTCCTTATGGAACCTCGAACTCTTTCACCCTCCCTGTTTCTTGTCATCACCAAGATCCCCCCTTCGTTTGCAAGGCGGTGACGATGTTTTTTCCCTTGGACCTATCCTTTGCCGTTGCGTCGGGAAATCCCTTTTTTCGGAAGTAGTTCGCGTCTCCCCGCTTGTAATCCTTGTGGATAGCGGCTTTCTATTCCTTTTTCTCTTTCCCCCAACCACCGGAATGGGAAAGACCTCACCGGCCCGTGCTCTAGCCTCCCCCGGGGCGTTTCCCCCCCCCCCCCGTGGTCTTCCTTTTGGGGCGTGCACCGCGAAGGAGAGAGGTTCCGACGTCCGGGGTTCTTTGTGTGAGTGTTGGCCTTTTTATCATGGCAGTTTCGCTGACCCTTTTTCCGCGGGTCCATGTCCTTTGGGGGTCAACCTTTTTTTCCTCCCTGGAGTGTTTTTTTCTTTGCCAGGGTTTTCCGTGGGTTTGGCTTGGCCCCCTCCTCGTAGGGCATTTGCCCGTTCTGTACCCACAGATTTACCATGTGGCTTTCTTTGGTTATGGGCAGCGGACTCCGAAACTAACTCCCTTTTCATGGTATCTGGTCGGGCAGTAGACACCAGGACGAAACTTAACTCTTCTTTGGTGGACGTCACCTTCTTGGAGTTTACTTTTTTTGCTTTTGGTCCCCTGCGTCCCCCCTTGTACGGGGGTCCCCGGTTGGTTAGTTCTGCCCCTGACGCCCACGGAGTAGTGAAATTCTGCTTTTTCCCGGAGCTGTCTGATTTTCCTCTTTTTTTTTTTTTCGTTAGGAGTTTTTTACACCGGCGCCCCTTGGTCCCTTTCTTGTGTAGTAGGCAGCTTGTTTTTTTTTTTATATTTGATTGTTTCCCTTTTCTTGTCCACCCCTTTCTTTCCCCAGTTGCCAGCTTGTTTTTCCCTGGCTCTTTTTTCGGGTTTTTCGTGACCAACAATCCTGAGACGGTTTGGTGCCCGATACTAACAACATTGCCTCCTTATCTGTGATTTGGTTCTCCCTGTTCGTTTTTTTGCTTTTCCATTTCGTCTAATTGCGCCCCCCCCACCACCTGGTGGTTTCCTTTCCCCCCCCCATATTTCCGTTTGGCCTTCCCCTTCTTCCCCAATTAGTGTTGTGACGTTTTAATTGTGTCTGGCCAGTGCCCGTGAGCAGTTCGGGCTGTACACCCACATTTCCGATCGCCCTTTCCTTTTCCCTCCGTTTGTTTTAGGAACCCGACACAATATTTCCATCGGCCGCCCATCTTTTTTCGGTTTTTTTCCTTTTACTTGCCCTCCCCCCCGGACCCCACAAAAACGTCGTTAAGGGGTTTTTGTTTTTCTCTTTTTTTTTTTTTATTTTTTTTTTTTTTTGTGTTTTTTTCTTTTCTCCGATTACCCTCGCGTAAGTTCCCCCCCTTTGAGCTTTTTTTTTCCCCCCTGGCCAAAGGATTTTTCCTTTTTCTGTTCCGATAGACGTTTTTGGTCTTTCTCGAATTACAATAAGTGACTTTGACTCCCCTCCTCAACTGTTCCAGGAACCGCGCCCTGCTTGTTCCTTTCTCAGATTCCCGATGTTTAAACTCTGGCGCCGGTTTCGGGTTTCGTGTGTCTTTTTTTTTTCCGGTTCTCTCGCCGCGGGTTCTCGTGAGGGCTATTACCTTTTACCCCCATTAGGCCCGCCCTCGAGATGGTGTTTCCCGCCCCGGGGCCCCCCTCCGAAAGCCCCGCCCTTTTTCTCTTTTTTCGCCTGGTATCCAGTGCGCTTCCCCATTGAAATTTGGTTATATTCCAAACGGGTTTTGCTGTTTTTCCCTCGGGACTATCACGCGTGGCTTCCACACCTGATCCCCTTTTTAGTTTGTTACCACGGGCCGTCGGCTCGTAACTCTAGATTTCCAAGATTAACTTTTCTTGATCACTTTTCGGTTCCAGGCCTCCGACTTTATTTCAGTTTTCCTGTTTTGGGTTGCAGTCCCAGTTAGGATTCCAGCGTCTTTTCATACCCCCTGCGCGTTATTTGTCCAGTTAATAACTTCTTCGGCCGATTCTTTAGCCATTACCTGGTTTGGCGCTTACGGTATTGTACTGCGATTCTCTTTCCCCCCCGAACGTGGTTTTCCGTAGTCAGGTGGTGTCTAGGAAAGAACTGGAAGCCTTGTCCTGCTTGTAACCCAAACAGTACGGGGCTTCAGTTTTTCCCCCGTGGTATTGGGAAAACAGGTACCTCTTGCCTTGTTTTTCCCCACAGTTGTAGGTTTTTGCCTTTTCCCGGGTTGGTGTCATTTGTTTATCATGTTTCTCTAAAGTGATGACCCATCGTTTCTTTTTCACCGGAGTGGCGTCGCTTCCCTTTCCTCTTCGAGCTGGGGCTGCCGTTTTTCAATCTTGATCCACTTCCCCTTTTCTGTTTTCTTGTTTGTGCAGTTTTCCCAGGCGCATGTTGGACACGTTCAATTCGTTTTGTCCTTCTTATGGTGCACCTTTTCCCCCGTTTCCCCGTTCTCCTTTCCGTTGTGTTGGCGTGAGTATATCTCAAACATCTTGCACCTTGGTTTTTTTTGTTTCGCGGTGTCCCCCTAACACACTTGTTCCTGTTGGATACCTCCTCCTGTGGGATTGTACCCAGGACCTTTCCTATTTGGCAAGAGGCCTGGTGAGAACCACTTTCACGCGCTTCCGGCGCCGCCGGTAGATGGACACTGTATGTGCAAATCCCTCTGCGCCGTCGCGGCACGTTATGTGGAATAATCAACGTCCCCACTGGACAGCCCCCACCTTAACCCAATTAACATTGTTACTGTTCGACCAATTGTAAACAAAACCTTATTAATCGTCTTCGGTGACCGGTTCAACTCAATTCCCAAATAGCTCTGATGTTTAGGAGCCCCGTCTTTGGGGTTTCCCTCAAAATTTCCCTTCCGTCAAAACTACCTTACCATTGAAGATAAATCTGTCCCTTGTTCAGGAAGGAGAGTTGGTCCATTTCGTTGTCCTGAGATCTGGACCGGCTATTTTTTCACTTCTACAGAACCAGACGGGCGCCGTTTGATTACTGGTATGCTTTCCCCCGTCTCGGGTTCGTTATGCCGTTCGCAAAGAGGTTTTTGGGTAAAACGTTTTCCCTTTTTCTTTGCCCCTAAGGGTGACCGTAGTATGGTCTTGCAACTTATTATGGTTCCGTTTACGCGCCCTCATTTGCCTTTCGTCCCCCAATTGGAAGTCCTTGGCGGTTTCCTTCGGCGTTACGTGGGTCTCGACGTTCACCGTTTTAACTTCCCCGTTGGCTTAAATTTCCTGTCGGCATACCTTTTTATGAAACCCTCGCAATCTTTAAGGCTGTTAGTGAGGTTTCGGGAACCTCTAATTCCGTTGAACTTCTGTTTCTTGTTTTGAATTTTGCATTCGCTGCAACACACGCTCCTTTTGCTTCTAGTATACAGTCGATACAAAACGACCCCCGTAACCGTAAGGAGTCCCTTTGAGGTCATCGAGCTCCGTACCTTTTCCCCCCCCCTTTTCATGGTTCGTGACTGTTTCGTTTTTGGCTAGATGGTCGGCTCGTGTCCGCTGTGGTATTCGCGGGTCAGGTTGAGTCCCCCGATTTGTTTTCTGCACAAGTACCCGTGGTGCCTTCGATCGTTTTTTCTTTTTGTTCGTTACCAACCGCGGCGTTTCTTTTCTGGCGCCCGTTTGGGTACCCCACTCAGGGATCA
>Ga0179593_1671986_pt1 | contig 17087 bp, 23 predicted proteins | sample CZODoug2_1_08_16_FD_185931 | JGI IMG/M metagenome (GOLD analysis project Ga0179593, IMG submission 185931) | Vadose zone soil fungal communities from Angelo Coast Range Reserve, California, USA - CZODoug2_1_08_16fungal (PacBio error correction) | ecosystem: Environmental > Terrestrial > Soil >... | reverse complement strand
CCCCCTGAGTCTTGTGGCCCTTTCCCTCTCAGCTTCTTGGGGCCTTTCCTTCCCAGCGTTTTCGTCCCACTTTCCGCGCCACAAGAAGACCCGGTTTTTTTTTTTCCCAAACAAAAGAATTCATCATGTACCTCCCTTCGGCCCCCCCCGGTCGATCCCCACGGGGTTTTGTTTTTCCTACGAACCCTGATGCCATCAAGCCTTTTTTTTTTTTTCCCTAGAACAGGTGCTGTTTTTTTTCCAGGCGGCGGACGATGGTTTTTCTTCTCGCTTCAGGTGTTTTTTTTTAATTTTTTTTTTCAATCCTTGCCCTCTCCCAACTCCCGGGTTTTTCCCAAGGCCGAACTTTTTGCGTCGGGCTTTCCCCCTAGAGATCCATTTCCCCTTTTTTCTATCGTGAGCCATGCGGCGTGCCCCCCCCTCCCCCTTCTTCCTCGCGGTTCCCCCCCAACTCCTTTTTTTCGCCCTCGATCGTTTTCTTCCCTTTTTTCCCGCGACTCATCTTCCTTTCGTGGGATGCTCCCAAGGAGGTACTTTTTTAGACGAGATTCCAATGCTAGCGCCTTACGTCCTTCGGCACCGGAGCTAGTTTTTGGCGGGGAAACTTTTTGGTGGTTCAGGGGCCGGCCTTCCGTGCTCTTTCTGCGTTCAAGAAGCCACCTTTTTTTGGAAGAAGCTCAATTCCCTTTGGCCACCGATTTTCCTCCGATGTCATCGATCTCCCCCCCCCCTCTATCATCTGTATTTTCGGGGAAGAGGGCTTTCTTTCTTCGACGAGCTGCCCCCCCCTCCTCGATCTGCGTCTTTTTTCCCCCATCATGCGGGCAGTTTTTTTTCCTTTACGATCCCTTTTCTTGCCGTGTACAAAACCAGCTTGTTTGGCGTGCGTTCCTGTTACGGCGATCCCCTCCTTTGCAAGGGAAGTCTCACCCCTTCGTTTTGCTACTTTGGGGAAGTTGTTCTTTTTTTTTTTTTGCGGCTCTTTAAAGGTTGCCGTTCGCCATCGGCGGTAACTTCCCTGCGGCTCAACCGATTTTACGTCGGCCTTTTAAGACGGTCACCCAAAAAAATCCACTGCTCTCTTTTTCCGTTTCCGAGCTCTTTTTTTCAGGGGCCTGGACCCTCCCTCCGAGGATCGACAAGATTCCCCCCTGCACTTTTGAGTTCCCACCCCTTTCTTCACCGTGTTCGGGCGGGGTTGTTGCAGAATTTTTTTTCAGAATACCTAGAAGGGTCCTTTTTTTCACACGGTCTTTTTTGGAGGCAGGAACAAAGTCCCACCAATCTTTCAACCAATGATTAGCTCCTTTTTTTTATAATCTGCGGTGTTTCGCCCTGCTCAACCTTTTCGCGTAATGCAAAAACTTGGCCTCTGTTTTTTCGGCGCCGGGAACGTGGAGCAAAGCCCCAAAAACATCGTTTCTACCCCCAGGGCAGCTTTTTTTCCCCCTTGGCCGAATTCCAAAGGAGTCTCTTGAACTTTTTCTTTCTTTCCCCCCCGAAGTTCGTCCTTTCCTTTCCGTAGTTGTTTTCGTGCACCCCCTTCAAAGGAAGACCCCTAATAATAGATGCCGTCCTCACAACCCCACCAAGAAGTTCTTCACTTTGGGGACTAACCAGCAACTCCCCCGTTCCCTCGTGTTCGTTCCGAGCATAAGTACTTTTTATCGGTCTTTTGGATGAAATCCTTTCAACGGCTTCCGGGGCTGCTTTGACTTACCCCCTTTTTGGTTTCTTTTTTATTTAGTTACTACTTCTAGTCCTAGTAGTCCGTTTTTTCGTACTTTCCAACCCACCCCCCCTTCGAGGGAGTATTTTACTGGTCCAGACCCCCCCTGGCGGAGTCACCGTTAGACTCGTTTCCCTCCGCGCGAGATCTCGAAGCCTTCCCGTCCAAGTTTTGAGGTAATTTTTTTTTTGTTTTTTTTTTTTTGGTAAATCCGTCCCCGTTTGCTCGTCAGCGGACTTTTTGAGGGCTTTTTTCCAGGCCTAGTGTTGCTTTCTTTTTTCCGCTGCCTTCTTCGATTGCCCGACGCGGGAGCGTTCGGTAGAAAAGTAGCCGGGAGGTGGGAGACGTTCCGACGTTCTGGATATATTAGGACTTTTTTGTGACCAGACTTTTTTCGGTAGAGGACGGGTTTCCTTGGCTCGCTGGGGATTTTTCCGACCGAGTCTCCTAGACTTCTCAGAGGACACCCGTTGCTCTTTCTTTCCTTGCAGAGCCCCCACTCCCCCCCCGGTTAGTTAATCTTTCGAAAGCAGCACTTTTTTTTTTTTTTCTGGGCAACCCTTTTTTTTTTTGAACAGGGTAGGGAGGGGGCGTGTATTTCTGGAGAGTCGAAGCTCCCCCCCGAATGAGCTCCGGAGTGGGTCCTTTTAAGGCATTCATGGTTCCCCGCTTGGCAACCATTTTTTGTGAGAGCAGGCGCGCGCGTTTTTCCCCCCCCCCCCCCTTCGGTACCTTCCGGTCATCGTTCCGGTGGTCTCCCCTCAGCTTTGGCGTTTTTAGGGCCGGTGTGAAGGAATTTTTTTTTATGACCCTTTTTTCCTGTTTTTTGCGCCCACCGTCGTGCGTTCCAGAAGCGCCCTGGCACGGGTTTTTTTTCACGTGAATTTTTTTCCCCCGACGGGGGTTTTTTCGAGCGCAACGCTCAAACAGGGCTTGCTTCAGGTTTCCCCTTTCCATTCCGAACCTTTCTTAACGACCCCTTTTTTCTTCGGGCCGCCAACGTACGATGCCGGGGATTTGTTCTTCCGCTCTCCTTTTCCGCAAGTGCACTGCACCCTTCCAGATTTTCCTGTCCCCTCCGAGAGAATATTCTGCAGCCCGTTTTTTTTGCTTTGGTCTTTTTTCGACTCGATCAGTTTCTGGCCACGGTTCGTCTTCCTCGAGATCCTTGACTTCGGGACGGCTTTTTAGTGACCATTTTTTTTTCCGTGCGATTCATGGCCCCCCCTCAGGGTTTTTTTCTTCAACCCCCCCTCTCGGGGGCGGGTGTTTTTTTTCCGGGCCACGCTTGAACGCCGGGAGTTTTCTTTTTTTCCGTGACTGTCTTGGGTTTTTTTCTGTCCTTTTCGGAGTCAGTTTTTCCCGAACGTACGGCGTCCCTTTTCTGATACTTCTCCCTTCGGGTCAGGCTTTTTTAACGCCCCCCTTTTTTTCCCTGGGGAGTTTTCACCTTCCCTTGTGCGCGTATCCCCCAATCTACGGCCATGTTTTTTTCCCCACGAAACTTCAGGCAGCTCTTGCAATCATTCGGACGGTTTTTTCCCTCTGGAGCCTCGTCCGTCTCTTTGTTGTCGTTCTGAAATACCCCCCTCAACCCTGGTGGTCCTTGGCGGTTTTTTTTTCTTTTTTTTTTTTTTTTTCCGGTGGCAGACTGCCAGGCTCCCTCCCTTTCTCTTGCCGGGGATGCTCCGATCGGGATGATCTGGTCCCGGTTATAGACGCCCCCTCTCTTTCCACTTCCTTCCCCTTTCTCTCTATCCCGGGGAGTCTCTTTCTTTTTTTCGCGCCACGATTCTTCCCCCCGATCGTTCGACTTCCCTCGGGCAAAGCTCGGGACGGGCTTTTTTTCCCGGCCCCTCTGTTCTTTCGCCCGCCACCCCAGGTCTTCCCTTTTTTTTTTTTTTTTAAGAGGTAGGACACTTTTTTTTCCCCCCTCGGCGGAAGGTCTTTCACTTTTTTTTCAAAACCGTCGACTTTTTTTTTTTCCACTTTACGTTCTTGCGTGTTTTTTTGATGCGTTCGTGTTCCCCCCTTGCAAAGGGACCGTAGATGTGTTTCGGCGTTTGAATTCCCTCCTTCAGAAAAAAACGGCCCCCCCCCCAGTACCGGGCCTTGGTATCTCTCGCGGACACCTCCTTTCCTTTTGCGGATCCGACCGGCGCTTGGTTCGTTCTTTCTGGAGGGGCCAGGTCACCCGGACGTTCTCAGAATCCACACTCCTTTTTAACCTGCCCCTTCCCCCCCCCACCCCGAGGTTCAGGAAGTCCTTCTTTTCCCCCCTGCGTTGATTACACGACTACCCCATTTTCGCCGCGAGGAGCCTCCCCACACCCCCGTCGGTCCGCACGGTCAAACCGATTTCGTGCGCTTTTCCCGTACGGTAACGTGCCGTCTTTTTTTTTCCCATCCCTAGGCCCCCTCCCTTCTTTTTTCCCCGGGCGGCAGCTTTTTTTTTTCTCGTCTGGTGACCTAGTTTTCTGTTTCTGTCCCCATTGACGGGGTTCTTTCCGGACGAGAACGACTCCTCCCCTGAATATGATTTTTTTTTTTTTTTGGACGAACCGCTTTTCCCTTTGCGGGGAACCTTTTCCGCTCGTGGAGATATACCCTCCCTTTTGTGTATTATGGCCCCCCCTCTTTTCGAGGAAAGTTCCTGGACTGGTTTCACCGGACGTGAGACCCCTTTTTTGGAGCGTCTCTTCAGTCTCTTTTCCCTTTTACTCGCCGCCTTGCTCAGAGCCCTGGGACGTCTTTTTACCCCTGCGACCCTCTTGACCGGGGCTTGCTTACCTTCCCAGCCTTTTTCCACCCTGGTGGCACCTCTTTTCTTGGCCGACCCCTGGTGGCCCCCTCGTGGATCCTACTGCTTTTTTTTTTGCGACGCGGCTCGTTTTTCTCACCCTTCCCTACCCCTTTTTTGAAACGCAGCGGGTGTTTTTTTTTTGTTCTTTTTTCTGACCACGCCCTTCTGGGCTCTTCGACCTTTTTTGCTAGGAATCGGCGGCCTTTTTTTTTGAGGCTTTCCCCCGGCCTCCTTCCCTCCCCTTTGGGGTCACGCGACCTCCCCCGTGTTCGACCTTTTTTCCCCCACCCATCCTGAAAGAAGCCCCCTCACGCGACTCGTGATGCAGGCCTTTTCCCCTTCCACGATCTGCGCGTTTCCCTTCTATCGTCACAACCTTTCGAGGGGCCTACTTTCCTTCCGTCGACGAGCATGTGCCGAGGGGTTGTTTTTTTTTTCACCCGGAACAAGGCCTTCCCTTCAGTATCCCCCCGCGATGCGCCTGTTTCTTCTTTCGTGGACTGGCCCTTTTGCGTACAATTGTCCCCTATTTGTCGACGACACAACTTGAGACTCGTTTTTTTCACGGCAGGTCGTACATTTCCCCCTGGAGAAACTCTTTCCTTTTCTTTTTCGGCGGTTCCCCCCGAGGAGACGGCCCCGCTTTTCTCTCCCCCCCCCCCTAGGAGATTTTTCCAGCAGCGTCTTCTCTTACCCCGAGGTCCTGCAAACCCCCTTCGGTCGAAGTTCAAACTTCTGGTATTTTTCCTTTGCGTTCTTCGGCCGATTTTCTGGCGCAATTTCTTGTTCTACGGGTTGTGCCTCCCCCCACTTGACCCGGAAAGGATTTCAACTCGGTGTTGTCCCGGGCGGATTTTTTTCAATAGGGGAGTCCCTTCTTCACCCTGCAACTCTTTTCGAGGTAGTTTTTCCCCTCGGCGCCCCTTTTCCCTCTTGGCCGGTTGCGAAGGGGCCATACGGTAGAGACCGGCGACCCCCCCCCCCCCCCCCAAACCTAGGGATTCTTTCGGATGAACTCTGGTGGTTCCTTTGCTGGCACCCTGGGGCGGGAATTCGTGTTCCGTGGCAATCCCTAGAAGAGAATGATGCACCCTCCGGGCCCGAAAGGATTTTTTGTTATAGGAATTGGCCGACTTTTTGTAGATCTCGGTCGGATGCTCTGCCCGTCTCGGAAGGATTTTTCCCAAGGGAGGAACCCTTGACCCACGCCAAAAACAAGAAGCGAGATACCTCCAAAGAACCAACCTCCAAAACCACCATCCCCCCCGAAGAAAAACCCATCCTCCCCCTAAAACCCCCAAGAAACCCCAACATAACCCCAAAACACCCCAACCCCCCCCACCCCCCCCCCCCGAGGAATGTTTTCGAAGGATGTTTCTCCCTACCTGTATTCGAGTTTTTCTTTCAATAGTGTCCGTCGGCATGCCCTTTTCACCTGAACCTTCCCCCTGCGCCAAGAGTCTGCTTTTGCGCCCCCTTTTCTTCCGGTCGGCCGACGGAGGTTTTTTCGACTTTCTTTTGTCCACTCGACGTCGGGTTTTCCCCGACTTTGAACCTCCCCCCGGTCTTTTTTTTTCTTTTGACGGAGAGGATTTCTTTCTCCCCGAGGATGTAGTCTTTTACTCGTTCAGAATCTCTCTCCGCTCGTCGAAGCGGACCCCTCTTTTCTGCTTTTTTCTTTCCCTTTTATCGATCACTCGTCGTCCCTTTCTGGTGGCCCTCGTATGAAGCTTCTTCCCCTGCTTTGGCTATTTCCTCCCCCCCCCTTTCAAAAGGATTTCCCTCCCTTTCAACGTCTTTGCCCCCCCCCCCCCTTTTTCCACTTTCCCCTGGTTTTTCACGTACCCTTTTTGCTTCAAGTCTTGACATTCTTTTTTTAACGATTGGTGAGACCTTCCTCCTCTGCTATCATTCTCCCTCTGATGAAGTCCGCGCTCCGACCACCCGACTTCGGGCCTGGCCCGTGTTTGGCCTTTTTTGCTCTTCGTCGAGGAGGCTCGCGCCTTTCTTTTTTGGATATCCGTGGCCTTTTTCTTTCCTCGTGTGACTTTACTTCCTGACGAACCACGTGTTGATTCAGGCCCCGGTTTTTCCGTGCGAAGGATCCTTTTTTCCCCCGGGGGAGAAACGGACATCCTTCAGGTTGCCCCACCCTTTTTGGAAGCGTTCCTTTGTCAGTTCTTCACCGTCGTTTTTTTTTCTGTACTGACCATAGTTTTCCCAAGAAAAGTGATATAGTCTTCCTTGGGAGATTTATGTCCCTTTCTTTGTATTTTTAAGGGTATCGCCCCAGTTGAGCTCAGAGGTTTTTTTTTCCCCCCCCTTTTTTTTTTCTGTAGTAGGACGTTGATGACCCCCTGCGGTCATTCGCCATTTTTTTTTTTTGAGGTATTAAGGATCTTCTCCGTTGTTGTTGTTGAGAGTGTTTTTACTCGACGTTGACCTGAACCCCCTCCTATTCTTGCCCTTTTTTTCCCCCCCCCTGTCGACGACCCTTCCTTTTTTTGGGCGTCGCGGCAACTGTTTTCCTTTTTGCCTTCCGAGAAAGACCCCTTTCAAAAGAAAACCAAACCCCCCCATCCTTTTTCCCCCCCAAATAGGAAAGGGCGGCCCTTCTTCATGGTATGTTTAGATTTTCTATGAAATTTACTCAAGAAAGATTTTTAGGAAAGGAATTTCGCGCCGATTCTCGAGGTACAGCGTTCCCCCCCCCTTTTGGACCAAGCGGCTTCCCTTTTTTCCCGCAATCCCGGGTTTTTGTTTCCACAAATCCCCTTTTCAGCCGTTTTTTTTCCCGTCGGGTCAGGGCAAGTCGACCTCAAAGGATCTTTTTTTTTTCGTGCGCGCCCCCTGCTGCCTGATCATTAGCTTTCCCCCCCCACGTTCCAGTCTTTTTGTGAAAGGATCGTAATTCATCCATTTGGCGGGCTCGACAGCAAGGTTTAGTCGACGGCTCTTCTCCCCCCCTTCGTGAATTGGTTTTTTTTTTCCGCCTTCCTTGCACGGGTCTTTTCTTTTTCTGACCCAGGGGGGAAAGTTGGGCCTCCTGGTTGTCCCCCCCCCCCCCCTTTCCCGGCGGCGATCCCTTTCTCCTTTTTCTGGCTCTTTCCTTTGAAAAGAGGCAAAACTTCTGTTTTTAAGGCAGAGTCCCTTTTTTCTTTCCCAAGGCGGTCTACATATGTCCCCCCATCGATCCTGCCCCCCCCCCGAGGCCCGGGAGAGATCTCGGTCCCCCCCTAGGTTTCCAGCTTGATATGCATCGAGAGATTATACGCTCACGAATAAATCATCGGGGAGGTAGTGGAAGGAAGTCCTCCCCTCCTTTTTTTAGACTCCCAACAACATCCAGTGAAGGGTAGGGGGATTTTTTTTTTCCAAAGATAATTCGATTGTTGACGAATTTTTCTCCCCCCTTGGATAGTCGGGCCTCCCTGATGCGGCCCCAAAGGAAGTCCTGCGCAGACGCTGGCGTTTTTTTTTTTTCCCCAGGTGACCCCATTAGGGCTTCCTCTCACTGAGTCCCCCCCCCCTTTTTCGTCGGACGAAGACGTCCCGCTTCCAAGCTGATTTCCAGGCTTCCCCCCCGGCCTACTCCCTCCTTTTTTCACGGGAATTCATTTTCCCCTCGTCTTTTTTAAGATTTTTTCCGAGCTCCCTGCCGAAGAAAAGGCTTTTCCTCAGAGTTTCTGATTTTTTCGCAGGGGCCCTTTTTTCTAGATTCCACCCCGGGGGTACTGAGTAGTCCTCCCAAGGGGCGGTGGTCCTCCCCCAGCACTTTTCCCCCATCGTTCATCCAGTCTTCGCCACCTTTTCCAATCCTCTTCATTCTGCTTTTGCGTTCGGGCGGGTTGCTCACCGGGATCCCGCGGTTCGGTCCCCCCGGCAACTGTTCGTTTTTCACAGGCGAGAATTTCCCTTTCGGACCGCGTTCATGGCCGGCCCTCAACCGTGCTCCCCGAGGACCTTTGGGTTCGGCTGCTTCCTTTTTCTGTCGTCTTCCGGTCCCCCCCCGGTTTTTTTTGTCCTTTCTAGGACAAGTTCCCTACTTTCATTTTTCCATCGAGCCGAAGAACGTCCCCTGGCTCAGGTTCCGGTCCCCAGTGCAGGGAGGGAAACCTTTTTTCCGACTCCCCCCTCGAAATCGTGTGTTGGATTTTTCCCCACTCACTTTTTCCCCGCGATCGGCACCGTCCTTGAGTTCGCTGCTTTCAAAGGGCGCACGGCGGTCTTTTCCGCTCCATCCTCGAAAAGAGGTTTTTCGAGTGATTTGTCCCCCTTTGACGTTCTTAAACGGACGGTTTCTTCTTTTTTTTTTTTTGTTTTCCAAGAGGGGCCGTACCCAACGGTTTTCGCCAGGCTTTTCTTCAAGAAGAGTTCGGCCTTCCCCTTGGCTGTTCGGTCTTTTTTTCCTCCTTCACTAGGTAAGGGAGGTTTTTTTTTGTCCCTTCGCCCCTCGATCTTGACGGACCTTCTTTTTCGTAGGCCTCGCTGGAGGTTTTTTGGAACGATCTTCTTTTTTCTTTTTACGCGAATTTCCCTTTTTTTTTCAGTGCTTTGCAAGTTCACTTAGCTGGCTGGCTTCGTGACCCTTTTTTTGGGATCTCTTTTCCCCCGATTGTTTTTTTTTTTCCCCAGCACGGGGTTAGCGTTGGGTCGGGTGACCCCCCCTGAGATAGGAGAACGCTTTTTTTCTCCTGGGCTTACATCTTTTTTTTTTCTAGTCCTGAAGTGGGATCCTTTTCCAAGAAAAGGTAGTTTTTTTCTTTTACCCGACACGATCTCCCCCCCCCTCGGCTGGGCGTTAGAAAGATTTGGTTCCTGAAAAGTTGGGTGAAGGACTTCCCCCGAAACCGTTCGCCATCCCTTTCCACCCCTGCAGGAGATTCCTTGGGAAAGGTAGGAGAGGTCTTTCCCCCCTTTTGGGTAAAACCTTTTCTGCCTCGAAGGGAGGAAGTTCCTGCCGCTGTTTCCTCTGAAGAACCGGTTTGCCTTTTAAGGATTGAGGTGCCGTGTTTTTGACCCGAGAAAACGCTGCTTCTCCTTTTAGTTTGCCCATTTTTGCGAACCTTAGCCCCAGCTTTTTATCCCACTTTCGGGTTTTTTGGTTCCCTCTGGACTTTTGGTGTCTCGGCGCCACACGCTTTTCCACCCAGGCTTTGAAAGAGGAAATTTTCCTCCTTTTAGTATTTTCCGACACAAAGAGTTCTTCAGTTCAAACCCGATTTTTTTTTTTTTCTGATAGTAGTATCTTCTCACTTTCTTCACTCCTTTTTTCCCGGCGGTGAAGACTTCCGAGTCTTTATTTTGCGTTTGTTTTTCCTCTTTTTTTTTAGTGTTAAATGTAGATTTTCCCCTGAGTTTTCCCCCCCCGGGTTAGTTACGCGCCCCTATCTGCAATTTTTTCCTTTCTTAGGAAAGGGGGGGAGTCCCCCCCCGCGCATCGCATCTCCAGTGTTATACAAGCACTCTTTTTTCACCCAAACAGGGCTTTTTTTTCCTGGTGGCTCGGGGGTTTCTTCCCTTTCTTTTGAAAGACGGAGTGTGGCTTCCCCCCGGGTGTTTATTTTTCCCCTTTGCCCTTCCCCCGTAGACAGGACGGCTTCCGGTCGATTCCGTCCTTTTTTTCTTCTTCGATCACGGAGTTTGTTCCTCCCGTCTTTCCACTGGTTGGACTTTTTTTTCAGTTAAGTCGTGCGCGATCCACCCTGCCTGCACGGCCCCCCGACGCTCACCCAGTCCGTTTTTTTTTTTTTTTTTTTTACTTTTTCCCATCGACGGATTTTGAAGAACGGTCCTTTCTCCTCGTGTAGTTTTTTTCTTTTTCTCTTCCTTCCAGTCTACGTTGAATCCGGAGGTTTCCCCCCCGCTCTCCCCTTTTTGCGCAACCGCTTCTCGTCGGCGATTTTGCCTGGCTTTTTCCTTTCCCCGCTCGGGGAATTAGTCCGCGAATGTTTTTTTCGCCAACGAGGTTTTTTCCTTCTCTGTCTTGTACTCCGCCTCCGTGGTTTGTTGTTGCTTCTATCTGGCGTCCCTTTTCTTTTTTCCCGAGCGCCACGATCGAGATTTTTTCCCTTTCAGAGCAACGGGCTCTTCCTTCCCCTCTCGGACGGGCTTTTTTCCCCGGGAGCGCGGGTCCCCCCACCCCCCTTGTCTTCTTTTTAGCGGGTCTGGGTTTAGAACTCACTTCTCCTTCTTCTTTCCACTGACGTCCCCTTCCCCTTCCCTGACGAAACGGAGTTCTTCACGTACTTGTCCGTTGCTCTTCGTTGCAAACAAAGATTCCGTAGATGTTTTTTTTTTTCCTCCGCCCCCCCCCCCCTTTTTCTTTTGAAGAAACGCCATTTGGTTACCCCATTCCTTTTTATTAGCCAGCGGTCCCCCCCCTGATTTCTCCCCGGATTCGAAAAACCGGCGGCCCGTCGGGTTCCTTTTGCTACCTTCCGAAGGCAGGTTACAGTTTCCTTGAGTTTTTTTCCTCCTCTTTTCCCACTCCTTTTTTTTCCAAAAACGTGCCCCCCAGAGAAACTCTTCCCCCCGAGTCATTGTGTTACTCCCCCCCCCTCCACGACGACATGATTTTTTTTAGGCGGGCCTTCCTCCCTGTTCCGTTTCCCCGGAAACCGATCGTGGCGTCTCCCGCTGTCGTTTTCGTATCCCCCCTTCTCCGGGCAATCGATACCCTTTTGCAGCCACGGCACCTTTTCCCCCCTTTTTCCACGCACACTTTCTTCTTTTTTACCAGAGTCTGCCGCCTTGTCGGGGTTGCCCGTTGCTGTCGCCTCTCGACGAAGGACCTCGGCATCGATGGCTTTTTTTTTGCACGTCTCTGGGTCGTGATCGGCTTTGGCATTTTGGGTCTTTCCCCCCCAGCTGTGTTGCGAAGAGTTCCGCCACACCCGTCGTCTCCTTTTTATTTTCCTTTTTGCGGACAGGGCGGATGGATTTTCCCCACCCCTTCGTGCGACCCCCGCGATGCTTCCTTTCTTCTTTCTCGTAACTTTCTTCCCTGCTTGAGCACGGACGCTTTTTTTCCCAGCCAAGAGGTCCTTTTTTCCCCTTTGTGCTTTACGCAGCGTTGGGAACCGGTCCCGATTTTTCCCCCTTTCAAACGCCCCTTTTTCCGGGAGTGGAGCCTTGCCTCGGGTTTCTGTTTTCCCCCGTAAGGCGGGCGAAAACGCCTTTGGGGACGAGTGATTTTTCTCCCCTCACCGGGGGTCTTCCTGAAGAGGACAAGGCGTGCCATCGACTCCGTTGCCTGTTTGAGGATGTCCCTATCTCAAGAGTTTTTCCCGCCCCAACCCTTCCCCTTTCCCCCCTTTGGGCAACAACCTCTCCTTTTCGCTCCCGCCGTTCCCTCCTTCCGTGATGCAGCACGGGGCACGCCGCTTGCTGTCTTTCCCCTCGCTCTCGTCAATTTCAAGCGCGTTTTTTCCTACGGGCCCTTTCCCTTTTTTCGTCGACGAGGCTTTCGGGGTCGTATTTCGACTGACATAGTTTTCCCCTCCCGGAAATCCCTCCCTCCGGGCGAGACGCGTCTTCGTTGGATCGTTTTTAACTTGGGGGCTTCCCCCGTTTCTTTCCCTCTGTTGGTCGACTAACCCACGTGCGGTTTGCGGACGGCCTTTTTCTTTCCAGCACCCCCCCTCTTTTTCACCATTGCTTTCCGTTTTTCTTCTGGCCACGCCAGGGCGTCCCTTTTCCGTTTCTGATCGGCGGTCCCTTCCTTCGTCGCGAAAACCCCCCGGTCAGTTCGCTTTTCCAGTGGGGAAGAAATTCTTTCATTGTAACCGTTGCGTTCTTTTTCGTTTTTGAGGGTTTTTTCATGATGGTGGGCGTCACCTTTGTTTTTTTTTCCCCCCCCCCCCGGCCCACGCCCTCCTAAGAACCGACGCACTCGGTTTTTCCCTTTTCCTGAACTTACACTTGGGGGGAGGTGCCCTTCCTGGAATCCTGCTTTATATCGGATGTTTTTTCCCCCTTTTTCCCTTTTTTTTTTCGTCGGCGGCCCCTGAACACCGCCCAGCGGGGCCTTCTCCCTCCTGATCCCGGACGCCCAAAGAAGATGCAGATGTTTTATTTTTCGTTTGGTTTAGACCCTTTTACTTCTTGTGTTTTCTTTTGCGGCCCCTTGGCGGGGGGGGCCCGAATTGGTTTGTCCCCTTTTTTTTTTTTGATGTCAAGTGCGCTTTTTTTTTTCTTCCGCCCGGGAACACGTTTTCTCGCCTTTTCGGGGGCACTTGCGGCGCTCCTTTTTTCCCTCCTGTCTGTCTTGATTGCCCGTCTAGGTCCTTAGTAGGAGGCACGGGATCTCTTCCTTCCTGATGTTCTCTGTTTTTTTTTTTTTTCCGTCCTTTTTTGGGACGTAGCCGGAATCGTGGAGCTCCTTTCTCCCTCCCCCCCCCGCGATGTTTTTCTCCCCCACATGCGCGCCCCTTTTTTCCTGCTGCTTTTTTTTTTTTTTTTTTTTTTGAGCAACCTCTTGCCGACTTACGGTCTTTCCCCTGAGCCATGCTGTTTAAAAATCCGTAGGTTTTCCCCCTTCCCCGACATGACGAGTTTGTAGTGGTTGTAAAAGTTGACGTTATTCGCCTGGATCCTTTTTTTTTTCGTGAGTTCAGGTAAACCCTCTTCCTTTTTTCGGAAGATTCTTTTTTCCCTTCGAAGGAGGACCTCGTTTGGTCTGCGACGGTCGTCTTCCCTCTGATTTTGCATCTACTCTCGCACTCGTAGTTTTTTCCCCTTTTTTTTTCTCATGGGTCTTCGAGGAATTTCCTCCCCCTTTCTTTTGGCTCTTTAAGCCCTAAGGCTCCATCACCCCCATCTCTCCCCTCCTTCTAACTTTGCAAAAGGTTCCCCCCCTTTTTTTTCCCTGGGTACAGGACCGTCCTCTTTCTCTTCAACGTTTAACCGTCGTTTTTTGTCACGATTGCGTGAGTCAATCTCGTTGACGATGTCTCCTCCCCCTTTTGGCTCTCCCCTCTCCTGAATGAAGTTTCTTAGACAACCCGACCCTCTTTTTTTTTGCCCGTGTGTGCTGGATCTCGTCGAGGCGGATACATGCTGTCCCTCCCTCCTTGGGCCTGGACTTTTCCTGCCTGAACCTTCCACCACACCGTGCGGCTGGTTATCAGCAACAGGGAGTGCGCACGGTTCCTCTTGACATTTCTCGGAAGCGAGCCCCCCCTCGGTCCGTTTTCTTTTTTTTCCCCGAGGCCTGGGCCCCCCCCACCTGCCTGGTCTTCGTCGTGGAGGTTTATCGTGTCCTTATCGTTTTCCCCTTTCCGTTGAACTTCTCACCCCCCCCTCCCCGGGGTTCGTTGTATGTAGATGATGTCTTGTTCCTTTTGACTCACCTGCTGGCAGTTGCGCTGATTTTTTCTGTTTTCGGCGACCCCTTTAAGGGAGTGCCTTTTCTTGAGGTCATTCGTCCCCCCCCCCCCCCAGAAGGCGTGCTCCAATGGATCTCTTTTTCCCCCTTCCCCTAAGGTTTGAGATAACTTTTTGGGCTATACCGGCATCTATTCTTGCCTTCCCTTTCTCCCCCCCCTAGAGAATTTATCAGCTGCACCCCTGATCCTGGAGTTTTTCCGAATGGGTCAAAGGGAAACAATCCCCCCCCCCCCCAGACATCACCCCAGAGAGGCTATTAAAGGGGTGTTCGTCCCCTCTCACCACGACTTTTCCCAAGTACCCCCCCTTTCGGAAGTTGCAGACCTGCTGTTAGGCGGCGGCCTTTTTTTTTTCCCGCCGGGTTTTCCGATTCAAGGTGCTTCGCGCTTCATCTTCCGTCCCTGGTGCTTATTTACACCACCCAGCCCCTCCCACTTTTTTCTGTCGGGTTTTTTCCCCTTAGAGATCCATGATTGTCGCCCCGGGCTTGCGCGCGAAGCCTCCGTTCGCCGTTTACACACGGTGTCCTCTCGGGTGTCTGGAAGGACCCATTTAACGCGCCTTTTTTCCTCAATTCTTTTTTGATAGAAGAAAAATTCCTTATAAAGTCGGAAGAGATTTTTCCCCCAATCGTGGATTCATGAGGCCCCCCCCTTTGGCGTCCAGCTGAAGGCACCCCGAGATATTCCTCGGAAACAGGTTTCCTTTTTCCGGGCCTTTCATTTCCCCCCGGTGACGGCGTCCTTTTGTTTGTGAAAAGTGCTCTTTTCTGCGGACGGTGGGAACCTTCCTCTCCCCCAACCACTCAATTTCCTCCCTCGAGGGCCCAGGTTCTTTCTCCCCTCGTGGCATCGATCTTCCCCCTAGCTCATCGATTGGAAGATCTCGAGCACCTTTTCCTCCGAGCATCCCCCCTCCTTTACGAGTACCTGCCCTTCTTTCCTGGAGCAGGCGAAGTTTCTTCCTCTCCGTCGCCGTGTTACAAAACACCCGCGCTGTGGGCAGTTTTTTTTCGGCCTCTTTTTTTTTCAACGACCGTTTTTTCCCCTCCCAGTCTCCCCCCCCTTTCCCTGCATAGTGTTCGGTTCCCTTTTCCTTGCAAACCCTCTTTTTTCTTCTCCGCATGAGGGCTTGGCGGGAGTCCTTTTTTCTTGCCCTTCTCTTTTGGGGCGGGACTTGGTCACTTTCTCACCGAGGCCCGGATACTTCGCGAAGCATTGCACCATCCTTTTCCCGGCCGCCGACTAGCGACTTTTTCCCGAGCCCCCTGTTCATTTCATCTACATTCTTTGAAGGAGATCGACCCCTCCTTTTTTTTTCCGTCTCTCCTTTGGACAGAGTTCCCCAGCGGACGTTGTCGGGGCTCGGGTTTGCACCAGACAAGGCGATTGCTCCCCCCCCCTCGAGGGGTGGGGGGCAACCCCCCCTTTTCGCTCCGCACCCCAGGGGCCTCCACCCGCACTAGTTCATCCAGATCCCCAACCCAAGAAAACATCCTTTCTTTTTGCTTTTTTTCTTTTCGACGGGATTCCCTTTAAAATCCCCCTTCCCCCGGATGGAAATGGGCTAGGTTTTTTCTTAAGAGATGCGCAAAACATTCCCCCCTTCCCCGAGGAGACAGGGCCTCATGGCCGACGTGCTCCCTCCCTTTTTTGAAGTTTCGTTGCCCCGACGTCGGTACTTTTTTCCTTCCTTTCTTCGGTGGTGTCGTTGGCACCCATTTCACAAGGTACCCCCCCTCGGCATCCTTCCTCCCCTGTAAACTCCCTTCAAAGGCCCAGTACCAAGTGGTCCCCCCTTAGACGACCTTTCCCAAACCCTTTTTTTTTTCCGACGCCTTCTTTCCTCGTTTTTTCGGCTGAAGGGCCCGGCGCAATCTGCTTTGGCGCTTCCTTTTCGGTGCTCCTCGATGGTCCCTCAATGCGCTTGCCGAACCGTCCTTTTTTTGTCCCTCGACAAAACTTTTCTGTTTAATGAGCAAGGTCCCGACGATCTCACGCAGACGAGTCCCAGAGAGTAGTTTTTTCCCCTCCGGACTTAGTTTTCACGCGGGGAGGTTTTTTGTAAACTCCCCAGCGCGTCCTTCCGAGGGCTTTTTCCAGTACATGATGGCGGACCTTTGTAAGATCTCTTCTGGTTTTTTTTTTTCCCCCCCCTTGCACGGGAGTTTATGGTAGGTTGACTTCAAGGCCACGACCAGCATTTGAAGATTTTCGGTATTTTCTTTGGCGATTGGTGTCCACCGTTGCTGGTCTTCGGGTAGACGTGGCCCCTCGTTGGAATCGGGCTTTTCCGCTCCTACGCTTTCTGCCTTCTTCGGGAAAAGAAGTGGTCCTTTCTAAGGAGACGTCCGGAACACGGTTACGTTCATCAAGTCTCAGCACCCGCTCGTTAGCCAAAGCTTTTTTTTCGGTGGTTTTTTGAAGGTTGGGTTTTCCGCTCCTCAGAAGCCCTTCTCCACTACCGCCCTTATATCCAACGGACGTTTTTCCCTCGGTTTTTTCTGTTCAAAAAAAAGTTTTTGAGGACGAGCGGACCGCTTTTTCCCCCGAGACGAAGCTCATGAAGACCCTTTACGTTAGGCCCCCGGTCATCGTAGGCTGCTTTTTGCCCAGGGCATTAGTTCCGGGGTTTGACTGAAACGGCGCATGCCTGTGGGTTCTTTTCCCGTTTCTTCCGAGAATCCTCCGTTTCCCGACGACGTGTGGTTGGTAGGGAGCGCCACCACAGGCTGGTTCCCTTTCCTCGCAATTCCTCCTTTTCTTCAACGAAAAAGGTTTTTTTTTGCCGCACAAGTTTGCCCAGTCGATGCCTAGAGTTCTCCTTTTTTCTCCCCTAGTCTCCCCCTCAACGGAAAGTGCATAGACCCTTTTCCTTTCACAGGCGAGAAGTTCAGACGGGGAGATTAGTGTCCATTTTTCTGACGGCCCCTTACAAAGCCTTCCCCCACTTTTTTTTTTACTTTAGCGGTTTTGTATCGCAAACATCCTCCGGTTCTTTCATGGGGATCCGCGATCAATGGTTTTTTCCCTCCCCAGTATTTTTCTTTCCCCCTTGAATTCTTGACTCGGGGGTGTTTTGGGGCGTTTTCTCCGGTGTTTTTTGTTGACACGCCCGGTCTTTTTTTCGTTTCTAGGGTGTTTTTTGGGACACGGCCCCTTTGTG
>Ga0179593_1285938_pt1 | contig 17087 bp, 28 predicted proteins | sample CZODoug2_1_08_16_FD_185931 | JGI IMG/M metagenome (GOLD analysis project Ga0179593, IMG submission 185931) | Vadose zone soil fungal communities from Angelo Coast Range Reserve, California, USA - CZODoug2_1_08_16fungal (PacBio error correction) | ecosystem: Environmental > Terrestrial > Soil >... | reverse complement strand
TTTTCCAACGAACCAAGGAATGGTACACCCCCCACAAAACCGCTTTTTAGTCCACCTTTTTCCCCTGACATGTTGCTTTCATTTTCCCCTTGTTTAATACACCACTTCCCTTAAACTTAGCTACCTCAGCTTCCCGGTTTTTATTTTTTTGTCCGCTCTTGGGCCTCTTTGTCCCCCACTTCGGGTTCAACTGTGTTCTTTTTCTTTTTTCTTCTTCTTTATGTTTTTGTACATTCTCTTTTGGATCACCCCTATATACTGGTTGGGCCTTTTCATTTTCCCCCAACAAGTGCTTCGAGTTTCTTTTTCTATCCTTCCAGGCAAGGTTTTTACGCGTACCCGGTTATGCAAAGCCCTTTTTGCGGCATTATTAAGGTTTTGTATGGTACCAAATGGTGCCCCCCTGTTTCCCCCACTTGTTGTTTCTCAAGTCCAGTCTTTTTGCTCAGATTCACCCTTGATCCGTTAATTTTTTCACCTCTCTCTCTTTGCGGTCCCCTTTTGTAGGTGCCTCTTTTTCCCTTGGTTTCCCTGCTAAGGGCGCTAATTCCTGGTTCGAAATTGCTTTGGCGTTTAAAGCCCTAACCCATTTTAACATTGTCGGGTCTGCTCCTAGGTACGGTACTTTTTAGGTCCTCTTTTTTTTGCGTAAGTTTGCTTTTTTCAGTGTGGCGTGCGGTTTTCTTTATTTTGATTTCTGTTCCCCTTCGACCGGTGGACCTCGTCATCATGAATGGCCTTTGCCATTCCCCCTGTTCTTTTCTGCGCATGCGTCGTCAATCTGTTCCTGAGTGATTTTCATCCGCTGCTTCCTAGTCCCGTTGCAAACTTTCCGCTTTTTTTTTCCTCTTTCTGCCCCCCGGTTATCATTTTTCCGCTGCGGGCGTTTCGCAGCTGAGCCAGTTTTTTTCCTTTCCCCATTGTTTTTGTACAGGCGCACACCATACCTTCGAAGTCTCGTGGCTCCCCCACCCCGTTCTGCTATTTGATCCCTGAAATGACTTCATAGTCGAGTCTAGGAACGCCGTAATTTGCGCTTTTTCGCTTTTTCTCAACCCATGATTGAAGGAATGTTTGATGACAAAAACTTCTTTTTGTTTTCATTGTACCCCTTCTTTTGACTTTCCGACACAAGGTTTTTGTGTTTTTTTACCCAACTGGCGTTTTTGAAATCGAACGAGTCTAACCGGTCAAGGAGTTCGCGGATCTCCACAGGGGGCCCGTGGGGCAGGAAATCTTCTTTAATCCTACCCCCCCGCTCCCCTGGGAGACCTCAGGATCGGCTCGCTAGCACTCTTTCTCCTTTTCGATCTTCACAATCGTTTGATTTTTGTCCCCCAATTCCATACCCCCTGAACAAAAAAATGCTGCCCACCTGAACATTCTTCCCCGCCTTCAAACCCCCTGCGTCCTTTTTTTTTGTTTTGTTCTTACAGTGACAAACATTAACGGCTTGAATTTTGGACTTCCGCTGTCATGTTTGTTTAGGCCAATCGTTTTGTCCTTCCCACATTTTTGACCTTACACAGGATCTACCCTTGACCAGTCGCGAGTAACCAATGTCGGAGCGGACCAGTCCCAAGGCTTCCTTCCCCCACATTTTGACCGATCTTTTTTCATTGGCTCCAAATGTTTATAGCCCACCCACTGGACCGGCCCAGTTGGCTCCCTGGGAGACTCACACCCCCATCATTTTTCTTTCTTGCCCGAGACACTATCCAAATTTTTTTTTTTTTTTCTTTACTGACTCTATTCAGCCCCAATTATTTTAACTTTCGGCTTCTTAATTCAATCCCGTACCTTTCCCCCCCCTCCGTGTCACCCCTTTTGGTCCGAGTGCCCTGGCCTCTGTGTTTAGTCATTCCATTCCCTCCTCTGCCCCCCCCCCACGTCGTTGCCCTTCGCGTCAAATTGCTTTTTTTTGTCCAGCCGATTTTTTAGTTTTTTTTTTGCAACTTTTTTTTCCTCCCTGCGTCCGTCGTATGAAATGGCTCCCACCCCCTTCCTTTTTTTAAACCTGTCTTCTTTTTTGTCTCCCCGCGTCTGAGCTTTTTCTGCCCGGGTGGTTACCCCTCCCGACGCCTTGGGTTCCAACTGATTCGCCGCGGTACCGGGTGCAGGGGGTCCTTCCCCCCCCGTTTTAGCCCGCGCTGGACGCCTCCCGCCGGGGGCGGGCCTGAAATCGCCGGGCTTTCCTGTAGCTTCGGCCCACCCCACAACCCCTTCCTCTTTTTTTGGTTTTTTTTAAGATGTTTTGCCCATCTGACAAATTTTGGGCTATTCTCACAAGCTTGGGCCTTTATATGGGTGGCCTGCGCCATCCTCCTTCCGTACTAGCTGTCACTCAGCTCTATTTTTTGGCCCCCTTGACCATTGATTTGGGTGTCGTTCCTGTCTTAATTTTTCTACATGTCCCCTGGATTCACGTTTACCCCCTGTTTTTTCTCTGGTCCCATTTCTTCCGCCTTGTTTTCCTTTCCCCCAACTTCTCCTGTTTGCCCGGCAGGATCACTGGTATTCGTCGGCCCGGGTAACCGTCACCCCCTCTGATTCTGTCGACAACAGCCCGCACTGTGACCTTCAGTTTTCTTGCGATGGTTTCCATCCAAATATAGCCCCCGGGCGTCCCCTTTTAACTTTCACCTCTCATTTTTTTCTCTCTCAGTCTCAAGTTCCTCGGCGAAACAAATTTTTTTTGTGGTGTGAACTATTTTCCCGTGTTTTTGGACCTTTTTCTTTCTGCCTCTCCCCCCTTTGTTTCGTGCGCGTCGATGTCCCATTGTTTTTTTTTTCAGCCTGGGCGCGCATTATCCCAGTTCCGTCCACAACCTCTTTCGGGCTTTCTCCCGTGAAAAGTCTGTTTAACCCCCTGCGTTTTTAGGCCCCTTTTTCCTTACTTTAGAGAATGTTTTTCAGCCCCTTATATCACAGGATCACCTCCTGGTTTGATCATCTCCTTTTTTCTTTCTTTTTTTTTGACACTTTCACTTTGGTTGTTGCGAACGTCTTAGATTTTTCTGAGTACCCCTGCAGTGTTCCCCGGTGATAGGAGGGCTTACCCACCTGAGGGCTGCGGTGGACGCCCCCTGAATACTTTTGATTCCTGAACAGGTTTGCCGGATTAGCTGTTGGCGTTGGTCTGGCCGCGCCTCTTGCCCACCTCTTTTACCTTTGCCCCCACCACCAACCGTTTTTTTATATTGGCTGGCCCGACACTGCCCCATGCTGTTTCCCCCCCAACTCCTGTATTTTTTCCCCTCTGCTGTTTTTTTTGGTTTTAGAGGGCTTTTCCCCCTCTAACATTTCTCCCGTTTGTACCCCGTCCGCCCTTCCCTCCGTACGGTGTCGTGTTTTTTTTCCCTCCTAGTCCACCACCTTCCCGTTGCGCTTTTGAAGTGGCCTGACCTCATCCGCGTGTTTTCCTGTCCCTCCCGCAGTCAACTTATTCGTCTTGTTATCAATGTGTCTGTGTTTTGCCTTTTATCCCCCCGGCGATTTTCTTTACCTTTTGAACCGTTACGTGAAAGGGCAATTACGGACCTTTACTCCCTGGAACTGGTGTCTGCTGCTTTTAACTTTCCAAGCGTACAAGTTTTTCCCACCCCCCTGGAGTGCTGACCGCTACCCGTTTCGGGAGCTTTTGATTGAGGCCCTACCACGACATTATTTTTCCTACGAAAATTGGTCCCTAGGGTTTTCCTTCTATATCTTAGCCCCCAAGGATCCTTTTCTGGTGAAGTACGTTCCTACTCCGTAAATCGGATTTCTACCCCTTTTGGCTACCCTGGTAACGAGTAGTGTGGTGTGTTGTTCCTTTGTGTTACCTTTTCTTTTCCCCCTTACCCCCTGTACGAGTCGTATACCGTTGAACCACTTGATGTTGTACAGGGAAAGCGTTCCCCTCTCTCTCCCCCTTTACTCCCATCCCTTTTACCCAATTATTTGTTGTGTACCCCCCTTTTTTCCAATTAACGCTGTGAGCACTTTTTTCTGAAGTCTTCGCGGCCGCCGTTTTTCTCTCCGGCCGTTGTTGTCGCGTGTGTTCTTTCCGCTTGGACTTCCCCACCCTTCCTTCCCGGGTAAAGGGTGAACTTCCCCCTTTAATGTTCGTTTTCTTGGAACTCAGAAGCCTATTTTCCTCTTTTTTTCGACTTCCTACCAATTGGGCTTCAGACGCTGAGTTTGCCCCTGCCAGTTTTGACGACGGACCCCACCCCAGAATTTAATGGTGTGGGGTGTTCCGGCCGCCATTGTATCCCACTGGCATCAAGGATGTTCATTTTCCCGTCCAAAATTTTATGGCAAATTAGTTGCCTTCGGAATGTCTGGCGTTCCAGAGACAGTTTGCCCCCTTGTTTTACTCGGAGACCTTCCTTCTCCTATTGAACCTTGTTTCTTGTTTAACCACACCCGACTGGTTTTCGCCCGTAACCCCCCTCCGAGGAACCACTCCGTTCAACGTTGTCCTTGCTGTCGTTCCCTTTCCACTCACTCACTTTTTTCACGCGGGTTTTTTGCCGGGTGTCACTGGCAGCCTTATGACGTTCCGTTTTTTTGATGACAGTGCCGCTCGTGATTCATGGACCAAGTCACCCGTTGGTCCCCGCCCCTCTTTGATTTGATATCCTATGCGTTTGGCCCTTTCAGGGTCCGTTCGCGCTTCGTGTTGCATTCCCCTGGACTTCCCCCCTTTGTTAATTGGGGCTTCAGCTGATCGCGGGTGGCGCACCCCATTTGCGGACTTGTTGTCCTCCGTTAATTGTGTTCCGGTCCGGGTTTCTGACCTTACACTTCTTTCCATGAACCAATTGATACCACTCCTCCCTATTGGGTTTTTCTTTCCCTTTCAGCACGTCGGTGGCTGGCTATTTAAATCGGCCCCCCCCTTTATTCTTTTTCCTTCTCCCCTTTCCTCGTGTTGTATTTTTTTTTTTTGTTCTCACCCCAATGCAGATGTTAGACGTATTTGTTGTGGCGCGGTGCCCCTTTTGTGCGGGTCCTTCTACCCAACATTTGATCCCACGGTCTGTGCCCAGGCTGACTTTTCCCGGTTCTTGAACCCCACAGCTATTTTGTTTTTTATTTTTGGTCCCCCTTATCCCCTTGCGTTTCTTCCCTTGTGCGACGAGTTTTCCCCCAACGCTTGACGCCCCCCCCCGGCCTGTGTAATTTCCCCCCCGACACTTTTGGCCCTTTTGGTGCATGTGTCTTGGGAGATTTCCTACCACGCTTTTTTTCCCCCCCGACGAATTTCTCCCACCCCTTCAACTGTTTGGCCCTTTCTTACTTATCCGCCGCCTCAAACGTTTTCCCATTAATTTTTTTTCTTACACCCCAACTCCCTCCCCCTTTTCCCTTTTGTTTACTTTGTTCCCAACCCCCCCACGCTCCACAGATTGACCAGTGTACTTTTCTTGCATAGATTCCCCCCGGTTCCCTTAGGTTGCACCCCGACCTTTCCAAGCTTTTTTAAAGTTGGAGTTCTTGACATTTTAGTAGCCTGTTTGCCTCTTTTGCCGCCAAAATACTTACGGTACTTTTCCCCCCAGGGGTGGTTTACCAATTTCGCTCTTTTGGTCCCCCAGTTCACCGATCTATGTAGGAAGGTGTTTCTCAATTACCGGGCCTTAGTTCCCCCAAATGCAACTTTTAATTCGCCGTATTTTTTCCACCCTCGGCCTTAGCTTGTGTTTTTTCTTTCATGACAACCCCCTAATTTTTTTGTTTTGTTTTCTCCCGGCGCCCTAACCAACTCCCCTTTTCGTCTGAGGTCCAGACCGTACCCCCCTCCTCCGGCCCGTCTTGTCTCCCTAATTTCATGGGGGTGGGAATGTTTCCCGAATGACCACGCATGCCACCACCTCTATTTCCACCCGGTTGCGCCCTCTGTTTTTTTTTTTTTTGTCTTTTTTTTTTGATCCGACACTCCTGCAACAGCCTGGGCAGTCCCCGGAGGCCCACGGGCGTGAGCCTCTCGCGGATTCCAACGCCCCACCCTCGGTTGAAAACCTCGCCTATTTTTTGAATCGGTGGCACCTGGATTTCCCCCCCCGTTAAAACTCCTGTACTCGCAGTCTTTTCGATTTGGTCCCGTTGTGAGTGCCCGATTTGGACGCCCCCATGTGCCTGTCGCTTCCTCTAGGCGGCACCCATTGCTTTTTCGGTTTTTTTCTTTGCGGTCTTTGCCTCCTGTGCGTCGATGTTTGGCGGAGACCTCCGATTCCCGGAAATTGCGATCACTAAATTCCCTTTTTTTGTCACCCCCTCCAACAGTTCTTTCATTGTTCGTGTACGGTCCCCACGTCCGTCTCTCTTCCCCCATTTTTTTCTGGTGTTTACCGCTAGTAGCCCATTAAGTTCTCCGTGATTCCATGGCCCTGGACCTGGTTGCGAGTTCCCCCCCGCATTGCTCCCCACCCCTTTTCCCAAACCCCGACTATATTTTCATTTCCCTGCCCGGTTCGTGATGGCCTTCCCTTTAGGTGGGTTAAGGCTCTCAGGTTGCCCCATCCCAAAGAAATTTTTTTTTTTCGATTCATTTGACCTCAAACATTTTTTTTTCTTGTAAAACTTTTAGTTCCGTTCAGGCGGCCTGCGTTAGCGATGGGAGTTTTTGCCTCAAGGCCGTTCGGCCAGTCGCGTTTGTAGAAACATAGTGCCATTGTTTGTCTGGCTTTTTGCAGAGTTTGACCCCCCACAGGCAGGCCCTATGCGATTTTTCAGATTTTTTGCTGGAACGGTCCATACCCTCAGTAGCGATTGCCGTCGCCCTCTCATTTCCCTGGTGCAGGCGTTCGACACGTTGTTTCATGGGTGCTCTTTTGGCATCGGCGTTTTTTCAAAAGGGAAAAGTGGTCTCATCTCTATTTCCACACCTCTCCGTTGTTTTTTTGTCTCTTTTTTTTTGTGATCCCCCAGGTTTTTAATGTGTCAAATCCTATATCTTTCCACGCCCGGCTTCCCAAAATAAATTGCTGAACTCCTCCTGACTCCGTCCAGTCATTTTCCATCTTTGGAATATTTTTTTTTATGGCTAGATGAAGTTTCTTCCCAGTCTTCTCCACCCGGATTCCCCCCCTCTAACGGCCGGTCTCAATGTCTGTTTTTTTCGGTCCCCGAGAACTGACCCCCAAATGTTGCAGTGCTCGTCCCCCTACTTTCGGGTCCACCCATCGCCCTTTCCGAATTGATTTTCTTCTGGTAAAAACACCCGCCCATCAGGCGCTTCGGGGCCGTTTGCGACTGGTGCGTCCTTTTTTACTTTTTCGCCTCCCTGCTGCCTGTTTTTGCCCCCATTCCTGTTTTTCGGGGCAATGTGAAGTTTTTGCGGGTCTTTTGGGGAACCTTTTTGATATTCCCCACGCCCCTGCCGGGTCGGTCCCCGGCTCATTCTTTCCCCTGCCAAACCATGCAAGCCGTGTGCGGTTTGACTTTGCTTTTCCAAGGCACCCGCAAGGTCCCGGATTCTTGGGCTTTACCAAATTTTACCTTTTTGGGGCCCTCCTATTTTGTTACTTACTTTTCTGGCCTGAACAACCCTGGAGTTTGTCGTTTGCCTGGGATTTCAGTCTTTTTTTGCAACCCCATGCTTGCTTTTTTTTTTGAATGGTTTTAGTGTCGGCCCCTTTAAGTTTTCAAGCGTGTTGTTCTTCTTGTCCCCATTCCCTCCCGTCAATTTCCCGTGCCCCCCAACCCAACATCCTGGCCACCCGAGTTTTCAAACCTCCCTCCTTTGGACTTAGCTGAGCATTTTTCTTCTGTCAGGGACGCCCATCTCAAACTTAAGAGGTCCTCGTATTTCCTATTCCTTGTGGAAAATACACGTTTTTTCCCCACTTTTTTTTTGAGTTACATCTGCCCTAATTTTTTAGCTTTGCGGTCCATCCTCTCCATCTCAAGTCCGTGGTTTTTGCTTCCGCTTTCTATTGTGCGAGTTCCCTCCCTCCCTCACCGTGAACCCCCCCAAACGCGGTCTGAACACTTGTTGTTTTTTTCCCCGATTTTTTTTTTTTTTCTTCCCTTTTTTCGGCGTCCTGATCGATATATTTAGACATGTTTTTGGTTTGTTTTTTTGTAGTTATTGGTATTTCTTTTTGATCGGCATATTGTTATGTTCTCCGTTTTGCCTCTCCGAGGTGCCTACTTTTCCCTGCTGGTTTGAGTCCTTCGGTTGTCTAACACCACTATATATTGGTTTTGCTTCCACCCCTCCTAGTATGTTGTCCCTTCTCTCCTCATTCCCGGCTTGGGTTTAAACCGAGTCCACCGGTCTGTCATCCCCCCTGTTTGCATTCATAAATCATGGCTTGTTAACCCCAAATTCGCGATGGGCCAACAATTTTTTACCAAGTTTTAAGTCTTTTATCCCATGAGTAATCCAGGTGCTCTTAACTAAATCCCTTTCTAATGCGTTTTACTTTTCTTTATCTCTATGGCCGCCAAAACCTACCTTATGGAGCATTTCATTTTGTCTCCCTATTTTTTCCCTTGTCCAGGACTTGACCATTTTTGAAGGACGCGTTGTGAGATTTCGGCGAAACACGCTTCTGTCCAGGAAACTCCTCGGGCAAGCTTTGAGCTCGGAGTAGTTTGCGTTGTGTGGTTGTCGGTGATTCTGTCTATCAAAGGTTTTTGGAAATTTAGTTTCCTCCTTTTTCAGTCTTTTTTCAGCCCAGTTTTCTTCTTGTTTGAGAATTGGGGCCTCATTTGTGGCCCGGATTGTTTTTTTTTTTCCCCCCCCCTAAGCCTCACGTTGGATTCGTGATGGAATTTGAAAACTCCTAGTAGCCAAATTGGATCCAACGTCCTTTTTTCGTTTAATTCCTCACTATTTCCCAACTTGGTCCAATGGCGACCCCCCACCCCCCCCCCCTCGAAGCTCTGTTGTTTTTCCCCACCCCAAAACCGGTTTGTTGTCTCGACAAGAATCTCATCAGGCCTGTCGAGTGTTCAGTCTTTTGCCCGTCGTTTTTTCTTTCTCTCCGTCCCCCAGGAATTGCACTATTTTGATTTTTCCCCTTTTCGATTCAATTTGTAGGTTCTCCACCCGACCCCAATGTGCTCAGCGACCAAACATCAGTGCTCTTTCACTTTCTCTTTTGGACCAAGCCTCCGGTGGTTCCCTGGATATCATCACCCACCAACACCGGTCTTGCGGATTCACTCAAAAAGCACGTCAAACGCTCCTTCTCTAGGACTGGTACCTGACACAGTGCGTCCTTTTCGTGCCCTGAGAGGCAAACACGTGTTTACCGCCCCGTTGGAGTTGACCGTACCTTTTCTCGCGACCCTTCGTCAAGCCATGCTTCCCCCAGCCTAATTGATTTTTTTCCTTCCGTTTTAATTGCCCAACCGGAGTTTTCTTTTTAATGTGTTGTAGGGACCATTTGTGACACATTACTTTTGGCCCTTTCCCTTTTGAGTTGGACGTCGGCATTGTTGGTTTTTTTTCCCCCTTCTTTCTTTGACGGATTAGGCCCCGTAACAGGTACACCCCCCCCATTTGGCTTGGGGCGCGGTTTGCCTCCAGTGCCTTCATTCCCCCCAATTTTTGCATCGATCGTCATTTTTCTGCCTGAGCGTCCCAACTTGACCCCTTTTTCCTTTTTTTTTTCCATTTCTCCTCAACCCCCCCCTTCGTGTCTCGAACGCCTAAACGTCTTTCCGACATCGCTTTTGTTACTCTCTCCCCTCGACCACATCTTGAAATACGTCCTTTTTGGATTACCCGGAACGTAACCTTCCTTGTTGCACCCGTGTTGACGGGTCCAGTTGAATTTTGTTTCAATTAGGGACCCCCCTCCCTATGCGCCCACCCAAGCGGCCTTTTTTCCCTCCTGGGCCCCTTTATGTTTTATTGCCCCACCAGTTGCTGCCCAATTTTCCCTAATTGTACTTAGGACATTTTGGTTTCCACAGTCAACCAAAACCAACAAATTTTCCTTTCGTTATATTCGGTGGGGCTTTTTCGGAGGCCCTCCCAGAAGAAGGGCTGTACCCCGGATCCCCCCCCTCGTACCTTGTTTTTCCCTGTGCCTTTTTCACCGTTTTTTTTCAGGTGAAATGTTACGTCCCCCCTTTTTTTTTTTTTTTTACCCCCTCTGGAGGGGTTTTTTCCCACAACTCAAGCCTTTTTTACGTTTTTTGCCTAGTCATCTTTTGCACACCCAATCGTTTTTGCGTTTCTGTGGAGTAGATTCCGCCCACCCCCTCTCCATGTCTAGGCAGCTTGTTAGGTCAGGCTCCATACTGTTTGCTCGTATTCTCTTCCAGCGATATTTGGTGGATTTTTTTCTTCCCCTTCTTTTTCTCACGGTTTTCCCCGTCCCCGAGTCCGTGTGCGATTCACTTCCCCCCTTTGCTTGGTCACATAGGCCGTGGCATGCCTTTCCCCCCCCCTTTCTCCTTGCTTCCAACTTTCTCATTTTAGTGTTTTTTTCTTTTTTTTTTTTTTTTTTTTTCGTCGATAACGTACTTCGATGGAGTCTGTTTTTTCGCTCCATTCCCACGTGAATGCGGTTTTTTTTTTGCTGATTTCCCTTTTTTCCCCCCCTTTTCTTGTAGGGGGTACAGCGAGAATTTTTTTTCGCAGTTCCACCAGCCCCCCCCCCCTTTCGAAACTTCTGCTCGGGTGTCTCCTCATTTTTTTTTTTTTCTGCGACGATCAAACTGTGGTTTTGTGTGTGTGAGTTCCCCTGTTTCTTCGGCCTGGGCATAGCCTCGAACCTTTCTTAGGTTTTTTTGTCACCTTACCTTCCTTTATTTCTTCCGGGCTGCACTTGGTTCTGACAACTCCCCCTAGAATCACCCTTTGGCCTCTTGGCATTACCCTCTACTCCTTCCGTTTGTTGTTTTCTCCGATTTATTTCACCTGGGGCGCCTTTGATCCTCTAGGGCTTTTTTCCAGCCTTCTGGCTGCCGGCTTTCCGTAGGTTTTTGCATATTTTTTTTAAAAGCTTTTTCCCCCCTAGTTTGATGTTCCTGGGTATTTTCTTTTTCTTCCTCCCATTGTCCCCTCCAACATTTATTTTACAGCCAGGAGAGCACCACCCCTTTGTGTCTTCTCCCTTCCCGTCCAGGTCCAAGGCCAGCCTTCAGTTCCCCAACCCTACTTTTTAATGTTTCGACTGATTTTTGTTTTTTGACGCGAGAACCTTTTTCTCAGTGTCTGTACTCGCCCCCCGGTCCGATTTGTAGTTGTCGTTTGGACCTCTGCACACAACGTTTTTTTTTTTTTTCAAGTTCTTTTGATGAGCACCCCCCCCTCCCCCATCGAGTGTACTGTTACCTCTAAGAAGCACCACCCCCTTTTTCCTTGAAGCTTGCCGTACCTTTTTTTAGGTCCTCCCGTGGCTGCCTTTTCGGCACCTGGTGTACGTGACATCCTTTGCATGCCGGCTGAATACATTTACCACTTTTTTTTTCCGGTGCCAGAGTAGGTGAAAAACTCTTTTGCGGCTTTATCTTGTGGCTTGAGACTGGAACGAACCCACCGTGGACTTTCACACTTTGATTTGTGCGATTATAAGTCCCCACTCCTGATGGTTCTTTGTTTCAGGGGACTATAAATTCCTTTTTCCCGTCTGGTTTTCTTTCCCCCCTTCCCTCCTTTCTGCGGACCCCGTCCCCCGTAGGGTTTTTCCTTCCTTGCAACCGTAAGCGGCTTTTGTTTGGCCATTTTCTTTTTTTTGGTTCCCGGCCGCCTCCGTTTTTTCTGCGCTCAACCGACTCCCATCTTTGTTGAAAATTTCGGTGGTGCCCATTTCCCCCTTGACTCGTCGACCTTCTTTCTTGGGGCTTCGTCACGCCGGTCCTTCGTGCGTTCGGCGGACCCGTGCTCTTTGACCCTCCCAACTATGTCTTCACGGGTGTGGCCGGTTTCCCCCCCCTGACCGGACTGATTGGGACCACTCCGTCGCTTACGATTTGTGTCTGTTTCCAGTTTTGTGTTTTGTCCCCCTCGTTAGACTTTCCCTTGGCTCGTTTCTCCTTTTGGCACATTGAGGTTGGGTTTTTTTTCGCGCCTTTCTAACTTGCGTCATTGGCCTCATGGTCCCCGACCCCTGGCAAACCTCACGAAAATTTTTTGCAGGCTTTTTTTTTTTTCTATTTTTTTTTTTTTGGATTTTTTTTTTCCCCGTTTCACGCATGTTGCCTTGAGCTCAGTTTGGGCTTCTTTTCTCCACCCGCCATGGGGGCGCACAACCTGTTTTTTTTTTTTTTGACCCAAGGTACCCCCCAAGTCTGGTTATGTTCCCATTTCTACGTTAACCCCCCTGGTTTTTTTTCCCCAGCTTTTTTAGTGCGGTAGGAGCACGTCTGTGCCAGCATCTTTCTCCTCCTTTGAGCCGCGATTGTACAGGTCTTTTATTGTCCCCCGTCCCCCCCCTATTTCCTGGCGCGGTTGGGCTGGGTTTTAAGTTTAGAGCCCGTTCCTGGTTGGCCTGTGCTATTTTTTTTTACCGCTACGCTTGTTGCGACCTTCTCACTTGGGTTCGTAGCTTTTTGTTTTTTCGATTTCGGAACCCCTTTTCTGGTCCCAAATTTTTCCAACGTGTCACTTTTTCCTTGCTCATAGAAGTACCTCGTTCTCCACACCTTTTCCTTTTATGCGATAACCCTCCCTGCCCCCTTTGTCCCCGACCGATCTCGTCTTTTTTGTGGGGCTTTCTGTTTCCCTTTGTTTTTTTTTGCTTTTTTGGCATCAGCTCCTTCCTGCCCGTCCGGATTGGTTCCAGTTCTCGTCCCCCGCTCTTTTTTCCCTGGCATTCGTTTCTTTTTTTATTGGCTTGAGGTTGCTCTTCCCGCCCTGCATTTGCGCATTTCAGACACTTGTTTCCCCTTTGTTTTTTTTGCAGTTGTATCCCCCCTTCAGTCCCCCGCTGTTTGATTTGAACTTCCGACCCACCCACTTCACTCCTTTTTATTTTTTCATTCCCCTGCCCGTTCTGCACGCTATTCCCGACATACTTCTTCCCACCTCCCCACTTCTTGCCGGTCTGAACCCGATGCCCCATCCTTCGAATTACCCTGGGCCTTCTCGGATTTTTTTTGGCCACTCCCCCTCTGAGTCCAACTGTTTTTGGGCAGCAGCCCTGGATTGTTGCCTTCCCTTATCTGGTGTACTGGCTTAATTCATTTTTCTCCCCACAGTCTTTTTTTACGGCCGGAGTTTAACCTCCACATGATACTCTTCCTTGGTTCGCATACTTTTTTTACCGGCGCCCCAAAATGCCGTGACCCATGAGGATCCTATAGTCTTATGTGGAGGCAAAACCCCAAGCCGTTTTTCTCTCCTTTCTATTTCTACCCACCACCCACCCTCTGTGTCCCCCTCTCCCCTTTTTGTCCACTTCGGACTGCTTGCTATGTAATGTTCCTTAAATTTTACACTGTCCCATTTCAAAACCCTTCACTGCCAATGTGCGCGGTTTGGTGTTCCATCCTGCGCGTGGTCCTAACTTTGGCACCTTCAATCGGGGCGTGGATTGGTTCACACGGTTGTTCTCATCGAATGCTTCAATTTCTCAACTCCCGCTAGTTTGACTTTCCCATTTTTTGGTTTTCCCTGGATTTCCCCCCACTAATGGAATGCCGCTTCCGAGTTTTTGTTTCTAATTTGCGTGTTTCTCTTTCAAGTACTAGTAGGTCGGCCAAGGTCGAGGTGGCGTTCTTTGTTATTGCCCGAGGTCAGTCGTTTCGATGTGGTTCCTTTGCCCGCGCATTTAAAAGGTGAATGCTTACCCCTCCCCCCTTTTCCGCACCAGCTTTTTTCTGATTTTTCCGAAGCCCCCCAATTATGCGAGTTAATTGCGCCTCCTCTGCTTCTGTTTTGACACTTTTAACTCCATCCTATTTTGAACCTGTCTGGTCTTCAGTAGTTTTTTTCCTCCAACCTTGATCCCTTTTTCACCCCCAGTTTTGGACAAATCGTCCGTGACCCATCCTCTTTTCCTTTTCCTCTCGGGGATTGTTTTTTGCTCCCCCCCGGTGCGTTACCGCTGACGTTTTGAAACATTCTCCATTATCCCGATAATTTTTTCCCACCTCTCGTTATTGCGAACTGATTTTGGGCCATGGGTTCGCCTTTTTTTCTATTGGGTCGTTTTAGCAAGTTCCTGCCCATTCGAAATTGTATACGAAGCTCTTTTTTGCCGGAGCGCTACCTGAATCTGTCTTTTTTTCTGTTTTTGCCTCCGTTTTTTCTGGTTAATCCTCGTTGAGAGCCAAGGCCCCCGACTGTGCACTCGCCCTCTGGAAGGCGGCTGCCCCCTTTTTTTTTTTTTTGTTTGGTTTTTGGAAGATTTTTTGTCCTTTGTCCCCATTCAAAGAGGTATCTTCCTTTTTTTTTTCATACTCCCCAATTTTTTGTTTTCTTTTGAGAGTTTGATTTACAAAGCCCTTGTACACGGCCGCTTCCCCTGGAAGGTTCCCCCCCCTAAAATGATTGTTGGCCGTCTTTTTTTTTTGCTTTCCTTTTTTTGCGGGGTTTCTGGCCACTCTCCCCTCCCCTTCCTTTACTTAGTCGGTAAGTCACCGTTTCACCTTTTTTTATCTTTAATGTAGTTCTATAATTTCTTGAACCATGCAACTCCCTTTATTACCCCTACTTAGACACCCCCATACTAGAGTTTGACGAACTCTTCATCCGACCCCCCAGGTTTTCCAAATTAAGGCTTGATGTCTGGCTGATGACCCCTGTTTTACCGAAGTAACTTAGTGTTCATCAATGACTCTTTGTCCCCCCCCTTTCCTGGTGTCATCCTTGTCTTGTTTATTTTTGTTTCCTTTTGATTACCCTTGTCTTTCACACGTCCCTTCCCTCCCTTCCCCCCGGCTGAGAGGCCCCCTCTCTTTGTTTTTACTCCTTCAAGTCCCCCCCTTTTCCCTTTCTCTGGGTCCGGTATGTCGACTCTCCTGCCCTTCATTTTTTCCAAATTCCGAGTGTTCTTTTTTCCGTTTCGTTACGGACCATGCTTTTCTTTTGCGTGTCCCCCCCCCCCATTTTTAGTTTAGTTTTTCAACTTTTTTTTAAGCGAGTCGCGCCCATAGCCCTTTCCTTTTGCCCTGTAGCAATTCCTTTTTTTGTTTTAATCTCCCACATCGCCTTTTGCCTAGTATATTTTACGTTTTTTGTTGCCGACACGCGGCAAAAGGTTTATTTATCGTTATCTGCTTTATTTTATTCTTTTTTTTTCCCCTTCCCTTTTTTGGTCCCCGAGTTATTTTCACCCTCGGAGAGGTGCTTTTTCGGCTGTTTGGAATTTCCTTTCGTCTCCCAATGGTCCCCCGTGCCTCCTCATTTCTTCTTGGCGTCTTTTTTTTCCCCCCCTCGTTTGCGCACAGTAATGGAACCCCACCCCCCCCCACCGGGCGTGTGTCCCCCCCTGTTTGTGCCTTTTGTGCTTTTTTCATTCCCACTCCTTTAAAAATAGGGCTCCGGCCGGTTGTTTTTTTTTTTTGTGTCAAGAGGATTTGATGTGGCCGGTTTCTGTCTAGGTGGGCCCCATGTTTTTCTTGGAGAGTCTTCTGGTTTTATCCCCCCATCCTATGGTTGGGTTTTTTCCCATCCCAACTTTTGCTATTTCGCGGAATTCCCTTTCAATGTTTTGACTCCCACGGGTATTCCCGAATTTTGCTCCCAATTGCTTTTTTTTTTTACCACTGCGAAGGTGGTTCAAAAAACAATGTCACCCCCTTTTTTTTCCTTCACAATTTTTTTGGATTCCCTATTACGGGCACCCTCCCCCACGGCTATTTTGCTTGCCCTTGTCCGGCGGTCTTGGGGACCTGTCGGGCTATATTCCGTTCTCTTCCTTTTGTTTGTCCCTTGTCCTCCTGTTACACGGCTTTTTTCGTTTTTTTTTTTTTAAATTAATTTACCGTTCTTAGGCTCGTTTTCGTATTGTTACTTTTTCTTGCTGCGTGGTTGTGTTATTTTTGGTTCGTTCAGAGTGGTGTAGTGGATCTTGAATTTCACATTTTTTCTTTTTTTATGTCAGCTTTTTTTTGGAGCATGCCCCAGTCTTGAACCCAGCATTTTTCCCTCGTTCCCCATATAATCCGACTAGTTCGTTGCTTCCCCCCAATTAGTCTTTCCCCCCGCGATACTTTAATTCTCTTTGCTTTTTCCTTTTGCAATTTAAGGACTGCCACTTGGAGTAACCCAAACCTCTCTTCTCTCTTTGGTTTTGTTATTACGCCCCCCCCACCACCCACACAACACTTATGATCTGATAGTCCATGACCATCATCCAGCCCGTGCATCCCCAGCTTTGACCAGTAACTTTCCCCCCCTCTTTCCCTGCCTTTTTTCTGTACCACCACCTTTGTTCTTCCGTTGATGCCACAAAAGTTGGCTTCCTCTGGACCAACGTTGTGTCTTTCCGAACTCAACCTTGGCGCCCCCTGAGTCTCCACCGGTCGGCAGCTTGTTGAAAATGCCTCATTAGAGTATCTCCAAGTCTTCTTTCCCTTTTTGAAACAAAAGTTTGCCTCCCTCGAACCGCTTCCCTTAGTCTACTTCCCCTTCTCCCGGGAGATTTCCCACCGCTTTTCCCGGGTTTTACGTGCTGTCTTCCTTTCCCCCCATTAGTCGAAACTCTTTTTCACAAGCCCTTTGAGCCGATTTGTTTTTCCTTTTCGGCCCTGACCCAAAACCCACCACCCTATCATTTTGTACTGGACATTGGGACTTAAACTATGTGTTCTTGTTCCATTGATTTACTCTTGTTGTCTTAGGACCCACTTCGGGGAACCGTGACCCTCTTATTTCTTCCCAATTTAATATCGCCTTCCCCCCCCCCCCCCCCATTTTTCTGAGACTGCCCCACCTACTTCCCCCACCCAGCCCTCATCGATTTTTGTTTGCTTTATGGATTTTGCCACTTGCCCCTGGCACGTGTTCTTGGACGGCTTCGAAACCACTCCTCATGATTGTTGTTTTCCCCCAGTTTGTACATACCAATGTTCGGCAATAGATGCAGCCTCCCCCCTCTTTTTCCCTTTTTTTCGTTAGCATTCCAATCAAGTCCCATTAAATTAATTTTTAACATTGGAAGGGTCACCCAGCCCCTGTGGTGTCAGCG
>Ga0179593_1401384_pt1 | contig 17088 bp, 20 predicted proteins | sample CZODoug2_1_08_16_FD_185931 | JGI IMG/M metagenome (GOLD analysis project Ga0179593, IMG submission 185931) | Vadose zone soil fungal communities from Angelo Coast Range Reserve, California, USA - CZODoug2_1_08_16fungal (PacBio error correction) | ecosystem: Environmental > Terrestrial > Soil >... | reverse complement strand
ATTTCCTCTGTTTCTTCAGGGTGGTTCGCGTACCTTTTGCCTTATACTTTAAACCCCCCCTTTTTTCCTTTTTTTTGCTTCGGGGAGTGCACGCCAGCTGGTTCCGTTTTTTATGACTCCCGTGAAATGCAGACCCCCGTTTGACCCTACCCGATCCCCTCTGCGCTGGCTTGCTGTTTTCTGCATCGAGCCGTTCCCCCGAGACCGGTCACAATGGTGTACGCTTGCCGATGTCATTTTTGTCCCCGAGGGTCGTTCTTTTCCCGGATCCCCCGATCACATCCTGAATCTGCTTTTTGCAATCAATCAATTGTTTTCCGGAGTTTCTTCCTTCCATCCCCCCCCCCCCGCGGCATCGGGCGAAACCCGATCGGAGTTCGTTTTCCCTGGCGAAGGACCAGTTCAGTTTTTTGCGCGCTAATCCTTCCAAAGGTTTTCGATTCCCCCCCCAAATTACCCCACTTAGTTTTTTTTTTCCCTATTTGGTTTGTCGTTCGACGCTCACGCTCTGCTTCCACTTCACTAGTTGTGAAACCCCTTAGTTTTTTTTCCTTCTGGTTTTTTTTCCCCGCCATTTCTACCCCTTCTTCCACACACGATGTTCTCCTCCCGATCCCTTTTTTTTCCAGCCTGGCTCCAAGCACTCGTTTTGTGCGCGTCATTCTGAATTAGGCCTCTGGTTTTTTTTTTACGCATTTTTCCCGACGGAAGATGTCATTAGAGTGGGGTCTCCCCCCTCCCCCCTTGAAATTTGCCGGTAGAAAATCATAATCCTAGGAGGAAAGGACGGGCCTTTTTTTTCACCATTTCCTGGACCTCGGTCGATGGGTTTTTTCTTGGGTGTGGTCTTTTGACTGCTCAACTTTTTTTTTTTTTACCATTTTCGATTTTTCTTTATCATGGCTGTTATCGTCCAACATGGTGGTCCTTGAACTTTTAGGTACCGCAACTCTGAAAACTCTCATGCTTTTTTTCTTTCTGGCTTCTCGGTGAATCTTCGAGCTTCAGGCGGGATCTTTTCCAAGATGGTCCTTGACCATTTTTTTGTCGCGGCAAAGGTCAGTGACCCGGGTTTTCCTACTTCCTTTCCTCGCCTCCACAAAGGACGTTTTCTATTTGTTGGCTCTATCTTGCTGGGCGTCCTTAGGTTGGTGCGATAGGCCAATTTTCCCCCCATTGCCTTTTCCACCTTGCTTTTTCTTTGTCCTTGGCCTATCCCCTCGTGTGGTTTGTCTTTTTTCTCTGAGACCGCTGCATTGGAGAGATGAGTACGTCAGGAACTTACTTCTCCTTTATTCATGGTGATGTTTTCTAGAGATGCGTAGCTTTTGCCAGTCACGGTCCTTGGTAAATGGTTGCCCCACTCGAGTCCCCGTCTGGGTTGGCTTCGTTTTGCGCCCATTTCTTCTTCTCCCGGCGATCGCCTCTTTTGCCGACGATGGTCAAATTTGTATTGGTCTTGTAATTGTGACTCCTGGGACGACGGTTTCGTTTGGCCTTTCCTTCAAACCCCCACCCGCGGAGTTTCTCTTCCGTTACAGTTTTCACTCGGGCCACGCCGTCTGCGTATATTCTTCTTGGTCTTCCGCTACAAATCCCCCGTATGGTCCAGTTTTGCCGTTTTTGTGTCTTTTCATTCTACATCCCGCACCCCGCTTGCTTCCCACCCACGTGAGAGTTTTTTCATCTCTTTTTTTTTTTTTTTTTGACACATGATCGTGTTTGGCTGGACTCCCCCATAAACACTTTTTCCCTGACGCTTCTATGCCGCCTATTAGAGGCCTATCTTAGTATGACCGGATTTCCTTGCTTGAGAGTGGTTTTGGGGGGGGGGGTTTGGTTTTTTTTTTTTTGGGGTTTGGGGGGGGGGGGGGGTTTGTAAATCTGTAGAATACCTCTCTTTATTTTTTTGTACAACTCAACATTGCAGAATCTTGCATTTTCTTTCCCCCCAGGTCGCGGAAATCGTGCTTCACCCCCTTGTCCTCGCCCTGCGGGAGCCAGCAATCCTCTCTCCTAACCCTCACTTTGGTGTTTTTGTAGTTTAGATCTTTCTCCCGGAGGCCCATCTGTTTCCGCGCTTTGCTTTTTCCCTGTTTCCGAAAATCAGTCTTTGATGTGAAGTCCGCCACGGACCCTCTAGGCGACGCGCTAGGAGCTCCCCACGCGAGTCTTTTTTAGGAATTGTTCCCGATATCTCCCCCCGCACATTATAATAGGCCCGCGTTAGTGTCTCTTTCCCCTTTCTTTCGGCACCCCGTCCCTTTGTTTCTATTCGAGGGAAAGCAGCAATTGAGCTTTCCAACGTACGCACGGGGCTCCCTCTCTTTTTCCCGATAGCTGGTCCGATGCCCCCCTTCCATTCGCTGTGCCACCCCACCTCTCGACCCACGAGGTTTTCTCTATCCCGAACCAAATCTATTCTCCCCTTTTTTTTCCCACGGGAAAGCCCAGTTCTGTGAGCGGATCCCCCCCCCTTTTTTGGGTTTGCCTCAACACCAACCCAGTCGTTACTTTTTTCCCCATGACAGACAAGACCGAATGGGCTTTTCGGCGGACCTTTCTTCCTCCCTTTTTGCCGTCGACGTGATTGCTTTAGAAACGTCTCAAGGAGGCCGGTGGACTGTGTCGTAGTTGGCGGCAGTCCGATCCTTCGCGCCATTTTGTCGAGCTTTCCTTTTCTCATCCCGCGGCGCGCCCCCAGTACGTAGAAACGAAGTGCCCCCCTCCTTGAGGTGCTGCAGATAGACGAGACCACTTTTTTACCCACTTGTTTTTGCCTCCCCCTTCCCTAAGCCCTAACACACACCTTGTCCTTCATGACGGTCTCCGGCCTTCTCTTTTTTCCCCCTAAACAACTCGGCTCCCGCCAGCAGATAGAGCCCAAAAATAGAAAACGATTTATTGTGGAGGACGCTTTACTGGCTCTCCTTGAGAAGTCATTGATTTTTTCTGAGGACAGTTCCCCGCTTTCAGCTGCTTTATCGCATTGCAGAGCCGAATCAAGTTGACGAGAATCGCCTGTCTGATAGGGTCATAATTCTCTAGCGCCTTCCGCTTGTGTATTCCCCTTTCCCCCATCGTTTACGGTCCCCCTTGATGTGCCGATAAAGTCATATGCCCCTCCCCCCCCCAACCTGAACTCCTTTTACCCCCCTCCCGCCCGGACATAGGCCCCTCGGTTTTTCTCCTTTTACGGTCCCGTCCATGGTTCTGACTTTAGGTGCGCCGGTCCGTCATAATGATTAATTTTGTGAAATTTTCCCCGTGTTTGGCGACCCCCCCCTCCCTCGTGAATAGTCGCTGAACATTTGTGCACCGAGGACGTGACTTTTCCTCTCCCTCAAGTTCCCCCCGAGATGTTTTGTGATGTACTTCCATGTGCTTTGATTTCCCCTTCGTGTTTTTTTTTTTTTTAACTCCCCCGTTTCTTCTCCTTTTTCCACCAGTTCCACTTTCCCCCTGGTCCAAAGAGTCGAGCTTTCCCAGTTGAGTCGAACGTTCCACGTCCAACACTAGTTTCAACCTCCTTTCAGGCGTCGGTAATACTTTTTTAGTTGTTGACAGACATAGAAAGCCAAATTTGGATGGTTTTAGACTTCACCCTCTTCTATTCTATTTCGTCTCTTCTCCTTAGATTCCGATCGGGTTCGCGATGATGCCAATTTCCGGATATGGGCACGGTGCCACTCCTTGCATTTCGAGTTCAGGTACATCCTTTTTTTCTCCTCCGTTCACCTAAGCACCCCCTAATTCCCCCCTTTCAGCGGGTGCATCGTGCCTTGCGGACCCTTTGTGACCGTTATAACAATGAAATGTCACTTCCTCGGCCCTAACCTTGAATATCAATCTCTTTTCTTTCGTTTCTTCTTCGGGTTTTCCAATGAGTGAGGCATAGCGCACGTTTTTTTTTTTCCAAACGCCCTCCCCCCCTTCTTGACGCAGCAACTTTGGTTGACCTTCGGAAGCGCCAGCTTCCCCCTACACCATGAGCTACCGGGGCACATTCATCTTACCTCCTACTACTGTTTTTTTCTCTATGATCCTTCTTTCCTTCGTTTCTGATGGTGTAGCGGGACTTTTATTATTCCTTTACCTTCAACGCCGTTGCGCCGCTTTGCGGGAATCCGAGTTTTTAGTCCTGATATGCCTCCACGGCATTGCAGAAACCACCGATATACCCGCCCCCCCCTTCGCTGGACCTTGGTTTCTTGCCGAGAAATGTCCCTTAGAAACGGGCACATTTTAGTGAAGTGCACCAGTCTGTTTGAAATGGGGGTGTGCCCCACTTCCCTTTTCTTTTTCTCGAAAAGAACTCTCTGCAACCCGTGAAGAGTCTGATGCCCAAAACCCCCCCTTTCTTCTCTCTGGTCACCTCCTTTTCTTAGAGACTCTTGTCAGTTGACCATCTTTTTCTTCTCTCGTTTTTTTTCCCTCGCCCGACTCATTTCTCTGACCCATTACTTACAGACCCTTTTGCTATTTTCGTTTATTTTTTGAGTTTCGTTCGACGCCCTTGGCTCGTACTTCCCCGAAACTCGTGCCATATTTACCTTTTTCTTATTTTGTCAGCCCATTCCCACGGTTCCCCCCCAAAACGGTGGATCCCTCGACGCTCCTTTCTCCGCTACCCAGTCTCTTTTGGCTCCCTTTCTCTGAATTAGATTATGTGTTTCCCCCCCTTCCTTTTCGTGATTTTCGACGATGTCATAGAGAGCAGAGGGGGTCCCCCTTCTTCCATGCGGAGAATTCACTCATGATTCCTCGGGCGCCCTGACTTGCGCTGGAACCCACTTCCTCTTCCTTTTCGATTTCGCGGGTTTTGCCTATGTCTCAAGATTTCGGTGTCAAATTAGTTCGATTTTTTTTGTTTCTTTCCCCCCGCTGTCGTACCCCGTTACCGAACTTTCCTCTTCTTCGCAGCGGGACGCGCACTCCTGAGACCGACCCTTTATTCCTTGCTTTCTCTCTGTTCTCCCTCTCGTCGCCCCAGTTGATTTTCTCCCAAAAACTTGGACGTCAGGCCCCCGGAGGAAACCACGTAAAGGCTTTTCCTTCCGAAGCTGAAACCTCCGTTCTCCCTTTCCTATTCTTGGATGTTGCTTGCCCTTTCGTCTTGATTAGGTGTTTCCCTTTTTTCGGACCGGAGACGATTCACGTGGGTTTAGGGGTTGATTTTTGTGGTTTCGGTTTCCTACCCCGCACATCGACCTGCATTTCTCCGGCTGAGGCCACGATTGTCGAGATTCTTTGGCAACGGATTGTTCTGTGCAGCCGCTCATGGTGCGTTGCTTTTAGCCTTCGGTCGTTGTATCGTCGACGAACCACTTTCCCCTCCCAGAGGCACCCAGTCGTGTTTGCGTCTTTATCACAATCCCTTCCTGATTTTTTCAGATCGGCGATCGACCTCTTTTTCTCCCAGCTGGAATTCACTTAGTGGTTTTGTCCTTTTTTTCCGTCCCCCGGACTTACACTTGGTTGTTTGGCGTTACGTCAAACCCCACCGCGGAGTGGTGTGTACTTCTTCGCGCCAGGTAACCCCGAGGCTTAACCTTGTCCCACCCCTCCCCCGCTACTCCTTGGGAGGTTCCATTTATGTCAACTTTTTGAAGCTGGGTTATTCTTCCTGCCCCCTTCTTTGGACCATCCAATACACCCCCTCGCCCCCCCCCGTGAAAGTGCTTTTAATTCCTTTCTCAGATCACTCCAGCGATTCTCATCGTTGTTTGGCGCCCCTCGACCCCTTCGAGTCTAAGTGATATCAATAATTGTTGTAGGACTCATCGATTCTGAACAGCCATCCCTAGAGAGGCTGTTTTTTCTCTTCTTGTAGACGTTTCTTCCTCGCGATCTTGGAGGTCCCATTTCATCAAAATGCCTACTCTTCTAGGTACCAAAAGGCTCGGCAGCTGAAAAATATGGTCTATAACGTTTTAGTCACCTCACTATTATATTTTCCCTTCCCTACCCGGGTTTTTTTGATTCTTTTGAAAAGGATCGAGAGACACATGTCCTCCTGGCATACCCCGAGGGTGGCCGTCACCCAGGGTTTCTGAAGGCCTGAAGCCTTTCCCCCGGTATTAGTTCTCCTTATCGAGGACTCTAAAATGATTGAGGGGAGTACTTGTTCCCTATCTCATGTCCTCTGCCCTTCTTCATATGACCGTGCCCCTCCTCCTAGGTCCTGCGCCGGTGCGTCACACAAAACTCATTTTGCGAGTCCTTGGCTCGATTCCAATTCAGGCGACCTCAACGGTCATCCCCCGCCCTTTTTCGCGGGTGCGTCCCCCTTCCAATGGACCGGTATTGCTGCAAAAAGCTTCCTCGGTTGTCATCACGAATAAGTTCCTAATTCTGTCTTGGAACCGGTTCACTTCGGTGACTGGCCGTGATACAAGAGTTTTTTTCCTTTTCACGCACACCGACACCCACAAGGTTCTTTGTGGTTTTGGCACCACCCTCCAGGACTTTTCTGAGATTTCTTCTTTCAAACTGGTTGCTATAGACGCTCTCCGTTGCCTTTTTCTCGAGACAACTTTTTTCCTCCACAACCTCGAGAGTGAGTGGTTTTCCCATAAACTTCTTCCAAGATGGTCCTGCCTATCTTTTTTCTCACCATGCATATCGCACACGTACGTTTCTTTCCATGCTTCACCCGTTCCCTCGTCGGGCGTCGCTAATAACTCCCTGATGCCAAACTTGCGTGATAAGCTACATAATCCCCCATACACAACGGTGCGCAATGACTTTCCCCTTCTGCAGATCGCCCCCTTCCGGAAGACTGGCCCCCCCGCTATCCCCCCCCCCCTCTGACACCTTGACCCCGCCCTAGTGCGCGGAGGAGGTATCCCCCCCTTCATAACTTGACCAAAGTCCCAGGACCGTTTTTTTCTTTCCCTAGTTTTCTCTCCTTGGTCCCGCGCATGTTCCCTCTGCCTCTCTAGGGTTGGTTCTAGTTGCGCTCCCCTTGCTGCGTCTATCGATCATTTTCGGTTCACCAAAACTGGTTGACATCACCCTCCTGAAGGCAACGTAAAAACCTCCTAAATATTACCATCCCCTCCTTGCTTCCCTCGGCCCACCGGAAACGGACGAAACTCTACCTCTCCATCATTTCAGACAATTGTCCCCAGGGCTACGAGTATCACGTCACTTCTTCCCCCGGGCAAATTTAGATCTTGATTCCCCTAGACTCATATTACATTTTTCGATAAACAATGAGGGTGCCCACAGATCCGAATGACATTCTCTTAAACTACTATGATTAGCCGATTTTCGTAGGGAGACCTCTTTTTTTTCCTAGTTCTTGATCCTTTCTCACCTGTCCTAAAAGGTATTTCAAACTTGGCCACCGAGGTCTTTGTTCCTCTCAAAGTTTGTGGTATTAAACGTCCAACTATTTCCCCCCCCACCGCCCATCCCGCAGTCTTAATTCCGTCCTTTTGCCTCAACCCCTACGTCGCTTCTCTTCACGACTTTCTGTCTCGACGGGCCTACGTATCTCTGCTTCCGGTCTCCCGATGGAGGCCCTGCCCCTTTTTTCTTCATCTGAAGCACGGTGCCCCTTCTTGTCTCTTCCCGATATGTTTTTTTCAGGATTGTAGATGTGTCGAACCGGCCACCCTCAACGCCCTCGTTTCCCCCAGTGCGTCATCTTGCCGCTTGCCCCCCTCTGGACTTTCCCCCTTGACTTTTATCGGCCCAAGGGCACCCCCCGTCGGGCTCAAGCTCTTTTTCGTTTTTCGGGGTAGCTTCGGGTTTCCCCTTCCCCGTGCGGCCTCTGCGGTTTCTCACCCCTGACACCTTCCTTAGTGCACTCCCGTGAGCTGCATCTCTGAAGTCCCTTTCTTCCGTTTCTAAGGACTCGAAAACAACACGTTCCCCCGCTCCCCCAATTTCTTTTTTCAATAACTTAAAGATAGATATGTTTACCCTCCCTCCGGTGTGGTTCTGCTCTTCTTTCCATCCGTTCTTCTCTTGGTGTTCGCGCATTGGCCTTTCCCAAGTTTTTTCCAAAGTTTGAGCGCGGGTTGCTGCCCCTGGTCGTTCTCGTCCCTTCCTTCCCTTTTGCGAATAATCGACTCCTCCCAAACCCCGCGATTCCTGAGGGGTTTGCCGGAGGCACCTCTGCAAGCTGCGGGTCACAAGAGGGGTTGCAAACTTCCCCGAGTGAAAAGTTGGGTCCCGGTGTTAGAGGGGGTAGTTTTGCACGTCACACTTACGACAAATCAACTAGCGACCCAAATCCCCCCCATACCTTGGTTTTCTCAGAGCTGAGATCAACCTGGGCATCAGGTCGCCAGAGCATCGTTTGCAGCAATCTGAGACTCTCTTTTGCCTCCCTCTCCCCCGCCGCAACTTCGGTTTTTTGTCAATGCACCCTTCTTACGTACTTCGGATATTTTTTTTTTGACGTGACGTTTCGTTCGGGTCTTCAATGGTCCCTCATCCCCTCCACTGTTTGCCCCTATGAAATTGTCGGCAGTTTGTCCCGCAATTCTCACGGCTCTTACCACCCCAAACAAAAGCGTCACCCTCCGAGAGGGACAAGGACTATTCCCCACCAGCTCTCGCTGACCCTAATTAGACATTCGGCATTTTTCACCCGACTGGGGAGGGAGAAGACGCTGAAGCGCCTTCGAGGTCGCCCCACGGCGTAGAAAGGGGAAGGAGCCTCCCACTCATGATTTTCTCGGCGCACCATGCATGGCCCCATGTCCACATTTATTTAAAATGGACTGGGGTCTCCCTTTGTTCTCAGCAGACTCCCGACTTTGGGAGGGTGGTTTGCACTAGTTCATCTTTTTTTTGTCTCATTCATTTCCTTCACCGTGTGCTCCAAAATTCCGTTTCGGCGTCCCGCATGCCATCTTCTGATACCGACTATTTCAGGTTTATTCTCGGTCGGCCTTCTCCCTTAATTCCGAGATACCGCGGCATCTACCTGGTCCTTCGGACCGGTCCATGAATCCTCAATACGCAGTCGCTTGACAAAACCCCGGATGTTTCTATTTGTTTGAGATTTCTTGTCCCCTTTTAAGTCCTTGATTTGACTATGTCATTGCGTTAGACCTACGCTTCACCTTGCTTGTTTTTGCGTTGCGATGGATCCTAACCGTGTTGGCAGTCACTGCCTAGATGCGCGAATTGGATCGATTTCTTGTTCAATTAAATTTGTTTTTGTTCCGCGCAGGTTTCTTTTAATGGTAGGTGATACATTTCTTAGATGTAGGCCAGAAGGGACCCCTCTCGGTAAGTGAACCCACTTCGGCAAGTCTCAGCTTCTTATTTTTTTTATAGACCCCCTTCTAGATCGGACATTTGTCAAGAGCCGATTCCTTCCCCAATTATGTATCTTGTCATGCTCGGGCGCCTGGGTTTCGTTTGCTTGTGAATTCCCACACCAGCGCTTTTGATATTAGAAGCCCCCGGTTCACCTCTTCGTCCAGTTTTGGATCGCGCGCTATTTTCGTGATCGAACCCGCTGGTCCAGTTTGCAGCCGATCCGTTTTCCCTTTCGGGTCCCCTCTTCATGACAGATCGTGGCCCAAACGTGAAGTTCCTTTGCTCATTGGCTAGCGGAGAAAAGTCTCGTGGTTGCGAATTCGCCTCCCTTTAAGACTTGATAGGCCGATTTATTATCCATGGAGACGGACCCCCCTGCAGATCGGAACCTTTTAAGCCCCCCCCCCTCTTCCCCCCTTCTCCCGGTTGAGACTCTAGCCTTCGCGACCCCCCCCCCCACGTTGTAATTCACCCATCCCATTTCATATCTTTTTGCCATTAGCTCAAGGCGTGCATCGGATTCTGTCTCCGGGGTCTTTCCCCCTCCTTTTTCTATTTGTACCACCCCTTTTTTTTTTTTTTGACTGCGTCTGGAATACCTTTTAGATACAAATCCTTGTCCTTCGCCCCCATTGACTCGAAATGCTGGGGGGCCCCTTCGTATTTCATTGACCATTGGGTACCTTCTCAAACTTCCAGGTCGTCTGGCCCCCCCCCCCCCGGCCTCTCTTTCTTGGAGCTTCAACCGTTGACTTGAGAGGGCTTCCGTTAGAGGATTTCCTCGACACTTAATCGCGGCCTCTCCGCGTAAGGTGCGCAGGTTTTTCTTCCTCAAAAAGACCCATGTGGAGCCATTTTTTCGTGCAAAGCTCCGTCTCCCGTAAGCCTCTTCGCTAGGGTTCTCTTATTGTCACAAATCCTTCCCCTTGCGGGAAGCTTCCCCAAAGAATGGGACCCGATGTTCTCCCCCAGAATAAGATATCCTGGACTTCGTCCCCCTTTCAAGGCCTCGTGCAATGTGAGGAGCACTCCCCTCCCCTTTTTGTTTCTTTATTACCACCCTAAACACCAATTTAGGTTTTGTGTCAAAATCCACTAAACTACTTGGAATTATCTTTTTCTCTTCGGCTTTTCCATTACCGAGGGTATTAGGCATTCCCTTCTCCCCGAATCGAATCGCCAAAAATGAGCGGTGGCAGCTGGTGTTCACATACTGCCCTTTCTTTTACATTTCCCCTACCGAAGCCGTCACTCCCCAGTAAATGACAAGTTTTTCTTTCCCCAAAAAATTCAGGTGCCCCACTATTGTTTTTTCGACAATTACGTGCGCCCAACTAAATTCTTTTCCGGTTGCTTTCGAAAGAGAAAATCTCACACCCCAAACTCAAGCGACTTGTCTTCCCTCCCTCCGAACCCCCACCCCGGGGTCCCCCTCAGTGGTAGAAATCGTAGTCTACACCCCTTCAGATACCCTCATGGTTGCCGTTCCTTTGCTCGGCGTTCGGCGAAGCACACTGTCTTCCCCCCCCTTTTTCCTTCAGCGTGTCTCGCCCTTTTTCGACGCTTTCTTAGCTCATCCTGAAGCCTTTTTTTGGAGTTTCGTCCGCTTGCTTTGTCTACGCCGACATCCGGTACCCCCAACTGCTTTTCCCTCATGCCCTCATGGATCAACTCCAATCCCCCCCTCAACAATATTCCACCTCCCGAAATTTCTTATTCCTGGGTGCCCCTTTTGACGAACCAGACCGCTATGCCCCTGTTTCCTTTTTTTGAAGTTAATTGCGCCCGAAAGTCGTTTCCTCATGATTTGCAAAAACGTTCCCAATCCCCAGTCTATGACCTATTCGTCTTCCGACCTTTCGGGTGAAAAATTTCATTCGAACCTCGCCCCCTGCTGTTTCTTGTCCCTTTTCCCCCCTCCGCGCTTTCTCCTTTTTGTTTTTTCCCTTTTAGTTTTGAGAATGGCTCCCCCGGATGTCCCTTTTTTCAAAACGAGTTTCTTCTTTTCCCGAGCGAGTCCGCAACGCTCCAACCTCAACCGAAAATAGGCCCTCATTTCTCCTGTCGTCGTTGCAGACACCCGAAAGACATTTGAGTCTTTGCACTCTTTCACGATTTCTCCTGCGCTTGCGATTCCTCGTGGTTTTTTTCCCCCCTTTCATGTTTGGTTTTTGCTCTGCCAAGCCAATGGAGGGATTGCCCATTTTCTGCCTTTTTACGACTGTCACCGAACCGGCCTTCTTTTCCCCCCCCCCTCTCGGTTTGCATGCAAATTACCCACCATTTCTTTCCGCTTACCCGTTCTCATTGCGCTCAACCTTGTTGATATCCCGGCTTCGTTGGATTATTTGCCACTTGAGGATAGAGTCGAAACGCTCCCCCTTCTTTCCCCCCTCCTTTTCGCCTTCTTCATAAGTTTGTACCCGCTACTTCCCCCCTGCCCTCCCTCAGCAGCACCGGGGAAATTCCTTAAACTCTCTGCTTACTATCTTTAGCTTTAAGGTTTTTCTCCGGTGTTCCTCTTTTTTGTTCTTTTTTGGTCCTGCGTCTTTAAAGGTTGAGAGCGTGCGTGCACTCGAGCTTTTTTTCTTTTTTCCCCCCTCCCTCCCTCTTGGCTTCGAACCCGGGAATCTACCCTACCAGCGTTTTATATTAGGAGTTTTTTCCCTCCCCTAGCCCTTCCAGTTTTTCAAATTTAGAACTCCCCCCATGTGTCTCGGCACTCTAACCGATGCCTGTTCCTTGATTTTGGCCCTGGAACCTTCTTTTTTTTTTTCCCCATGCACTCTCGCTTGCCCCCTTGTCTTCTGAGACGATGCCCCCAGACAACCGCGTTTTCCCTTTTTTTTTTCTCCCCCAACTATCTCCTGACATAGTAGGTACTCGTAGAACCCGGAAGCGGTGAAGAGAATACTGACCTTGATTCTGTACCCAGACTCCTCATTTCCTCCTCTTCAATTTTTGTTGCCCCGTGGCCCCCCCCCCCCCCCCCCCCCCCTCTTTCCAATTTCTCGCCTGCCACGTTTTGACATAGGTTAATAGGGAATACGTGGAGTTGGTAATTTGGCTTTCCCAAGAGGGATACCTTCAGTCTCCCTTCCCCCCCTCCGCTCTCGTTTCTTCATTAGCCCTTTCATCTGTGTATCCTTCTTCTCGACTATTTCTTCCCCTGGATTCGCGGGTCTCACGTTTCTGTGGAGACCCACTCAGATTTGATTTTCCCCTTCTTTCCCACCGCCCAGTCTGGAACTTTACCATCTCTTCTTTTCGTCCCCCTTGTTGTCGACCTGGTCCCCTACTTCCTTCTGTCGGGTCATATTAGTTCGATTTTTAATGCCTTTGTACCCAATTCGATTCGGCGTCTCCTCTACGTTTTCCCCTCTGACCCTCCATGCCCGATCTTTTGTGCGATTCTCGGCCGGCTCTTCACCTTCGAGAGCCTGCTCTCCCCTTACACCCTGTTCTCGCCAACAGGTCAACTGCCTAGCGACCGTCTCAACCCCTCTTCCCGTTCCCTGTTGGCTCTACGCCCGCCTTGATGGTTGCGCTTCGCGGCCCTCTCTCACCTTTCCTTTGGCCCCCGGCGTGTCGTATCTGGCGCTGGCGATTCCCGCAACCGTTTCATCGCTGAGCTCGCACGCTCATTTTTCTCGTTCTGGAACCGTACTTTGGCTCATTCTTTTTTTTTTCCATTCCGTGCTTCGCCCCTTTTTAGATGGTAAATTTTGCACTCCCACACCGCTCAGGGGTTTAGGCCTTATACTTAACAGGCTCGATTTGTCCGCCGACTCGCGCATTTCCCCCCCAACGGTATTCTCATGGCGCCCCGGATTCGACTTGTGGGTTTTTTGAGTGACCCGCTTTTTTAGTGGATCCTTCAGTCGTTTCGTGTGCCTCGCTCTTATTTTTGATCACTGTCTTGTCCTTTTTTTTTTCCCCCCCTCTGATTTGTGCAATGGGCGTCGCCCGCACCCTTGGCAGCTTTAGGCTCATTCTTTCGACCGCTCCCCCTCCCCTGACCTCTTTTTTTTGCTCGCATGCGCAGGACCCCCTTTATATTTCCATAATGTGTTTTGAGGACTAACGATTTTTGGTTTCCTCCCTATCCATCCGTCGCCGTCTTTCTTACGTTGTATCCTTCCCCCCCCCTTCAACTTGCAGACTTCGTGCCCCGGTAGAGGCCGTTCGTCCCACAAGTTTTTGTCTCTCCGGGTTTTCCCCCCTTCCTCTGTACTTTCATTTTTTGACTTGCGTTGCCTCTCCCCGGATATCCCCTTTTGTTTTTTCCTCATTGCGCTACCTGTGTTAAACGGGGCCAATGTGATGTCTCCTCCCCCCCCGACCAGTGTCTCACGAGGCGCGGCGACCGAGTCTCGGATTTTCTCCCTTTTTTTAAGAGTCTCCGAGCGTCCTTTTTTCTTCTCCCCAGGAGGCATATCAGTAGTCGGTTTCGTGCGCTTTCCCAAACACTTCATGTTTCCGACATCGCCCTTCCCTTCTTCCGCCCTCCCCCCCTGCTCACGTAAGCCACTTTATTTTTTCGATTCTTCTTTTTCCTGAATGCCCCTCCCGCTGAAAACTTGGACCATTTTTTTTCCGACCCCGAATAAGATATGTTCCAACTGAGCCTATCTTTCCCTTCGCGACTCCCACTCCCTCGGTTGGGTTTCTCTTTCCCCCTACCCCCCAAAGTCTTCTTTGGACAAACAGAAGGAATTGCTATCCTGTTTTAAAGCCTTTCATCCACCATCCCCCGATTTTCGAGCAAACGTCCGCCCCAAACTGAGACTTTTGATCTCTCGACCCCCTTCTTTCGCGACCTTTTCCGAAATGGGTCAGCTTTTTGCGATTACCACTCTGCGCGCCCCCCCCCTCTTGACCCTTTCAGAGACTGGCCCCATGAAGAGTGCGTCTCTCCAGACCTAACACTGTGGTCATCGCAGCGCCAATAAGCTTTCCCCAACTCTTGCGGAATCCTTCCGGCCCTCTTCTCGCACCCTCAAGGCTACCGTGAAGCCCTCCGATAGAGTCCCACCGAAACTTTTTTCTTCCCGTCATGGTCGACTTCGGGTCTTTGGGAAGTGCTTGACCTGTTGCAGTTTCTTCGCTTCCATCTCTCACATCCCGGATACGACTCTTTCCTTGAGTTAGCAGTATGACGTTGCGCTTTTTTGCTCCTGTCTAAGCCGAATAATTTACCCGTCCTAATGAGCAAGAAAACCTCGACTCTCTTTCCCCCTCCGTAACCTTCCCCGTCGAACCACATTTCCGACCATCTATGTTCCCTTGTCCATGGATTCCAGATTAAGCTTTTTGCGACCTTGTTTCCTGACTTGCAAAGTTCGCCTGTCGCCCTCTTTCTTTTTTTTTAACGAAAAAATGCGGTTGCACATCCTAATGCCGGCAAGCAACGGATGCTTGTTTTTTTCTGTCCTGTTCGAGGGCTCTTTTTGGGAGGCTGTTGTGCTGCTTGCGTTAACAACCTTCCTTTCCAACCTTTCCTCTTGCCTGTGTCAGGTCTGCCAAGTTGAGAGTTCCTGAACTTTCCAACACGACTAGGCCGAAAAGTCTACAATTACACTATCCCTTGAAAGCAGTTGAACCGTCCTGCTCTATTATCTTATTTCATGCCCCGCAGGACTTTTTTCCTGTTTCGATGATGCGCCTTTTGTTTCTATCTGCCAATGTCTTCAGCGACTTTGATTTCCTCTTTTCGCTCCGGTAAACCCCCCGAGACCTAAAAAAGACGAGGGTGCATCGGGCACGCATTGTCCAGTTTTATACGGCCTCCCTCTCTCAAACCAGCCTCGAATATCCCTCTTTCCTTTTGTTCTTTGATCCCCCCCTCCGGAGGCATAGCGTACGAGCGCTTGAGTAGCCCACCCCTGCCGGTGTGACGAATCCCGAACCCAACACCTAAGGACACACCCGCGAAAACCACCTAGCAAGAGGAAATCCCTTAACTTTTTTCGAGAGATTTACTGTATTTCCTCCGGTGCTGCTGATGAGGTTGTTCTGGTTCAGTCCCGTTAATCCCTGGAAGTTGATGCTTTTTTTTTCTGAACGGTTGGGGGGGGGGGGGGGGGTTGGGGTTTTTTTTTTTTTGGGGGTGGGGGGGGGGGGTTGTGTTTGTTTTGGCTTGGGGATGGTCAGTTTCGACGCCATGCCTGTGAATCCAACGCCTCCCCCGAAAGCGCTGGTATCTCTTGTTTTCTTCCGTTTTTCAATTTTTCCTGGACCATGGGTGTAAAGAAGCACGATTTTTTGACAGGTCGTTCGGGTCCCGAGAAGACGCCCCCTACTTTCCCCCCTTTGCATTGGCACCTTTGCAGACCTGATGACCAGAAACCCTTTTATCCTTCCCCCCCCTCAGAGAAGATATCGTAGTAAGGCGCTTTCTTATTTGTTCACGCTCCACCCCTCTTTTTTCAAGAACCTCCACGACTTCGCCGATTTTCGTGTTGACTGACGTCCCTTGTCCATGAAACTAGAAACCTCGCCTCTTTTGGATGGTGTTGTGTTTTCTGTTTTAATAATTCGGTGTTTTTTTTTTTTTTGCTCTGGCTCCCTTCGAGAGCCGGTGACGTTCGCGCCCCTTTTGGCTCAGTAAGGAGAATTTCCTCTGTTCGTTTTCGCGAAGGGAAGATGTCCTATTATTTGGCCCAAGTGGCGAATTCCCCTTCTCATGTCTCGACGGCGCCCTGTCCTTCCATTCTTTTTTAACAGGTCGGGAAATAGAGGTCTTGTGTCGTGGTCTCGGGGCCTATGTCCTCCCCCACTGTACTTTTTTTTTGCGATTTTTCGTTTTTTTTTTTTTTTTTTTTACCATGATGAGAGGTTAGAGTCCAAACCCTCCCCCTTATATCAGTATTCCCTCCACCTCTGTTTCCCAGCTCGCAATGACCGCTCTCTTCAGGTCTCCGTATAGGATTAGAGCCGCTTCCTGGCGAGGAAAAACCGTAGCTGTCCAAGGTTGCTCTCGGCTGAAGCTCCTCCTTCCGGATAACCTATCTTTCTATTCGTTTGCTCCGATCCCCCTCTCGGTGGTTTGCGGATCGTCAGGCCCCTCTCCCCCGGAATCCCTTCTGGGTTTTGCTTATTGGCGCTGTTCCTCGCACTAAGAGTATGAGATAGCACTCCTGGTCTTGTGTTGCGAACGTACTTGGGGTTCCCGATTTGGTTGCTCAAGCTAGGCTTCGTCTGTTCTCCCTTATACCGGACATTGTGCCGCCCTCTGGCGGGTGGGTTTCGGTGTATCAGCAAGTTTTAATTCCTTTCTCTCTCTACTAGTCACGCCGACTATGCATTTCAAAATAGTAGTGTTTTTCTTTTTCCCACCTTCCTCCTTTGTTACCCCCAAACAACCAAAAAACTTTGCCCCAAACCCCGACGTCGGATTTATTTCTTTCTCTTCCTTTTAACTTGTTCCCCCTCCCCCTCCATGTATTATTGATCGAGACACCTTGTCTCGTTCTCCTTGAAATGGTTAATTCTTTCCCCACCCTCGCCCCTCCCCGTTAAAGTTGGAGGCGCTTTCCTCTTCCCCCTAGGTCGACCAAATTCGTGTTTAGCGACTGAGACGTATCGCCTCTTATAGTTTCGAGGACTTCACTCTCTGGTCCTCCCCCCCCCTTTCCCTCTGCCTTTCTCTTCCTTCTCTCCTCTCTCCCTTTTTCCCCCCCTCGGTCCCCATTTTTTTTATCTTTAATCCTCCTTCTGCACTGCTTTCCTCGGCACCAATTTTATCCCTTTGTCTCTTCTTTCTCTCTTTTCTTCCTCCGTTTGTACGAGGATGGAGTTGCC
>Ga0179593_1647344_pt1 | contig 17089 bp, 19 predicted proteins | sample CZODoug2_1_08_16_FD_185931 | JGI IMG/M metagenome (GOLD analysis project Ga0179593, IMG submission 185931) | Vadose zone soil fungal communities from Angelo Coast Range Reserve, California, USA - CZODoug2_1_08_16fungal (PacBio error correction) | ecosystem: Environmental > Terrestrial > Soil >... | reverse complement strand
AACCGCCGACTTTCGAGACTTTTTCCACCTTTCCTTCTCCAAGTCTCGATGCATGAAGCGCACGACACCCCACCTGCGTGTTGGCTCTTTTCCCCCCCGGACCCGATCTTTCCGGCTTTTTCCGACCCCCTTCCGCGGTTTCTTCGTTAATAACCTCACCCCGTCATTTTTGTCCTTATCCGCTCAGTTTTTTTCGGCCCGGGACCCGTCCGGTGCGCCAGGCGCCTCGATCGTCCCCCTTTTGTTTTTCCTGTGTCCCTTCGTTATATTTAAGCCTTGCTGTTGGGTCGAATCTTTCCTTAGGCAAACCCTTCTTCCCATCCTCCGTTCTCCTCTCAGAAGTTTCTTGCTTTCCCCCCCCCACAAACGCTATCCAACTTCATCCTCGCGTCCCCACCGGGCAACTTCTCTACAAAGAATCCCGCAAAGCCCCCTTCTCAGATTATCGGGTTTAGACATGGGTCCACCACTCAAATGAGCCCAGTCTCCTAGGCCCCCGGCTTTTAACAATATCGAATATCACTCCGACCGCTCTACGCCTTCCTTCCTTTCTTTCAAATGGGCCCCGCCCGGTAGGGTCCCTTTTCCGGCTCCTTTTTATCAGCTCCTTTGACCTACTTTAGATTCCCCTAGGACGAACTTTTTCTCATTTTCCCGGCCGACGCTTTTTGGCCCGACAACCCAAGCTTCGCCAAAGACAACGTTTAGTGAAGGCGCAGCTTTTCGGAGGACGATCGTTTTCTTTTCCACAAGGGCTTTTTTTCGTGAACCCCCGTGTCTAGTTGTTAATGTAAGCAGTATTTCCCCTGAACGCGTTGTTCTGTTTTCAAGGTTTTTTGGTACCCCTCCGATAGACGAAGGAAAGGTCCGTTCCAGTCTCGGGGGAGATTTTCCTGCTCTCCTCGGAATGCTTACCCCCAAATTCTTCTTTCCTGGTTTTCCGGTGACGTGCGTCACTTTTTTTCCTTAAAAGGAGGGGGCGACTCCCTCCCCCAATTTTCGATTTTCAAGGGTTGAGCCTCTTTCAGAGGAGGAATTAGATTTTGTCCCCCTCTCTCAAAGCCTATCCCCTGTCTCTTATTCCCCACTCGAGTTGAAGAATCGAAAACTTCTTCTCGATTTTCTCTGCTTTCCGACTCCCAGCAATAATAATTGGTGAAAATCAAGACGCGCTCAATGCCTGAGGGTGTCCTCTTTCGCACATTCTTCCTCTTAATCTTTTTTCCACAACTCGCATCATTTATTAATCCCCTTTAGTCGTCTTTTCTCCGTGGGGTATTCACCTCGCCTCGCTGCTTTATATCGATCCCGCTACTGCATTCGAAGACGGTTCCTTGGCCCTTGAGTCTGTCGTCAGAGTCCCCTCCCTTTCCCAGAATTCCTTTTTCACGTATTTTCCTTCTGATACATTCTTTTCGTGCCGTAATCAACGGTCAGAAGCGCCGGAAGACCTTTCCCTTTATAGTTCTTTCCCTTCCTCTATGACTCCGGTTTTCAATAGTCCTGCCGCACGAGATTTAAGGTTATTCCCCTGTATCGACCCCTTTTCTTCTCCGATACTGATTACGCCGCTAAGACCCTCTTTTTCTTCTCTGATCCATGCCTTTCCTGGGTGATCTTTCGGGACAGCCTCCTCCTCGAAAGCTGACGATTGATGGGTTGTAAACCAATCCCTGTAGGTTAAGATTCCTCTCTTTTTTCTCCCAGAGCGAAGACCGTGGTGAACCCTCCTCCCAGATCCCCTCCCCCGTCTGCCCCTCGGTTCGACACCCTCTTTTCGAAGTCCACGCACGCTACCTCCCTCTTCTCTCTCCCATGGGCGTGTTCCCCCTTTCTCGAAGGACTCGTTTCTTGTTATTTCCCTCCCCCCCCGGATTCCGTTGTCCCCTTTGCGACGCAAGTCCACTCTCCTCCCCACTTATTGAAGAGACTACCCGCTTGGGATCTTTCTTCCCTCCCCACATGAAAAACTTTGGCCGTTTCGCGGTCGGAATGTGCACCCCCTTTTCTCCCCGCTCCCGCAGTTAAAATAGTTCCGGAGCGGCCTCCCCCTTCGAAGATACAGAGCTGAATTTTCCCTCCCTTTTCCAGAATCAACCGGCACTCCCCCGAGGACCCTTCTTCTTTTGCCAGATCAGTCCTTTCGCCGTTTTTCGGATTGTCAGGCAGGTGAAAGGCGCTTCCTTCGCGAGCTGGAGAGGCCCCTTTCCCCTTGCTCCGGCGAACTTCCTTGCATGGAAGTCCTTTCGCCCGTCTTTTTCCCCTCTCGCCCGGCTCTTTGCTGGCAGATCCCCCGCATCACTAAATGCCTTTCGGTTTCGGTCTTTTTTTCCCTTGTCGCTATGAGCCGGTCCCCACGATCGTCCTCGATAAAGACTCCCCGAGATGCCTACCAGTTATCAGATCCGCTCGGGTCCGCTCCCTTTCCCCCTTGAACGCTTTTTTTTTTTCGTCGACCCTGTGCCCGGCCTTCTCCGCGGGTCAGATGAGCTGGTATCGACTTTTATGACGCGACTTAAGGGGAGCGGTTGGTAGAGCCGTTTTTCCTGTAGAGTCCCTCTTTTCGTCAAACCGCCCCAGTACTATCTCAAGTTTCTTCTTTCCTTTCATTTCCACCAGAGGCGCCCCTCTACAGGGTGTTCACTTCTCTCCCCCTCTTCTTTTTCCCTTTTTTGAGTTTGTTGTTGAATTTCCGTCCCAAAACAAGGCGGGTCTCCTTATTGACGCTTTGCCTGATCGTACTGCAAACTACTCCCTCCCGGACCTCTTCAATTTTCACATGCCCCCCATGTTCAGTGCCCTCCAGCGCAGGACGCCCTCTTCTCCCTGGGAACCTTCTCTCACTCCCCTTTCCCTGAGTGTGAGCGATTCCTCACCGTGGAGGTCATTGGCCTTTTCCCGTCCGGCCGCAAACTCCCCCCCCCCTCGACTGTAAAAGTGAATTTCCTCTATTTCCCCCTTTTTTTTTTTGTTGATCCCCCTAGACATGCTGCCGAAGTCGGTTCATCGTCAAAGGTGACGACTGCAATCCGATAAAGGTGAAAGGAGTGACCTCCTCTTTTTTCTCAACCTTTCATGTGATCCTCCCTTCCTCTTATTGGGTTTTCCTGCATCTCACCCGGATAAAGTGACTTCATTCAGTCTGCCAAATAGTTTTGCCATAGCGGAGCTCCCTTGTTGTGTTCCCTCCACTTGCACCTCCTTACACTTACTTCAAACTTACAGTGGGGTGTCAAACATGTTCGTCCTGATCCCTCGCCGCTGTGTCCCCTCCCTGAAGAGAATTTCCCTTTTTTTTTTAGCCCCCCTCTTTTTCGGGTGCCTTGATCCTTTCGGAGCTAAGCAGCGGAATCCCCGTCGCGGAGATTCGCGTCCTCCTCCTCCCCTTCCAGCGGCTTGCTGAAGACTTCCTTCTGTGTTTTTCTTTTCGATCCTGGGCGAAACGCGTCCGTCGTCCGCGGACCCTGCTTTTCTTAAATGGTGCTCGGTTCCCCTTCTTCCTTTCCTACATTTTTCCGTTCTTCTCAATCTTTTTTTGCCCGACACGTTTCGACCGCGAGGAAAACCACAGTCTGGCGCTTGGTGTCAACGATCACCTTTTTCCTTTCCGCCCCCTCTCGCCCCAGGCCTAATTCTAAGTTACAATCTGTAAGACAAGTTCTCTTTTCCCCCCCTTGACCATGGCGAGGTTTCCCCCCTTAATGTCAGGTTTCCATTTCCGCCGCTGCGAGGGGACGTCCTTCTAAATCTTTTCCCGAAACGCCTTCCCTTTCCGAAGATTCATGATTTCCCCGGGATTTTCTCCTTCCCTTCGACTTTTTTAAATGTTATCTTTTAGAGCACGGTCCACCGACACGTTTTTTCCCCAATGACATCATTCCTCCTCGTTCGGGCTTCCCTAGTCCCCCCCCCCTTCCCCCAGCTAGGGTTATTTGAGCTTCACTCTTCCACAATCTTTTTCTTAGCGTCCCGAAAAGATTTCTTTTTTTTTTTTTCTCGGACCTGTTTTTTAAACTCCACGCTGATGCCCGGGTGAATCCGCCCCATTTTATCGAGACGCTCCTGATGACACGAAGCGAATTCCTTCCTCCCTTTCTGACCCCCTTTTACAAACCACTCTTTTTTTTGCCGTCATTAGGACGGTTCCAGGTTTCTTCTGCAGCGATGTTCTCCCCTCTGCTGATAGGAACCCTGTATTTTTCCCCCGTCTGACGATTTTGACTAAAAGAATTTACTACAACTTTCACCATTTCGTCAGGGATCTCTTCTATTAACCTCCCGTCGTTCATATATGTTCCCTTCTATCCTCTGGAGCCCCCTTCCCAAGATTTGAGTTCTTTTCTCCGACGTCCCCGAGGCCAAAAAGTCGATATAGGAGTCCATTAAAAGAACGTTTTCCCTCTTTGTGAAGGAGATTCCAAGGTTTTCCTTTCACTCCTCTTTTTCAAAAACCTCATTTTATATAGTCCTTCCTCCGAGTACTGCGATAGACGCTTCTCCCTACCTTAAACGCCCCCCCCTCCGGCAGCGGTAGCCTGGCGGCGCTGGATACCATTCTTTCCCAGCCAGATGGTTCTATGCTAAAAAAATCTGGTCCCCCTTTCCTACATTCTGTGCTCGGAATCCCCTCCTCAACTGATTGTTTGGGCCGACATGCCCTTGGACCACCTGCCCCTCGAGGCTTGGTCGGGGCACCCCCTTTGAGTATTATCATGTTTTTCCTCTCCCGGACTCCAGGGCATATGCTAGTCCCCCTTTCTTTTATCATGGTGTGAATTCCCTTCAAGCTAGATTTTGATCTCTCCCCCTCCTTCAGAAGCTATTGTGACCTGGTTGGTTATCAGCCAAAGAACTGGGCACGTCCTCTCTCTCTGCTGGAAGACGTCACCTCTTTTTACATCAGGTTGTCTCGGGCGAGTCCTCCCCTCGGCTACGTAACCCCCGCTGTTTTCTGTGATTGACCAGTTCTCGAGTTCCCTTCTCCAGAAGTCCCCGCGTGCCCTTTTTCTTTTCTTTCTGTTCTCCTAGGAACTTCTGTTTCCCGTCCCTCCTTATTTTACTCCACCCGATCGTAAGATCCTGACCCCCCCCCCTTGATCCATTCTTGATATTTTTTTTTTCCACGAGTTTCGTGAAACCCCCTCAAAGCTTTATTCTCCTGCGACCACTCTTTTTCTTTTCCTGCTTGGTTTCATCTCGTATTTTTTTTATCATCCTTTCTTTCGTTGAGCTCAGTCTCGATTCTTTCTGAAACTCTTAAGGACTTCTTTTTTTCCAGACTCTTCCGTCTATGTTTTTTCCTCATTCATTTTCTTTTCCTTTTCAGCCAAGGCGTTAAATTATTTTCTTTCCTCCCCCCCTTGAAAGTCGGCCTTAGAAGCTTCCGTGAGCCTGTTCATTATCTTCATCAGTCCCCCCCTCCTTGTGACTTCCGTGCCTTAAGCCCGTATGAACTTCCCTCCTTAGATGACGCAATCGTTTATTTGAGTACAGTGGTTTTTTCCCTCCACCAGGGGCACGATGGATTCCCTCCCCTTTTTAGGCTTTCCTGCCTCTCAGTCCGCCCTTTCCTCCCCCCCCTGACATAGCTCTCTTCCAGACGGATCGCCCCCCCTCTGAGATGATACTTCAAAACCTGCGGTGCTTTTTCTCTTCCGATCCGCATAACCCTTTCGGAACCGCCTTTTTTCGATTCTTTCTCCCCCCCCCCCCGAAAACATTGTTAGAGTTTCAGACTTTTTCCTTCCGTTGAACCCTATTGTTCCATAATCCTCTCCAGTTCGGCGCTCTTTCCTCCTCCGTTTTCTCCCTCCGACGTCCCCTCTTATTAATGGAGTCCCTCTCAAGCGTATACTCTGCCGTAAGTTTTCCTTACCCAACGGGGGTCAAGTCCTCTTTCCTTCCCCACACCCCTATGCGGTTGCCCAATCCCTTCGGATAGTAGATAACCCCATATTTTTTCATTATCATCTCAATTTTTCCTTTTTTTTTTTCCCCTTTTTTCCGACTCCTCCCCCCATTCGATTCCTCCTATCGAGCGGTTTGGTCGGAACCTTCCACGCGCCAGACTTCCACTTTTCCTTTTTTCCTCTCAGATTTTGGCAAAATCTCTAAATCTTCCGGCCAGAGACAGAGCTTTTTTTCTCTTCAGCAGGCATCCCCCCCCCCGCTGCCCATCATCGGCATTTTGCCGGCAAATGGAGGTCGTTCCCCCTCTCCAAGAAGATTTCCTTCCCTCTCTCCCCCCCGACCTCTCTAAATGGCACCCCGCACTGGCCCCACCTGCCGTTGACGAAACCCTCATCTGTGCGTACTGACCCCCTCCCCCTCCATAGAACCTTTGACCGGGGTCCCGGGAAAGTTTCGCAGTTTTTTTCCAGTTTGGAGCGAGACCCAGACCGAAAGTCCCGCCCAGGGCGACTTCTTTCCAACTCTCAGTTCTGCCAACAGCATGTCCCCCCGCACTTGCGATTCCCCCCGCGGAGAGACGACTCTTTTCTTGTGTTGTGGTTGACTCCCCCCCTTAAGACACAAACCTCACGGTCTTGCAGGCGCCTTTTTTTTTTTCCATCGGACATTGCTTTTTCCAAAAAACGTTGTTTCCCGGCTGAATGAAAAATACTCGAGTCTTTTCCTTCATCCTCTGCCCCGTCCGCGTTTTTCCAGGTCCGACAGAAGATATTTTTTTCATTCTCATAATGGCCCACCCCCCTCGACCTGACCCAGTTTCTTGTCTTTCATTGATAGCCTACGGATTTTAGTACATTATAGAGTTTACTTTCACTTCCCTCCTCATCGGTCCCCTGCCCCTAAGAAATGCCTTTCAAGTCTCTTTTGATAGACCCCATCCTTTTTCTCTCCTATAGATGTTGGATATTAGTTTCGCCCCGCCCTTTCCTAGATGTTTTCTTGACCATGACTTCGTAAGATCGACAAAATTCTACGGCTTTAGAGATTAATGGCCTCTCCATTCTTAGCCCCCTTCATTGCCCTCCCCTCGATGATCTTTTGACGCTTTTAGAATCACGAATTCCTCTCGTCTGGTTTTTCCCCCCCATAACCCCCCAGCGTTTATTCAAATGACGTACTAGCGGTCCTTTACTCTTTTTTTTACTCACGCTGCTTGTTGAGCCTCATGATAACATCATGTCTCTACCTCAGTATGTCCCAGTGTGTCTGACCTCCCTTACAAGACTCGAGTTCCCATTTATTTTGTAGATTATGATACTCCGTAATGAAAAGTTTCATACTCCCCCCTCCCGCCCTAGGATCGTTTCCCCTCCTCTCGATCTTCCGGGCCCTCATGGTTCTTCTCCAAGCACTCCTTTCGGCTTGCTCCCTCTCCCCCAGCTTTTCCTGAGAGAACTCTTGGTTCCCTTTTTCCCAGAAGCTGGTGATTGAAAATAGGTTGTCATAGATCGAGTTCTTTCCAGGCAGAGGCGTAACAGAATAATTCCTCTTCGGTTCAATTTCGCTCCTGCCCCTCAAATGCTTGTGTTGTTGACGTCTCAACGCTATGACCTCCTTCCAAAAAGCTCGAAGAGTTCTCCCGCAGTTTTCCTTCTTGATCGCTCCGTAAGCTCCTATCAGGTGCGTGGATTCGTCCGGCCCTTCTTATCGTTCGTTCGTTAATCCTTTTCTTTCCATGCACACTTCTATTTAGAGAGCACTTCCCCCCCCCTCTTTTTCCACTTAGGCGCCTCTTGAGTCTAATTGGGATTTCTCTTCCTTTCCCATCGAGCGGGCTTTGGACAAAACTTGCCATCTTTTCTTTTTCTGTTTAATGATCTTATTATGAACCCTTTTCAGGTTAGACCCTCAAAACTACGGTAATGGCGCCCTGGTCCGCATCCTTCCCCGGACGGCGGAGGCCCCCCATCCATAGAGTTCTTCTTGAAACAGGCCCCCCTCCTCTTCCTGATTCCCCTTTCCAACTTATATTATGATGGCTAATAGAAGAGTATTGGAGAGTCCTTCCCCCTTCCCAGCGACCTTGTATTACTACATGTCCCTGCTGCAATTCCTGTGATTTTCCCCCACCCCCCCACCCCCCCCCCCCCCCGAGCAACCTCTCCCCGCAGCAGAGGATTCTCTTGTCGGTCAAGCGCCTGCAGCTGCTCGTTTATTTTCGAAAATCACGTAAGCTTTAGGTGATTCAAAAGCGTTATACCCCCTCTTTTAAACGTTCCGGATAAGCTTTTTTTCCTCCAGTTATACGCCCCGCATCCCAGATTTTTGAACGATTAGTCGATATCGACTTTACAGGAATTTTCCCGTTATTCAAGTCTCTTCCCCCTCTCTTAAGGTATCTCCTGCATCCCGGGCTCGCTCTGCGTAGAGAACTCCCCCCTTAAGGATTTCAGGGTCAGCGGTCCCCACCTACCGCACCCCCCCTTCCGCTCGGTCTTCATTCTTATCCTTCCCCCCCACCCGCGTCGATTTTTTTCACAGGGGGTTTTCCCACCTTATCATTCCGACCTCTTCTTCCCTGTTTCTCGGCGAAGCTCACGTTGGCTAGATCTTATGAGTTGCCTGAAGCTATTTTGTTCCCCTCGATCATGAAGACCTTTTTTCACTGATAAAACCTTTGAACTCCAAGCGCCTGACGCCCTTTTTTTTTCATCACTGTCTTTTTGTTTCTGCTTTCCCTTTGGCCTCCCCCACGTGACCCTTTTTTTTAGTTTTCTTTTCGAATTGGCCAGGATGACCTACGGCACCCCCTTAGATACAGTCCTTCCCCCCCCCCGAGTGAATCTATCTTCCTCCCCTCCGGTGTTTTTTTTTTTTTCTTCTCTTCCCCCTTTTCGCTTGACGACCTTTTCCCCTTCCTCGCCAAGGTCCTACTGCACTTCTACGCTCCCTTTACAGGCGTGTTCCCTTTTTTTTTCCCCACTGATGTTCCCCCGATTTTCCCTCCCTCCGTGCTTGGGTGCCTCTGTGCCCCCTTGCAGTTCAAAATTCCTGTCATGCCTTCCCCTTGAAGGGATCTATTTTTCTTTCGCAACCCCCTGCAAATCTCCCTTTCGATTTTTTGCTTTGCCACCCAACACCCAATTCTACCGGCCCTCTGCTTTCTTTTTCTTTTGTTAACAACCTTCAATGAGCTCCACCTCTGAGGATATTCTTCCGTTTGTCCCCGCGGCGTTTCGGGTATGCCTTTTTATGTTTTCATTCTTCTGTCGGGCGCTATCCCCTTTTCTCCCTCTCCCCCCCCGATAACGTCCCCGTCCCCGAGAATCTCCCGTTTGGAAGACTTAACGGCCTTCCCCATTGTCGATATTCTTCTGCCTTGGCCCCTCCATTTTCCCTGTCCCTTTTCATAGAGGCTTTTCTCCAGGTTCCTCCCTGTTCCGAAATAGTGCATAGCTCCTTGACTAAATCCGGGTTCCCCAAATTCCGAAATCTCTCTCGATTGCCTGCGCCTTTAGCAACACGTATTTCGCCTCGCCATGGCGGCGTTCGCCTTTTCCTTTTTTCCCATCCTTTGCAGTCGGTCTTCCCCCCCCAGTCTTCCTCGAAACTTATAAGCCTTTCCTTTTAAGTGTTTTTCCCCCGAATCTTCGCTGTTGCGGGGACTCTCTTTTGAACCGTCTTGGTACTTTTCTTCTGATGCTGCTTTTCCCATGCAGTAGGCGTTTTCCCCCTTCTTGTCGCGACTTTTTCCCCCCTGAAACGATCCCCAGATATCATCCTGGAGTACCACCGAATCCGGGCCCCTCTATGGGTTTGCGCACACTCTCCAACCTCTTTTTTTTAGGACGAATGTCTCCTGGATAAAGGGACGTTTTTTTGATGATTCTGCCGTTCGTCCCCTCCTTCCAAAACGCTAGTCCTATGTTTTTTAGTGAACCACACCCTTCTTGAGAGCGTCCTTCGGTCTACGCAGAACTCTACTTCATCCCCTTCTAAACTCTTTCTTTGTGGCATCTTGTGAGAAGCCTTTCAGTAGGGGCTTCTTGGTCCAAAGCTTATGATCGGAACATCCTTTATTCCCCCCTCTGATTTTTAAAGGCTGTCGACTCCTCGTCATCCCCCTGATTTTCACCCTTCCTCCTCTTAGCGGCCCATCTTCTTAGTGGCTTCGATCCGTTTCTCTCCCTTTTCGATCAAGAGATACGTTTCTAGACTTTTTTCCCCCCGACGTCCAGAGTCACAGCCTTCTTAGTCCTACAAGAACGATTTTTGCGACTCGATTCTAACTTCCTGACCTCCCCCGCGATCTTGGTTATATCTTTTCCTCGATCCCCTTTTCCTTCTCGAATTATCGACTAACGTGATTCCTCAACGCCTGCGAAGCCGCTTTTTTTTCCCCGTTCGTCGGACCTTTTCCCTCCTGAGATTCCTTCTAATCGGTCACCTATAACCTTCTGATAACCGGACCTTTTTTGGTCGGCCCCCCCGTCCGAAACCCCTTTCTTCTTAGTTTTTCCCTCCCAATTCTTTTTTAATCTCTTAAGATCTTACCCTGACCGCGCTCTTCTTTTTTCTCCTTGTTGCGATTTTCCCCTCTTTGATCTCCTGAGAAGTTCTAGATGTTTTTCTTTCGGACACAAGAGTATTTTAGTCCCCCGCTTCGCGATTGCGCACCCCATCTCCTTGTGCACTTTCCCAGGAGTTGTGGCTCTCGGTTTTTTGCCGCCGCCCTGAGGCATTTCTTTACTCCCTCCCCCATTGATTGCAGATCGGAACCCCGGAATCTGACGTCGCCCCCTTTTGGTGTTTTTTTTTTCCCCCCCCCTTTCGTCTTCCCTATTCTGCGTTTCCTTTTCCGCATACCTAGTTTTTTTCAGTACCTATCGCGTCGACCCGGTCTGGTCCGGCCTTCGCCTTTACGACCATGCCTGATTTTTACCCTGCTTTCGTCGAACCCTATGATTCTTGGACTACAACTCGTGGGATTTTTGTATTTCCCCCCACACCGCCCTTTTCCGACTATCAGCGACCCTCTTCGTTCGTTCGTCATGCCTTTTTTTTTCCCCCCGTTATGCTTCTCAATTTTTTCCTAGACTCTTCTCCCAAGTTTGACGCCGTACGATGCCTTTTCTCTTTAAAGAAACTTTTTTTTTTTATGAGTTCGTCTTATATTGTTTTTTTTCTTTCTGCATTCCTGGCGCATGTCCTTTCAAGTAGTCGAAATGACGACCTAGTCTTTTTTCCAGCTTGTGCCTTTTTCCCTCTTCCGACTTCCTTACCTTTTTTCCTGCCTTTGTTGATGAAGGGTTTTCATTTTTAGGTAATCTTCAATTTTCGCGGTTCTTTTTTCCTCTCATTTGAGCTCGTCCCTTCGGTGTGCAGCACTTTTTTTTTTCCCCGACCTGCCCTTTGTTCGCAGGTACCCCCGACTTAGATCTTAAGAGTCTCCTCCATCTCCCTTTCCCTTCGGTCCCTCTCTCCCCCGATGAACCAAACAGGTCTTACGCTCCCCACTATTTTATTTCGGCACATGAGGGGGCCGGTGTTCGATCAGGTTCTCGACTTCGCCCAACATCGTTTTTTTTTTCGCCGCCTCTTCTTCCTCCCCTTAAGGCTGGAAGGCTCCTCGTTCCCTTTTTTTATCTCTTCTCTTTTCATCCCCTACTTTTGTTGTTTTTTCTCTTCTCTTAAACCGCCGACCTTTAGGATTCCCTTTCCCCCTGCTTGATTCCTCTCCACCAGTCCGCTTCTCAACAAATTTTTTTCCAAGTAGATCTGCACTTTAAACACGCCGATGCGGTCGAAACCTCCTTGGCCTAGGCTAGTCGCCTATGTTTGGAACTTTTCAGGTCTTTTTTCCTTAGGCGTTTCTTAAATCTATATAGGCTCCTCCTAGGCGGTTTTTTTTTTTCCTGCTCCCCCTTGCATGCCCCCTTTTTTTTCCGGCTAGCCACCAACTTTTCGAGCTACCCACCAATACTGACGGTTTCGGCTTTTCATCAGATATAGCAGCCGGCCTCCCCCCAAACGCCAAATTACCCTTCTTTGAACCGGGCAACTTCTTGCCTCCGATGAACCGACGCCACAAAGCCCCCCCTTCTTCCTTTCTTTCCTTTCACTTGGGTCACGCATTCTCAATCCCAATGAATGACCCCTTTGCATTTTTCCCCTTCGAACCCAATATTTCCCATGTGACGTCTTCCCCGCGCCCCTTAACGTTTCCTCTTCGACCCAATGTCCACGAAGCCAGCCCTGCCTTGATTGCCGAAGCCATTCCTTTTTCTTTCCCATTCCTTGCCGAAACATGGCCTCGGGCCTCCGGTGATGGTTCCATCCCCTCCCTCTCTTAATGAGTAGGCAGGATCTTCAATTGGTCCGATCTGACGACGATCGGTTTCGTCTTCCATACGGGCTTCCCCGCCCCATACTTCCCTCCGCTTCATGAGCAGCCCCCTAGAAAATGCACGCGGGTTTTTTTTTCCCCGGGCGCTTGTCCATTCCCTGAATTTCCCCAGCCACGCGACGTTCCAGTCCCCCTGCCGTTTTTTTCTTTCATTCCGCCCTCGGATTTTTCTTCTAGTTCAAAAATTACCGCTTGACTCTGGTTCTTGGAACACGTTCACTTACCCCCTCCCTTTTGGACCCAGCTTCAGGTGACTTTCTCGTTAGGATGGAATGAGCTTTCTGCGCCCTGCCCTAACATCTGACCTCTTTGCTCTTTTCACCCTCCGAGTTTCGAGGCCCTCCCCCAACTTCTCAAGCCCCTTTTCCTGGAGCTTATGACTTTTTCCCCAGCCTACTCCTTGGCCCCCTACAGCCCTCTCTTCTAGGTTTCTCCCTCCCCCTTCCCCTCACCTAGACCCCCAAAATATTTTTTCCTACAAAGGTATTCAGAAGTGTTTCCTGCTGGACGTGACCTCCCTTTTTTTCTTCCACCCCCCCCCCTAGAAATTCCCTCTCTTTTAGTCATAAATCCTGCATCTTCCTTTTCTATGATGATCCTGTCTATGAGCTTTCTCATTCCAATGACTTAGACATAACTCTTTTTTTTTTTTTTTCAGGCGGGGCGTCAGGAAGTTCATCCCTTTCCTTAGAGTATAGTTCTATCGTCGGATCCGATTTTCCTTATGGTCATCTCCTGGCCCTTCCCTCCCTGAAAGAGCTTCTTTACTTGATCCTCTTGAAAAGAGTCTTTCTCTTCCTGACCAGTCCCTTTTCCTGGGACGCCTTTTGTTTGTGTGGTGTAAATTGGTTGAGATAGATCTTCTATACAGCTTGTTCAAATCGTCCCCCCTCTATGGGCTTAGGTTGATCGCAGTTTTTTTTTAACAGTCCCGGCAACCTCTTTTCCCGTCCCGCTTCCCAAACCCCCCCCTCGCCTCCTTTTTCCCTGTTAATTCGGCTTTCATCGTCCTTTCCTCGCCCCCTTGGGGATTGCCCCTGGCATCGAATTTCCTCCTTCACTTCTGGTTTACGTCCCTGAAACCATCGACTCCTGCCGCTAAACCCCCAGACACCGGCTAGCGCGAGCCCCTCTTGGGTCCGAAACCTTTTTTCCCCAAGCTTTCGATGGCACACGGGTCTCTGTGCTGGCCTGGCAATCCTTTTTTTTTATTGAACCTGCCCGGTCTCCGCCACGGCCTCTGAAGCTTTCCCCCGGTCGTCCCTTTTCTCTAATACACCGACAAATTCATCTCCTTTCCCTGTGAAAAGGCCACCTCGCCTCCTCGTCTTTAGTTTTTCCTTACAATTTCAGTTTTTCCCTTCACTTCCATCTCCCTTTTCTTTCCGTCTCACGAGGCTGTCATCTTTGTTCGACTTTTCCTGGAGTACTTGGATCTCCGGCACAAGTTCTTTTTCTTCCTGTCTCTTCCGATGGGATCCCCCCCCCGAATTCTCAGGCCGGTAAGAACTTTTCTCTTTTATTCCTCAGTTTCTGCCGGTACTTTTTCCCCCAGACAAACTGTCTCCCTGACAAGTTAGCCTTACAACCCGGTGTCCGCGGCCCTTTTTTTACTGACTTTTTTTCTCCTGTCTAGATTTTTTTTTTTTTTACACTTTTCCCAGGACTTTTTTCGACGGAGGAAATTAGGTTTTCCTCCCCCTCTCTGTTTTGAGGGTTCTTCTCGTTCTCCGAAGACATCAGTCCCTCTCGGGCACCCACGAACCGCTCTTTACAAAGTCCAGTCGAGTTTTCTTTCTTCGACCCACGGCGGTCCTGTCAATCAGTATATCCAACAGCCCCCTGCCTTGCCTTTTTAGCGGCGTTTCTTCTTTTTTACCTCCCCCCCCCCCCCACAAGGGTTCTTTGAATGCTGGAAAAAATCCTATCTCCGTCGATTTTCCCCTCCCCTTATTTGCCCCCCCCCCCACTCACAAATCCGACTTTTTTTTGCGGCCCCCTTTTTTGTTGTCTGGATCAACTCCCTTCCTCGGCGGTCCTTCCTGTCCCTTCGTACCAATTTCTTCTCCCAGGCGGATTTTCCGGCCGTTTCCCAGTGAGCAAAAATTCTTCCTTTCTTCCTCCTCCTCCGTTTTAGAGTCGCTTCACTCCCTTCTCTTTCTCGAAGTTTTTTTTTTCCCCCTCCTTCAGGCCGGCCACGGTCCCTTCTCAGCCCTCCTTGAAAGCAGGCACCCTGATGGCACCACAAACCTCTCCGAATCTTTTGGCGGCCCTTTTTTCCTTGGCTGATCATATCAGTCGCAACTCTTATTTCCCCCCCCACCCTGAAAAACTCCCTCTTTGCCTTTTTTAAACTGCCTCCTGTCAAATCCGGACTTTTTTTTCTGATTTTTTTTTTTTCAAACACGCGCCGACTCCCATCGTTCCCTCAGCACTTTTTAGGCTATTACGATTTTTTTAGTTTTATGCTTCCCCTTTTGAGCTTTTGAAGGTTCTCATTCCCGCCACGTGAGCTTAGAGTCATTATACCTTCCCTCTCTTGAATCCTTGTCGCTCTTCTCCGCCCGGTCATGGAGAAACTCGGGTTTTCGCGGACCCGTTCCTCTTTCTTACTTTTTTGACCCCGTCGTTCCCTTTTTTTTTTCGGTTAACCGGCCCAATCCTCGTCGGCTCCTTTTTTTTCTAACTGGCTTAAGTAAGTTGGGGCAACCTCTCAGCAGAAATGATTCGTATTATGTGTTCTCCGTCGACTCCTCTTTTTCGTCGTTCTCAAAGTCCTCTTTCCGTGTTAGGCTTTTCCTTCTGAAGTTCCCTGAATGTTCCCCAATTCTCCATCCGCTTCGAGGTTTTTTCCCGATTTTTCCCCTGAGTTCCCTTCCAGCCGCTGCTGGCAAATTCCGTGAAGGCTTTTGGCTGCACTCTTTTTTTTTCACTCAGGGCCCTCTCCTCGGCGCCAATTCCCAAGTTTTTTTTGCGCATCAAGTCCCCAGGTTCTTCTGTCTCGACTTTTCTTTTTCTTTTTTTAAAGTCATTTCTGATTTCCCTCCGTTGGCTTATTTTTGTCCCACTTTCGATTTTCGCCATCCACGCCCATTTTGAGCGCGGCCGTCTTGCTTCCCCCAGCCCCCCCGGCATCCCCACCCCTTCCCCCCCCAATCCTGGTGTAATTGTCCTTCCCTTTTTCCCTCAGGCGGTTCCGTCGAGACCTCCTTCTCGGAACCATTTTTTTTTTTTTTTCCAGAAATGATCCTCGATTTTACCTCCCAGATGCTTTCCTCCCTCCTATCGCATTCCCCTTTCCAGCTTAGTAAGTCTCCTCCTTGGAAAACATTTTTTCCCTTAGAATCCCCAGACTGCGCTTTCCGATTTTTTTCCCCATCAGTACCCTCTTTGTTGGCTCCAGGATCCCTTTCATGCCCGACTGCGTCTTCTTCATTTTTTTCGTCCCTCCTCCTATAGACACCTGCGATTTCTTCGTTTTTTCACAACAGAGCCGAGCCCCCGAATTTCCCCTACAAATACATTTGCGACGTTTATGGCGTTTCTGCGAAGATCTACTCTTACGCTTTCCAGGCCTCTCTAGCGGACGATTTCCTCAACAAGCAGCTTGCGAACCCCTAGTAACTCCTACAAGGCTCAGGTAAAGGACCTGGCTGGTTCCCATATGGTTTTTTTTTCGTTTAGATTCTTCCTACCAGCTTTCTCAGGGTGTAAGACCTTCTTTTCTTTATAGAGGGCAGGAACGCGATCAGCCCCTTTCCCGAATTTTGAGAACCTCTGGTGTCCAGATCACTATGAGCAGCGGGTTATCAGGGCCCCTGAATCCTCCGAGTCACCCCCCTCTTCTCCAAATGCCTTTTTTCACACTATTTTTTGAATTATGTGACCCTATGAGCGCCCAGAATTGCAACCCCCCGAGTTTCCCCCTGAGGAGAAATCCGACCTTCAAATCCTCGTTACGACTGGTGAGCTTTTTAACACTTTTGACTTTCTTTCTTAAGGAGAAATGGCCCAAAACCCCCCCCCCGGCGTGCATAGTGGCTTCTTTCTTTAAGTTCGCGAGGTTCTTAGGTTCCCTTAGAAGTGTCTTTTTAATTCTATATTCCCCTACCATGCGGAATGCAATCCCCCCTTTTGGGCTACAACGTCGTTCTCGGTCAAAAAAACCTCTTCGTTCGACTGAGACGGAGCCGCTTTTTGGACTACCTTTTATTGATTGGCTTCGTAGGACCCCTTCCTCTTTTGACCCTTTAGCGACCTCCAGAACCCTCAGACCCCCCCACTTCCGAGACTCCTCAAAGTACGGTGATTTTTTCGTCCCGACGTAACCGATATGTTTTTTTTATTAATTTCACCCATTGCGCTTTTAAAAGTCCCCCCCTTGAACAAGACTCTTACATGGCTTTGATTCAGGACTTAGCGGTCCATATGCCCTTCCCCTCCTTCTTGACCCATCCCTGTTGTCTACCCAAGATTCTTCCCCTTCCAAGCATCTTATGGGTCTCCCTCACTAGTTTCGATTTTTTTCTTTGAACCTTGGCCTATGTTCCTTCATTCAGTAAAAACTTTTTCCTTCGATCGTCTATTGTCCTTGCCTTTGACTTAAGGCCCGAGCCCCCCCTGCCAACGTGAGCCCCAAATTTTTTTGTATCTCCCCAAGATTTTTTTGGCAATTTGGTTCGATCACCGAATGCCCTCCAAAGCGCGTGGTTTGTTTCTTCCGGATCTCTCAGGTCCCCCCCTGACTGTTCCATTTTTTCTGAAAGTTCCCCT
>Ga0179593_1579888_pt1 | contig 17089 bp, 12 predicted proteins | sample CZODoug2_1_08_16_FD_185931 | JGI IMG/M metagenome (GOLD analysis project Ga0179593, IMG submission 185931) | Vadose zone soil fungal communities from Angelo Coast Range Reserve, California, USA - CZODoug2_1_08_16fungal (PacBio error correction) | ecosystem: Environmental > Terrestrial > Soil >... | reverse complement strand
CTCCGAGAGCAAAGAGGAAAACCCCCCACAAACGCCCCCCACGCACACCTGTACGTTGACTTCGTCGCTCCCCCGTATTTCTTCCCTCTGTCACTTTACCCTTTATGATCAGGCATACGTCTTTCTTTTTCGATCGGGATTACTGGATTCCCTCTCTTAACCTCTTCTGGTGGGCATTTACCCCCCCTGAAACAGTCCTTCGGGAATCTTTGCTCTTTAGGCCGCACGGTGAACCTTTTGTGGCCGCTCCATCGGTCGTATTAAAGGATGGCTCCACCTTTTAAACGAAAAATCATATATGGCCTGCTCTTTCCTTGGCTTGAACTACTTCTTACTAAAATCCAAATAGGAGAATGCGTTATCCCTATGATGATTATCCATGGGCAACCCGCTGGGCGCCCTATAGTGTGTACTTTCCGTTCGGCCCACACCCTTCTGGACCCGCTCAGATGTTGAGAACATTAGGGCCCGGGGAAACCAATCCGCGTTTGTAATCGGTTTTTTCCTTGAGCTGCCCTGGTTTTTCCCCGTTTAGGCTGGAGCCTAACAGAAATATTTCCCTGCGCCGCATAGCGTCTTTATGGGACCTGGATGATATGGCGCTTTTTCACCTTTTGGAACACTTTTTCCTCTTCCCACCGCCACCCCCCGCTCAGGCTTTCATCGACCTGAAACCCACCCCTGAGACCTTGACTTCATCCCGACACTCGGAAAGTAGGTTCTCCATTCTGGTGTCCCGGTGCTTTGGTGCTTGGCCTACATTTCCAATTCCATCCTTTGCGTGCTCTCCCGTTTTTGCCATTATCATCCTCCAACAGGGGCGCCTTCAAATCTATCTTTAGGCCCCTCGAAGTCGAAGAATTATGTATCGTTATGCTTCTCTGTCACCACTCCTTATTGGGCCCTTTCCTTTAGTCGAAAGTTTGGAATATTAACTCCAATTTCCTACGACTAGTCTCCATTTTCCTTATCCGTTTGCTTTTTTAAAATCTCGACAGCTGGCCTCCCCTCCTCTCACATTTCGGGGCGTTATATATCCGGCTCACGCACCTGTAATACAAGAACCCTGTTCGAGTTATACACCCTCCTCCCCATCCTTTTCTCGTGGGGTGGCGGACGGTCGTTACGGGCGCGATCTTCCTGATCTTCCTGTGGACAAACTAAACTCAACCTCTCCGAACTCTTTTTCTCGATTGTCTTGTGGTGCTCCGTTTCAAGTAATTTTTCTCCCCTTACCGGCGATTAAACGTAGGATCCTAGGCTCTTCAGGTCTGCCCTGAGGTTCGATCTTGTCCAGTTCCGTTCTCTTCCGTAGTCTTTCTGGACGCCGACTGCGCCCAAGGCAAGCATCCTCGCATATATTTTTCAACGCTCAGTCTGAATTTTTCTACGTATGCCACAATCTGAAAAACTTTTTATTCCGCCCGGTCCTTTTTCGCCCGCTCTATCCTAGCGGTGGGTCACTGCGGAACATCCTTTTGCCCTTTTCTTGAGTCTCATGATCTTGTCTTTTTTATTGACTAGGGCCTGATTGACGTCTTTTCGTTTGACAACCCACCACGATTTCACGTGATAGCCCATGCCCAGTCCCCTTAAACTCAACGGGCGCATTCTCCCTGGACGAAGTTTCGCGTTGAGAATGGTTCAAGTGGCCCGAGAGTCTCTCTTTGATGATTTTGCGGATTACTATTTGATTGAATCATAGCTCCGAATTCGCTCTTTTCCTCTGGTATTTTTGTTTTTTTCTTTACTCCCATGTGCACCCCCTCCCAGCGACGCCGCATTGCTTTCGGCGTTCCCCGACCCTTTTCCAATAACGGTATATGTGGGAAACGTCTCCCTTAAGAACAAGGGTTTTTTCCCCCGCGACCATCGGAGCTGGGGTGTCGCGCGTCGAACCCCTTTTTTTTTGCACAGCTAATCGCGGGTTTTTTCCTCTCTGAGTGGTGGGTTTAATGCTCTCTGTTTTTGTCCATCAATTATCGAGGACCTGATCCGGAAACATTCGCTTGTCGTCTGCGACAGTTCTCCCCTCAGAACACGAACGTGCCTCTTGGATTGCGCCAACCGTCGTCTAAAGAAATTCTTCATCTATTCTGGATACTTTTTCAAAAGCCAGGAGCGGGGTTCCTGAGTCCCCCTTCGTATGTCTCTAACTATTGACACCCCGTAATTCGCTTCGTTCTGGGACGATTTCTGATCTTTTTTCAACACTTCGGATAGACTACACCCTCTCGCAGACCTTCAGTATACAAGCTTCTTCACTTTGCGCAGGAATCTCCAATGGATTGGTTAAGCTTGCGGTTGTCGAATGGACTCTGTCTTTTTTTAGGAACTCAATTATCGGGAGTTTTCCCTTTGTACCTTCAAACAGCGATTCGTCACATTCGCTTGACCCTGGTGCCTTTCGTGAGTCTGCAAATCTTCAAAAGGTCTGTCAGCTTCCTCCTCCTTCAAGAGATAATACAGTATAGGGCTCGACTACCCCCCTTTGTGTCAGCGGCCAGAAGATCGTTCTTATAGCGATTTCTTGTTTACTCAACTGGCCAAAGACCCCAGGGCGGTTTCTTTTGTTCTGGGGTTAATTCTGTGCTTAAGCATTCTAACCCTGGTCCAGATACACCAGCGGGGAGTTGACACCCCCCCCAAAAATCCCAATTTCGATTTCCTTTCGTTAATCACCCTTCGTGTCCCTCCCCCCGTACTCTGGTTTCACCGAAATCCCCAAGCGCTAAAATCTCCTCCAATTTTAAAATGATCATCGTTTTCACCGCCTTCCCTAATCTTCTTGAAGGTGTCTCGGTTCCCCCACGGACTTTTTGAAGGATTTCCCCCCCTTTCTGCTCTGTGATAGGATAGGAATGATCTTTGTTGGCTCGGCGGTCTGGTTTTTCCCTCCTCTCCCAGAACCTCAGCAATTCCCGGAACCCCCCAGAGTGATCTTTCCCCCTACTTTTCTTGTCTCATTTTGCAGTCCTGGCTGACGCCCAACTTGGCCAGCCGATATGCCAAACTTGAACTTCGTGTAGTGCCCGTGAATCTCTTATGCCCCTTTTACCTTGTTTCCCCTTTTGTGCCCCCAGTTTAGTTTCAATTTGTCGGACAAGTGAAACTCAACTCCTCCGGCAGCCTCTAACATTTTGTTCCGCAGCGGGTGATGTTTGTATGAGACTCTTTTTCTGTATCACCATTCACCCCGAAAACCTTTCAACCACCGTTTGTTGGGGCTGATGTACGGATTAGGACGGAACAGGCTTCCTCGCTGTTGTTTTTTTCTGTACGTGGAATGAGTAACGGTCCTTACCCCCACAGCACACCCCCCTCCCCCCCCCCCCTATCACAATTTCCCAGATCCCCCCCCACTAATGGAGTTGCTAGTTAGCAGCCCTGACACACTGTAGTTCCCCGTCCTCCCGGCGTCGCCAGATTCGATGTGAGGCGGTTTATTAAGATTCGGTCTTCCCCACAGTGACGTCACTCCTTAACCACTGCCCATCTTCCTTCGATACCCCCTCTGCGCTTTTGTGTGAGCCACCCCGCTCGTGTTTGTTTTTTTTCCACTACTAGAGCAATCGTCCCGACATCTGCTGTTTTTCCTTTTTTCCCTCCCCCCTTGCTGTCGCTCCCTCCAGTCCTCGAGGCGTACTTTTTATTTGACTCGTTCTAATAGTCCGCCTTTGTGGTTTCTCTGTGAACGTAATCGTGATTTCAGAATCGCTTCTATTTTCGTTCCGTAGGTTGGATAGTCACACGCGAGTTGTCACAGTCATGCAGCGGCCGTAGACCCCCCCCCCCCTCTCTGGATATCGGCCCTTTTTCCGCCCCAATCGAGGTTTCCCCGCTGCTTTATTACTTGGTGTCACGTTGGACCTTTTCCTTCCGTCCCATCGTCCCTCGCGCGTCTACGTTCTCCTCTTCAGGAGGACGGACATACAGAACCCGCCCTGTCCACCAAACTCAATCTGAAAAACCTGGGTTCGCCGTTGCTCGTTCGAAGCCCCCCCGACCAAAGCCCGTCTCGCTCCACTTGTTTTGGGCTCATATTGGGTGTTGTAGCTTTCCAAATTTCCTCGGAAAATTGTTTTTGTCTTCGGCGACCCCCGTTGTCTCTTGCTTTTTCGGGGGGGTTTACATTGTCGTTACCCCTCTCGATGAACCCGCGAAGGCTGTCTTTTACTCGTTCAGCGCATCCCCTCCGATCCTTAATCGCAAAATCGTCCGTCTCGCTCCCGGGAAAATCCAATTTCCCCACAAACCGGGCGTAGGACCATTCTTCCGCCCCCCGCGGATTTTTGCCTTATGTGACGTCCGAGCTGGGATTTCGGCTTTCTGTTGTGTTCCAAGTCAGCTGTGAATACTCCCCTCCCGTGTTTTGTTGTGACAATACCCCCATCAGAAGGAAGGACTTCCTTGCGCCTGATTCGAGCTCACAGATTCCGTATACCCTGCTATCTCACCGCAAAGCTCGGATTTTGTCCCTTCTGAAATCAAGAGCATTTGATTGGGTTTCTCTTTCAAACCACGATACTTAATGCCCTGTGAATTTTTCATATTAGGGTGTTGCTCTCATCATTGCGACTCTTTGAGATATCCCCGAAAGTACGTTACCATACTCGTGGATCTCTCTCTCCTTTCTAATGCGATAGTACGCTTCCCATCAGAGAGTGCTTTCGCCTCCGGCCAACGTCATTTTCTCTTGATTCTCCAACCGAAATTCTTTATCTGTCTCGTTCGTTTCAGATGCGGTCTTTGTTCCCAAACCTAGGATCTCCTCGATTTTTTGCCTTATCACCGGCCGCCGCCCTCTCCTCATCTGTTCCCTTTTTTTCCTTGTGATGATGCAATAACTCTACTTCTTTTTTAGAAACAGGTTGAGTTCTCCTTCCTTATCTTCTTGCCACGCCGTCTCTTCTTGGATGACTTATTTCCTGGTTTTTTTGGTTGTTCCTGCTTCCCTTGCAGCAGCAGCTGGCGACTATGTCCCTTAGGAAAATTTGGGTTCATTCCCTTTCCCGTTTCCCGTTCCAGTATCAAAATAAGTATTTTTGGGAGACCTTCCAAAGTTCGACAGCCGTTTTTCTCGAAGCCCTTTTCCACCCTCCTCTTTGAATTGTTTCCTTTGCCCCCTTTGTAGGTATAAGTAGAACTCCCTCCCCGCCGCAACCGGCTGCTGGCATATGTATCACGGAGCCCCCCCCCCCTAACCGGTGAAAGGCAGTTTTCAATTTCGAACGAGTTCGTAGGCAGTTGACCGTTCTCGTTGGTTGTTCCTCTGTCGCCGCCTTTTACAAGGCCGGCCGCTTGGGTGTCGGTGCGTTGCACTCCTAGAACGGTGTGTGACGCATAGCATCAGCCAGGCGTTCCCTATTCTCCGCCTTGATGCTGTTTCCCGCTCCGCTGAGCCGGGCGCCTCCTTCCCAGACATTTTCCAAGGGTTGCAAGCAACTGCTTTGGGCCTCTTTTGCTCGTTCTCTTTTCCGCCCACGAATCTCCACACTCTTCTTGAGCCCGCAGCGTTGTTAACTAGATTCTGCAGCTAGTTTGAAACGGCGACCCCTCTTCTTTTTTCTTCCGCGACGATGCGGCTCGACTGTTATCAACCCTTCCCGAATTGACCCGATTATCGTATTAGTTTCCTTAGGCCTAAGTGACCCGCCTGCTCAAGCCGAGGGAGCTGATGAAGCTCTGGACATATTCTTCTGAAATGATTGAGTGCACAGTCGTCCACGGCCTGACCTTCCTTTTCTTTGGTTTTCAATTCCCCCCGACTGTCCCTTCTGTTTCGAGAAAATCTGAGTATATAATTTTTTCAGTTTTGTAATAAGTGGCCATTTGCCGGGACGTTCTCACTTGGCACCTGGCTTTTCATGGTCGGGGTTGGTCGTCGTGTAGTTTGTCGGTGCCTCTTTATTTTCCCCTCCTCCTACGTTTTTGTTCTCTGATCTCCTCAATAGACACAACCCAAAAGCCCCCACCCAGTTTTTGCTGCCATTGTCGGGCACGATGTATGGCCACGCTTTCGATCCCTTCTCAGGCCGCAGGTCATTTATCAGAGGCTTAACAGTTTACTCCGATTCTTTTTGGAATGAAACCTGAAATCTCGTGGACGACTTCTTTTTCCCCCAATTTCTGCAACCCTCCCTTCTTTCCCTTCGCAACATAGCTTCAGCCCCTTAGCCTTCCCTGGAGTCAGGACGGTTCCCAACCTTACCTCCCCTCGATATGAAGTGTCCCACCCAGTGGCTCATTCGGGTTTCCCCTCCTGGTTAAGTCGGCTACAATCACTCTCTTGGACTCCACTCTGGATCTCCGTTCGGCCCTTTTGCGCCGAGTGTGAGTCAACGTTCTTTAGGCCCCCTGTCAGACTTTTTTGAATGTGATCCAGCGGCGCAAACACGCATCGTTTTCTTGGACCTTCCTTAAAATGTGATCTGGTCGGCGTTTCACTGGTATCAGTTTTTCTCTTTCGAACAGCAGTTAGCGGCTTATAGGCCAGCCGTTGATTTTTTTTTTCCACCCCGGATCCTCTTTGGTCACTTCCCGCCCAGCCACTTCGCCGCCCAGCCCCCCCTTTTGAACGCGTGACCTGCTACGACAAGCGGTCCAGTGTTTCCTTTTTTCATGTGTCCCGGGGCTTGGCAAATATTACAATCTCACCGGATCTCCCCCCCCCTTTTTCGTTTAGAACAGAACATACCTTAAACCTCAGATTTGGTAGTCCGATGTCCTCTTTCGTCGTTGACTTTTCTTTCCCCCCTCCCCTCTCGTTGGAACTTGAAACGCCGCTTGCGAAAGGTTCCCGCCACTACCCTTGTCCTTCAAGACTATTCCGGAGGATGGGCCTTCGCCGTTTTTAAAACCTCCCGCGAAGCTCTTTCTACCCATCCGAATCAATGGAGATCGCTTCTATACTACCTCTTCTAACTCAATTAATACAGAGTATCTGTTATTGCAGCACCCCAGTCCTTTATCCCGGAGTTGCTGGAGGAACGTTCTGTTATTTTTTTTTTGGCTGAGTGGGATTCCTTGTGCCCACAAGACCTCCACGCGCTGAACGCCGCTCCGATTTTTCATCTTTGGTTACTTCATGAGCCAGGTCCTTTTCCGACTCCCCATCCCTGCTTTTCCCTAAGGATGATAAAAAGGCTAGATACCTGCTCCCATAATGCCCGTATTCTTTTCCACCGCTCGCATCCTGGGCAATTTTTCCCTCCCCTCAACTAGCCATACCCTTTCAACGATTCCTTTTTGAGATTTTTTAAGTAGTCTGACGTTTGAGACCCTATTCCCCCATTGTATCAGACGCTAGGTTGTGCAGGGCAAGCCGCTCCAATTTCCCTCGCGGGATTTTGTAGAGGTAACATGTCGTTAAATGTTCGATCAATCAGTACTTTCTACATGATTATTTTTACAAATGTTTTCTTGACCAGCGAGGTTTCAAAGTTTTACCTTTTCCCGCTTAATTCCCCTTCGGTCAATTCTCACCGAAATGAGTTCTTTCCCCCCCTCTGACTGCGAGGGTGACCAAGGGATACGAGAGCGAGTCCGCGTGCACTACTTTTGAGGAGTACGATCTTTTTCTTCTTCCCTTTTCCGAGTCACAACATCTCGCCCCCCGCTGTTTATTCAAACACTTTGTACTAACCACCCGACTGCCTTCGATTGCTCAAGCGGTGCGCTGCCTCCAAACTTTAAATTACGGTAATGTGGGTATCGACCAACAGCACATTTGGCCGCAAGCGACCCCCCCCGTTCGATCTTTACCTCTTTTGAGGTCGCGACATGTTTATAGCACTTAAAACAGCAACTCGGCCAGGGTGTTTCCCCTTTTTTTCTTTCTCGAGAAGTTTCGGGCGTTCTGTTTCCTGATCTGGAGTTTCTTCATCCTTCGAGGATTCTAATCAACAGGCTGTAATCTTGTCGTCTTTCTTCCTTTTCAAAGTTAATTCCCCTCCGTGTAGGGTGCGTATTGCGACCTTCTCTGTTGCCTTAAAGATTTCTATCCAGAGATGTTTATCCCCCTTCGGCATTCCTTGAGGGCAACCCTGGCGCATCGGGAAATCTTGCCCCGCCCCCCTTTCCTGTACGATCTACGACTCGGGTACGATTCTTTACGACGATCATTTCCAGTTCGACGGAACAGCCCCTGGATCTTAGAAATACAGACTTCTCGAGATCTTAAGCCCCTCCACCTTACTTTGCCACCCCTCGCTCTAAGCGATTATTACTTTACCAGCCTTTTTTGGCTGGACGATGAGATTCCTTGTATGTGTCAACCCCCCCCCTTTTCGGTGTGACCACCTCAACCCATGCGCCTTCTTTCAGTAATGAATGAATACCTTGATCCTCCCCGGTTGTAAAAAACGTGGTGTTTTTTTTCCGCTCCGGCCACGCCTTTCCTCTCCTGTAGAAGCAGCCGTCTAGAGGCTACTAACTTGTGTTCTTCAGTTTGCTGCAGAGCGATAGTTTACCTCCTCGCTATTGCTGCGTGATCTAGAATACCACCTCTCACCATTCACCCTTGCTTTGGTCTTCGTTTTTGAAGTGATCGTTTCATTTTTTCCCCCCTCTTTTCCCGAGCCCCCCCACTCCTGAACCACCCCCCTTCTCTTCCCTTCGAAGTTATTTTTTCCGCCCACTTGACTCGTGAAAAGCTTTTTTCGTACCTGTCGAAATGGCCCTGCCCGATACCACTTAGTTTCTAATTACCCCTTCCACTCGCCCCAGTTGGCCTCGCCCTTCCCACGCCCCCCCCCCGGAAGTTTTTATGAGGGGAGTTGCATCCCTCTGGAGGAATTTTTCTTGCATTTTTTCTTTTTTTTTTGTGGCGCGGTTGTCGTTCTCACCCCCCCACCCTCCCTAATACGAATGCCCTTCTTAACGCCGCCGCCCCCAAGTTCTCAAATCCAGCTTTTATTTGCTCAATTTTTCCTCCTTCCCCCCCCCCGTCCGTTGAACGACGCAAATTCCCCCATTAAGCGCTCGCAAATGTCTTAGATATCTTTTTCTTCAGGTAAAGATACTTTTCTCTTTTTTTTTGTTCGGATGTAACCATCATTCTCCTGTTAGCACTAGGTGGCACGTGTTTTCTTCTTCAACGTGTTCGAATGAGAACCTGTTGCTCGGTTTGAGTGTTTTTGGTTCTATGGTATCGAATAGAATTTTCCCATTCAATCCCCTCAACCAAAAAAAACCTAACCACCCAGCGTGTTTTTTGTCGAGGGTTGTTCGTTTCTGTATCCCCCTCACACTCCCCCCTTCGCTTAAGGAACAGAAGCCGCTTCTCAGCAGCTTCTCCCCCCACCAAGTAGTTTAGCCCTAGACACTCTTCGGTGGCGTCCCTAATTTGACCTTTTGCCTGGAGGTGACACAACAGTTCTTTGCCATACTCACTCTGATTACAACTTTTTCCCCCCTGAAGGTCTTATTTTCCGCTTGTTTTTCAAACTTTTCCCCCCCGCAAACCGCCCGCCGTTTCTTCCCTGCAAGTCCATCTTTTCATCCCCCCCCCTCCCCCTGATTTTTCATACCCCCTGAAGTCCGTCTTCGGCGAACTTTTGCTTTGGTTTCTTCCGAACTCCCGCGAAGTCGGTTGACCCTTCTTAGTCCGAAAAATTTTTCTTTCTCTTTCTGACGTTTTTACTCCTTTTAGAGTCTGTCCTTCCTTCGGGTTTGGTCACTCCTTTCCGCGCAGCCCTGTTTCCTAGTGAAAAGGACCCGGACTTACCCGTTATGTCGTGGTTTTACCCCCAACTCGTTTTCGCCCAATACTTTCCCCTATTTTTCTGTTGAACCCATCGCCTACGTCATATTCAAGCCTCATTTTTTTTACCCTCTTACGGCCTTATGAGGTACCCTCATCAGTTACCCCCAAACACGTTAGAGTTTTCAGGAACCCACACCCTGCTGCCTCCCTTTTTTTCGGACTCGAAACGCATTGACTCCCCCCCCGCATCGATGTGTGATCCTTGTGGTCCGGGGCTTCCCCACTGTGATGTTATCTGAATTCCCCCTTCTCACGTGATTGGCCAAGTGTTTTTTCTGCCCCCAATTTTCCCTCTTTCTGAGTCTCGTCGTGGTCCTGTCTTTTTTAAGTCCTCCTTGAATCCCCCGCAATGTGACTAGTCGACTCGCTTTCACCTCCCCACGATCGAATTTTCCGCAAAATCTCACCCCCTTTGTCTATGCTCGGAATTCCCCAAGAGACATTTCTGTCATTGATTGCCCGTTTGAGGCTTTTTCAGTTCCCCCGCAATGTGATCATTTCATCTTTGTTAGTGGTGGACCCTTTTCCCTCCTACGTCATTCCAGTCTCCCCTCCCCCTTTGTGGACAAGAAAAAAATCAGTTCATCTAATTTGCAGCCCTAGGAATTTATTCGTTCCATTCCCCGCCCCCCCCCCTTGCAATGATGTATTACGACCCCCTCCCCCTCGATTAGGATCATTCTCCTAAATCGTCTATGCGTAAATTTGATCGCGGTTTTCTGTTTACCCGGCAAACCTGACGTAAGGAATCTTCCGACTGAGATTTTCCTCCTGTTATGCTGCTCCCCGTCAAATCATCTCCTGAGTCGTCCCAGAGGCATGATCTCCCGAATGTTTCGTTTTCTGTAGCCTTCCATCATTCCCTGCTTTCCGTCTGGATCTCAATTCCGCTTTTTATTTTTCCCGTTTCCAGTCATTGAATCCTGTTCCACGTAGCAACAAATTTAATCCCCTAGGGCTAAGCTTCTTTTGATGGTTCTGTTTTCCCAACGTCCCAGCTCAGTTCTGGACATTCCACCGGTCCGCGCCACGTCCCCCTTTTCTGCTGTGTTCTGACCACCCTAGTTTTTTTAGTAACTTTCGTGGACTTTTTTTTCTATAGGCCACGCCCCTTTTGACCTGTTGAGGCTCCCCAGCTCGCGTTCCGTTACCTTTTCTTATTGCACCGCCGGAACCGGCGCCCTTCTCCCCCCCTTTGACCCCCCCCCTTCGTTCATAATTCCTTTGCGAAAGAGGTTAGTTCTCAAAGGAGTTTTTGAACCTGTTCCACCCCAGAAGTCCCTGCCTCTACTTTTTTGCTTTTTTTTTATTTCCCTTTGAGGAGTCGACAGTCCACGTCCGCACTCGTTGCTCTTGGAATGTCCGTTCTCTCCGCCCCTGAATGTGAACCGCACTTTGCCTCTTTTTTGGCAGTTGGCCTGAGTATTTGGTCCCCTTGTGCAGCAAGATGAAGGCAGTGTGGTGTCTTGGGCGGGCCCCCTTTTCTCTTTCCAGCTATTCCCCTTTGTGTCGCCATCCAGGCTTCCTAAGCCGATATGCTCCGTTGAAGCTTCTTTTATCAACTTACTCCCCCTCTTTTTAAGGCTCCGGACTCCAGAGCCCCTTGATCCAAGCCCCCTGTGAGTGGTCCGCGTCAAGTCATTTCTTTATTTTTTTTCACCTCCTCCCAAACTTTGAATCCCCCATATAGGCGCCCCCTCTCCCACTTAGATCGTCACTATGAGAGGACCTCCGATGAGGGATCTTAGCTTCGAGACTCTGCGGGAGATGCGGGAGTCTCCCCTTTACCTCCCGATATCGTTAGTTTGATCGTGCGTTCAAGTACCCGCCGTTCCTTTCCTATTTGATCTGCCTCTTGAGCACCTCCGGCGTCCTTCCAATGACCCTTTCTCCAATTTTCGTCCACGACGAATTTCAGTTTTTCCTTTTTTCCCTACACAGATCTGATTGACTGCTCCGAGACAACGACCCTTTTCTATAGGGAGCTTCATTTGAACTACGTGCCCGGTTCTCCCCCTCCTGGAGACCTTTCGCCTTTACCTTCCTGGTTTTTGGGTGGTCGTTCTTTCCTCAGTTGGATATTCATTCTTTCGTTTTATCTGATTCCCATTCTTCAAGCCCACCCCGCCAACGACCATGAAGGCAGTTTTCTCCCTTTCGTCTTTCTCGCTGGACACCAACTTTTTTCTTTATTCCCGCAGAGTAGTTTTTTGATTGGCCAAGGGTCCAGACAGCTTCAAATATATGGTTTTTCATTCCCTCCTTGAAAACTATTTGTCGTGGCGTGATTTTTTTTGATTCAGGCACCTGGCTTTCCTCAGCTTTCAGCTCCCTCTTGACCGAAATTTTTGTACCCCAGCCACTGATCAAGGGACTCACGTTATTGGTTTCTTCGCAGTGGTTTCCTCCTCCTTCACTCTTCCGGATTCTACTCTTCCATCAATATGGGCTGTTTCTTTTTTTTAAGCTTGATCTCCTTGGTCTCCTTACATCTTGCATTTTTTTTCGTTTTTCACTGTTCTTTCTGCTTACCCCCCCCTTGACGATCAGTTGATTTTTTTCACAGCGGCGGGCGGAATTTCGTTTTCCCTCCAGGTTGACCCCTTTCCTTTTTGTCCTCTCCTGGTACCGTCAGCGGTCTTCTTTATAACAGCATCTTTAATTTCTCGGGTCCTATGGTAAAGCTTTTTCTGCTTGTTTTTTCTATGGTCCAGATCTCTTGGCACCCCCCTACTCAGTATTCCCGCACCCCGCCACTCTTTTCATTCTCGGCACCTCGCCCTGGACCTCGACGGTGTCTTATGAAGTTTTACCTATCTTTTTGCTGGCGCTGCCCCATCCCCCCATTCAACGCTGTGCGTCCCCTGTGGCACTAAAAAGGGCTCTCCTTACTCTCTCTTTCCGGCCCCAATCCTCTCCCTTCTGTTAAGACTTCTTTCGTCGTGGAGACTTCTGCTCCCTTTTTAGGGGATACTTGACGATTGTTTTGATTGAAAACTAAGTGTTCATGAAGCAGTTCCTGATTTTTTTCGACGGTTCCAAACCCCGCGACCGCTCTGCTCACTCTCATCCTCATCAAACGCCGATTTCGTTTTTTCTATATTCCGGAGACTCATCATAAGAAATTTTTGAGTGTCCGAACCCCCGCAGAACGCATTTTTTTTTTTTTCCCCTCCCTGATCGTACGTTGCGCGCGAGCTGTTGACTCTGTTGGCCCCATCGATCCCCCCAATCCTGCACGCTGCCGTCTGCGTGATTAAAGTCCTCTTGGGCGTATTAGGCCTTTCCCATGACTTTTTTCGGCGCCTCGCCCAATCTCTGCTCTGGAGATCCTCTCGCACTTCATGATAATTAAAGGTAGCGATTCCAGTCAATCGGCGTGACTTCGTATTTTTTTTTTCCTGAAACCCGCTCCTCTGGGCGCCCTTTTTCCCGGGCCCCACTACGCATACCATATTCTAAACGAGTGGTCTAGATCCTCTTTTTTCTTTCCGTTGCCTCAGACACACCCGGGAGATTTTCTTCCGGGCCTTTTTCAGCGCTCTCAATCTAGGTGCGTTTCGTAGTCCTGCCGGTCCTTTTTTGGAAGATGTGCCCCAGGAGTTGTTTTCCTCCCCCAAGGGATCTTTCATGCTTCCTGGCTTTTCTGTCACCACTGTTTCCTGCTGCACCGTACTAGTTGACCCAAACCCCTGCCCCCCTTCAGTGCTCCCCAATGGTACGGGCGTCAACGAACTCACCTCAAAGAGTGAAATTCAAGATGTTCTTTCTCCTTGGTGATGGATTTCCGGTTTTCTTTTTTTTTTTTTTTTTTTTTTTTTTTTTTTTTATTTCTTTTTTTTTACCCGCCCGATCGCGGTCCCGGGACGATTTTTGGTTACATGATTGAATGAACCTTGCTCTACGTTTCCTCCTAGTTTCCTGGACCTTCACCCGATTTAGACAATTACCCCCCACTCCCCCTTTTCGAGACGCAGCCACTCGTGCAGTTGTCGTCGCCCCCAAACACTTTTCCATTGCAAGGGTCCTAATTTTTCCCTATAACGCGCCCCGACCCTACTGTTTGGCCCTTTCCACCCGCCTGACCCTCTGATGTGGGGCTATGGGTCTTTTGTGAGCGATCCCCATGACAAGCGATCCCGGCCCTTTGTGTTTAGAGTTGATTTTTCCCTTTACTTTTGTTTTTTCCTTTGGGTTTCGGATTACTGGTGGCTCCATCCTTATCATGCCTATCCCGGCCCCTTCGGCTTTTCTTTCTGCGCAGTTGATTCACCGAAACTCCTTTCGCTCTGATTATCAAACGCGTTTTTTTTTCTTTTCCGTCCCGATCATATCCTGAAGTGGGGAGAACTGCCTTCCTGATGCTGATCCTGTCTGTCCGGGACTATTGACCCCGAACCTTTCCCTATCGTTTCTTTCCGCCTGATAGGACCTCGACGTAACCCCCTTTCTATACCTCCAAGGATTGCTTGTGAAATTCTACGAAACAAAGTTCCGCTACTGTTCAGTCCTCTCGCGATTACTCAATGGGTCTTTTTTCGAACACGCCTGGCGTCGGGCATATTCCTTTCTTTTCTTCCCTCAATCGGCGTTTTTCTTTTGACCATTCAATTTTCTTCTTAGAGTCCTCTCTTCCCTTGGAATTCATCTTTGAGTCGGCACCCTGGGTTGCTGGTCGCCTCATCCCCCTTGCAACTCGGCATTTCCCTCTCCTGTTTCTTCACTCCCCGCGTCTCTTTAGTATGTTTCTTTTACTCCCTGTGTATCAGGCCTCTTGAGATCCCTCCTTCTTCCAGGTAGATCCCCCTTGGGCGACAGCCTACCCCGTACACTCCGTCCCCCCACCCTCCCTTTTGGTTGTTGTTTCGGTTTTTTTTTTCCGTTTTCTATTTATTATGTTTCCCCCCCCAAGTCTGAAAACCCCATGTTATCTGCCTTTGAGCAAGCTTTCCTCCCTTTTTTGTGACTTAACCCCCGGTACTGGGTTTCTCCCCTCCATGGACCACGCGATAAAAGGATTGAATACTTTTCCCTCCTGAAAAGTTTCCAGTTGGACTCTCGGTTGGAAAGTGGTAAAACTGACTTTTTCCTGCCCCCTGGCCATGCAACTCTTTTCGAGGCCTTCTAACTTTTGGGGTGGTGGCGGAACTTTTTCTTTTTCGTGTCCCCCGATCGAACTCTTCCCAATTCAAATCGCACTACTCCCTCCCACCCCCCACAGCCCCGGATCACGCCCCTCCCTCTTTTCGTATCCACTGTTCCCTACTTCCCCCCAAGTTTTTCCTCCTCGTGACAAATGTGCCTATATGACCCCTTTGACCGGTTTAGCTGGAGCAGGTTACATCTCCTTGTAACGTTGTCACATTTTTATCTCGTTGATGGAAACCATCTAGGGAGTTAATGCTGAGCAATTTTTAGTACGGGGACCCCGAACCTCCTTTTTTCCCTTTTCAGAGAACATTTTTCTGCAGCCGGGTTTCTTGTAGCAAAAGATGTAGGCTTCCAGCCATCTATTCACGAACCGAACAAAGCAGTTGCGTGTGGCTGATTGTTTCTTTCTTTACCTACCCTCACTTATCTTTTCCAAGAGGCTTATTAAGAATCCAGACCCCCTTCTGCAGTCCCTCGACTTTCTTGTCCGTTCAAATTGATTCAAGGCCCGGATGTCTCTTTGAGTTCCCCACGTTTTTCCCGTTTTCCTCCTCTTCTGAATTCACCCTTGTACACGGCTTTTTTATGAGCGTTTTGAAGTTCACACCGCAGAGATTTCTTTTCTTCCTAAGACAAGTCTCTTCTTTTCCAAAGAAAGGTTCGTAACCATTTTTTTCGATGAGAGTTTTGGACGTTAGTTTCACTTCGCTTGCTTTGTTCGTAGACTTCCGTCCCGTCGATTTTCTAACGATTCTAAACTTGTTACGGAGTAGAATGTACTTTCTTCCTTTCAGTTTATTGCGACGGACCTGTCTGTTCCCGGCGACGAGTTCCCTTGAATGTTCATCAGTCTTCAGCATCGTTTGGTATGAATAGCTTTTTTTTGATATTTTATCTGGAATTTCTTCTTCTTCACCCGAGTGGGGTAAACGATGCTTCCGTAGGTTCTTGTACTTTTTTTCGCATTCATCGCAGACGCTTCCTTCCTACTTTTTCTGAGAGTACCCCGCTCGTTTAAAGCCCCAGTATCCCGTGTCCTTCCCGTCCCCGTAGAATGAAAAATCAATTTCGAACTTATCTTCTGCTGTTTTGTTTTTTTTACTTTGAAAACGTCTTCCTTCCCCACCAAGGTCTATTTATTCGCTTGTTTAGTTGGCTTCACTGTGTCTTTTTTCGTGATTCCTTTGATTGGCGGTTTGGCGGCGTCCGCGATCCAAGCTGGTCTGCCCTCTTTCTGGTTTTTTTTGTTCCATTGTCCTCGTTTCCCCAGTTCCCAGCTGTCACCGTAGAGGAGATTTCCCTCAATCCGCCCAAAATCTCCTTCCACTCTCCTGCTCGGTGGTACATTTTCCACTCCTCCATACGGCGTCTTCATTTCTACCGATGTTTAGTGTTGAATGTGCCTACGATGACTTTTTTTTTCTCCTTTAGTTCAGTGGGGGTCCCCCCTTTTTTAAGTCTGTGCCGCCGCCTCAGTTCCACGCCCCAGAGTCCGGATACTTCCCTCCTCCTATTTCTCTCCCGGCCCCCCACCCACTGGGTTTTCTCGTGCACTCCTCCCCTTCGTGATGTCTCCTCCGTTCGCATTTGATAGACGGTTTCTTGTTTTTTCCTCAAACTCGCCTCCCTTCACTAGTTTCCTCCTTTTTGACGGAATATGGGTCTGGCTTCTTCTCAGAGTAGGAGGATTCCCCGGACTGTCCTTCAGGACGGGCTGGTTTTTCTTCAATATCCTTACCGTTCTCATTCTTCTTCTCTGATTGCCTGTGTTGCGATCCCTTAATTACTTCTCCTGACTTTACTGTCTACAAAGCAATTATTTACTCGCCCTTTTGTGGGCCTTGTGTCGTTTTCTTTTTTGGCTCCCCGCTCAGGCTCGCTGCCCGAGTCTTTCCTTCAGCCAGATTCGACCCTCTTCTTTTATGCAATACTTCCCCTTTCGTAGAGCCCCCATCCTCATGATAGTTCGAGCTCTTCGTTCTTAGGGTATTCAGAGCTGTTCGCGTGATCCGTCGCCCTTCGGAATGGTCATCTTGACCAATTTGAGTTCCCTCATCCGAACTTTCTTCCAGTCCAACTCCTTGGCTTTCTCTTTAGTCACGGGAGAAAGAAGTCCCTTCTGTCCTCCCTTTCTCCAACTTATGATTTGAATGGTATGCCCTTTGCCAAGTC
>Ga0179593_1286647_pt1 | contig 17089 bp, 22 predicted proteins | sample CZODoug2_1_08_16_FD_185931 | JGI IMG/M metagenome (GOLD analysis project Ga0179593, IMG submission 185931) | Vadose zone soil fungal communities from Angelo Coast Range Reserve, California, USA - CZODoug2_1_08_16fungal (PacBio error correction) | ecosystem: Environmental > Terrestrial > Soil >... | reverse complement strand
ATAATGTCCCCCCTAGTTCGGTACATTTTATTTGCCCAGGCACCAAAATCAACGGTTTTGTCCCATTCATTTTGTTTGGTTTAGGCTTGTTTTGTTTAAAAGTTTTGAATAATAGGGTCTTTCAAGGCGGCTTTTTATTTTTCAATTTTTATCGAGATCCTTTTCATTGTCTCCTTCGTCCCATCGCGAGGTTCGAAGCTCCCTTTTTCCGACGCTTTTTTGTCCCCCAAAAATAATTGATTGACGGTCTATTCGAACTTCAGAGACCTCTATGTCTCCTTTTTTGCAGTGCCCAGGAACGACCTCCCATCCGGACCGATACTCCTGGGCTCTAAAAGCGTTTTTCGTTTAACCTCATAATTTATTCCACACAAAGCGATTTTTTTTACGAGTGGGGGCCGTTGTTTCGGAACCCTGGTATGTGTTTTGTTGGTGGCCCCCACCCCCACTCCCAATTTTCTCTTTTTCTTCATATTGGGTGCTTTTTTATCGCAACCACCCCCCCTGGGTGGAATGAATCTGTCATTTTTCTTTTTTTTTTTTTTTTGCCTTTTCCTTTTACTAAGTTGTGATCCCGCTTTGTTACGATGTGTACCCCCCTCGTTCCTTTTCCCCCACCCATAACAAGCATTCCGGGGCGTGTAGTTTCCCACCCTTCGCGTGTTTCGCGTACCTTTCCCATTTGTAAGGTCTCACCTGTTCTCCACCTATTGTTATTTTTTTCCCAGTCTCTTGCTGGAACAACTTTTTTTTTCGCTTTGCCGCTGGTCTTCGTCCCCCCTTGTGACAAAAAGGATATTAAGTTCGGCTTTTTGACATCGGACACACCCCTCCTTGTTCGCTTCTCCCACTTTCCCCCTTTGGGTGCGCAGAAATGAGAATGCCCCTTCATTTTTTTTGACTTCCCCCCTGTTCAGTGGAACATCTCAAGGGCTTTGAAGTCTGTTCTTTCCGAACGGGATCTTTTTTCTTTTTTGAAATAATCCTGCATACCACACTTCTGCTTATTTTCTCCCCAATGTTGCCACCCAGCACTGTTCCCCCTGAGGAAATGGTGAGCCCTGACCTTCTGTTTTTCCCCAATCCTTATGAAAACAATTGTGTTGCGATGGTGTCTGCCTCCTGGGAAAAGACCCCCCCCATCAGCAAAGGTTTTCTGTTTTCCAAATTGCCCACATGGTCCCCCTGAAGTGATTTCATTTTTTGTCTTCTGAGTTTTTTAACTTGGCTCCCAGTTGCGCCCCCGTTTGAGGAGCCCAGTTACCCATCAAACATCCGAAAAAGTCCGGAGAGGCTTACTCCTTTCTGTTTTTTTTTGCCCGATTCCTTTTCCCTATTTCCTGATGTGCCTTCCACAATATTATCCACACTGAAGACGCCTCGCCGCTGACACACGTAAGTCAAAGTTTGACATCGGGTCCCCCCTAGATGTCCGCGTTTGCCTTAGAGGGCCCCCTGGCCGGTCTTGGGAACACTCGGGGGTTTTTTGCCTCCCCCCCTGCAAAATGGAAGGTTCCCTGCTTTTTTTTTTTTTTGCGTATTGGTCTTTTTTCAAGACCCCCCCCGCGCCTTCGCCACTTTTTTTTATTCTTGCTGCTTCTCTCTGTGAGTTCTTTGTCCAGCCCTTTGGAACCCTTTTTTTCGTGCATTAGTGCACTGGCCCTGGCGAAATCGTTTTCCTTGTTCCGAAGAGGGGTTACGGTTCGAAGGCCCCGGTTGTTCAAGTTTCTGTATATTCCCCCCCACCCCAGACTCCCATGCAATGCGTGGATGTTTGCTTCGGGGCTTGCTCCTCGTCGTAGTGGAAGTGTCCTTGCCTTGCCTATTTCTGCCCTTTTATATAGGCCGATAGATTTGAGTCTCCCTCCTTGCTCAAACGAGGCTCTCCTTGGTTTTCTTTGAGTCCTGGGGCGGTCCCCCTATTTCTTCGTTCCGGTTCTTAGGCCGCTTTCGTACCAGTTAGTTTGGGTTCGTGATGCCCCGGCCCGAAGGGCGGGGTTCCCCGCATTTTGTATACGCAGATGGATCCTTTGCCCCATCTCTGTCAGATCCTCCTTCTCAGCGTAGTTGGCTTGTGCATTGAGTGCCCAGGCCCGGATTGAGACTCTCACACTTGGAAACCCCCCTTTTTTTTTGTAGTTTTTGCCCCTGGTTCCTAGGTCGTTTCTCCCGATTGGTGTTCGTGTTTCAACCCCCACCCATTAATTCTTTTGATACTTATTGTGATTTTCACACTCTGTACTTGTTTTCCTCACCAAAACGCCGTTTTTCTGGTTGTTTTATATTACTTCGGGCTATGTTTTTTTATCATGAGTATTTTTTTTTTTTTTCCTTATCGGCGCTTTGCCTTCTTTCCATTTGGCTTACATCCGTTATTTGGGCCCGAATGCGGATTATGGTCCTTTGTTGTCCAGTCGGGGTGTCTACGTCATTACTGAACTTTATATCTGCTTTTTTTTTTTCTTCTGTTTTTCTTCATTCTCTTTCTTTTTGTGACAATGTTTTTGCCTTTTCCCCCCAAAACGTGTTCCGACAGCCACGCCATTGTTGCTTTCATTACCTTCTTTTATCCTATTACATGAGCCGTCGGCGTGGTTCCTTTTTACTAGTTTTTTCCCCGAATGACGCTTCTCCCTGGCAGAGGGTCTGTGGATGACAACACCTTTTTGGGTGGGGGTTGTTTGATTGTGTGGCAAGGGCCCTAAATTCCCTTTTGACAAATCTCCGTTGAACACTTTTTGAAAATTGACGCGTTGCACTAAGTCCGCGGGCCCAATGTTTTGCCTCTTTGGCCGGTGTCAGCGACGTAATCCATTTTTTCGATTACTTTTTTGTACATCTATTTACGTGTTTTGTTGTGGAGAGTTCGGTTGGCTGTCTTAATGAACCATCAGGTGTAGGACCGGATTACCCTTTTCCCACCCTTCTGCACTTGGCAATTTGGCACTTCTCCTTTCTCTCGTGCCTTTTTCTATCTTTTCACCCATTCTTAATTTTCCCCCACCCTTCCCTTGAGTTTTCGGCGTCCCCCCCCCCCAACCCCCCCCCGAGCCCCGCGCTTTCCTCTCCCTCCTTCCCCCACCAAATCGCGCTTGTTGATAAAATCCCCCCCTCCCCCGATGTCTACTGCTTTATTTCCCTTTTTTGGCCCCCAGGGAATCCATCAACCCCCCCTTCCCCCCAGCCTCTTTTTTCACCTTCATCTTGTTGTTATGGAGGTCCCCCCGTGAGTCCCTAACGACCCTCTCCGTTCCTATATCCCCCCCCCGATTTCTCTTCCCAACATTTCATTTTCTGTCTGGAATTCTAACCCGCCTCTCCCACGCAGTGCTCTTCACACCCCAGTTCCCACACACGTTAGTTTTTTGCCCTTTTTGCACTGTCTCTTGCACCCCCACCCTGCTCCAGTTTTCCACACACAGTTATCCCCCCTATCCTATTCTAAATTCTTCATTAACCGCATCCTTATCTCACCTCGTTCGCCCCCTCGCCTCTCCCAGACCGCACTAATGTCAGCGCCCATTCGGGGTACCCCCTGCGTTTCCGTTTTTTTTTGCCCGACGTTTTCTTCTTTGCCCATTTCGTTTTGCACCCCCACCCCAACCCCACTTTTAGTAACTTTCTCACTTTTTGCACACCTTAAACTTTCCCCTTCGGACCCAAAACTGTCCCCCTTTTGGCTTCCCACCCCGACCGCAATTTCGCGTATTGGATGACATCTTTCCACCCTCCTTCTTCCTTATCTTTCAGACCAAGAGGTCCCTGTCCCCCTCGTCTAAAAATTTAGCTCCTATTTCTGTCCCTATTACCACAAAGAACCACCAACTCGGTCCCTTTTTACAGTTCTCTTTTTAATTTCACCACCCTCACCCCCAGGACGAAAGTAGCCAGCAACTTTTCCCGCTTCCGAATTTTCAATTCCCCTGTTGAATTCCAGGCGTTTAAGAAACCGTTAGTCCCACGGATGGAATTAAGTAGTTGTTTTCGCAATCAGTCAACTCCCATTTTGAATTCGTTGGGGGGCTAGGTCATTTAACACACTCTTTTCATGCTTAAAAACCAACCCAAAGACCCGCTCTGACTTTCCCTTTTCCCATGACTTCGGGAACCACTTCCTTCACTTTGTCTCTGCCTGAGCCACGAGCCATTAGTGGCCCTGAATTATTTACTTCCAGTTTTTGTTTCAGCATCCCGTCCAGTAGGAGTCTTGTTTCCTTGTACCGTACCTATTTTTCCCCCTCTTTTAACCCTTCCCTGGGTACACTCTTTTTGGATGTTGCATTTTCGTAGAAATGTCTCCTGCCCCCATGAAATAACCTCTTTATTAGATTTTTACTTCTACCCTTTCCCCGCCTGATTTTCAAACGTGTTTTTTTCAGCGGTTCTGGAAACCCTGGTGTTAATCTTCCCCATGCTCATAGTGTTTTTCTCATGTTTTCCGCTTTTGTTTACCCTGTTTCTTCCCCCCAATTTTTTTTTCGACGATCTGTTCACTGCAGTTTTATCCGCTTTCTTCAGTGACATTGGTGGGTGATGTTCGTTGTGTGTCTTATTTTGTTATGTTCCCCCCTCGCCCCTTGTTTGCAAGCTCCTTCCTTAAAACCACCCCCCAAATTACTTTCCTTGCACAAAGGATCAGATCTTTCCCCGCGTGTCCATGCCGGTGCCTTTCCTGACCCGTTTACAAAGTGTCTTCGCATTCTTTTCCCGTCTGGTAGGAGTGTTAAGCCCCTGACCCGGGCCTGTTTTCTTTTGCCCCCCCCCCGACTTTTTCCACACCCCCCTGCAGGATGTTGATACCCGTTTCCCATTTTGACTTTCACTTTCGTCCCCCCAACTCTCAGCCCCCCTTCCCCAGTTGACGGCTTGATTAACTTTTCTTTGTCCTGCGTCTCTCTGTTTCCTCTCCTGTCTTCCGGGGCCACCCTCCTCCTCTTGTGGTTTTCTAAGTCAGGTTCACAAAATCGCTTTTTTAACCGCTTGACAAGCACTTTTCCTCAATTACCCTCCGTGCTCCTTTGTGTCAATTTCGTCTGGTGTTGCTGGATTTAAAATCCGAAAACCCCCCGACACCTTTTTTCTTTGGGTGTTCTGTTAAACCCCAATTTTATTTCAACCGTCGCGGCCACCGTTTTTTTTTTTGGAGTTCCTTATCTGTCATTCCCTCCGTCTTTTAGCTGTAGGAGGATTTTCTCCGCTTGATTTATGGTCGGTCCCTTCCGGCGAAAATATTCCCTTTTTGAGTTGACCTCTCTTTGTTTTCCCACTTCCTTTTCGTGCGTGGAATACTCCTGTGTGGTGTCCCAATTCGGCATGTTGATCTTCGTTGTTCCTAGTTGATCAGCAGGGTTAGGTTTCTTCAAATGGGTGCGATCACAGATTCTCTTCACATTTCCGATTTTTCAGTCACCCCTGGTAAAGCACAAGTAACCTTACAGGGACGGAATGTCCGGTTTTGAGTTTTTTTGCTGTGTCACCCCCCGTGCTGTTCCTTCCGTCTTGCAGCTATCGTTGAGCTCCGACGTTTTTTTTGGTTTTGTACAGTGAGTTTTTTCCAATCCGGTAGTTTTGCTCTGTTTTCCCCTTATTATTTATTTCTCCCACCTTCCTTTGTTTTTTTGTGAGCGTCCGAAACGCTCTTCCCTCTTATTTAGTGCTTTCGACCCCCCCCCCCCAAACGTCCTCCGAAGGTCTCGAAGCGTTTGGGTTACTCCCCTTTACACCCCGCAAACCTTCCCCCTTACCTGCCATTTGAATACCAGCCAGTAGTTCTGGGACTCCTTTTGCCCCCTGCTCCCTCGGCCGGAGTTGTAACCTTGGCCTTTCTTTCCCCACTTTTTTCGTCAAGAACCTCTTTTTCCTGATTCGGGCAAATTATCTGTTCTCACATGACGAATTGCTCGTTTTTGCCCCCTGTGGCTTATTCCCCTCCCACCCCAACCTGTGTCAGGGATGTACCAGTATCCTTTTCCGAAACCGGAACTTCTTATGTACGGGTTCGGATGGTCACTTTCCCCCGGACCCCGCCCGTTTTGTTGTGTCGGCTCCCCCCCTTGTGGAGATCACCACTTTCTTTTTTATTCTTGTTGAGCTCCATTCTAGGTTCCACCCCCCAATCTTTTCGTTTCCGACGTTGATGGTACCAGTCTGTTTTGTGGTCAGACACCTCCCCCCCCAACTCACAACACAGTCTTGGAACTTTTTTTTTGTGCTTTACACTTTACCCCACACCCTGTTCTTTTTGAACCAGCTGCTTTTTCTGTGCAGTTTTCTTCTTTTTCTGACGCTTCTCCCATTTCTTCATCTGTCCCCCTTGACGTCGTAAACCCCCCTACCCACCCTCCCCGTGCGGGGATTTGGTTGTCCCCCCTATGCGTCGGCTCGTTCTTTTAAACGCAAACGTTTTTTTTTTTCCGTGACTCCACTTCATTTTCAATTTGGACTGGGTGGTCACTGAGTTGAGTCCTTTTGCGCTTGTCTTTGGATGTATTCCACCCTGAAACACGGCGATCCCTCCCACTGCCGTGTGGTTGTGCAACCCCTCTGGTTGCACTCCCAACCTTGTTTTGCTTTCGTCCCAATACTCCACATTTTTTTTGTTTTCTCCCCTTTATGTTTCAGTTGAATGTCCCCTTTCCCTTTTACGATTGAAGTGTGTCCGGCTTCCAGTTGTGGCGCTGTTTTTTTTATTTTTCTCCTCTTTCTGTTTAGTCCCCTGAGATTTTTTTTTTCTTCCCGTAACTTTCGTCTGAAGGTTAACACCCCCATTCGAGGATTTTATTTCCCCCCCGTTTTCCCTTTTTTTTTTTTTCAAATGTTCCACTGAGGCAGACGTGCTGCGGAGCCCACTTGCGCGTCTTTTCCCCCCCCCCATCTTTTTCCCCCCCGTGGAGACCCGGTTTTTCCTCTGGTTTTTTTTTTCCTTTTTTCCCCCCCCCGAAGTCAAATCCGATGGGAGCCCTCTTGTGGTCTCCTTTCTGTGAACCAGTGGTAACCTCCCCCTGCCACCAGGGTTCCGTCGTTCTCAGTTCCCTCTCCCTCCTCACATCCGTACTCCCCCTTAGTTACGCCTCTAAGTTTCGACGCCCCTCTCTCTTACCAAATATTCCGCGTTCACTTTTTTCCAAAACCTCTTTTTTTCCGCAGCACGCCCCGCCGGGAGGCTCTGATGGCCAAATTTTTTTGGGAATTCGACAAGAATTCCTTTGACCCACTATATTCAGTTCCTTTGTCCTCCCCTGGCCTGTAGGGGAAAAGTCAGGGGTCTGGCCGCTGGAACTTTGTACTGCTCGTTTTGACGGGCTGGTGTGAATGGCAGCTCCCCCTTAGCCCCCCCCTGTAGTTTCTGAATCAACTGCCACATATTCTTTTCCCTGGTCCGCGTCAGTGAACCTGTGGCGGACTCCCCTCTTTTTCTTCGCATCAACCTGTGAATTTGCTTCTCTCTCTTCTTGCTCCTCTTTTGGGGTGATGGAGCCTGACCTATGTTCTTCTTGCTTGTGATGTCCTCCCCGGGAAAACAGCTCCCTGTTTAAAATTCCCGCGGGGATTGTTTTTTCTTTCTTTTGGGTTTGTGAATTGCAATCAAGCGGCCCATTGTTTTGAATTTCCGCCTCCTTCTCTCCTATTTGACGTAATATTTCTTCGGCTATCTTTTTCCTACGTTTTTCTTAATTCGCATTCCCCTTTCACGGTTTTGTGCGTGTCATTCTTGGTGAGTTTGTCGCATTTGGCTTTTTTTTCCTGGTTTTCCTTTTAGTTTTTTTGAGTTCCTTTGTCCCCCCCCTCTATTCCCCCCCCATAAGTTTGCTTTTGATTAGAATTCCAGCCCCTTTCGCGCCTCCTGGTTACATTGCTGGCGATGCCGCTGCCCATTCTAGATTCGACGATCGGGGTTTTGGATTTTCCCTCCTTAATAACCAGAAGATGTGACACACTTTTTTTTTGGATCCCACTGGAGTTGTTGCAATCCTCATCGTGACCCCAAACCCCCTCCCCCTTGGGAGTACATATACCTTGTTCTTCTGGGAGTTTATAACTTTCGTACTCAGATTTCGGGGTCTGCTCCCTCCTTTTCTGAGGTATTTCCTCTGCTTGCGTTTTCTCTTCTTTTTAGGATTGCGGTTTCCTACGTGTGTACCCCAGACCCCTCATTCTTTTTTTGGAGCGCTGGATTGAGGAAAGTTTTCCCCCACGCTTCTCCCGTTCTCCGCCCCCCGTGGAATGGCCTTTACCCCCCTAGCGTTGGAGTTTTCTTTGCTCATGTCTCTGAACTGCTCGGTCGGTTCTAACTGTTTTTTTCGTCTTTGGTACCCCCCGCCGTACGTCTAATCACAATTAGAAAGTTTTTTTGAAAGTGAACTGGCCCCTCTGCATTCAACTTGCTCCAATTTAGAGTTGAATTTCTGAGACTAGATTTTCTCCAGGGCGATATCGCCTTTTTCCTTTTTTTTTAATTCCCTAATAGTCTTTTCTGTGCTTAAGTATCAGCCCTTTGTTTTAAAGGATAACGCCTTCCAACTCTTACTCCTCCCCCCTTTCTGCGCTAAGTAATCTTCTCTTTTTTTTTTCCATTATACATTTTAACACCCCTTGGCTTTTTGTAAAGGCGCACCCCAAAGCTAAACACGAATCTCTTTTCCTCGCCTTACTTCTCTTCCCCCCTAGGTTCTGACAAAATACGGACGGTTGAAATCTTCCGTCTGTTTTTTACTCTTTCTTGTCTCCATATTTTTTTGGGTGCACAAGGCCCTCCCCCAAAATGTTCCCTCGATACAAAGTCTTGGAGTGATTTTTACTTTTTTTTAAGCACAATGTAAGCAGTTTCTTCCGAAGCTCTCCGCCCGATTTCTTCCTGACCCCCAGTCCCCCCCGTCTTTTAGTACAGCCCTGAATTCATTTTTTTCAACTCCCATATTAGAACCCACGAAGCTCCACCCCCCAAAGACCACTTCCTTTTTTTTTTTTCCGATTCGGCTGTCCCCACAGAGTTAAAGTTGCTCCCCCAAAAAAAAGTTCCAGCGGTCCTATCCCTTCCTCGTCCTTTGCCCGCCCGACCTGATTTGCTCCTAATTTCTAAGGCTCATGTTTCCTGTAACCCTGCGTCCCCCTTGGGTTGTCCTGGGTTTTTCCAGTAAACCAACCCTATGTCAGACCCTTTCTTGACTCCAAGATCCCCCTTCCAAAACGGAAAAACCTTGCCACAAACCCCCTGTAAACCTTGTTGACCCACCCAACTCAGTTTTCGAGTTTCTGTCTGAGTCCTCCCCCCTCCCCCCCCCCAATTTCTATTCGCCCTCTCTCCCCTTGCCAGTTGTCCAATAGTATTTTCTGGGGTTGGTGCTTAAACTTTTTGCTATATTCGTTTACTAAAAACTATCCCCACCAATACATGGGAGCGGTGTACTTTTGCATTCGTCCCCTTTTGTTACACGTGTGTTTTTTTCTTCCCCGTCCCCTCTCTAGAAGACCCCACATATCCTTCAGCCACCAGATTACCTTCCCGTTGTTCCATGCTTTCACGATGTGGCTTCTTTCATGGGCGTTTCGCCCCCCCAGGTTTCTGCTCGGGAACTTTCTGTTTGGCATTATAGATCAGTTCCCACTACCGTCTCCGGTGTGTGTGTCCTTTAAAAATCTCTGGTCCCACCCCAACACTCCCGCCGGCATCTGCCTACGGGTCCAGGTTTTTTTTTTTTTCGTGCCCCCCCCCGACCTGGAAAGGGCGCTTTCCCCCCGAATCTCGGTTTGCCCTCCACTTCGTTGCGGCCCGTTTGTTCAGACTACCTCCCCCCTCTTGATTATGCGTGACATTTTGCTTACCTCTTCAATATTTCAGTATCTCCCCCGCTGACCGTTTTCTTCCGTTTTTCTCATAAATCCCCGGTCTTCTATTTTCCTGTTTCTCCTTCGTTTCACTGTTGCAACCGTTTTTTTTCGTGCGGGTGCCCCACTTTTTTTCCCCCGCCTCTACCCCCACCCATTTTGTTGCCCCCCCTTCCAGGTACATGGTTCTTCTTCCTTTGGTTTTTGTTCCCTGAGTCCCCACCCTTTTTTCGAAAAGTTTCTCGGAACCGAGAGAAACTTCGTCGAGTTCCTTCCTTCCCCCCCCCCAATACTCCCTTCCTCCTGTGGTCCCTTTATGAAATTTCTTAAGTTACTCTCCACCCCTAGACTTGTTCTGTTTCCAAGCCTATTTTTCATTTCCCTCGTCCCAAACCCCTCCCCCTGTCTTCAAACGAAGACTTTCTACCTTCAAGCGACGACAACAATGGCTTTCTTTTTTTCCCCCAACTTTTCTTTTTTTTCTTTGACGTTCCATTCTTCCACGTTGTTTATCTGGTCTCTTCTAGTGTGATGACACGCCTTTGCCCCTGGTCTTTCTTACCCGATTTTAAAAATCCGTCTCTTGAACTAAGTGGCCTTCATCCATTGGCCCCCGTTTTTCATGTCCAACGAAGACGTTTCTCCGATATTTTACGTGCTCTTTCTTGGTCTACGTTTGGTTTTCTGTTTTGTGAATTTTTGCCAGCCCATTTCTTTTTCCTCTTATTTTTTACAGGTTTTGGCCGTCAGTGTAACACTTTCGCACAGACTTCTTCATCCCTTTTTACTCCCACCTTCCACTTTGATTTCTCCTCTTCATTTCCCGTGTGTGCTTGTAGCCATGAATTCAACCATCACTTTTTGTGTGGGGTTTTTCTTCTTGCCCCCCCCACACTGTTTTACCCCCATCACTTCGACGAAATATTTTTTTCCTATATCGTGGTCCCCCACCCCCCCAGGACTCTTAGCTCCCCCTGGTTCCCACTCCCTTTTCTTTTTCTGTTCCCCCTGTCCTTCTTCGGGACTTTTTTTCCTTTCCTTGCTCTGTTCGTACTTTTGGTGGGTACTCCTTTCAATTTTGGGTTTCTTTTTTGTGACAGGACTCCTTCCGTATGCACCCACCTTGTGTAGTGTGCTGAGCTTTTTGCTGAGTTTTTTCCCCGATCCCCCCTTCCCAGGCTGTCCTTATTTCACAAAGTCTTTTTGAGATACAAAGTGTCCCCACCCCCGTCCCCCCCTCTGCATCTCCAGCTGCTTGCCAACCACTTTTCCATGGTACCACTCCTCCTTCCCGTTCCGGGCATCATTTTAGGTTTGTCTGTTTGCCTTTGCATTAAGTGCGTAAGTACGATTGGATCTCGGGCCGCTCGTTTTTACGCGCGGGACCACTCCTGTGGAGCGCGTTGTCCATCTTATATATTTTTTCATATCCCCCTTTTGGGTGTTTTCTCGTTGGGGGAATCTCACGCGTCAGTTTTCTGTTGACCCTGGTTCCCCCCAAAACTGCGGAAGAAATTTTCTAGACGAGCTTTCTTCCCCTGTATGCCCCATTTGCCCCACCTCCCACCCTCTGCCCAATCCTTTCGTGTGGGCAGTCTTGCTGTGACACTTTCCTCATCGGAGTCGTTCCCGCTGCGTTCTATCCCCCACTCTTTTTTTAGTCGTGGACTTGCTCCTGCTCCCCTTCTTGACCAACTTCAGTCGTTCCACTTCTGAAATTGTCCTTCTGCCCTGGCTCCCCGCTCCCCCCCAAATTCCTTGGTATGACCCCCCCACGCTATTAGAACTCAGCGTCCACCCCCGGTGATATGGTTGGCTTGCCCCCTTCCACTAAAGCCGCGGGATCCTTTCCCCCTTATGTCTGCCTAAGGTTCGGCGTGCCCTGTTTACGATAATCCTTGCCCACCCACAAAAAAGATTGCTACGTTTGATGCTGTTTTGTTTGGCCCCATAACCCCCCCACCACTTTCACAAAGTTATCATTTGTGACTTTCTGGGTTGATTCCATCCCCCCCCCACTCCTGGCCCGTCCTGTATAATTCGATTCTTTTCAGTCAAGTGCGATTTTTCCAATTTTTTTTTTTTATTGTGTCAAGTGTGAACGTTCTGTCACCCCCTCCCCCACTCCGGCGTTCTTTTTCGACTCCCGATAGTGATCGTAGACAAATCTTACCCGTTTTTACTCTCGATACTCCTCTCAAGATCTGGCCTTTTGCCACTCTGTCTGCGTTTTTGTTGAGGTTTTTTTTTTCTCCCCCACCCGAAACCGCGTGGGCTCTTCGAACGCAGGTTTTTTTTTTTTGAAAATAGTTTTGCCATCCCCACACAGCCGGCGTCATTCCCTCACCTCCCTTTTCCCCAACATTTTGAACTCTGTTTCGACCTTCCCAGGTTCCATTAGTGCAGGCGTGCAGTTTTATTTTTTTGCTTTTGTTTGTGAAGCTCATTCTTCTTTTTTTCCGACCCCTTCGATTTTTTTTCAGTCTCTGGTTTTTAACACCCATTTTGAGGTTTTTGTTGGCTCAGTCTGCACCCCCTGGGGATTTTCCCCACATTTTTACAACAGAAGGAAATCCCCGGACCAGTTTGTTTTTTTTTTCCCATCCTACCCACTTTTTCGTCAAACTGTGGATGTAAGAAAAGCGCAGTTTGGGTTTTTTTCTGGCAGAACCCTTTACCCTTCAAGGCGTTCATGTTGTTTATATGAGGCCCAGTTGGAGAAACCTGCTCCCCGGTTTGCCGACCTTTTTTATTCTTCCCCCCATTCCTTAATTCCGTGCGTTTTCTTCCGGGTCGCCCCTTTTCTGATGCGATCTCTCACCCCACCAAACCCTCCCCTTACGAGTTTGATGTTACTCACAAAAATATTTTTCCCCCGTTCTTTTTTTTTGCGACACTCTCGTGGGCGAATTAAAGTGTCAACCGACCCTTTCCTTACAACTATCCTGAGTTTGACTTTTCGGCATGCGCCCCCCTGACTCAGGGTGCACGGCCAGCTAGGGCAAAGACTGTGTGTTTTTTCCGCCAACTTTACCGTTTTGCGTGGAGTCTTTTTTCTTTCTTCTTTTCCATGTTTTTTCCTCAGACGACCTTGCGTCACCCTTTCGTGCTTCCCCTTTATTAGCGCACCTTGAGGACGGCCCCATATCTGCTTGACTCCAACTCAAAATGGGTCGGGCACTTCCATCGTTCCCTGACCCCCCGGGACAGAAATACGTCTTTTTTATTCTATCTTCCCGTGTGGGTTTTTCGACCTGTGTCTGGTGAATGTCTGATACCCCTTCACCATACTCTTTACCAATCCCCGTTGCGGATCTTTGGTTGTGGTTAATTTAAGAATTAGGAGCCCATTGGAAAGGCCGTCCGTCCAATGTCGGGTCCTTTCTGCGGCGCTCGTGCTTCGATTTCTGTTTGATTGAAAGCCGCCTCCATACTGCGGCTTGTTCGTGTGTTCCCGCGTTAAGGGCTCCATGGGAGTTTCGATTCTGAGTTCCGGTTCTTGCTGTTGATGGCCGCAGTCTTTTACCCCCCTCGTTTTTTTTGTTTTTGCACGGGTAGCAGGAAAGGGCCTTAGTTACTAATTGGTTGACGTCACCCTGCTGTCTGTCTTTACGCTTTTCAGACGACTTCTTTCTTCGCTGATGCGGACTGGGTTCCTTTCAGTGTTGCTTGCCGAACGATGCGCAACCGTTTTTCTTTGTTGGAAACTCGCCGACCGCCGGTTCGTTGCAGCCGATCGTCAGGCCACACAACCCGCCTTGTGACGGTGTCCTATCCATAGTTTTTTCTTTATGTGGGTTTATTCAGCCGTTGTCAAGTTTAATGATTTAGGTTTTGTTCGCTATGGCGGATCTGCGCTTAGTGCGTCCTTTTTTTTTTTCTTCTTTATGTTTTTTTTTTTGTCCCGTGTTTCATTTTTTGTTTTTCTAGTTTTGTTTGTTGTTTTTTTGTTCATTTGTTTAGTTTCATTACCAATTTCCGTATTTGTCGTCTTGTCTATGGTGAGGCGTTTTGCAGCTCAACCACTCTCCTTTTGTTTTTATCTCATCTGTGATTTATTCCTATTTACCTTCTTCCTCCCCCTCCTTTTTGGTGGTAGTTTTTTTTCCGTCTTTTTTGTGAAGGAATTTTTCGGGTGGACATTGTCTGGTGCTGTTTTTACGGTGTTTTTGTGTTATTTTCGGTGTGCGTCTGGTTTACCCCAGGACGAAGATCTTTGTCTTAGCAACCGTTGGGACTATTCCTTTGCAAGTTTCCCGAGCACCTTAACGGATGATTCCCCGCTGTTGAAGTGACTCGATGGTCTTTCCGACCGGGGGATTATATTTGATCTTGTCCTTAATAACTTCCCTTTGTTTTGGTGCTTCTTGTGAGCGTCACGGATCGGTACACACTGTTCGGAAGGAGAAGTTATTCCCCCCTCTTTTTCCCGCCGGACCCGCTCATTTTCTGCTCGGCCCCCAAAATTTGTTTCAACTTTCGATTAAGCCCTCTTTTTCGGATTAATTTTGAAATTAGACCAACCCAAATTACTCCCAGCCCGACGAGCCTAATAGCATTTCAATCTCAACACATCAGCAAAACCATTTAGGGTTTGCTTAAATTAAGTCCCAACCGGATTTTTTTTCCTTTATTATGAGTCCTTTTCGTTTCTCTTCCCGGAACCCTTCAAAATTTCCCTCTTTTTCTACCCCTTCCTTTGTGTACAGCCCCACGTTTTTTTGGAGAAAGCCTGTCCTCCCGCTCGCCTTTTTTCTTTCTACGTTAAAGATTCTGGTCCCGCCAACTGGTCGTATATCCGGCATGTCCATAAAACGCCCAACCCGAGGCCACGAAAAGTTCCTCCCCGTGCAACTTCGTTTTTTTTTCCGAGTGTCTCGTGGTGCCACCTACCGCGCCCAGTGGTTTTTTCCCCCCCCCCCCCCACCACCAACCCCAACTTTCCCAGGTATTCCAGAGCTGCCGCCTTGGGCACCTGTTTCCCTCTTTTCTTCCGTTTTTTTCTCTTGCCCTGACCTCTTTCGTCAGCATCGTACCTTGCTTGGGCCAGGGCAGCTTTTTCTCTCCCCTGGTTTCCGCTCCCCCGGTCTGTCTGGTTCCTTTCCGCAAACACCCCTCTGTTTGACAGAATCCTCCTTTCTCGAACCGGAAAGGCTCCCCCTTCGTAACCCAGACCCCCATTCGTTTTCTCCCCCACAAAATCCCCCCTAAATCCTCTTATGTGTTAATTAAATCCCACATCTTATAGACTCTACTTTGGTCCTGCAGAAACTTCCATCCCTTTTTTTTTTTTTTCTTAAACTTCGCTTGACTTATAACTTTCCCCCCCACCGATAATAAAAATTCCCCCTCGTTATACATTACTTGAGTAACCTTGCCACCGGACTTTCTCCCACTCCAGCGCCCCTCTTTACAACAGGACCACCCCTCTTTTTCCCAGAATTAACTTCGATCTTTTCCCGTTTTGCACTTGTTTGAAAGATGAGGTCCCCTCCCATTTCGGTCTTCTAGGCTTTTGAGTGCGCTTCGAATCGCACACTCATGTTGTACTCCCCCAAGTGGGAGGGTTTTGAATTTAACCCCTCTTTCGTCTCTAACCAAAACTCAGCGTCCATTCCCTTGCTGCCCTCAGGGCGTTGCCCACTTAACTAGGGTCTGCCGCTTACCCTTCGCCAATTTAGGTGAAGACTTTTCTCTTTCTTTTCACGTTGCGAATTTTTTTCCCACCACTGCGTTTGCTTTCTGTTCTTTTCCGGGAAATTTTGTTTTCACCATTACCGTTCCTATTGTTTTGGTCTCACCTGCATTGGGCTCTGCCTTCCGACTCTACACTACACCCCCACCTTTCTTCTTTTTTTTTTTGTATTGATACTTTTCGCGTTCGGCAACAATTCCTTGATTTGGGTATCAACATCCCTTTTTTGAGTTCCCTCAAATTACCCCCACCAGGCGCCCTCGGTACAGTTTGTTCCCTTTTTCCTTAAGCTTTTGGTTTTCTTTCAATGAGTGTCCACTTCATTTTTTTTTTGTAGCTCCCTTTTGATCGTCCTCAGCGTTCCGCCTTTTGGGGCCAACCATTTTGTCTTTGCCCCACCTTCCTTTTTGTGCCACGACGCCACCATTCCCCTGTTTCTTTCGTCGAAGGTACCCTGTCACACCCCAACCCCCCCAAACCAAAAAAGCTCTAGCCACCACGTTCATCTCTTCCAACGCTTCCTGCCACCATGACTTCCTGATTTAATGAACCGCGGGGACAGGGGGTTAACATTCGAATTTTTTTTTCCCTTTGCGGTGAGGGCCTTATGGTGCCTTGCCATTTCATGTTTTCCCCTTTGCGGTGGTGTTATTTTTCCCAGATTTCAAAACACGTGGGCCGGGCTTTCTTTGCGATCGTTTCATGTTGGGAATTTCCATCCCACTGCAACCCCCCTTGCGCCATCCCCGGTACACGAAGCTTCTTGATACTACTTTTTTTTCCAGGCGTCTATTTTTTTCCTTTCCCGAAGCAGTATTTTCTATTTCAACTCCAGCCGCCTTCTTGATTTTTAATCGACCCCCCGGTACACATCATAACCGTATCGATTCCCTCCATGCTCCCTCAAAACCAAAATCACTGCGTATTTCCATTTTATTTTTTTTCCCATGCTGTTTCTTGGTCTTTTCCCCTGTTACCGCCATCATACAACCAACTTACACAACCTCCAAATATGGCGCCCTCTACATTTTGTTGTGTGCTTACTTGGCCCCCCAACCTTACACTCAACATTCTCGCGTTAAGTATTGGCCTCTCTCAGTGGTTAACCAGACCGTTTTATAGAAACAGTTGAGAATCACCCACAGACGGTAGTTCTTTTCCTGTTTTTTGATAATTATCGGTCAGTCCGAGTTCTATAGATGGTGTCTTCTACTTAAATTTTACATTTTTTCGCGTGTCACATTGGGGAAGCTCTTTTTACCGAGAAATTTCGTCTTTCAGAGTTTTCATTGATGCTTTCCCGACTTTTCTCGATGCGCTTCTTTTTAATTAGCTTCAATTACCTATAACTTACCCATTGGCTCCTATCGCTTAAACAGAACGGTCACATGATCCGGGTCCAAACACGGTTTCCCAATTCCCAGCCTAAACTTAAACTTCGGATGCAGTATCTTTTATTTTGTGTGGATGGGCCCTAACGTTTATGTTTACCGAACGCACTTAATCGGCCTCGATTTTTAACTAGATTAACAAAGAACACATTAAGAGTGCTGAATACGACGGTTCCCG
>Ga0179593_1457244_pt1 | contig 17090 bp, 12 predicted proteins | sample CZODoug2_1_08_16_FD_185931 | JGI IMG/M metagenome (GOLD analysis project Ga0179593, IMG submission 185931) | Vadose zone soil fungal communities from Angelo Coast Range Reserve, California, USA - CZODoug2_1_08_16fungal (PacBio error correction) | ecosystem: Environmental > Terrestrial > Soil >... | reverse complement strand
CCTAAGCCAACGTTACCGTCTCCTCTTTACATCCCACTTGTCCTCCCCCTTCCCATTTAAACACCGGTGTATGTACATTTTGATTCGAACCCCCAGGATTGGCCTTAGGATAGTAGGGTGCTCCTTTTTTTTAGAGGCGAAATTACCCCCACCCTTAAACAATCCCATGACCCCCCCGCCTCGAGAAACCCCACCTCGGTCCCCCAAATCAAAAGGCGCTCCCAATGTTTGGTCTTGACTCCCCGTTCTAACTATGCCCGTATCTTCTTCGCCAATCGTTGAGAGTGTGAAGTTCAGATCGCCCTTCTCCAGTTCCCCCTTTCTTCCCCAAACCCCCGGCACCGCCCTTCTTAACTGCCGCTGCCTTCCAACATGCACCCGTATTCAGGCCTTTTTTCTCCACAGGTGGAGTTAACCCCCTCACAATTGTCCTTTTCGTATCTCAAAGTCCCCCCAAAGTCAATCTTCTTTTCCACCTGCGCGATCGAGTTTACCAGTGTTCCCCTCACAATTTTCGCTGACCTCCCCCCTTCGTTTCCTTTCGCCCCACTCACCTTCTCCCGGCAACCCTTCACACGCTTGCTGTCCGACCGCCATCAAAAGTTTCACCTTGAGCCCTTCCAGTTCCTTCCTCCTCCTTGTCCCGTGCTTCTTTCGTCTGCCAACGGTCGACTCTCCACTCCTTCTTTTCCCCCCCCTGACATCTCCTACTTCCAGGTTCCCCCCTCGGCGGTGGTTATGCGTTTTCCGCGCCATGTGCGTCGCGACCTCCGTTTTTCCTTTCTGATCCCTTCGATCCGTAGATTACCGATTTGTGCTAACTCTATGTTTGACGTCTGCCCCCCCGTTCTTCCATTGATCCCCCATGTCGTGGGACACTACCTGGTCCCTTTTTCTTTCCCCTGGCGACTTTGTACTGAAGGATAACCACGATACCCCCCTCTTCAACAAAAGTGCGCTGCGTAGGCTGGACCCAAGTCACCCCCCCTCTTGCTCACCTCCCTCTCCCTTTCTTTTTTTCTAACCCGGCGCCCCCTAATGGATCAGACTAAACCTCTTTCTGGCTTTTAAAACCACCCAAACCCCCCCAAATCGTTTTTTTTTTTCTTGAGGACGTGCCGGATGGCTTCTGACCTTCATTTTGCGAGCCCCCCCTCTTTACTAAACATCTGACTGTGGTCCCTCCCCACCCCAATTCGTTTTCTTTCCCAAGTCCTCTCCTTAACCCTGTTCGGCGGACTGCGTACCAATTGGTGTGGTCTTCGCCTCTCACTCCTCTTTTGGATGCGATCCCAAGTCGGTCCCCCAGTTTTTTCCGCTCCTAAGGGGCCTCGACCCCACCTTTAAGTTACACTTTGATTTAGAATACAAAATTTTTTTTCTTTTCCCCCCTCTTGACGACTATGCACCTTTCTCAATAACCCCCCCCCCTTCCCGGTGCCCCCATTCCTTTCCACACCTGTCGGTCACCAATAATTTAGAAGGCGTAGAGACACGCTTTCGCCGTCTTCCCACTTTGAGCTTTCGATTTTCCCCCATGCCCTTGGACTTGGTCTCGGCTGAGTCTTCTGGCTCTGCAAGCCCCGTATTTTTTTTTTCACCTGCCCCCTTTCCTGTCGCTCCTTGCCCCCTTCAACTTCTGCAGACCATCCCTGACCCACTTTCCATAGTCTGAGAGACAATTTAATCTCTAGATTGAATTGAGCTGTTATGGATTGCGTTCCCTCTTGTATAGTTTTCCTCCGGTCAGTTTAATCCTCCTGTGTTCCGTTTCCCGAGTCCTTGGCCCTGAGACCCTTAGTTCGGCCTTCGTAGAACCCCTCCCCCCTCCCCCACGGAGGGTTTTTTCATCACATCCCCCCCCCCCCCCTCCCCTTCATGTTTTTACGATCGAGCAGATGGAGCAAGTCCGACAGTAGTTTGCCCGGTTACGTCTCCCCCCCATTCGCGGCACCTTGCTTCATCCCGACTTCCCCCTTAATTCTTTCGCAAAGTTTGATGCCGCCTGTCCACTGTCCCCCGGCAATTCTAAAGGTTTTTCCGGCACCCGATGCTCCGGCCGTGAACGCATGCAAATTAGTCCATATCCCTTCACTTACAGACGGTAAACCATGCGGTACGCTCCCCTCTCCTTTCCCCCAAATGCCACAATCCAGGCTGTCTCTGTGGTGACCCCCCTTTTGCGCGCCTTGCATCTTTCCCCAGCGCCGCTAGTGATGGGTGGAAATTCTTTTATCCATTCATCCCCCGTTGTTTGTCCTTCCTCCCACAACAAAGCCCCCTTCCCTTTTTCTTTGCTTTTTTCCATTTCCAGGCCGGAACACTCCGACGCGGTAGTTGGCCGACGGCTTCCGCACCTGATTAGTCCCCCCCCTACTGACTGCCTGGGTCGTTCCGGTCTTCCCATCAGTTTACCGCAATGCCAGACCCGTCCCCTTTTCCGTCTTCTTAAACCGCCCACCACATCCCCTTGTCCGATACAGTTCCCCCAACTTTTTCGCAGGCCCTTTCCACAATTCTTCTTTCTTCCGACTCCTTACGTAGCTTCCTTGCATTGCAAAATTTCCTTATAATTTCCCCCCGTGTAGCTGATACTCCGGCCTTGCGGCCACCTACCTCGTCCTCCTTTTTTCGAAGCAAATATTTCCGCAACTCTTTTTTTAAGAATCCGAATTTTCGGTTCCCTCTTGACGAGTCGTGGTGAGTTCTTCCAATTCCCCCCCCCTCATTCCAAAAATCCCGCTCCCTGAGACGTGCTGAAGAGTAAGACACCCCTTCTGCAACCCGTTGTCTTTCCTTGACTTGTCCCCTCAAATTTTTACCTCCTTCCCCTGCTCGCTTGATCTTTTCAAGTTTGAGTCTCCCACCCAGCATTTTGTGACCGTAGGAGCCCCCTCCGCAAGTCCCCTGTCTTTCCCGGTCGGTTAAGCGAACGTGGTGCCTTGGGAGGGCTTTAGACGTCGTGCTTTTATCAGCTTTTTTTCCCAGCATCTTTGTGTGTTTGCGAGAGAGCCTCCCCCAACGTTAGAGCAAAAGAGCAGCCCCTTCTCATTATTGCCTTTACAAGCCCCCATTACCGTGGGCCGGACTTGTCGTAGGTTGTTATCCTTTTCCCACAGTCTGTGGGCTGTTCTGGCCTTTTTCAGATCCCCTTTTATGCCTAGCTGGTGATTTAGCATGTCACCACTCTTTTGGTCCGGCGATTTGATACCTTTTTGAACTATATTTCTTCCCTTTTCTTCCTCCCTTTTACTCAATGATCCCGGTGTTTTGCTTTTGGAGATTTTTGGAATGCCCCCCCTTTTCCCGATGCCGTCCAACTTCCTCCAACAACCCCTTTTATCTTTAGACCCGCAAGATCGAAAGTTATTTTTTCCCCTTATAATGTCCAGTCGTAGTTGGCCGGCCATTATGAACCCCCGGCTGAGGGACGCAGTTTTTCTCCGGACCCTAGCCCCTGACTCCGTAACCAATGTTTTTCTTTGCCCTGGATTTTCCCAAGCCTGTTGGTTCACCCTTTGACACGATTGTACCTTTTAATCGGGTGGGCATTTTCGTCTTTCTCCCCAATGCTGCTTTTTTTTTCTGCCTTAGGTCTCTCTTTTCCTTCAGCCCCTCCCCCCTTAGTATGGGACAGCAAGTCGCATTTGCGTTTCTTCACGCCGAGCTTGGCCGGTTGTCCCCCCCTCCCCTTTCGGGTGTTTCATCTGCAACTACTTCCCCTTTGTTCCCCACGTTTTTCTCTGCTGTTGTTTGTGGCAGGCGGTTGGACCGGCTTACCATTTTTCGGTTTTGTTCATTTCCCAGCTCCCAACCCTAACTCCGATATGATGGAAGAGTCCCCTGCGACGTCCATTGTAATCTCCTGCACATTTTTTGCAGTTTTGCGAGCCCCTAGACGCGCCGCACTTTGCCCTTTCATGTGAAGTTGTCTCGCAATTTTTCCCTCACTTAGCTCCTTCCCAGGAACCCCGGCAGCATGGTCTCCCCTTCCGCGTACCATAGCGCCCGAAAGAATTTCCATGTTTCTTTTTCGACAGTCTAGTGACGCCCTTGAACCTCACTGTAGCGCGTCAACTAACCGCCAGCCCGTGCTTTTGTCGTCTTTTTCGCCCCGGTTCCCTCTCGAACGGGACGAGGACGTGGGGGTTTATACACCCCTCCGTAGGTTTCTGAAGGTTGCTTTTTCCGGGCGTTTTTTTGCCCTCCGTGTAACCTGTACTCCCTCTTTCAACGGCAAGACTCTCCGTGAACTTCCCCCCCATGCGTACACCTTTTCCCCGCCTCAGTGACTCGCTGTGCCTCTGGGCCTCTCTTATTCCTTCCCACTTATCCTGAAAGCCTCAGTGATGAAATGCGCGCGCCGCGAAACTGAGGATCCCTTTACCTCTGTATCTGGAATCTGTGAGGCTGAGGGGGAACATATGCATTCTGATCAATCGTGCTTCATGCCGCAAAGTTTCAACCGGTTGAGAGAACCCCGGGGACCGCCAGCATTCACTGAACTCTTCCCCCTTCTCGCCACCCTCCGGCCATGGAAGTTGCCCCCAATTTTCCAGCCGCGTGGCCGTACGATTTGCTCCCCTCTGAGGCCTTACTTTTAGACTTGTCATCCAGTGCCCGGGATTTCGGTTCATTTTTTTTTCTTTTCTCCTGTCGTATTTTTATGACGTCCCTGCACGAGGTCCCAATACTGATGACGTGCCCCTTGACCCTCCTCCTTTTATTATTTTCCCTTGGGCTTCCGGACTACTGAGCAGGCACCCATTTTTCCCTCGCCCGGACCCCTTCCCTGTCTCCTGTTGATATCGGACCCCCATTGTGGTCTGACAGCGTAATCATACCGTGATGCTCTGGAGGCTGGCAATGGGGTCGAGTCGCCTGACAAACAAGAGCGGGCCTGACCCTGAACATAACGGGTGCCCACTTCGATTCATTACATAGACGCCGCTGGAGGTCTACGCGAGACCGTGCTTGTCCGTTCCCGGCGATATTTTCCCGCCTTTTTTGGACGCGTCGCTTCCCGTGGAGTTTCAGGGTTGGGGTAGCAAAACTACGCCCAATCCCAATGTCATGCACCGTATCACGCAGGACGATTTTGGGTGGTTTGGGTGCTTTTTTTCAGCAGAAGAGTTATTTTATTCGTCTTGAGTGATGAGGATTTTTATCGCAACAGTTCAGGTCCTTTTCTAGTTATACGTCTCTGCCTTTTGTTTGATCATTCCGGTCATCCCAGCCTCTTTTTTTTGTTGAATATTACGTTGAAAGGGCTCGTCCCTGACTTTTTTCCCCCTCCCGGGTCTATGTTTCCAACCCCCCTTTGCGATGGACCAGATGAAGCCGGGTGCAGATTTTTCGTCCCTGCCCCCAACTGATCATCCCACCCCTTGCTCTTTTAACTTCTTTTCCGTATAGAAGTGATTTCCTCCTCCGGCTCAACGATTCGTTTCGCCGCTTATGAGAGTCGAGTCCACTTCCCCCTCCCTTAATCTGCGACTGGGTGCATATTCTTGATTTTCATTGCAAGCCATTTCGTCCTTGTTTTAGACTTCCACCCTTCTCGCGGGTAACGAAGACGAATTTGACCCCTACTACGGGAATTTTTGGCCTATTTCGCTTTTTTCGACGTTAACGGTTTGTTTCTGTTAAGCTCCAAGAAGGTTGGAATTTTGGCCTCTTGAGGTTTTTCTTCCCTGTCCCCTACGTGTTGGCCAACCGGCCCCCTATTGTGGGAGTTTTGAGGCCCAAGTTAACCTCTATCGATCGGGTTTCCCTCCCCCCGACTATTTTTTTGTTTGTTTGAGTAACGCAGGGCCCTTTTTTTTTCTTTGTCATACCCCTCCCGTTATTGGGGTGGCGGGATCCTTGATTGTGCATTGTTTTTTTTTTTTTTTCCTCATCGACTCTATCGTGGTTACCTTATCCCTTTTTCTGGTACTCCTTTGAAGTTAGACTTAGGAGGAATCCACGTACCACCTTCCTCTAGCCCCCTTCCCCCTCTAAGGCAGGGCGTATGGCTTCTGCCCTAGAAAGCCCCTTTTGAGCGATTTTCATTTGTCGTCTTTTTCGGTTTCTTCGACTATAAGGTTTTTTTACCTTTTTGGTTGACGTGGTGGTTTCATGACCCTTTTATTACGCCTCCTAAACCCCCCGACGGACTGACTTCGTAACATCCGGGAAGTTTTTGGCGGCTCGAAGGTACCCGCCCCCCCCCCGGTGGCCCTCAGTTGGCCCACGTGTTTGCCCGGGTACCGGGGGCTTGGGCGATCTCCTCTGTCCCTCTCGTGTTTTTTTGCGCTTCGGAGCACTTCACACGGCCCGCCGCTGTCAATCCCCCTTTTCGAGGAACCCTTTTTCCTGATTCTTACACCATTTACCGGTTGCGGATCTTCGGCTTCCTTTGGGTTTTTAAGGTTGGATCCCTGCAACCCCCATCGTATTTTATTGGCCACCGCTCAATTCCCCTCCCCCAAGAGACCATCAGACACCATTCCCCCTTTGTGCCCGTCAGCCCCCCTGACCTCCGACACGCGCAGTCTAACCTAGGGTGGACGTTGTTCCCCCCTTTACCCCTCCGTCTTCCCCATTCAAATTCTTCCCCCCCGTCTACGCGTCCAATTCTATAGTTCCCTTCCCTTTCTCAACTCCCACCCTTCCTCTGAAGGATTAACCACCCGTTTTTTTTTTGTAACGCGGGGCTGCCCACATCATCATGATCTGTCACCCCACGCCAAGTTTTCCCCCCTCTTTGCCCACCCGCTTAAGATACTTGGTCAGTCCCCTTCTTTTCGAAACCTCTTTGTTTACTGTCCTTCCTTCAGTCGGTAATTTGAATCCCCCCCCTTCTCCCCCCACTCCTTCAAATCCCCCACCGCTGCTCCTCCCAACACCCTTTCACGTTTAACCGTTCTCCCTGCGACATTCCAGGCGCATAACTGTCCTAGTATTTGCAGCGATGTTCTCTCCGACGTCTTCCCCCCTCCTTTCATATTCCAGGCCAGCGTTTTCTTTTCTTGTCTGTTTTTCTTGACGGAGGTTTTCCGAACTCGTTTGTCCTTTCTCTTCCCTTGATAGTAGAATTACCTCTCGATACTTACTTTTTTTGATGGCCCTAACCTGAAAAAGGTGTGTCTAACATTTTCTTGGGCCCTTGATATTTATGTTCACGGGCCTTTTTTTCTTTGACTCCTTCCCCACTAAATCACGTGGTTCGGTTCCCCCACCTTCCCCCGAATTCTCTCGAAATCAATCACTCTCTAAAATCGCTTCGACCCCCGATACGTACAAACTTTAGGCATTTAAAATTGACAACAAACCACACAAAATATCCCGATTTTATTTACTGCTTTCGCATTTATGAAGCAAATTTTTTTTTCCTAGCGCTGAATTAATATAGGGTTTCGCAGGTTGTGACGCGCAATCTGGATTTTGAGAAGCCAACAGTCAAGACTCCTTAAATGTGTTCGGTGTTACAGTACCTTTGTGATTCCATCGAGGACAGTGCATGTTTATAGAGTTCCTTCCTTTCTCCTTTGGTGTGGAGGGTAGTGCACTCTTTTATCATCAGGATACTTTAAAACCCCCGAATAAACTTTGGATAGCTTCCCCAGTTTCTTTGCCCAATTCTTGTCTCTTTTGCACTAACTCTTCTCCCAGCAAATAACAACCCTTTTGTTTGATTTTTTCCACCGGATTGTTTAGAAATAGGTTTCTCTCACCTTTTCCCCCTCCGAAGTTTCTTCGCAGGATTTTTCCCGTTCCTATTCGGTCCGCAGGACTCTGTTTCCGTGATAGATTCGGTTTTGTTCCCCCGGGCTTTTTTTAACGGGTGATTCAACCTTGACCATTTTCCTCGAAGACAAACGCGGGGACATAACCATACCCTCCCCCTCTCCTCATCGGCCGGTCAGCAGACCTTTAAGTTCCCGTTTTTTTCCCAATCCTGTTTTCACCATCGTTAGTCCTTGATTTTCTAGCCAGAGGTTTGCTATTTTCACCCAGTTCATTGTCTTCTAACCTCTTTCCCCTGTTTGTGCATTTTTTTGGGAGCAGCGTTTTCCAAAGGGACCTTCGTTTACCTAGTCACTTTCCCTCATATAAACTTGTTTTACAAGCCCACACTCCCTAGACGACCCCCCCTATTAGATCAAATTCCTACAGGTATGCTTTTTTTCTGCCGACTCCCTTTCTCTGTCGTAAGACACGTCCCCCCTTCCATGACAAAACTCTATGATTTTCCCCCTCTTAAATGTGTGAGCATTTTTTCTTCCTCTGATTAAGTGTAATTGAAATAAACCTGACGTAACTTCAATCCACGAAGCCACTGATGGCGCCCCCCTAACGAGACAAAATACCCCAGGTTTTGGTCTATGACCTCCCCTCCAGGGCAACGTTGAACGTCAGAGTAGTTGTTTTTTTTTTTGAACAAGCTGGGATAATTCCCCCGACATTTTCTTATAATTCACCCGCGAAAATTAGATCTGAACAACACCGACTACGGAGGGCAGTACGACTTTTTCTTCCGTGGCGAAAGGCAGTAACGAGATTCGGGGGTAAGCTTCAGAATGCGCCAAGTATCGCCAAAAGAAGTACTTGCCCCGGAGGTCGGGATTGATGAAATAGGACTCCGCTCATCTGACACGCCATTTTGTGATCTTCCTTAGTACCCGGTTGCCCCCCCCCCACAAAGCTTAAGAGCATATTCCTTATGGGTCGCCGTAGTTTTCACTGCTTTCTCCGGGCGCACGCACCACGGGCTCCGCGCTTTTTCCGATCACATTTTTCCTCCTGGAGTAATCCCCCCTTACATCCTTTCATTCGAGCCCCTATCGCCTCCTTTTCAATTTTTTTTCTTGCGACCAAATTACCCCCTTTTCTCCAATCTGTCTCCCTTTTTCAAGTTTCCCGTTTTTTCCTTGCATCATTGCCTGATTGCCGGCTTGTGTAGACCCCCCCATCCTCCCCCCCCCCCCAGGCAGAGTTTGCTGAAGTTTCGACTCTTGGCCTTCTCGCTGAAAGCCGCACATAACCGCGGTGTTTTTTGTATGATGCTCCCCTCTCACAAGACTCTGCTCATAGACTTTTCCCCCTTCCCTATTTAACATCCGTGGAGCACGGGCGCCCAGCCTGACGCCCTGTTCAAGGCGCGGTAATTTATCTCCTTAATCTTTTATTTGCTGTGCGTGACCGTTGTGATTCGCTCTCTCGGTTTTTTTGCTGCTTATGAAAGAAACGTCTGCTCCACACATAGGCCCCTTGCCCCCCCACTCCGTGGCCGGACAGTTTCGCTTTCTCTTTATCACCCCTTCGTTTTATGGGCTGCCCTAATCAAATTTCCATTCGTTCTGATTCATCCCTCGAACCCCAGAGGGGGCCTGAGATCTAATGCTGTTTTTTTTTTTTGCTCAGTATTTCCACTCCTCGCAAGATTCCTTTATTTTTGGATGAGGGTGTTTCATTTCTCCACTCCCCTAATTCCAAGATGCGTCCTTCGCCCCCCTTCCTTCATTGGCAACTTCTTTTTTGCACACTTTTGTCTCCCTTCCCAGATTTAGTGACCGGGATTCATTATCCCTTTCCCATCCAAGTTGACGCGATGTAGCCGTCTTTTATAGCTCACATATAGCTTCAATGGTGAGACGAAATGCAGTTTTTTCCAACCCCTATTCCCACCACGATTTTACTTTACTTTCCTTCATTTTTTCTTTTGTTTTTTTTGGTTCCCTTAAGTTTCTCTCCCCTGACTGGCTGGTAGGAAGGCGCTATTATTTTCCTGACTAGCTATGCAGGGCACAGACGTTCTTTTTTATTTACCTGCCCATGGATCGCCCGCGGCCTGTTCAACCCCCCCACCAACTACCTTCGGAGTTGGCCTCAATCGGAATCAAGTCTCTTTTTTTGTGGTTGGAAGTGCACTTGGTGCCCCTCTTCGAGGGGAATTTTAAAAGTACTACCCCAACTGAGCGAGGATTTTCCCCTTATTTAACATTTCCCGAAGACGACACCCAGGCGTATTTCTAGTTGACCCGAAGTGAGTAAGCCTGGCTGACGGTCTGGTTTGTCTTTTGGCGGTCATACTATTTGCTCTTCCCACGGGCGCGCGTTTTTTAACTTTTTTCGGCCTTACGTCCATTGCCTTCGTTCTCTACTAATGTGCGGTCTTTTTCTCAGTTTTTACCCTCCTCCCTTGAGTCTCAATATCTTCTCTTCGCTAATGGGCATTCTTCCCCCTGGTAAGTCTTGTTTTTCTTATACAAACCAGCACGGTTTGTGTTATTTATCCTTTGGTTCTTAATTTGTAATCCCGCGTAACCTCCCGAGCCCCCAGAAAGGCAACTTTACCAATTTTTCGACGGGAATGTTTTTTTCCCCACCTTTTCAAATCTTTCCCGCGAGACCTTTAGACCTCCCTGGTTGAAGAATCTCTAATTTCTTTGGACAGTTCGGATACATGCGTCCCTTTTTGAAGGGTAGATGGCTTCCGCGGCTTATTAGGTTTAGTTTTCCGGATTGTAAACAAGTTCAAAGGCTTTTTTATCCGGGGGTATCCCCGGGAACGAGAATGAATAGAAATAGCTTAAGACCGGTAGGGACTATTTTACCAGGTTTGGCTTGTCCACTAGTCACCGCTCCTGCTCCACTAAGGTTTCCATCCCCTCCCTGGCTTGGGTGAGTGTATTTCAGGTGCCGCGCTTTTGCTGAGATTCGAGTAACAATGCTTTTTCCCCGTTTTCCGATCGAACGAAGCTCCCGAAGTGCAAGCGACTTCTTTCCACTTTACGGCTCGCTTATATCAAGATCCAGCGCCCGAAGGAGTCCGTCCCAGGGTGTTTCCCACCGACCCTTCCCCCCTTGATCGGTTCTGTGGAAGGTTTGGTGGTCTAACCTGATGTCTGGGACCCCCCCTTTTACGTTCCCCGATTTGCGTCCGGGCAAAAACTCGCATAAGTTTTTTTGCGTCATACTCCCGAGAGGAAACCCCCTTTGTGTTTTTTTTGGTTAATTTAAATCCCTCTGCGCTGACTTGCTCGTTTTGGCTGGCTTGTTCTTTTTTTTTGACCCGAAGGTTATGATTCGATTGTTCCCCTTGGGCTTTTTTCTCCGTGAAGCGCCGCACTCTGTTGGTTAATGTTGTTCCATTGCGAACAGTACCCCCACGGGACCATCACTTTTGAGCCGATGTCCGCTTTTTGAGCCCCAGTGAATTAAAGTACGTTGGCAGTTGTTTTTTCGTCCCGCACCTTTGATCCCAGAGGACTTCTTCTCCTCCCGTTCCCTCTTCTAAATGTCTGTAGAGACCTGCGCGTTCCCCCCCTTCGCCTAACCACCAGGTTCAACGATTTCCGCCTATTCGTCTTTTTTTGAATCTAAGTGGGCGCGTATTTTAGATCTACCTTTCACATACGCTCTTCCTACCTTCTGGGTTCACTTTGCCCGATTCGAAATTTGTGTTTGTACCTCTTCTTTCTGGGCTTTGCACTCTTTGTTCATTTTGCCAGTATTTGAGACTTTTTTCTTTGTCCTTCTGCCTCGGACCCCTTTTTGTGTGACTGACATAACAGGTTGTGTGTCGTTTGATTCCCCCGAAACCCGGGGTAACTTTCTTATCTGCTCCTGTGATGTTGTTGTTTCTTTTTTTGTACGGACGCAGTTGGCAATTTTCTCCACCCGCCGTTTTTCTGTAGAAGTATAGTACTGAGTGCGTTGTTCCCGCCCCCTCTCTCTTTGTTCACGGAAGCTTTTTTTTTTACTGTGCCTCCTTTTCGTTCGCCCCCTTTGCAAGTCTTAACCCAAGCTAGGCCTGTTTCTGAGAGCCGGGAGGAGTGGCTTTTCCGTTCCTCCCCGCCATTTTCTCTTTTCGAGGTCCTTTGATGGTCTCGAGGCGAGTTTTTTTAGTTTTAATGGTGGTTTTTCACTAAATCCTTTCCCAAATCCTCGAATAAGGTCGAAGACCTTTAATGTGGCCCCGTCATTCCCCCCCTTTGACTGTAGCGGCTTGATCAGCTCTACTGTGTTATCTTTCCTCCCATCGTGTGTGGTGAGTGATTCCACAGCTGACCCGTATTGAAATCTTTCTGCCTTTTGTGTCGTACATTTTGATGCTTCTCACCCACCCTCAGGATTGATCCTATGTTTCTAATGTGCGGAGAGGCCAACCCCCCCTAATCCCTTTCCATCATCAACCCCTCGTACCCCTGCCCGCAAAATGGCTTTTGTTTTGTTTTATTTGTTGGTGGCTTTTCTTTTTTTTTTTTTTTTTTTTTTTTTTTTTTTTTTTACTCCATCCCTCCCCCCCCCCCCCCCATTCTTTTGGCCCTTTCAATATCGTCTTTGGGTGACACTCGTTGTATCCTTTTCCTCTTCGCTTCATCCCCCCCCACCCTGAGACATCTTCCTTTCCTGACGTCCCCACCCTTTCTCGGAACTTAGCACGCCACCCGTCCGTGTTGATGGAACCACCTGTTTTTCAATGCAAGCAAGCACCCTGCCTGCCCCAGTTGAACCCGTTCCCCTCGCTCAAGTTACCGTTGGCCTTCCCCCCCACTCAGTTGTTTGTGGTGGCGTTCTTCTCGTAACGGCATCTGGTGGCGCCCATCCCTTTCTCCAAATCCTCCTCATCTGTCTTTACCGTCAACCCGCACAAGTTCCCCCCACTTTTGCCCTTTCGGAAGGCAGCTTCCCTTTCGTACTGCCTCCCGAATGTCGATCTCTCCTTATATTCCTACTCACGTTGAATACTTTTACATCGTGGTTTTTTGGTTCTTGGCGCAACTTGCCCTTTTTTCGTCCTCGACCTCCGGAGTCGATGACTTCTTTAGAAGAACCCTATCTCAGCTGTGACTTTGGACCAACCCCCCTCCCAATTCTGTTCGGAACATCTTTGAAATCGCACTTGCCTTTCCATGGGTATTTGTTCCCACAATCCCATCCCGGCGTCTTGCTCCAACGTTTCACCTCAATTTGCTCTCGCAACCCCTCGTTCCGATCCCAAAGACAACCATTTTCCCCTCGTTCCCCCCAACTCGTCTTCCTGGAAACCCCCCCAACCCCAAAATCCTTTTGCGAGGCCCCTTCTCTGTTCTGATTTTTTCTGCTTCACCCCACTTTCTTGTGTCACGACCTTGGGTTTCCTTCCCCCCTCTTGATGGTGTACCCCTCCGCAGATAAGAAACGGACTTTTGCCAGTCCCCCTTGTTTTTTCTGCCTCCCTTACCGCTCTCGGTCTTCCGTCCCCTCCCGCCTCACCCCGCTCCCACCTCGCATCCTCTGCCTTTGCTTCCCAACTTCGATCTTGATCGCTCCAATCGCGGCTCCCCTTCGAATCCACCTTCGTCAGGTAAACCCCCTATGTTTGAAGTCCTTTTCTGCTTCGTCTTGTCACCCCGGCTTCTGAGATAGTGTGCAACTGCCTTGATAGTCTCTTGCTCGATTCTGTTCTTGTTGACTACTTTTTTCTTTAACTTTTCCCCTTGGTGTTTCTTCTCCCCTGCAACCACAACTCGATCTAAACCTAACGCACCCGCACGAGTTAAAGCCCTTTTCATCTTCTATAGTTATATTCTTGATATTCTCTTATTGTATACAGGTTTATCCTTTCACGTTTCCCCGTCTAAAGTTTGTTGTCTTTTGGGATAAGCAGTTAAGTCGACCTTTCCTTATTTCCTCAAATTCCCCTCACGCTCGTTTTCCCACTGCCCCCACTCTTCCTGCTACCATCGCGACCCAAGTCCGCCCCTTTTTCTTTGAGGGCCTTAGCTCAGGCGCGGCGTACCAGGGATCAGCCCTGGGAATTTTTCAGAGTTTTTGGAGCCCGGGTGTGCCGCAGGGCCAGAGTGAGGATTCCGTCTTTCTTTCATTCTATTTGAATGATGAGTTTTCCCTCCCGGACCCCCCGCCTTCCTCCCTAGATGCACATGCGCCTTCAAGCCGCCCCCCTTGCCCCCGAAGGGTCGCCTCTTTGAACCCCATCTCCGTCATTGCCAGCCCGCGCCTAGTTTTTTGGCACTCTTTTTCCGTTACCCTCCCTTTACGCAAGTTCCCCAGCCTAGAACCACCCCCCCACACTGGTCCTTCCCATATTCCTCCCTGGCAGGGGGGTAGTTTGCCAAGCTCCGACAAAGTTTGTGAAGACGCACAGGACCCGAGGCCGGGCCATTTTTCCCAGCCTCGTACTATTTTTCAAAGCATAGTAGCCATTGAACATTTTCCTGGAGAGATTTTCAAACCGGACCCAAACAAACCAAATTTTGCCTCTTCAAACTTCAATGTGGAGTCTTGTGAACCCACGCCTCCTTTACTCACCAGTAGACGCTGATTATTGACTATTCCCCTTTCGTCTCCCAGTTTCCATCAACGGTCCTTGGTCCTCCTATTCCGGCCAAATACATCTTTGTCCTGTTTACTTATTCGACCGACACCCCGAAAACCCCGACTCCTTCCCCAATAATTCCATGCCCCTGCATGAAGGGATGCTTTTTTTTCCTTTAGGTGAGTGTGTTTGCATTCCAACCACCCTCATCCACACTTCTCCTTGTAAGCGGTTAACCGATTCAATTTACCGTAAAGCTCCACCCTACTTCCCCACTCTTAGACCCCTCATCCATTCACAATTAATCCAGCCTCCTCACCCCTCCCACACTACACATCGCACTATTTCCCATCATCCACCCACCCCCTCCCCCTAAACCTCTACCCAGCGTCCATCATCACATTGTTTCAGGGCGTGTATATCGACCCTGAGGCCACAAATCATACAACTCCTTTCCTGCTCAGTTTAATACTCCCTACAACAGAACTTCTGTCTCCCGCCCGAACTGTTCCGATTCCAATCCATGTTTGGGGGCGCCTTATCGTGGGGTCCCCATCTGGATGGCTTGGTCTTTTTTTTCTTTACTTCTTCTTTCCCGTTTTGTTGATCCGATAATCACGTCGACGCCAAGTCATCCATAGTCCCCCCCTCCTCTGCATTCACCTCCATGCAGTTTAATCTTCCACCTCCAGTACTGGGGTTTTATATCCTCTTCAAGGAATGTCTTTTCTGAAAATTTCCTCCTTTGAGCCAGGAATTGATTGATCATTTTGAACGGTCCTTTTCCCGTCTATCGTGGCAACTATTATTTTGTAACCTTCCCTGATTGGAATTTTCTATAACTCTCGCAACATCCAGGTGTTTGTTTTGATGCTTTGTTTTCCTTTACCTCCCCCCCACTCAACAAAGATGCCGTATGCTCACTATATCGACTCCCGTTTCGAAAATGTTTTTCTTGCACCCTACTTAACCCCTGTTCCCAGATTCATTTGCATTCGTAACATATTATCAGGCAGTTATTCCCCCCCGTTTTTTCTTTCCTCAAGTAGGAAATTGGGCGATCCCGTCCCTTTCTCTCAGTGAGTCGAAGGGCAAGAAGTTAGTGGTTACAAACATTTCTAAACGCTTGTCCTTTTACCCCGTCATTTGTCTTGTTTTCGTCCCGGGTTTCATATGCCCCCCATGATTGCTGGTTTCTGAATTTCCCTCTGCGATGATTGTCATCGCACGACCGCTCCACTGTTCCCGTCACCGATAGTTTTAGATGAAAATTTGAGCCTTTCTGCACTGGTTCCCCCCTTACCGTTGGAGTGTTCGGTAAATGACAGCCGGAATTTTCCTGATATTGAGCTTTTTGTGTTTCTGTTCGCCTTCCAGTCGGTTTTTCAACCCTTTCCCACATATTGGGTTTACAGGCGGAAAGCTATTTCCCACCCCCCCATTTTCCCTTTCGCTGATGTAAATTGCCCTGCGGCCCCCTTGTTAGTCCCTACCCCCCGTTTTGCATCTTTTGCCAGTTTAGCGCGTTCGAGCGCCTTTGGCAGCGGTCGAGTGAAGTGTCATTGACTCTTTGCCTTTACTCCTTCAATTCTTACTGCCCGCTTTTTTCCCCCCCCTGCAAATTGCTTGTTAAATTGCCGATTACTCGGCAAAATCCTTTGCGACCTACTGGACCGGTTGCATGGTATCGTTCGGTTTCCCTTTGCCCGCGAAACTTGTTGAGCGCCGCCCGAAAAGCACCTCGGCTCGACTTGCGCAAGCGGTTCCTCTCTATTACAGTTTGTGCGGCCTGTTTACCCCCCTTTTTTTTGCTTCTGATGAAGGTGGAAGGAACGCTCTCTTTCCCCTGTCACCTGCTTCTTCCCACTCTCTCAACTCGCCGGGCGTTGAACACGACCTTTCTGACCTTCCAGTTTCCGCCGACTCAGTTTACCTAAGTGTTGTCAGTTCTTCAAAAAAAACGAGCCGCTTCCCCTCTTGAGCCTTACTTCTGTGATTTTTTTGCGCGACCGTTTCGGGCCTCATGTGAGCTACGCACAACGTGTTTCAATGATCTCCCGTCCTTTTAGCAATCGGGCCCTCGATACCAGAGCCCCAACATACGTCAATTTTCCGTTTTCCAACGAGGACAATGCGCGTGACGATTTTGGTTGGTGTGTGGTTTGGGGTGTGGTGCTTGGTGGGGTGTTGGGTTTTGTGTTGTTTGTGTGTGGGGTGGGGGGGTTGTGTTTTTGTTGTTCTTGTGTGATTTTCTCCAATATTAAGAACCTTTTACTTTTCTACCACTCAGTTTCCGCCCCCGGTCCGGTACTTCTTTTTTTTGCTGTTGTGGGGGTGCGCTTTTAGAGCCGACGATAAAGCGAGGGCCACCCTCAGAGGGACTCCTAATTTCCTAAGCCCTGCAATCCCAGGTTATTCGAATGGGAGAGCCGTGGATTAGGACTCTACAGAAGGCTCGCCCCGTAAACCCTTTTTAGTTGATTTTTACTTCGGATATCCTTGCTACACCAGGTTTCAGCACGCCCCGAAACCTTGGATGGAATTTGACGCTTCCCCACCTTTTTTGAAGGCCCCCGCGTTCACAGCGCTATTTTTCTTTAGGCGCGGAAATTCAAGCCGTCGCCTGGCAGCTTTCCCTAACCCCCTGAAAAATTTTGGTATGGTTTCTTTTTTTAAAGCCCGCAGTTGAGATGACGGCTCGGGCTTTGATAGTACAATCAAAGAAACTTGGGTTGACGGGCTCCTACCGCGCTCAAGCAGGCTGATAGCGGTTTGAAATCCC
>Ga0179593_1371897_pt1 | contig 17091 bp, 14 predicted proteins | sample CZODoug2_1_08_16_FD_185931 | JGI IMG/M metagenome (GOLD analysis project Ga0179593, IMG submission 185931) | Vadose zone soil fungal communities from Angelo Coast Range Reserve, California, USA - CZODoug2_1_08_16fungal (PacBio error correction) | ecosystem: Environmental > Terrestrial > Soil >... | reverse complement strand
ACTCTGAGAGTCCGATTCCCCTCTCCTTCCCATTTCTTAAGACACGCCTAAGGGGGTTTTCTTTGTTGACTTCTCTTTTTTCATGGTTCCTTTGACAAGCCCCAGTTTCCCCCCGCGTCGTGAGCACAACGTCCTAAGACACAAAAGAACCCGTTTTTCTGTTTTTTTTCTCCGGCACTCATTAAGCGCAGCTCTCTTCCCCCCCCAGCTGGGCCCCGCCCCTCACCTTTGCGCCCTTGTCACTTCTTATTCACCCTCGTGAGGAAATTTGCTGACGCGCCAACGCCGCTCTTCTGTAAAACTCTAGACTCTTCCCCCCCGCTACGAGGCCGCACTCCCGATCTCCGGTGTTTTTTGTTGCGGGTTTTTCTGCTGATTAGTCTTCCCCGCAGGGTCACTCCCACTTTTTTCAATTTGATAGGAATTGTAATTGATTGCTGTTACCCTTCTCGTTTTTACCTTTCTTGCATTTGCAAAGAATTCTAGAGGCCCTTAGCCCCGCCTGTCAATCTTGACCCCGCAGTTAATAAGTGCGCGCTGTCCAGCTGCCCTGCTCTTGTCCGCCATACCGTACGTCTTGTTGGCGCTCCGGAATCGCAGTTCCAATTGGTCTATGTTCCCTCCTTTTTTCATTTTCTGGAAACCGTCTTGTTCGCTCTCACTCCTTTAGGAGCTCCACGTCGACAGTGTCTGGGAAATAGTTCCCTCTCGGTGCAAGGCTTAGTCAGGCCGCTTTTCGACCGCTAGATGTTGGAGTTTCCCAGCTGCCCTAAGCCCCCTTGCTCTTTTCACCATATCGCTGCGTCCTCTAAACGTGGGGCAAGCTTACACCAATAGCCGCAACATCCGGTCCTCTCTCTCACCTGATTTTTTAATATCTGCCCTTGTCATTCCCGCTAACGCGTTACTCCAACCTTAGTTCCCCTCCTTCTCTCCAGTCCTTTATTTAGCGGATGACAAAAGGGGTAGCGCTACCCCCGTGCCCCCATCCGGGCAGTTCTGAGTGTTCCTCCTGGGCTGGGGGCCTCGTCGTCGTCTTTTTCTGCGTGATTGCATCGAAGCCATGGCGTCATTTACAAAGCGGCTTGAACCTGGCTTCCCCTTGTTCCCCTGGTTCGTGAAATGAGCCGGTCAGTTCCTCGCTGGCGGCTGTTTTGCTTTTCTCCTGTTTGGTGTGTAATTGCCTCTCGCCTCTTCCCAAACCACCTTCCCATTTTGACGCTTCTCCCGCGGCGCTGATTGCGCCTCTGGATCGCGATTCATTCCGCTTATCCCTTTTCAAGTCCCTTAGTCCTCCTCAGAGTTATATTTTTGGTATGATGCTCCCCCATCCACCACAAGTTTCGGGCACTACGCCCCCCCCCCATTCGATTGTCGGACGCTCCGGTTTCTTTGCGCCTGTCGCATTTTTCTTTTCCCCAGACATTCGGGTCGCGGTAACTTCTTTTAAAGGCGCCCTATGTTTCTTTCCGGCCGACAATGCTCGCGGTTCCGGCAGGGCGCTCCTTCTTCTGGCCCGACCTTTCCCCCCATGCTTCCATTTACCGTTAGCATCGGACTAGTTCAAGTGATCAGGCTCAGGACCCTTTTTTGCCTTTTCCTAACAACGTGCATAGGGACCAGGCTGGGCTCTTTTTTCCCCACCCCTGCTCTTGTTGGTAAAAGAAAGGACTCCAGCTGACCCGCCCTGTTTTTTCCCCTGAAGCCCCGCCGGTTTCTTTGACGCGTTGTACCTGTTTTCCTTCCCCTGCGCTCTACCCCCTTCGGTCAGACTTTTCTTTTTCCCCCCCCCGAGCAACCCGTGGTCCATCTTTTGAGACGCCCAACTCCTCCACCTGTCGAGATGACAAGGCTGTCGTTTTCCATCCTACCCTTCCCCTTCAAACCCCCTTCTCTTCAAGTGTGCGTCCCTGAGATTTAACGGATGCAAGGTTCGTATAAGGACTTCCCCCTCTCGCGCCGAAGCCCAGCCCATAGGCCCTCAGAAGCCTCCTTCGACTTCAAAACCCACGACTGCCCCGTTGGTTTCTTTGCAATGTTCATCCCTCGAATTGATGACGGGCTATACCTTCCCAGTAAAGTCTGTCTCGGAAGTCCCAGCGAGAGGGTTACGCGGAAAGTACACATTCTCTTAATAGCCCCCTTAGATACACCCTCCCTGCGATCTCCTCCTTTTCACACCCCCCTTTTCCCCCCCCCCTCGGATTGCCAAACACGCTCCGTGATAGGCAGACGTGACAGGCCCCAGCTTCGCGGCCGGCGGTTCCTGTTCCCCCCCCTCTTCCTCGACCCCCCAGATGATCCAGACCAACGGACAGTCCCGCGAGAAGTCACTAGTCACCGGCGCAATTAATGAAAATCTTTCTGGCTGGGAACGTGACCCAACATTTGATCATGGGCCATTTCTTTTCTGTAAACGGGCGGCGCGTTTGCCCCCCTCTTTCATACTAGAACAGGGAAAACGCGGACTGCCTAGTGTACTTGCAATTTTCCCTCTTTCCTCCTCTCCCCTTGTCCTTTTTCTCGATGAGTTGCCTTAAGCTCTCTTCCGGGCACTTATTGACGTTGCCTTCTTCCCCTTTTTTGGCACCTGCCCGTCCAGATTCCCAGCAGGCGCCCCCCGCCTGATCCCCATGTCTTTCCCCTTTCAGCGCCATGTGCGCCTTCGCAGAAGTCGCTGGCTCGGATCCTGTCTTTGGCCTTTTTCGTCATCCTCTTTCTGATAGGTTCAGAATTAAGATTGGGGCGTCGTTCATTTAGGACATCATGCGCTTTTTTCCCCAGCCGAGTGGGCACTTTTGGGTTCTTTCGAGCGCTTCTTCACCCCTTTTTCTTTGCTTTCTTTTTTCTTTTTTTTCTTATCCTGGTCTTCGATTGGCGAGTGGAGAATCTTTTTTCTCTTTTCGCACCTGTATCTTTGGACTGTGAAGAATACCTCCTTTACACGGTGTGAGATTGATTGTCATCATAATTCAACTTATAGGTTGGAAAATTGCACGTTACGAACCCTCATCGTCCCTTTTCTTGTGGAGGTCTTTTTTCCGGTTGCCGATGATGCTTGATGCTTCCTATATGGCCTCTTAGAACTTGGATTTCTCCGAACCCCGTCATGTTCTCCCGGGCGCTCACTTTATGCAGTCATTTTCTTCATTCCTCCCGAATGGATATGGACCCATAAATTGTCTTAATTCTGTCCTTTTCGGTTGGCTTTCGGCGCGACGCATCCTTTTCTTGTCGCAGCCGTGGTTTTGACACTGCCCCGTGGCCGAGTTCTTTAAGGGACCGTCCTCCTGAGCCGATGTCATGGATCTATGTACCGCTGGTTTCGTCTTAGATTTTGTTTTACTATATGTGAAAAATCGCAACGAATTTACCATCTTTGGAAGGTCCCCCGATAATTTTTTTTTCAATCTTCCCTGGAGGGCCCGGCAGTTCTTTTTTAATTTTAGCTCTTTGGCACCTTCACCTGTTTTAAGATTTTGACGTTCTGAATCTGGTGTCCGCGCCCCTGACCCATCCGTCCACTTGTTCGGGACCAGTCGCCCCCCTCGGCCTTTTTTAGAATCTTTCCTTATGAAACCAATTGACCAGGCCTACCGCGCTTTTCTCCGTTGGGAGAAACAGTTTGCCCTTCGCCCCGGGGGGTACGTTTTTTTCCCTCTTGCTGCCCCATCGCATTTGGGCGTTCCCTCTGTGCCTTACCGACAACTTTTGGTTGTTATGGACCTTTTCATCATTCTGCTTAACTTGGGACCGCTTTCCCGCTCACTTCATGCTCCCGATGAGCCCTCTATCCCGTCCAACCAAGGACTGTCGCTCCCACGTCCCTTTAGTTCTCTTTGCAATTACTCCTCCCCACGATCGAACCGAACTGAATGCGCTAGGCGGTTGCTTGCAACCTTTTTTAGGGTCACGTCGTCAGGCGGCCCCCCCACTGCCCCTCCCTCAGTTTTCCCTTTTGCCCAATGATCCTCCTCCTTGTGATCCTCTTTCACGAACCATAAAAGATTCCTCTACGCGCCACTTTGTCGGCCACCCCCATGAACTAGTGTTCGGCACCGGTTTCCGGCTTGGTGCACGCTTGTTTTACCTTTTTTTTTCTTTTTCGTATTGAAAAAGGTTTTCCATTCCGATTGATCACAAATTTCTCAAACTTTTAGTTGACACTTCCTTTGTTTTCACTTTTCTCGTCTTAATGCAAGTCCTTTGGACGTTGATGTTAGTCCAAAGATTTGCGAAGCGATTTTTGTTTCGGTGGGATTGTGCAGGTCTCCCCCTTTCCCCAGTGCTTCTCAGGCTGGTTGATCTGTGACAGAGCTATCACCTCCCTATGGCTTATCGTCTTTTTCCCTAGCTACCTCATAGTCTTTTCGGTCCCCTTCCGTTTTTTTGCGAGCCCTCTCGCTGTTTTCCCCTATGACTGATGGCCCCGTTGAATGGCGTCGTTGAATTCCTCGCTAAGTCCCCCTAGCGCCACTCAAATCCTTTTTTACCTGCATAAGCTCCCCAATCAATTTGTTAACGGTCCTGTGAAGATGATTCCACCTTTCTGGCCCTGCCCGTTCTTACCCAGCGCGCCCATCAAATTTTTTCCGCTGAGTCAAATCCTGGCTCCTTCCTGCCGTGCCTTTAATACAATACGACTTCTGGCCTCAACGTTCCCTGTTCTGCTGGAGATCGTGAAAGAGTCCCAGTCTCTAAAGGTCTCCTCTTTTTCCCCTCCCCCGAAAAACCTTCCTCTTAGTGCATTTCGTCCATTCTGTGTCACTTTATTCCGTCTCAGTGGTGGCTGGGTCTCGGCCCGTAGGGTGGAGACGGTCAAGCCCTCGAAGACCTCCCTCTTAACCCCCTTCTCTTGAACTCAGTCCCTTCCTGCACCCCCAACTTCTGAGGGGCCCTTTACCCACTCTTGCAATGTGATCTACACCCGCGTACCTGCCCTTCAACGGTTTACTTGAGCTCCGCCCCCCTCCCCTTGTTCTTAGTGCTCCATCTACCATCGCTCAGATCTCTTCTTTTTTTCCCCCCATACCGTGCTCAGTAGATTCTCTGCCGCGGGATATGCCCCCCGCCAATTCCACCCAAGAAGTGCTTTCCCCAAAGCACCAGAAACCCGCCCCCTTTTCCATTTCCACTGTCCTCGTTTGAGATGATCACCATGGCGCTGAAGGAGCAACCCGTTGAAAGCAAAACCTTCTTTTCGCATGGACTTGGCATTCACCCCCATGCTGTTTAAATGGAGTGGGCCTTAACACGCCTTCTCTTCCCTTTCTTTGCAATAGAAGGTGCACCAGAGACATGGCCAGCGGGACTACCCTCTATTTCCCAGAATTAGCCAGTAAGACCAAGGTTACCTTCTACTTTTGTTTCCATCTCCCTACTGGAATGCCCATTTTCTTTGAATCCCGTTTCAACTTCTCCCCCCCCGTCCCCCCTTTTCCGCCCTTTCCTCTCCTATGGCGAAAGCTCGACTCCGATGGCCTTTCCTGGACAATTAGAACATCTTGCTGTGCTTGTATATGATCCGGTGTAAGCCTCTGGTTGGCTATCCCCCCCCGACACTTTACACTTGGATGTTGCCCCTGGATTCTGGCCACTTTCTTGCTTTTTTCTCTCGCCTTACTTTCCTCATTTTTCCACCAATCAAATTGCCTTACCTCAGTTTAGCCGAGCTCTTTTGCTTCTGCTTTTTTTGTTCTTTTTGTGTACGTTTTGCCGTGTGTGCCGTACCGCTCTTTGTCCATCTCTGTCCCCCCCGACTGCGGCTCCAGAAGTCGCGCTTCACCTTCTTCCAGCATTTCCCCCAAATTACCGGGAATCCTTCCGCCCATCCGCCGACCCCTTTGCCCATTAGGCGTTTACTCCCCCCTCTGCCCTTAATTTCCCAGGAAACTTGTTTTCACCCCCTTGTTGCACCGCCGCCTGTTTGGATCCGCTTTCGGCTTGTTTTCCCCCCCGTCATTCCCTCACCTATGACATTCTCCAACAGGGAAGGCTCCTCGGCTTTCGGTGCGTGCTGGTTCCTGGAGAGGCTCTGTTTTGCTCGTCATCTCCTCTACGCGTCCCCTTCCTCTGTCTTCTCCAAAGGGCCTTTGTTTAAACTGGAGGAAAGGGGTCCTTTTTTGAATCTGTTGCCGTGCCCGGGCCTCGCGGTCTCTGTTTTTCCGGCGCTTCTTGTTTGCGACGACGGCAAATAAAACCTCGAAACACCAGGGTTAGGAACTTTCTTTTGCGTGCCTGTCTTTGGCCGGCTTGGACCGCGGTTCCCCCCCAGCATCTCTTCTTTCACCGTCCTTCTTCGACTCCTCTTTACCACTATTTGAGTCTTTTATTGCCTTGCAAATCCCCCCTTTTTCGGGACCGAGAAGTAAAGACCCATTCGTGGATTGCTCGTTTTCCTCTTTTCGGATGTTCCCTTTTCTTCCCCACCCTTAGTCCCTCCCGGCTAGGGTCTCGAAGGATTGTCCTTTTCGAACACAGTAACTCCTTTCTTCTGGCTCGACTGTCTGCTTCGGTGCGGCAGGCGCGACCCCGTCTTAAACCGAACCTTTCCCCAGTTTGCCCCCTGCCGAATGTGATAGGAAGCTAAAGTTATGGACATCCTTTTCACTTTTCCCAGATTCTTGACTGCCCCTGCAAGCAGAGTGGTCCAGTTTTTTTTTTGGTGCCAAGGCTTCTTTCCCCTCCAAAATTCCCTCCTGAGTCACAATTTGGACCCAATACCTTCTCTCATGGCTGGAAGAGCCTTAGACTCGCTTCTCTCCAATCTTTCTTTTTTTCTTTTTTTCCCGTCGAACTTTCTTAACCACGCTAAGTCGAGTTCGCTACACTCCCCCCGAGATGGCCCTTTGAAGGGATGTCTCCTCATAATTCCCCCCGTCTCCCTGACCCACCTGCACTGCATATCTGCTCTCCCTTGCTCACTTTTTCTGCCTTTTTTTGCACTTGACCATTCAACAGATGGAGAAATGCCTTATTCACATTCAGATTCAGAAGAGCTTGGAAATTTTCCTTTCTCCGATTCTTCCAGATTATAGTATTAGCAAAGTCGTGTGTAAAAATCCCGCAGACTCTCTCTGGTCCTTATCTCACAATCCCTTGATGGCTGCGTGCCCTTCTCTATTGTTTCTTCCCTCCCCATATGTCCCTAAACAGCTACCCAAAGTATAACCTCACGGCAGCAAAGATGCAGTCAGGGCGTCCAACCCAAAATTTTTTTTTTAAGTTTCCCCCCCCCCAGTTTTGGTTCTCTTCCTAAGTCTCCCCTGCGAACAAAGATGATTGTCGATGCGGAAGAGACAGTCCAAGAGGATTGACGCCTGACCCACCGCCATCATCCTACCAGCAGCTAGTACTACAAAATGCACAAAGGATGGACCGTTCTTGCAGACCCAAATTACAAGGAACGTCACCCCCCTTGCTGGTACTCGTGCATTTTCCCACCAGATAGAGATGCCTTAAGGTTTGCCCTACTTCTGCAGGAATAGTTACGCACTCTCCTTTTCCTAACAATAGTGAGGTTGTGTGATCTATTGCCTTCGGCTCTGCTCTTTCTGCTCTCTATCTGGGTCTTTCAACCTTCTTTCCCCCACGATTACCCTCAGGTTGTCGACCTTTCCTATAATGTTTTACCAAACACATTTTCTTTTCTTCAATTTTTGGCAGAAGTAGATTCCCTCTCACTCTTTAGTAGTTGTCTGGCTTCTCATCCCTTCTTATTTTACCATTCAGCCGGCGTCCAGCTGTGCTCTTTCCCTTGCAGTCCCTTCACCTAGCGTTTTGTATTCTGAACCCTAATTGTGGGAACCCTTTGTTCTTCTGGCCAAGAGAGGTCCACCAGATTCTCCTGATGATGTTTTTATCTTCTTTGTTTCTTTTGTGGCCGAGGTCTACGAGACACCGAGCTGGGAAGTGCAATCAGCCATCCTTAACCTTTTTTTGGTCTCGTTCCTTAAATCTCCCCATTCTCCTGAATTGCGGCAACACATTTCAACATTCTCCCTGATGCTATCTATCTCTTTTTTTGAGAAGTTTTTTCTTCTCTTTATCCTTATATTGTGTCCTTATCTTGCATTATGTGAGAAAGAACTTTGTGTTCTTCCCCTTATACTCAAACGTCATAATGGCCGTGGTCTGCGCCCTCTGATGCTTGTCGAATTTCTACCTTGGGGTTTTGGGCTAATATGAAGGAATATATCTATGACCGGGCGCCTTCTTCTTTCTGGCAGTTCATGGCCGCCTGTTCAAACGCAGGCTTTCCCTCATTGATCTTTTTCCCGACTCCACTTTCCAGCCGTATCCCTTCTACTGTATTACTCATCACCCTTTTTTGGTTTAAGACTTTTCTTTTTTCAAGATCTGTGGGCACACGTCCCCGATTTGTACCTCTTGCTCTGTTTTTTTCCCGCAACGCTTCTTCTTCTTCGGAGGCTTTCCGGCCCAGCGCTATTTAAAGTTTCACGCTTTTTCAAGATGGCGCCCAATGTCAGCCTTTTTCAAGTCTTTGCCTCCTGTCTCCCCTACCATATGCCCCCTACTCAGACCTCAATTCTTCCCCGTCTCCAATTCCTTGTTTCTAATCTGCCGTTTTATTCCCCCCTCAGCTTGCAGAGAAAGTCCTTGTCCTAAGTGTTCCGCCTTTTTCCGCCCTTCCGATTCCCCGGCCTCTGCCTCAAATCTCACTGGGCTTTTACCGGCCTTCAAAGAAACCTTTTTCTGGAAATTGCATAATCCCTACCAAATCTTGGGACCTTACCTCCCTTCCGCTATTGAAGACCTCCTATGACCGAGTCTCCGACGGCCCCAGTTTTTCAATGAAGCTAGTTTTTTTTCCACACTTAATCACTTTGGTTTCTTTTGTTCTCCTTCCGTCGACTCCCCCATTTATCTTCTCTCAAACCCCAATGGCCCTTCGGCCTTGCATGCCCCTGCCGCAGGGCCGCACTAGCCCCCTCCCTTCCTGTTCACTCAAGAGTTTTTTAAATTACAATCTGCTCTGCCATTCTCTCTCAAACATCCTTCGCTTTGCAGACCAGCCCCGGCTGCCACGGTCCACTTTGACTTTCCCTGCGCCTTCGGCTGGGCACGTATGTGTCCTATAGTGTCTGACCCGTTTTAGCCTAAATTTTTTTTTTCATCCAACCTTTCTATCGGTTGCCCTCCGTTGGATCCTTTTCTCCGGGACTCAGGCCCATGAAGTTGATTGGAATTAGACAACTTCTGTTTGAGAAGCTGTTTCTGTTAGGGATGAAGAGTCGGTACCGTTGCTCGGGGTGGGGCTCCCTTTGTGCCCCTGAGGAGACCCGAAGATGAGCTAGATGGTCATTAGTGTGCGTTTTCTCCCCCGGTCCGAGGATGCGGCCCCCGATCTCCCCGCTCGCGACGCCCTCCTTGATGGCAGTCATTGTTTTTTTGATATTCTCTTTCCTTGAGAGAGCCAGCAAATAATTTCCCTTTCTTTCTCCAACTCCTCGGCCTTTTCGACCCCTGGTTCATGAAGGTGATCCCCCCCCCCAAAACTCGCGTGTCTGTTGTACGCTTATTCTTTCCCCTGCGCGCAAAATGAACTGCTTCGTTCTTCTTTTCCCTTCTTCGCGTTGAGTACGTTCTTTCTCCTTTTATGGACGGCGGACTTTGGACCTGCGCTTCGTCGGTCAAAGCAACTATTCGTCTCCCCTCCCTCCCTCACCACTTTGAAGTACAGTCCTTTGCGATCAATCGTCTTGCCCCGTTGATTCTCTGTGCAACAGTTGGGTGCAAAGAATCGCCCTTTCGGGAGATTCTTCTCCCAACGCGGGATGCATGCAGCAGGTCCCTTCCGCCACCTTTTTGGAACTAGTGGGCCAAATTTTCCATGGGCTCCGAGAAAAAGTTTACCCCCCCTCGCCCACACCACACACACAGGCCACACCCCAATCAAAAAAACCCACACCCACCCCCCCCCCCCCACCCCCCCCCCATCCCTTCCCCCCCCCCGGTTTGCGTTTTTTGCACTTGACCAATTTTGGTTGTCCATTGGTCTCATGCATGACACCATCGCCTTAATCTCTTCTTCCTCCTACTAAGGGTTTGTGTAGAGATCCGTTTGCTGGTGCTGTCGCTCCCCCCCCCTTCCCCCCGATTGTGGCCACAGCCTTCCGCCAACGAAACTGGTCCCGCAATGTACGGTTTCGGATCACCTTGCGCTTTTTTGCACCTCTTTGTCCCCTCCCTCCCCACTTTTTGTTATTCGGAACTTTCAACATCTTTTTTTTTCTGCCCTTCTTATTCAGCCCCCGCTTTGCCTTTAGCCCACCCCCGACAGGCACCGATAACTTCCCCCCCGTCCTTCAGGCACTCTTTCGCTGCACACACCTTCTAAGTCACTGAACCCACTGGCGTTTTCACTTTATGAATTTGAAGAGCTCCCGGGCTTTTTTTTACCGCTCTCAAGCGCGTCTTATCCGCCTTTTAGCACTTCCTTGCCCTTCATGCCGTTTTTTAACATCCCCCCGGCTCCACTGGAATGGTCAACAAGGTCATTTTTTTGCCGCGCGTTATCTAATGACGGCCCCTCCCCTACCCGGTGTGAGATCCTGTTTGCATCGCCCGTCCTTACTTCGTTGTGTCTTCTTGAAACCCTTGCGTGACTTAGCGCGAACGTACGTGTTAACCACGGACCCCTTAATCCCCGTTCCATCTGTGCCCCTTTGCCCGTGCGGTCGTTTTTCTGCGCGACGTGGCTCCTCCCCTCCTTTTTGCTATGCCCCAATTGAGCGCCCCAGAAAGACGTTTGCCTTACCAGATCTGCCGGCCGCCGAGAAACCTGCCCGGCGACGGCGTTTTCCATGACATCTCCTTTCCCCTTTTCGTTAACTCTTCTTTTTTCCCTCTTGCCCTTTTTTCCTTTCACTCTGCGGTGACTACCTTTGTGACAGACGCCTGGTTTTATAGTGCAGTTGGATTCGGCTTTAGAGGATGAAAAAAGGGGTCCTTCTCCTATCCCATCTTTTTTGCAAAATATGGAAGGAGACCGCGCGTAGCTTTTGCGCCGGTTGGCTGACTTCTTTGAGAAGTACGTGATGTTTTTATCCCCCCTGTTCCGACGCTTCCCTTCGACTTTCTTTTCCAAAGCGGGTCTAACTTGATTCATGATTAGTGAGAGAAGGCCTGAGGAAATGGCCTTTGCAACGTGAGGTGGCCCGTTTGTGCCCCCGCGGCCCGGTGGAGCCTCACTTTTTGACCGCCCAGATAGAACCAATTTTTTAGGATTTCCCATCACAGCCTTCTTGGGCCTGGACTCTTGGAAATCAGCTTTTATCACCCTCAGTCGACGATCCGGGTCAACCTAGGATATTTTCCTTTCTCCCCACCACCAAGTTTTTCGGTGCACTCTTCAAGTCTTGCCCCATTCCTTGGAGGCTCGGAAGTAATGTTTCTGGCGTTAGGGCCGAACGTTCCGTCCATGACTGGTCGAGGAAGGGACTTTGTCCATACGTACAGAGTCTACAGGAAGCTCTCCCCGTTTCCCCCCATTTAGCTTATTGCCTCGGCGGAGAGAAACCCCGTTGCCCCCAATACTCTTTCCCGGCAGCTTTCCCTCTCCGTGAAGACGTGAAAGCCGCTGGCCTTCGGCATGGTCCAACCCAGATGCTTGGCGTGCCCCCTATGAAAAGAAAGAAGAGGTACCAGGTGGTCTTCCACATTACATCCCCCAGCGGCTCGACCCTCCCATGGGGCCCCCTGAATCCTCGGATCATGTCTTAACATTGGCGGCTTATATTTCCCGCCTTTGCTGCGCCATTACCCTTGCAGTACCTCGTGAGAAAGCCATAACCGACCAATATGCGTTATGCCCCGTGTCTGGCGAAATACTCCACACCCAGTCGAAATTCATCAACTTTTAATCCTCTGCTCGCCTGTCTCCCTTCTGACAGGTTTACGGAACCCAAACCCAGCTTTCCTAACATCACTGCACCGCTCCTCCCTTCCCGCTCGCATGTCTTTTTTCGCAGTTATCCCGCTGACTCTGCTTTCTCCTTTGTTCATTTTCAAAAATCACCGATCATTCGTTTCACATCGCCCCCCTCAGGATTTTATCGTGCCCCTCCGCTCGTTTTTCTCGTGACTCCCCGCTCATCTATCCCCTAGATACTGAGCTCTGTTACAAAGCGTCACCGCCGTCCCACCCCTGTGCCCCACCCTCAGGCCACCCCCCGCGTCCGGTGATAAGTTCTATCCGCCGTCACATCCGCACCCCTCAGTTTCCGTTCTTTTTTTTTTTTTTTTTTTCTTTTTTTTTTTTTCGAATTTTTCCTTCACACACTTTTTTGACCAAAGACTTCTGCTCAAACGACCGCGCACATACTTCCCTGGTTGCGGCCTGCAGTGAACCTTATTCATTGCCCTTTCGCCCCTTTTTTTTTTCGCTTTTGTGACAACCCAGATAATGAGCGCGTTTCTTCCCTTAAGAAGTACTCTTCACGGCCATCGCTCTCTTCCTCCTCCTAGAGATTGAATTAAAAATTCTCAGCCATCTTGCCTCGGCGCCTATACTATCTGTTCGCAGCCCTCTCCTTCATGAGCTGCCCTCTTTTTCCTGTTGAAAGGGGACCCTTCCGCATTCATGGACTTGGATTATGGCGGCTTTTTTCGATGTTTCTTTCTTCTTTTTGGCGTTCATCTTTTTTCCATGATCGAGCCCGCCACACTGGACCCTTGTTCCTTTTTACCTTGCTTTATCAGCTCTTTTGGGGCACCCTGTGGGCAAACCTTCTTTTTTTAGCGCGGCTACAGCTCTGCCTGATGTGTATATTGTCTCTATTTGCGTGTCCCATCGCTTTTTCGAGTTAGTGTTTCCGCAGCCATCTGCTCACTGGTGGGATCACTGTTATTCAATTATCACAATCGCGGTGATGTGTTTCCCCTGGAACCCCACCCAATTTCTCAGTATTCTTCAGCGAGTCTCTTTGCGCTGTCCCGCTTCTGCTGCTTTTGATGGGGATATTGCTCTTTTCTCGAGGTTGTGATGGTCCTATACGACCCCTTTTCGCTTTTGTCGTCCAGCTGCGATGAAGTTTTTGCATGAATTTTGACTGCAGGCTCTGTTCCGCCTACCTTCTGGCGGCGATGCCTTCTAGGCATGTCTCTTACGACTCGCGCTCTGGACCGTTCCTGGGCCGGGAACAGACTTTCTGGCCGCTTGGATCGGAGATAATACTCTGTCACCCGCCCCATGAGCCGATGGATATCTATTTTTATTTTTTCTCTGTGCTGGCCTTTTTTTTCTTGTGGAACCCTCTCCCAAAGTGTTAAACTTGAGCCTTTTTCGTGCAGGCCCGTCTCCCTGGTCCTTTGGAATGGCTGGCCGCGTCGGGATTTTTGAAGATATGGAAAGTTTTACCCAGGAGGGTCAATTCTTGAATATTGTTGCGGGCCGTTTCCCAATTTTTTTTTGGCCCCCCTTGATGCCGGGTTCGCTTCCTAGGATGACCCCCGTTCCCAGACAATCGGAAGAGAATATGCTCCTGGGATTCGCCACTCCCTCGTCAATTATTCTTTTTTCCGGATCCATTCCTGGGCCTTAAGGCGTGCCCGACCCCCTCTTTGGGCCAAGGTCATTCCTTTCCTCTCCCCCACAAATTTTGTGTTTGCCACGACACTCTTGATTTGTGTATTGCCAGGGATTGGCCAGTCCCTCCCCTGCATAGCTATTCCCCACTTTTCCCACCCGTTGGAGGTCTTTTCTATTCCAAGTAAGCCACCCTATTCTACAGCCCCCCAAAAGAGTCCCGAGTTCGAGTGAAGTTGAAAGGTGAGAAGTCCCTGTCTCTCGCCATCCTCCCTAAATTTCCCTCCGTCCTGGTTCTTGTCTTTTAAGATGGGCCACAGTTTCATTAAAGAATCGCTTACCCAAGATTCCGGGACCAAAGAAAATTGCAACCTCCGCAGACCTCATTCATGACTTTTTCTTTAGTGTACATATCATGATCCCCATCTCCCGGTTCCACTTTCCAACTTTCTATCCCCCCTCAGACTTCTCTGTTTTGATTCCTTCCTTTTGCGGGGAAGCCCCTTTTCTGATCCTCAGGATATTGATTCCTCCTTCGTTTTTCGGAGGCACTTTTCCACTTCGCCGCTCCTTTGTTCCCCATTAGGACGGAGGACCCTTTTTTACTCGCGCCCTAATTTTCCTGGTCCGAGACTTCCCCCATGTGCGTCGTTCGTCTTCGCATTGTCCGAGGAAATCCCTCCCCTGCGCAACAGAGGGCCTTTGGCCACGATTTGTCGTGCCTTTTCTCTCTCCGGACAGCAACCTTTTTTTTTTCATCGCTTTCGTCACCATCTCGGCACCCAGTGGAAAGGTCCGAGCTATTCCCCACTTTTGCCTCCTTCTGATCCTCGCCAGTTCCAGTCCCTGATGCTTGGTCTTCTTGGCTCGGTTCTTCGAGTGAGTAGCGACATATTTTATGCGGCCCTGTTCCGGTTTTCGAGGCTTTCGTTTTGCCCCCTTTACCCTACCAAGTCCCAATTTCTGAGTTGAAACTTCCTCACGTGAACCAATTGGTTTTCTCAGTCTTTTCTCTTCATCCTAAGTCGTTTGTTTTCTTTCCCCCAGCGTCCAAGTCGGGTTGCAGGCCCCAAGCCCTTCCACGGACGTACTCTCAGTTTCCAACGATTTGGCATTCCTGACTGTGGACCCTTTTATTTTTTTTCTTGGCACCGAGGTAAACTTTGTTTGCGAACCCTTACCTTGCCAGTCCATTTGCTGGTTTGCTTTCATCCTGCTCTGTATGACCCTGTGGCTTTGCATTGCACCTCCTTTTCTGAACCTATTTTTAAGAATCCCGAAGTTGGTTTTGTTTTCTAGAAGATCTCGCTTTAATCAAAGCCTGCTTACCCCGCCTTGTGGCAAAGCGCGAACCATTTTCGTTCCACCGTGTATTTCATTCAAGGTTGTTGTGCGGACCCCATTGACGTAGGGTTTTGCTAGTTTACACCGCCCCCCACTTGCGTTCATTGGTCACTTCTCTCCACACCTCGTTTTTATGTGACCTCCAGTCCTGCCCCCCGAAGCCTTGGGCCCCGAACACCGCAACGTTCCGTTAAATTCTTTTCCCCCGATGACGCAGCTCCCTCACAAGGTCCTTGATGAAGGGGTTCCAGCTATTACTGGGACAGTTCTTTCCCAATCCCGCCCGTTCTCACCTGCTCAGCTTTTCCTTCACATTTAGGTACTAGAAGAAATCCCATTCCATGCGCCAAGGAATACCCCCCGCCGCAGCTTCATATTTTGCGCTCTTTGGATCAGAATTAGTTCAGCAGACCGCGGGTCTCAAGCTCGAAAGTTTCACCCCCCTTGGTTGTTGGTTGCCCGGATTTAAAATTTTTTCTGTACGCGCGACACTCGGAAGATCAAACGTTCAACCTTTGGCGTAACTCCTGGTTCACACCTCGCTGCTGTTACACCTGAGGGGGCGTAACTTTCGGGCGGCCCCGCCACTCGAGCGCCAGAATTAGTTTTCCTCGTCCCCCGTAGAGGACAGCAACTGCCCGGACAGGAGTTTCCCCTTTTCCCCCCACTGCGGTTTCAGATCGTGTGTTCTTCTCTTATTCTTAATCCTCCGGGAATCCAAATTTCGGGCCGGTTTCTGCCAGTGGATTCCTTTGTTGTTGCATGACAGGGTTCAGACGTTTATACCAGACTTGACCCCCGCGCCCTGCGCGGTTTTCGTGCGCCGTATGGGGTACTTTTTTCCGTCTGTTGAGCGGCGGCCATGTCTCCTCGCGGCTGGTTTTGACAACCGCGTGTGAATCCCCTGGTTTGGGCGTCTGGCCTTGATACTGCGGTCCCCTTGCAGCCTGACCTTCGCGTGCTTGGCGGACTCCAGTTTTCTCGCTGCCAAAAAGTCTCCAACCAGGGTTCGGAAAGTTGTTTCTCTCAGAGGCCTGCTTTTTGTAACTTTGCTTTGCTCATCAAGACGTTCTCACACCATTTTAGCGATGATGCCTTGTCCCCCCATAACCCCCCATTACTGAACGCCGTCGTGTACCCCGTTGCACCTTAGATGAGTATCCAGTTCATTTCGCGGGCCCTGCTTTTTTCCTTTCTTTCGCCCCATTGCTGGGTCGCGGAAGGATGTTTTGCCCTACCTTACAGCGAGGGCCCCGGTTCGGCCCCCAATTGCTCGGCTTCTTTTCTATGTACCTGGACTCAAAGACCTACCGCTGACATGGCCGCTTCCCGCTTCCGGAATCCGCGTTGTTCCATCCAGATTGTCCGGTCTCGTGCGGGCAGCCCCAGCCGCGAGAGGGTACCGGATTGCTTTTTTCCCACAGGATAACACCAACAAGGTCCAGCGCAACCACTTTGCCCTCCTCTAATTATAATTTCTGTCCGCTGTCCCAGTGGCTCCCCCATGCGGCCAGCCTTTTTTTCTTTTTTTGAAAAGGAAGGTCCAATAGGTTCTCTGACCCCCTAATTTGACGATGATGCCACTTCCTTAGAACAGATCGGCGCCATCGCCCCCCATGTCGACTAGACACCCCATGCCACAGAGGTCGAGTGCGCTCACGTCTTACCCCCTGTACCCCATCCAGCTTGGAACAGAAGGCCATAGCCCCATTTCGACGGACCTCTTGCGCCATGACCCACCCAAAACACTCGTCTGGGGGTCCCCAGCATCTCTTACCATCTTTCGCCGGTGCAAGGTCCCATTCATTTCATCCTGGCTGACCAGCGCCAACCCGGCCCCATTATTGGATGGCACGTCCTAGCCGAGTTTTTAATATATGGAATTCCACCGCCCTAACCTAGCACACCAGAAGCAGCTCCATTCCGCTTTCGTCCACACCAAAAGTGCCAAACTGCAATCTTTCTTGGTTAATGTTTCCTGTCCGTAATAGCCCGGGAGTGCGTGCGGGCCGCTCTCTCCCGACAGAGGATGAGCCATCCCCCCCCCCAGCCACGCCTTTTTTAGATTCTCGGAAGCCACATACACTGTGCCCTTCTGGCGGGCTGACGTCCCTAAACTTTCTCGCCCGTGCTGGTACGGCGGTTGTTGAACCAAATAGAGAGCCGATAAGTCCATAAGGCGCCGGATATTTCCTTCA
>Ga0179593_1340773_pt1 | contig 17091 bp, 15 predicted proteins | sample CZODoug2_1_08_16_FD_185931 | JGI IMG/M metagenome (GOLD analysis project Ga0179593, IMG submission 185931) | Vadose zone soil fungal communities from Angelo Coast Range Reserve, California, USA - CZODoug2_1_08_16fungal (PacBio error correction) | ecosystem: Environmental > Terrestrial > Soil >... | reverse complement strand
CTATGTCTCACTTGGTTGCCCCATTGAATGTCGTTTTTTACATTCTCCATCCCTGCCCGGCCGTCCGGTACTTTTGATAGATTTGGTTCCGTCCCTTTGATACTCGATCACTGAGATGTATCGTGGCGTTTATTCCTTTCGCCGTTTCGCTTGAGATTATTGCCCGTAAGGTCCCCGGCCCCCCTGCACCTTCTCACATGTATTACCACTGCGGTGACGAATTTAGAGAGTTGACCCCGGTTTTTTTGTTTGAAATCTTTTTGGCTCTTTCACCCCCTACTCGTTCATACGCACCACATCGTGAGTTCTTCTCTCTTGTCGGAGCTTGAACTTTTTCCCCTCCTAGGTTTGCAGTATCCCGCCCCTGACAAAGCCCGACACAGATCCCTTTCTGCACTTTCCCGTTGTCTCCCGTGCCCCCCCTTTCATCTCGTTGATCTGGTTCGCCTCATCCTCCCGCTATGTCCCGCATCCTGCTTTTTAATATTCCTGTAGACGCTTTGCCCAGAAGATCTCTATCGTAATTGACTTCTGATTTGCTCTCCGTCGCGTCGTTTGATGACGAGTTAATTGGGGCCGAAAACCCCCCTGACTCTTTTTCTCTACATTGGCAGTTTTTCCCCCACGAAAGAGCCTTCCTTTACCCCTCCCAACGCCCTATAAAGTGACGTTCCGGTCTCCCCTTTCTTTCGGTTTTACTCAATGTCGCCAAGAGTGTTTCGAGTCTTGAATTCGATGGTCCGCCTTGTCTGAAACTAGTCGGAGGATCGATCCGGCCAATGCAATATTTTCGCCTCCGATACAGCGCCCTTCGTCTTCATGATGTCCGCCGTCCCAGGAAAATTGTAGCCGCTTCTGACCCCGATTGCTATTTGTCCCCTTCTATTAGATGGTCGACCTAGTTTACCACTTACCTAACAAACCTACAGTGGGTCGAAAACGCAGCAGAATGTGAGTTATCATTCTCACCATTGGACAAAGGGGTAAATTTGCCGGACCAAAATAGGTTTCCCCTTTGGGGGTTTTCGGAGATATCCTCTCTGGACACTTTGAATGGCCTACCGTGTGTAGTAGGTGATCGAGAATTAAATCCCAAGAACCCAACTCAGGTGACGTAAGCTCCAAGCTGTTCTAAAGCCAGAAGTCCCTCACACACGCATCCCTCGGAACCAAAAAGCAGCTCATCCCCTATTTTTATTTCGGTTTTTGGTTGTTAGTTTTTCAGTAATTGAACTCTAACTTTTTTCTTTGTAGTGGTTTGGATTTTTCCAGATGACTTTCAATTCCCACGCTTGACCCTCTCAGAGGCCTGCCGGGTTTAAAAACTCGCTGATCCTCCCCGCGAGGTTGCGCCTTGCACCAAAATTTTTTTGTGGGTGACTAATACCCCAGCCAAACGACCGCTGGCGGGTCCTTTGGCTATTTTTTGGGGCCCCCATCTGCCCCAATCCTTGCGGTATGTCGAAAGCAGTCTCGGGAACCCCGCGTACCTGCCACGTTTTTTTTCAGCCAGGTGCTTTTCGCCTGGCAAAGAGCCCCTAATCAGCTGAAGGAATTCCTCGGTTTCAGAACGCTTGCCTTGATGATCGATTCGGCTTCTAAGGAGACCTGATTTTAAAGCATTTGCTGCGACCCGTTTTGGCTGGATTTGCATTCGTATGTCGACAGATCGTGAATTGCCAATTTTGCGAACAATATCCGCGCGCCGGACATCATCAATGGTGGTACCGAAGTTTCTTTTGTAGTCGGGTTGTTAAATTCCGCAGGGTAGGCTCTTTCTGATTCACATGGCCCGATAGTACCTCTGGATTTCCCTTTGATTTCCCCCAAAGCCCCTTTACAATGCCCTCTCGCAGATTGTGCATTTAGCTTCCCCCTTCCCCCCTTTCTGTAAAGACTGTCAGCTTTTTCCCGCTACTCTCTTCCCGCCTGTTAGCAGATCCGCCAACCTAAAGAGTTCTTCCCCCTTTTCCCAGGTCTTCCTTCCCTGGTTTTTCCTTTTCCCATCAATCGCTCATTCATGCAGGAATTGGAGGGCCCCGGCGTCGAGCTAGGGCGTCGTGAGGACGGTGGTGTATAACAGTCCTTTTGGTCCCCCCCTATCCTGTGGTTTCCCTCATTCCCTCCCCCCTAGTGAGAGTTTCCCGTTGACCCTCACGCATTTCTGACCCCCCTTCGCGTTCTTTTTGAGTAGTACTCTATTTCCGCACCTACTTATTGCCTTGTTCTTTTACGGTTATCCCTTTCCCTCGTGCCTTTGTCACCTGAGACAGCCTTTTGGAAACCCCCTCCCCGCTCCCGAAAAAGCCCCCTTCTTTATTTCGCTTTTGGTTCTTGTTTGCCTTTTTTTGGGGCTTGCGGTTTTTTTCCGGCCCCTCTCGCCATTTTAAGGCTTTTCCTTTCTCTTTTTTGTCCCCCCCATCCAATTTTCAATGTTTCCACTTTGCCGTCTTTTTTTTCCTGCCTTGTGATACGTGGTTGTGTTCTCTTGTTCTCCCCCCCCCCTTCACAAAAAAAGGGGAGTTTCCAGAATTCCTTTCGGCGTTCTTGATCCCCATTGACCCTGCTCGACGTAGACGGTCCGTTTTCCCCTTAACCATGGTTTAGACTGGTGCGTCATTTTTCCTTTCCTTGGGATGTAACCTCGCTCCCAGCCTTTTATCTTTCTTTTCCTCCCCTCCCTTACGTTTGTGTTTTTTTAGCTTCCCCTCGGCTTTTACCCACGCGTACACATCCCCTTCACGAAAGGAGAAATCTTCCTTTCCCATCTCCATTGAACTGAATGTTTCCCTTTTCCCCCTTCCCCTTCTCTTAGAGATTGGGTCAGGATGTTGTGAAAGATCTAGCAAGACATCATTTTTCACCCCATGCCGTTCACCCCCATTTTTTTTGTGCAGGTTTCTGACCAAGTCAGACACCCCAACCAGTCAAGCGCACAGCAAGTTTCCTTCTGTCTCAGGTTTATGTTGACCCCCTCAGACCCCGAAGGCCTGAACTTAGGGGTCCCGCGATGGTCAGTTTTCAAAAAAACAGCTCAAAACTTTAGCGACAAACGGGTTTAACACATGTTTATAGTAGCTTTATTTTATATGTTCTGAGGTCTTTTATGGACTGTCTGGCCCCCATCTGTGCCCCGGATGTAACGCGGACCGTTCTCCCCCCAATAACGGACCCTTCACCTCCATTGCATTTTTCCTAGGGTCCCAGACCGTTTCCCGCTCAAATGCCGTCTGACGAGTGGTTCAGGACTATTTGCTTTCCTCCTTCGCCACCGACCCTCCTCTCGCCACGGAATTTGTTCTTTTTTCGTTTCTTAAGATGTTTTTTCCCCACCTTCGTCTCCAACACACCGCCGTGCCCGAGCTTTTGAATGCCTGACAGCCCCGGCCCTGCTTTCAACTTTCTGTTATTGGACCAGGTTTCATTCTGAAGGCGAAAACGGGTCCTCCCTTCCTGTGGCGCTTGATTGCCGTCCTTCTTGAGTTGCTTTTAGCCGAGTTTCTCTCGTGCACTATTTACGCATGGTCCCTTTGCCCCCCTTGCCGGTTCTTCCAGCTAACAAAGATTTCACCTCTCTTCTAGCGGTGTTTCGCTTTCTTCCTTCATCCAATTGACAAGCATTCGTCCCTCGCTTCGTCCCCTTCCGTTATCGACCCCCCATTCTACTTTCCCTCCCCTCTTTGGAAGATGGCCCAACGCTCCAATTCATGCTTACCCACAAGCTGATTCTTCTTCTGCGGTCGAGTGGATTGCTCGGTTCCCCTCTTCTGCCTGGAAATAACTCGTCCTCCGGAGAAATTTGACCCGGTTCATTTCTACGAATTTTTCACTTTCAGTCGACTTTTTTTTGAGTCCTTCCCGCGATGGTTTATCCTCTTAGCCTTTTCCCCTGGTTGCTTATTCCCCTCTTTGAAGTTCCCCATTAGACAACTTTACTGGTTTCCCCAGAGAAGCTTCCTTACGGTCTTCACTCTTTTGTCAAACAGCCACCCTTCCCCCCCATTCCCAGTGCGTGAGGTTTGTTGTTTGAGTATGCCCTCCCCCTGACGTTCGGGGTTCCTTTTCCGGCCTAGCGCCCGTTTCTCTATTTTCTCCGGGATCTCCCCTAGGTCTTCGTCAGGCGCTGGTCCAGGTTCCACCCGACCCTCTTCCCTCCCCCCTCTGAATTGTCCTTTCAATCTGCCCCAACACCCCTTCTTCATTCCCTTTTTCTTTCTTTATTTTTTCGCAAGCGAGCTTGTTTGGTTCTTTGCCTCGTCCATGACCCTCTTCTCTTTTTTACGTCCCTAGAGATCGTGCGAGACTTTCCCTTTTGACGAGCAGAACTCGTCCCTCCCCGACCAACCTTTGTCACCGGTTGTTTTCACTGCTTTTCCCTTTCCTTTTCTTGGATCGGTCGTTTCCTGCGGTGTCCGACATGGCTTCTTCTTTTGATGGTTGCTGCTTCCCAGCATGCTCGCTCCACTCCTTCCGTCCTCTCCCTTGACATTTCCTTTTGAAGTGGCCGATATTTTCACCTAATCTTTCTCTTCCTTTTCGCTAATGCTGGCTGCCTTCGCTTGTTAATTCTTTTCAGCCCTCTCTCCCCTTAGGCCCACCCGAAAAGATTGAGACATGGCTCTTCTCCCCTCCGTCAACTGCCTCTTTTTTTGGCGAACTGGAGCAGTTTCCCCCGAACTCTCTTTCTTCCCCTCTTCCTCCCCTTTGGCTACATGTCCCCTTTCCCCTCTGTCAAGTTTTTCCCCCAGCTAGAACATGACCTTTTTTGGAACGCCGCTTCCCGCTCTCCTCTTTTTGATCTCCTGAGAGCGATATTTCTCGGCGTCCCACTCCTTCCCTGTCTACAAGGCATTCCGCCATTCCTTCAGTTCCCTTCATCGCCTACCTTCCCCTCTGATCTTCCCTCCCCTTTCCAGGATCTGAGCGGCTTCTATCAACTCCCGTGGCATCGGTGTTTCTTGTAGCGTTTCGAGATCCCCCATCTGATTTTACATTTCTGCCGGTCATCCCTATCCCTCTTTGTCGAGCACTTTAATGCAGAGCTGGGGCGTGACTCGATCCTATCTCGTCCCTGGGTACCCCCCCCCTATCCACTTTTATGCTTTGGCGGCGATCTTGGTTCTTTTGCGTGTCTTTAAGTGTCTTCTGGCAATATTCTCCGCCCTGCTACTTTTTTATTCCCGAGCCTAGATACCCCTCCTTGCTTGGCCTTCTCCCCGGCCTTTTCCGCACCAAATCGATCCCAGTATTACGAACATTGGCGGCCCTTGGACGATTTTTCTCCCCGTAAAGACTGCTCTACCTTCCATTACACACTCACGCTTTCCTTATTTTTTTTCCCCCAATGCTTTGTTGTCGCGAGATCGTTTTTCAGTTCCGACAATGTGCTTTCAGGTCTTTTTTCGGCTCGCTCAATGAGGGACCCTCACTTATGTCGGTTGATCTAGTTTGATGCCCCTGGGTCAGAACGATCAACCCTCCTTCTTTTCTATGAACTTTCTCCCGTTTTTTACCTTGCGGATATTTCCAGCCCAGTTCTTTAAGCCATTCTTCTCCGACCTGCCCTCTTGACTTATCAGTCGAACCCCCAGGTCTTTTCCCCTTGGAGGGATTTTTGATTCTCGCCCCGCGCTCCTTCCTTGAACTAACCCTCTTTTCCTTCTTGATTCGACTTGCTTCCCCTTTCCCCTTTTTTTCACAGATGGTTTCCTTCTGTCCACAACGAACGCACAGCGACAACTTTTTTGCTTCCTTGATCAATCTCCCTTCTTCCCCGATTAAGTGCTAATCTCTGTTTTCTGTTGTTTAGAGCCCCTCCTAATTCGGTAATTTATATTCGTTCCCCCCTTTCATATACAGTCCCCCTTGCCTGGCCGTCCATTGCACTCGGACCTCCTTCAGTCTAGGTTTACGTGTCTATTTCATGGCTCATATTTGAAAGTCAATCTCGCTTTAGAGAAATTTTTGTGTCCTTTACGTCAGATACCTCTCTCGTCCGGTAAACTCCCCCTCCTTTCTATGAAGTTTGATAAGCGCGTCCCTTTTTCGGTCAGCGCTCATTCGCCCTTTGTGCAGTTCGTCGATTTTCTCTATTCCCCCTATTCTTCTGCTTCCGAAGTTGGCCGCCCTCACTCCTGACTTTTCCCCCATCAGTTCTTTAGTGAGTCGATATCCTCAGCCATTGGATTTCTAATCGCTTTTTGTTTTGGGATCTCTTCTTCCTATAGTGAGACCGAGATAAACCGCATCATCCCCAACCCTTCCTTTTATGAGTTTACGGTTCTGGAAAAAACACAAGAAAAGCTCACGATGTTCATTAAGAGACCCAAGAACGCGCCTTGGAACTCTCAGATTAATATCCACTTTTCAGCACATGCCAACTGAAGCAAGCGGCTTCTCCCGCCTTCGAGCACCCTTTGAGCTTCTACTGATGAGGCCGAAGTGGCTTATCCGTGATATCGGCCAGTCTTTAAAGCTTCTATGAGAAATGATTGTTTCTCTCTACATTACGCCCCCCAGCACTCGTTTTTGCGGCCCTTTTTCGGCCGCGAGTGCTGCTCCCCTCCTACTTCACACACCCCGGTTTTTAGCACCCAACCTGAAGCTCATTATGTCAAGCATATACGGGGTTTTTGTGGTTCTCCTTATCCCAATTCTTTTAGGTTGCGGTGATGGTTCTCCCCAGATATCTGCCGTTTCAAGTTCCTCGAGCCTAGGGAACCTGATTCACCTGAGGGACGCACTGGCGCGACCACATCGCATACTAGGCGGATCTGGCCGGAAGTGTGCCAAAACCTCTGGCCCCATTGGTTGTTTTACCCCTCAGTCAACCCACCCCAAAAGACGCGCTGCTTGGGCCTGGTTTTTGTTTGTCCCCCCCAAATCCTTCATGAGTGCCACTACTTGGGAAAGCATAAGTCTCAACCAGGATCATCACGGTTTTACATACATTGATGTCCATCCCTTGCATCTCAGCCTCTACATCGGAAAGAAGTCTCGAGTGTGTTAATTCCCCCTCGTTTGCACTCTTCTCGACTTGCGTACCCGGGGGTTTGGTCCCCCCCCCCGACCAAGTCTACCAGCTCGGTGACGGATGATTTTCGCCTGGCGGAGTTTTACTTCGGAATAGATTCCCTTTAAAGGTCCCTTTTTTTCACCATCCCCTACCGCCAAGAGAAACCTAAAAGACCCCTACCTTGTTTGCTTTTTTCCTTGTGTAGGGTTTTACATCTGCATGCATGGTGTGATCTTGTGTGATAACTACGTTCGACTTCCCCCGGGCCCGTACTTTCTCCACCAGTGGATGAGTCCGCACTGCCCTTGAACACATCCCGCCCCTCCTCTTCTGTTTTGAATCTGGTGATCTGGACGGAACCGGACGGTTACAATAATCTTTGCCCCTTCGTTCATTTGACTCTATGTTCCCAGTCCCCTTTGTCCCGCCGCTATACAAAAATCACAGGGAGTCCTTTTCCCCGGCGCAGGCCTTAAGTTTAAAAGGGCCATCGTCCTACTTTGAATCCTTGACTTTTCCCCCCGGCGCAGTTACTCGAGGGCGACCCTTTTGTCTGGCGTGTGCGACGAAGGTTTCACATTATTCCGGCCTGCGCCCCGACCGTCCGCCGAGTGTCTGAGCGCCTTGTCGTGAGTCCCCCTTTGCCGTTGACGTTAGACCCAAATCCTGATTCCCTTCCCCTTCGGTAATTCGTCGCCTCTTTTTTTTCTGCCGCCCCTAAAGTATCAGCCACATTCTTTGCCTTGAAGTCCCTGCTTTTACTTCCCCCCTCCATGTTGCCCCTCCCTTCAGAGTCCAGCATTTTTCATCCCTTAGAGACCGAGAAAAAGATTCCCGTGTGCTCACCTTTAGCTTCCTTTGGTCTGCCTTCGGTTTTTCCGTGCCCCATAAGAACACCGCCTTCTTCTTAGTGGGTGGCCCCCACTCCCCCGCGCCCTGAATTGCACCCCCTTGCTTGTTTTTGCGGGGGACCTTTTTTTGCAGCCCCCCACAAACCATTCAACAACCCCAGTAGTGCCGATTTTTTTATGGTAGGGTGTCGTCCCTTTACATCGGACCACTTCAAGATTTCGCGAGACGTACGAGTACCAGCCATCTGGGACTTATAGACGGCTTTCCTCCGGTCGCCATGGGTTGATTTCAAAGTTTAAGGGTTGGGATCTCTACTTCTCATAAGTTGTGTTTTTTGCGATCGTCTTTTTTCCCACCCGCCCTGTTACATACCCGCCCCCCTACCGCTACCCTCTTCCTTTCCCCCCTTTTCTTTTCCCACCCGAATCCTTTGCCAGTCGCCCTCTTCTTCTCAGGATGTTTGCCTTATCCCTTTTAGTACGCCTTACTCCCCCCCCTTCCCCCGACCCTCATTTTGTGCCCCTTGTTGGCGCCAAGGCCGACCCCCCAATCTATCCGAACAAACGTCCTAGTTTGACATTACTGCTGAACTTTGGGTTATGGGTGTCCCCCCCCAATACTCCCCTCCTTAATGTAGTGTTCTAGATGGACCGGGAAAATTCACTGCATACCCAACAAAGTTAACAACGTTTTCATTACCCATTTCTCCCGTACCTTTTATAGGTTTTTTATCTGAGTGATTGTTTTCCCATGGCTTTACCTTCTCTTTTGAACCACCCCAAGTGGGTCACGGGTTGCAGGCATACAACCTCGAGGAAACGGCCCCCCTCCCTGCGGGAACGGCACGTCCCTCCAAGGGCGCCTTCCCAATCCTCTTTTGAGCGGGTCAAGGACTTCGTGATTTGCCGGCACGACCCCTACCCCCTGTCCCCTTCCGGTGCTCCGTCCCGTGACGGCGCGAAGACTTCACCTTCGTCGAACAAAACCCGCCCTCTCCCGGGTCTCCCTCAGTCCCACGAGACCCCGACGACAACGTCCGGGAGTCAATCCTTCTGCTTTCCCAGTTATAGTAGTCCGGTTCCCCTGACAACTGTTTCCTTCATGTGCTGTGTCCCTTCTCGGGAGCGCTTTCGGAGACCGAACCCGGTGACCCCTAGTCCTATGCAGCATGTGCACCATGATGCGGTCCTGACTGTTAAGGGAAATACTCTATCCCCGATGGGGAACCAAGATCTTATGAGTGGCTGTGTTCATTTTTTCGTGCGGTCTCAACTAAGACGGAACTTGCATTACGGCGCGGACCGAACTTGGTGACCCCCATTTTTCTACAAGGCTATCCCCCCCCGTGCTTCCCCACTCGTTGGCAACACCTCCACCCTTGACTTTTTTATGCAAAACTGGCTTTATTTTTCTCGCTGGGCGCGGGATGGCTTCGAAGGACTGCATCTCGGCATTGGCCGACCTACGCCTCCAATTAAGTCACGGTCCCCTCGTTCCCCCCTTCCAGTCGACAAAGTCTTAATGGTTGCCATCGCTTTTATACCAGCATTAGGCGGCTGGCTCGTGTCTTCCCAAGGTAGGCTTCAACGGCATGCCCCCCCCTGGTTTTCCAGCTTCTCTGTTGGTCAAAGAGATTCTTTAGCAATAGCGGCCGCTATTAACCAGAGTTGTGGCCCCACCTAACGCCAAAAACCTTCCCGTGTCCCAGTCTCTTTGCGTTTGTTGTGTGTCTTTTTGATGATTCCACACAGACCGCCTACCACCCTTTTAAAAACACCTCTTTTGCTGTTCCACCTTCCTGTCCGCCGCCTTCTGACCCGCGAGTGTTAGAAGGGAGGCTCGCTCTGGGTCTCTAGGAGAGTTAAGTTTAAGAAGATTTCTGGAACCACTCCCATTCCCCCCTACAGAGAAACGCTTGGCACTCATAAACAAAACGTTAATTAGCCCACCTTTATGGCGGGGTGAGCTTGGGTGTACTCTTGATTAAGAGGTCTTTGGCATGCTTCTGTATGTCCCGCAGTTGCTGGTTTGACCATTCCCGTCGGGTCTGTAGTTCCCTGCATCCTATTGCTGAAATGCTTCTGCTTTTGGCCTCATACTCGTTCGCGCAGAACCAAGAACAAGTGCGCATTATTGCGCTCACTTCTTGAATTGTCATTTGCTTTTCCTGATCCATTCTCTGCTTGGTGGACCTTTTATTTTTTTTCTGCTTTGTCCTTGGTCCTCTGCGACATCCAATCTCCCTCCTTCGAGGAGCCTCTGCGGACTTGTCCCTTGCCCCTCCCCTTAGATCTTTTCTCTCACCTATATGATTCCAAGTCCCAACTCCTTTTCCTGCCTGGCCCCATTACTCCTTTGTCCGCCGCCGAGGCCTTTCGTATCCCCCCTCATTTCTAAATCACGAAACTCGACTCTCAGGAGGGAGAGCAGAACGACAACCCGTAATAAGCGTCTTTTGACGGGCGGACCCCAACCCGAGATGCAAGGTCCCGTTAATAGACTTGCGGACTCCGCCGGAGATTGTCCCTTTAGATTTGCCATGAAAGAAGCTGGAGAAATTTTTTGATCGCAGCCCTCACTCGCCTTAGAGCGTACGCCGATTTCTTGTCAAGACGAGAACACACGGCATGCATGACCTACTCCCTGAATCGAGGGACACATACGCATGCCTCCTGACCCCAACCCCAACACCATAGAAGCGAGACCCCCAGATGTTTTTTTCTTAGCACACAATTGAAGTGCAGGTTTGCACGCAAATCGGAAGATCGCTGCTTTGTAACTGATCAGGAATGGACACGTAGGTCACGCCTGCACTTCTGACACAACAGGATTTAACGAGCTTATCGACAATTCAAGGACCTAGAAGCCCGTGCAGAGCTTGCGGTATCCGAATTCGTTACTGACCACCGTGCGCTGGTAACGCTTCTCCCTCCGCCTCCCTTAGCGTCGAGTTCCGGGGACCATTTCCACCTACCTGTCCTAGCTTGTCTTGAAGCCAGGAACATACAAAGGATTGAACTATATTCCGCGCATCTAGCATTAGGAAACCTATTAACGTGTCCAATGTCGAGGTGTGGCGAGCACCCTTCGAATTGAAGAGAGGATGGTGCGGCGACGATTCGTTTTACTCATCACCAGCCCATCGGGGCCCAGTTTCCCCAAAGAACAGCCCGCCCTAGTGCTTTAGACCTTTATGAAGAGTAGGGCCGGGGCTCAGCATAGACTCAGAGGGTAATCTTACTAGAGTTACCGATAAAGGATTAAAAAGGGCTGACAGGTAATGCGATGTCAAATAGACGACTAGAATCCTACGCAAGAGTTTTGCACGTGCCTGTTTCACACCCACCTCCATCGTTTGCCATGGATTCCTTACAGGTGGATACAAACATCTATGATCAAGTTCCAATCCTTCACTTCAAATTTGTTTCTAGTTGACTTCGGCTTTGCATCGATTCGCGAATTACCTCTCCGGTACGACCCCGAACGGTAACACGAACCAGACGAGATTTTTCCACGTTGCTTCCTCTCCATAATTTTCGTTTTTTGGAATCTTGAGAGATGAGGTGCGGTGACCACGCATGTATTCCCCGCTTATGTTCGCGAATCTAACTCGTAATGCGGAATACTAAATTTGTTCAGGCGCCGTGCTTGGCGTGGGGCAGTGCCGAACCGTTTTGCCCTCATCTTTCGGGATTTCTTGTTTCATCTGAGCCGTTGTTCCTTGGACGTTCCCGATAGTGACCTCTGACGCTGTTTTCCAGAATCTTACTCCTGATATTCAGCCTGCTAACCTTTTGAGTACGAGGGGGAAAACCCCCCCCAGGTTGTGTCTCCCATGATTGAGGCTCTAGATTAGACCAAAGAAGCCCGTCTATTCCATTAGCCCAATCGTGCAATAGTCGACACTCCGCCCGGATGGAGGGCTTAAGAGTACCCTCTTTGTTTCAAGGAGTGCCTCCACCCGCACCCGAGTACAAACCTCTTTTCAATCGTTGTTAATATTTATCTTTGTCCGTTCCCGGGATCAGCAATCTCTTTGATGTGCGAAGATGTACCACACACACAGACTTTGTACTATATCGTTGTAGTGACTTCATTGAGTACCTTTGCTGGGTTTGGACCTCCGAATCTCTATTCTACTTTCCGACGACTGGTCATATCCTAGTTCGTCCGAGTGTTGCCATCCGTAGATATGTTGCCCTCCTTTGCGCCCTTAGACCTAGAACCCATGCCCGAATGTAACTGGCCATTTCCTCTGATCATTGACCAGATAGATCGTCCTTTTTCGATTTGAGCCCCCACTGGTCGCTCCCAAGATGGTAGAGTTCCGACGATGGTCCTCATGGCTCATAGAACTCCCTTTCCTTCCCGTCCCACGAAAAGCCTGAAGGTCTAAGGGCCCGAGCAGCGAAGGGAGCTGGAGATTCTCGCCAGGAAAGTGAATACGTCCCGCCGCTGCGAGCAGTAGAGAGGGCTGATTGAATCGAGCATGAGGGTATTCCCCCCTTTCAAAAAGCCGCATTTTCAAAAATTCCTTCCCGAGTTTCTTGGGACAACCTGCCCTCCATATCAAGTATTATCCTTTTGCGAGCTCAGAAGGTACCCAGGAAGCTCTGGTTACCTCCTCGTCTCTTCGTTCGGGATTTCGTCCATTGGCTGCGGTGAAAATCATGGTGATACCAACAGACATGAAGATGTGTTTGGCGCATTTGCTGGGTCGATTTCTCTCTCTGAGGGCTTTTTCAGGCCTCCCCAGCGTCCAAGCAGGGCGCGATCTAGGCATTTATGCAAGGAAACCGCATTGCCGTGGCCAGGTTCGACCCTCCCCCTGCCTTTGGCTCCTACTCGCCTCCACACGCTCGTTGCACCCACCCACCCGAACGACAGTAGCGATCTGAACTCCAGTCATGGGTTTTGGTTTTTATTTTCCCCGTTAATTAAAGAAAGGACGGGCTCTGTTTCCCTCAGGCGTGTGCTTGGTTTACGCGGAGGCCCTTTACTGTCACGCGCCCCTCTGTACCTTTGCTGATGGTACACCCCCGTCGCCCACACTGCGGCATGTAAGCCCCTTCGGCTCGTCCTTCATTTTCCCCCCTAGGGTAGGGGGTTTACTCCCAGTACAAAAACCGCGCAGAGCTTGGTCCCTTTGTCCCTTGCTCTTTGTTTTTTAATAGTCTGCCCCTCTTCTATGGCTACACCTCCACCCCTTGAGATTAAATTAAAGTTGGGCAATTTTTCCTTGTCTTTCCTGAATCAGGCTGTTCCCTCATGGCAGAGGTAAATATGCAGCCCATCTTTCTTCTCCTAGCTGGCCGTAATTTCTATACGGATTTCGACTTTCTTCCCGGAATGGATTTCCTCCTTTGGAGGAGCAGGGCTAGGAATTTTCGATCCCCTCCACTGTTTCCTTGCCCACCGACCCGCGTTCCTTAAGAAATTCACTTGTTCATGTTCTTTTAGGGTTTTCCATCTTCCCCCTTTCCTGGCCCTTCTCCCCCTTTCATTGCGATAAGCTTCTGACCCTCTCGGCCCCCCGGGACTTTGGCAAATGGTTATGTCCCATGGGAACCTCCCATCACCTCCTCTTGAATCTTTTGACCATCCTGTTCGATGGCCTTAACTTCGAGAATTATTGCCCAGCGGTGACGACGAGAGCCCAAGTCTTCCCCCCCCTAATAGGGATTCTCTCGAAAAACATCACCGTTTACCCTTTTTTTTCCCTGAGCCTCCTGGTCCTCCTTGTAACCGGGCCATCCCCTTCCCCGTAATTTGGACGAATCCAATTGGCGGCGGCCCGAGTCAGTTCTTTGACCATCCCTCTTATTCGGTTTTTGTTTTCTCCTACGAATTGTCACCTCCTTTTTTTTCCTCCTGCGAACCACGTTTGAGCCGTCATCCCCGATGCTTTTCCCGGTTCGATGTTCTGTCTCCGACATGGCACCTTCCACTCCCCTATGAAGGAAAACCCGGCAATTTTGCTTCCCGTCGGTTCTTTTCCCCCACATTTCTTCCTGTCCAGTGGACGGTCCCTCCCCCGGTGTTGTTCCCGTCCACTCGTTACTCTTGTACCTGATCTTTTCCCGCATGTTTTCACCCCCCACGCCTCAGTCCCCTCGAAAAGCGCTAGCAATTTTTTTGCTCCCTTGTGAGACTTTGAGTCTTGAGGGTTTTTGCCTTCCCTCCCCCCCGACAAGAGTCGTTCCAGTATTTGTGCTTATTTTGGCCATGAACCCGGCGCATGAAGGGCACCGTGCTTCGTTGTGGTTCTCTTTTTTTGGAGCGAAACACCAACGTCCCACCCAATTTCGTTCTTCATGTCATGCGGTTTATCCCCTCTCATTGAACTTAAGGCAAGCTCGACGTCGTGACGGTCTTGAAATTAACCATTCTGGGCCTGCTCCTTTTCAACTTTTTTTCGCCTCGGGGCGTGTCTTAACCGTCCTCGTTCATGGTTGAGTATCTCCTTCTATCCTCCTCTTTGTGTTTCTGATATACCCCCTTACCCTTCTTTGTACCCTACGCCCCTTCCAATTCTCCCCATTGGCGGTGAACTTCTCAAGGCCGAAGTTTCCTTGGTCAAACTTACAGTCTGTCGATCTTCGGGTCCGGATGTTTTGGCCAGAGATCCCTGCCTCCGCAATGTCCCATTCTTACCAGAATTGTTGGGATTTGTTGGTCTCCCCCAAAACACCCCCGACCCCCCCGCTGCACAAGAAGCCTTTTCCCTTCATTGCCCGCAGGTTTCTGTGCAACCCTCCTCCCCCCATAACTACGTCCTGTTGTTCGATAGGGACTTTGCCACCCCCCCAAAAATTTTGCTCCCAAAGGCTCACATGGTTAATGTTAGATTTTTTTTCTCTTCTTGAGTTACCCTTTTCTGTCCCCCATTCTTTTCAAAACATTTCCCTACGTGGGCCCTTTAGCACCAGCCCGATTCTCAGTCCAATCCCGGTTTATGAAAGTTCGGCCCAAGAACGCGTTCGACGCCACGGCATTCCGACGTCTGTCCCTTTTCATTCTTGTATTTTGATTATGTAGTCGGGCACGACCCTCCTCTCTCCCTCGATCCGGTGATGTAACTTCTCCGTTCTCCGGTCCCCATGGAAGACTTTTCCACATTCTTCACCTACCCCAAAGACACTGCCTCGAGCTTAGCTGCTCCAGACCCAATGGTCCTTCCTTCAAATTCGTCTCTTGGCTTTTCAGGCGCCAGAAGTGTCTCTCCAAATTTTCCCCTTTTGTAGGTCCTTCCATGATTTCTTTATGGTCGGAGAACTATCCCTGTTGAATCTCCTTCCCCTTGCACGCCCTTTTCCCCCGTGATGGTGGGACGGCAAGCTCACCCACGCCTGCCACCTCCGGGTTGTGAAGGGAATTTATGAATTCCTCCACTTGCCACTCTCCCTTTTCCTGTTCACGTTTAGCTCCTACCAACTTCCCCGGGCGCGCCCCCCCCCGTCCTTTAGATGACCCCCGCTCCAAGACCATGAATGACAAATCTGATTTCCTTTTCCCGCTGTAGAGTGGCTGCGACCACTTACGTTTCGGCCCCGTTCCAGTCCCCGCTCGCGCACCTGGCTCAGCTGCAATGGTCACCTCTTTCTCTTATCCCTCCGAAAACCTTCGTATTTTCGGGCACCGTCCCTTGGCCCCGAGCCCGGGGCTTTTTTTACTCGCTGATTAAGGGTATGGGACCCTGTGCCCCCAGTTTTTTCTGCCAATGTTAATTTATTCTGGTTAATCGCTTTTTCCTGCCATATGACTGCCCGCCGTGAACGCTTTGGGACCCCACCACTAAGTCTTTTTCCCCCAAAGGTCCCAATCGTAAGGGGCTTGGCGTGGTTGTTGTGTTGCTTGCTTAGCCACCCCGCTCACAGTTTCTTTGTTGCACTCCTGATTCGTTATCTGTGCCATTTGAGTGGTTAGAAGGTCCCCCTTCAATCGCAGCTTTTAGCCGGCGTGCATTTTGACACAGTTTCCTCTGGGCTCTTTCCCAGAAAATAAGCGACATCTAATTTCAGGCAGCCAAAAATTCTCTCTTTTGCACCCTTTAGGTTGTCTTTCTGGTGTTTCGACCTGGCTTGTTTTATTTTGTTAAAGACGCTTGACGGCTAGAGCTCCATGAGACGGTTGAGGTGTTGCGTCATTCCGCGGCGGCCTCCCCTTTCTTGTTCTCGCATCCCTCTAGACGCCGACCTCAATGGCTCACCGCTTTTCAGTGAGTTCGACTTTTTACTGAAGGGAAGGTATTTCTGATCCTGATTCCGCTTTATGAGTTGTCCGAAACAGCTCTTAGTTTTTGAGATTGTTGCTCTCTTTCTCCCGTTTGCCGCCGCCCACACACAGATAGGGGACGGCGCCCTGTCGACATTTCCCCGGTTCCTTGAGTAGATTGATCAACTCTGTCGGCTGTTTCCGTTTCGACCTTTCCTGCTGGCTGTTCGCTGTCCAGCGCCCTCGGATATCTTTCTCCTTCTCTCCATCTTTAACTCGACCCACCTTTTCGTCTCCTCCGCGTCAATGGGACCGCGCTTTCCGTTGAGAAGTTTATATCTGAAACGATTTAGGCCTAGGCTTATGCATCGTCCTTGGGGGGTTTTCCCCCCATGGCTCGACAGTCTCAGATTTTCTTTCCCTAGATGCGCCAGAACTGCGATTTTTTTCCCGCTATTCTCTTCTCTCCCCGAAGTCATGTAATTGTTTCGAGAGATCTTTTTCTCCCTTCCCTTCTCCTTTCTACAGTAATATCCTCTATATTCAATTCTTTTTCCTGATGCCTTTTGCTCAATGATACCTGAGATTGACCCCTTTCCCTTCTTCTGCAGTTTTTTTGCGCATATGCAATCAACGTGAGTGTGTTCTTGTCCCCTTCGTGTTAGTCCTTTGCCACCTTTTGACTTTTCCAACTTTGCGAACTCCAGCCGCGGCATTCACCGTCTTTTATTTTTCAGGGAGCCGCGTTGGAGAGATTGGCTGCACAAGCCAGTCTTTTAGAAACATGGTGTCCCCCTCCCCGCTAAGTTCATTTTAGGGGGGGAGATCTTTCTTCAAGGTATTTCGTTTGCCATATCTCCCCATCTAAAAGGACAACTTCCCCCTGATTCCGGTTCCAGATCCCTATCCTTCTTTCCGTTAGGAAAGGGCTTCCCCCCTTCTCCCTTCTCAGCAACCTGGAGAGGGCCGGGGCCGACGGACAGAAAAGCTGATGAAATAACCTGGCTGCA
>Ga0179593_1388792_pt1 | contig 17092 bp, 19 predicted proteins | sample CZODoug2_1_08_16_FD_185931 | JGI IMG/M metagenome (GOLD analysis project Ga0179593, IMG submission 185931) | Vadose zone soil fungal communities from Angelo Coast Range Reserve, California, USA - CZODoug2_1_08_16fungal (PacBio error correction) | ecosystem: Environmental > Terrestrial > Soil >... | reverse complement strand
CAATAGAGCTCCCTTTCCGCTTGCGGCGCCTTCAGCCTTGCGGGACCCTTATAGAAAAGAGTTTCTATTCCCTGCGCAACGCTTTGTTCTTTTCACTTAAGAAAGTATTGTTCTAAAGGCTATCCCCTCCTTCCCCCCCCAGTCCACTTGTCTTATTTCAGTCCAGATCCCTGGTTTTCAGATTCTTCGGTTCTCCCCATTTTGAAGTTGTAGGTTACTCTTCTTGGTAGATGTTCCGCAGTCCAGCCCCCTCCTTCTCTGTCTACCGCAAAGGTCGTCTTTGGCCAATAAAGAACTTCACGTCACGCCCCCGATTTCGACATCTTCGAGGAAAAGGTCAGCTTGCTTGGACGGAGGAGTCGATTTGAATCTACTAAGTTGTTTTGGAGATGATCTTTCCTGGCCTCCGCCAATCCCCTCCCATTTTACTCGAAGACGATATTTTGGACTGTGAATTTCATTGATTGCCTACTCGTGTCCCGCGGTGCACTGCGGCTCACTGAGATTTCTGGGTCTTCGCGAAAATTTCTGCCCGCCTGACCGTCTCAACTACACTCTTCCTCGTTTTGACCCTTCCCGCCGTTGATTTCCTGACTCAACCCCCCACCATTTCGAGCTGAATAAAAACCCCTTCTTGGACTTGGGCTGAATCTGTGCCCCATTGGAGAATCCTCATATTCTTTTATTTTTCCCGTCTACTCCCAGGAGAGTATCTCCCAATGCCCCCCTCTGGTCATCTTCTCAAATGCGCTCCCCTGAACTTCTCAGACGGCACTTGCCTGGCGAGATTTCCCTTGCTCTGGGATTTGCCGAACAGGATAACCTAGTTGCTAAATAGTTGAAGCTGCCTCCTTCCCTACTTCGCGTTACGCAGTCCTTTTCGATACTCTTCCCCAGTTCATCTCTTCGTGAAATAACATAAGTAGGTGATGCCGGTGGTCGAAGTCCCCTGCCCTGCAGCTTCTCCTCTGCGTCGGTCTTCGGTCAACTTAGCTTGAACATTTTTGGATTATAGATTTCTAGGTTGTCATTCTGTGAGCGCTCACTTTTATCCGAATTTTTACGAGCTATCTCGAACTTCTGAATCTGAAGCGAGTACCTTCAGTTCTCCATTCGTCGTCAAATGCCTCCCCCTCTTTTTTCACGCTTTGCCTTCTTATGGTCGCGGAGATTCTTGCTCCTCCGAGTTCTCGTCTGTGTCTGGTGAAATAAACACTATATGTGGCTCATTCTTTCCCATGTCTATTACGGCAACCGCTAATCGCTCCTCAGTCGACCTTTTCGAATGCTCTAATAAGAAACTTCCTTCGCGTAGACCCCGGTTATCTTCCTTCCCGTTTCGTCATGGACGGCCCCTGGTTGGACCAGGAAAAGTCTTTTTTAATACATCCAGTTATGGTTGTAACGTATTTTTTTCCTTCCAGCGACCCCCGCCGAAGGCGAAAAGTAACGCTTTGAAAGTTTAGACACCTTTTTTAAGATTAGATCCATTTCCCCCGTTGGCCTTCCTCAAGTCTAGATAAATGCAGACATTCGAGGGTGGGGGGGAACATGCGATCCTTCCTGTTCCCGTTTGCACTGGAATTCATTTTTAAGATCTGCCCTTCCTCTCATACCTTCTTGTATTGTGACGCCCCTCGAGACCCGTGTCTTCCCCTCGCTAAATTCAACTGCCCGAGGCATCGGGCAATTCCTCTCGATGTTTTACCCTCTTTCCCATCACCATCGAGTCTTCCGGCTGCCTCTTTTTACCTTGTATTGGGCTTCCTTCAACCTTTGCCCTTTTTCCTCCAGGGCCCTCTCCAATGAAATTCCCCCTGTCTATCTTATCATCGAGTCCTTTCCCATCCAACCAGCCCAGATCTTGCCCTGGTGATTTTGACGTGTCCCCCCCCCCTTCGCACCTGTTTTTTTTCCCTTCCAGCGTTTCCTTTTTGCCCCTCGGGACAGTTTCTATCTCTTTTTGTATCACAACGCTGTTCCTCCTGCACCCGCAGAGCTTCCTGATTATGTCTAATTGTGCCGGGCGAACCCTGCCCCCGCCCTTTTTCCTCCCCTTACCTTCCGTTTTTGTCACGTTGATCTGAGACCTTTTTTCTCCCCCACCCCTGCTCCCCTTTCCGGTCCAGCATGCCTGCGCAGCCTCTTGAGATCGTCCGGCGCTTACCTGCGCCCGACTGATCCCTTACCCCTGGTGCTGGAGCGTGCAGCCAATTTTGTAGAAACCGCTTTTTCTCACTGAATTTTTTTTTTTTTTTTTTTTTGTTAGTTGCCCGCCTGTACTTAGATCCTATCTGTATTTGGGGCCTGCCTTGTGGCTGTGGCAGACCCTAATGTGCAGAATCCTTTTCGTTATTCCTTATTCGTCAGACTTTCTCTGTTTTTCCTTTTTCCTTCCCCAAGTGCGCCACTGTTCAATTCTTTTTTTTCTTCAAACTCTTGTACTTGCTTACTTCAAGCCTCCCCTGACACCCTGACAGCGTTCCTTCCCCACGCACCGTTGTGTATCAGATACTCAACTTTTTTCTCTCTCTGTATCTTGTTCAGGTTCTTTCTTGAGCATAGGATGTACTGCTCCGTCTTTTTTTTTCCAACTCGTTCGCCTTGGATCGTAAGTCACGGTTTTCGATGCCGACTGGCACACGGTTTTTCGGCCTTCTGTCGTGCGACTGTCCTTCCCCGCTAGTGCCCTTATGTCCTTTTTTAGCCCTGTTACTGGGGTGTGACTGTCACGAGCCTCGTTTTTCTGAGTGTCGCCGTGTCCACTTTCCCCTGATCACCCCCGCACGCGTCCTCAAGTGAGTCTCCCCTTGTCCCTGTTTTTTACTACCTCCTATTGGCTGCTTAGATCTCTTTTACGAACTGTTTACCCCCCTACACCGCCCCGATCCCTTCTTCTTTCACCCCCACCACATGACCGGTATTGAGCGACAGCTCCCTTCCCTGCATTACCCCAGTGTTGCCACCAGTTCTCCCGACGGGTCCACCGGTTCTTTTGGGTGTGCACCTTTGCCTGACTTGTTGCGTATCTTCATCGTGCAGTCGTACGATGAAGCCCGGGTTTGTCTGTCACACCTGAGCACATCCTTCGTCAATTAGGATTTTTTTTGTCCGACTCACCCTTTTTTGTTTCCGCGCCCCCCCCCTTTTTTTTTTCTTTACTCGTTTAAAGAGAGACATGTCCCCACTTTTCCCCACGTTTATTTTTTACATGGTTACGTACCGTCGCCTAGTCATCTGGACCACCATTCTCCCGTGTGCCCAATTTTATTCCCTTACGGCGACCCTTTTTTTTTAGTCGTCTTCCTCCTCTGACCATCGAACTCCTTTACCCAACCTTTGACGTTGAGCTCTCGACTTGAGTGCGTCGACTCGGCCCCTCTTTTTGCTTTTTTCCCCCGGCCCATTGTGAAGTTTTTCGTTTTTTCCCTCTCTTCGTTGGGCCCGGTTATTTTTTTTTGTCTTGTGTTGCCCAGCCTTTGTTGCACGCTTGTTCTTTCGTTCCCCCCCCTCCCTATTTGCTTGACGGTCACACGTTTCCCGAGACTTGTCTCCAGCCGTTTTTTTTCTTGGCAGCTCCTAGTGTTGCCGCCCCCCCCGCTGCAGTCTTCTTGTATTTCGCTCATGGCGGTTGGGGAGACGACTACACTATTGTCGTTTTCGTAGTGCAGAATCTATACCCTTCGTTCGCTTCTTGGTACTGGCTTTAGGGGGTATGTCGGAAGCTTATTCGTCCAGTCTGCGCGCTTTTAGCCACGTCTTAGCCGGTTGCTGGAAGTTGCCCTTTTTTTGAAGCGACTTTTCTGTTTTGGTGCACCCAATCTGCACCCTTATGGTTGACCCCCTTCCCCCTTTTTCCCTGCCGTGCCCCTCCACCCTTCTGACTTTCATAGAGCCCCTGCCCCCCCAAATCTCTTTACGTTCCCTACGAAACACCTGTCCTTTTTTATTTTTGAGTGTTCCTTTTTCTTTTTTTCCCAGACGCATCTTGTATGTCCGGCATCCCATTAGTGCCCTTGTTGGTTTGGTGTTCGTTTTTGCCGTACATCTTTCCCCCCCTTTTTTTTTTTTTTCCCCCCCCTCATTCCCCCCCCCCTTCATGTCATATTTATTGGCTCCTCACTTTGATCCTATGGGACTGTTTGGTCATGTTGTCTTTTCTGTGTCCAGGATCTCCCCTGGTGTTTCGATTAGGATTTCCCATTGCTTGGGGGTTTTCCCCTCCCCATTCTCCCTTTTTTGTTTGTCTCGCTTCCTGAACTCGTTCTGTGTGCACCCACTATTTTTGTCCCATTAGTTCCCCTTCTGCTCAGCGGGCACCTATTTTCTTTCCCTTTTCTCTTTCTAGGCCCGACCATTTCTTTTCTACCCTGCCCACGCTACTGCTTGGGTGGAACGCAGAATTCCTCTTTTATCCGGGTCCGTGCCCTAGTGTGAGAATTTCCCCTCCGTCCTCACCCCCTTAGTCTGATGGGGTATTTGTCCAGGCCGGTTTTTTTTTTCTTTTACTTCCCGTCCCTCCCTGATTGAAGTCCCGGAATGTCGCCTCAGGATTCATCTAAGCGCCATTTTCCTAGAACGGCCTTTTCTTCCTCCCCGAGACCGACGTCCCTCCCGCCCCAGATTTGAATTTCATGCTCTACGATCTTTTTTCTATTTCGTCATACTCTCCCACCCTCCTCACGATGCACTCCCTCTTCCTCCTCCGCCTTTACCCCAGCGAATTTCCCTCTCTCATGCCTCAGGATGGTGCCTTTCTGTCCTCCCTTCTTTTTCCTCGCTAGTCATCGTTGTTTTGTTTTATCATCATATGATACCCTCCGGACCCCCAAGAGACTTTTTTGATTCCGTTTCCATCTTTTCGGTCTCTCCGGTCGAAGCGGAGTGTTGTCCTCTTAATGTTATGTCCCTTTACCCTTGTCTACATCTCCCCCTCCTCCAGTGGTCTGCTCCAATTCGTTTTCGGTCGTACGACGGCGGCCACTTTTCCCCTTTTTTCCGCCCTTTGTGCGTAATTCCGCACCACGTGCTCCTCCTTCCGAACCCCCCCCTGTTGCGTCCCGTCGTCAGTCAGTTTTATTTATTTGGTCACCCGTTTTTACCTATAAGTTTTCTTTTTTTTTCCAGCTTCACAATCACATCTCCTTTCGGCATCACCCCCGGGAGCACTTTCAGGCGCTGCCCACGGTTTTGGACCACAATGAATCTCTTCCCCTCTTCGCGTTCATCTTCTCCTATCCTGCTTTGTTGCCCGTGAGAGAGGTTTGGAGTGATCCTGGCCTTCCCTCGACCTCCTTTCTTACTAGCCCCCCCGAAGTTTTTAGCCCTCCTCGTGGGTGGTCCGCCCCCATCTTTTGATCATTGAATGCGACCAACGGTCCCCATCGACGTCCTGTTTTTTTTTCCTTTAGCTTTATACCGATCGTTACCGACGAACCCCGTGAACTCCTTCTCTTTAAGATCACCCTGCGCCCGTCGCCCAAGCCGTGGCTGCCCCCTACGCACTCTCTATTCTCTGCGATCCATGCCTTTCTCCCCCCCTCCCTTGTGTATCTTATCGACTGGCTTCGTCCTTGACTGATCGAAGTCAGCTCGACAGATGCGCTAGCTTTTTCCTGTCTCTCCTGTCGGTCGTGCTCCTCCTCACGATTCTCCCGCCTCGCTGCGGCATTTTTCTTCGATGTATACACGTACAGATGCGTTATGTCAGGCGTCGGAACCTTCTTTGGGGCCCCCCCTTTTCTTGCGGAATTTCTCTGGCTCCCCCCTCTTTGTTCGTGTTCGATTTTTTATGACCGATCGATAGGTTTTTCCCGGCAACTGACCCCCTTCTGATTACCCCCCCCCCTTCCCTGAGCGCACTGTCTTTGACACGTTCACCCTTCTTGATCTTGGTCAGCCCCCCCCCCCTCCTCTGCGCGTTTCCCAACCCCCCCGTAGGGTTATTGTCATTAGTTACTTATTCAAACTTTCCTCCCCACTTGCTCGTACGGGAACCTCGCGTTCCCTTTTTGGCTGGGACTTCCCTTTTCCGTCCCCTTCCGGACAAAACTGTCGACACGTGGCTTTCCGTCTCGAGGAGAGCGGCTGCTCGTTTGAGTAGAAGCATCCGTTCTTGTCGTCGAGGGCACTCCCCCTCTAATAGAGTGGGTGCAAGTGATGCCCCCTTTCTCTTCAGACCTCGAGGTCATTTTTTGATGACAGCGTCGGGCTTGTACCCCCTTCTTAATATAACCTGACGTTAAAGATCAGGTAGGGTTCACTAGCCGTTAAAGGTCATGAGAAACTATTTCCCCATAAGTGTATACTCTCGTATTCCTAAATCTTGCGTTTGTGCGTCAAGGTCTGATGGAGTTCGCGATGTTTTAGGCCGAAGGCAGATGGTAGAGTTCGCTTTTTTGTACTTCCCCTTGTATGAAACTTTTTTCCTTTACCTACTCCCTCTACTGTGGTTTACCATACTGCGGGACTCCTGCTTAGAGGTCCCCTCCCTTTATTCTCTTTTCTTGTTTTTATGTTGTTTGGTACATAGGACTCGACTTCTGATTCGGTAGCGATGTCGACGCTGTGTTGGGGGTCTCTCCCCTCATTACTTTGTCTTCCCTCCCCCCTCCCCTTTTCTAGTGAGGAAACCAAATGCCCCTGTGCTCTCTTCTCTTTTCTTTAACCCAGTACTACCCTCCGCTGTCGGATAGATCCTTCCGTTCGCCCCATGACTTGCCCCTCGCCTCTTGCCAACGTGTCTACCTCCCGTGCGGTAATCGTGCAATTTCATTATGTATTTCGATCCTTCGGTTGCCTTTTTACTCCCGCTTCCTTATCAGAGTCGCTCCCTCCCCTTCCTCCCCCCGGCCCATGTGCTCGCGTTTCCGCCGTTGTGATGGAAGTCGATCAGCCTCGTGGTGAAGAGGGTCGATTGAGTTGTCTGTTTGACCCCGTCCGTGGATATATCCCCCTGGGCCACCCCCATATTAGTGATTTATGAAGAGGAGCGGCCTGACGGAATCGCCTTACTTTTCCAATCCCCCAGTCGTGTCTTTCTTTTTCTAAAAACACCACCTTTCCCTGGCAGCTTCTCCTACTGTCCGAGACACCCCCATTCTTAATCTTTTTTCACCAGTCCGATCCCGCAACCTTCTATAGTGGTTTTTTAAACTTTCCCTTTTTTCCTGGACGACTTCTTACAACCCCTAACTCGTCCGGCCGTCCTTCTAATGACTTCTAATCCAGCGCGTACCAAGCTGACTCCCATGCTCGTCCTCCTACCCCACCCTATCCAGCACCTTTTTTCACCCACAAAGAGTCAGTTTCTTAGCCAGCTTTAGAGGCAGCTCTTTCCGGTAAAGGGCCCCCCTCCCTGCCGTATTTATTCCTCCTTCTTAATTGAAAGCTCCTTTTCCTCTTGGCTCCGACTTTTGCAGATTCGCCCCTGGCGGCGGTCCTCCCTCTGTAGCCTCTCTCTGTTTTTTCCGCGCGATCCAAATCTTCTTCTTTTCGCCCCCCCCTTCTCCCTCTCGCCGATTCGCGATCTCCTTTTAGCTTCGTGGGCGGATCTCGACCAGCGTTCTCAGGCCGTTTTTTCTCTCGGTTCTCTTCTCGCCCCGACTTTTCGACGTCGTTGATGTGAACGTTATCCCCCCCTTTCTCCCCGCATTCTTACTTGTCCTTAATATCGTCTGCTTTTGTCGTCTTTTCTTCCCGTTGTGGTCACCTTTCCTTGTGAAACCTGGCCCATAGATTTTCGCCTTTTTCCTCCTTTGTTGGCTCCGTAGTTCAGACTCCAAGCACCCCCTCTGTTCAGCCGATCCCCCTTAATTCCCCGCGATCAGTCCTTTCAATACAAGCCCCCCGTCTTTCCTCAACTTTCCCTCTCGTTTTCATTTCTTCCTCTATCGCTTTGACAAGTTCGGGTAGGACGGTGGCTTCGAGTCTTTGCCCTTTGAGACCTCCCCGCCGTGTATGTTGAGAGATTATTTCTTCTCCCCCGCCCGCACGAGTTCCTCTTCAGATATATGACGTCTTGACTGAATCGGCTTCGTGACGGTTTGAAGCGTTGCCGAGGGGAGTTACCTTTGTACATTAGTCTACCCAGTTTGATCGAAAACTATGACAGCCCCACCCGAGTTCCGTGGGGTGTACCTTCCATACCCCCTGCCAGCAGATTCCACTCATCCGCTTGGTCTTCCACCTTTTCCGCTGAGTCCACGAGTCGGAGTTGTCGTCGCGGGCCCACTCACTAGGCCCTGCGCCAGGCCCCTAATTTCCTTGAACTAGCTTGTTCTCCACGGCCTGACGAAAGCATCTTCTCTCCCGAAAACGCCAGGTTTTGTGGACCGAGATGAACCCCGCGGTATGCGACCCCCTTCCTTGGCGTTTCTTTGTTTCACGATAAGAATTTTCGGCGGCTCACCTCCTTAAGCGGTTCGGTCATGTACCGGCCCCTTCCTACGTCTTCCCCCCTTCACAGACGGACATGAGTTTACCTGTCTGGTTTCTCTCGTTTCCGCCCATTCTGCAAAAGGCGCATGGCAATTTTTTGACGCGCTTTCTCTTTAAACACCGCTCCGGGCTCCCGTGAACACTTTGAAGCCTGCCGGGCTCCCCCTTTTTTCTTCCCCCTCCCTCGAGAGTTTTACAGACCTTGGCGCCCTTCGCCCGTCATTTGCCTTTCTTCCTTTTTTCCAATGAAGCAGAATTTTGCAGAGTCCGGCGTTCCCTTCCCCCCCTACGTCTGGTTCCTTCGGTTCGACCTTCCTTTTCCCCCTGAAATCACTTTCCCCTCTTCGTGTCTCCCATTCGACTCTTTCCTTTTTGTTTCAAAGTCTCGTATGATATCTTTTAGTTTCGCGCAGAACAGCCTTCCGTTTAAGAGATGGCTGCTTCCGACAGAGCTTTCTCGGCCTAGCTGCCTTCTACCGTTTTTGATCATCCGGTCTTCGCCCCCTCCTTATGCTGCCCTCGGGATGTAGACCCGACTCGTGCGTCCTCCGTAGCCCTTGTGACGATTCCGACTGTGAATTGGAGCGCCAGATCTTCCTTTTCGTTGAAATGAACAGGTCATGGTTTGCTAGCAGGCAAGGGGCTTCCCCCCCTTTAAATATTCTCTTCATCACGAATCGAACTAGTTGCTATCCATTCCTCTTTAGATAAAAGGATCCCGTTCATCTCATGTGTGACAACCCGAGATTTGCTTCAGGATCGGCCGGTCTATGTACGGTGATCAGTCCCCCCTGGTGTGCCCTTCCCCTTTTCTTTGGGCCACCTATCGTTGACCCTTTGTGAACGAGCGGGCCACGCCCATTTTCCCCCCCCCCCTCCGTCCTTTAGTAGCCCCCCTTTGCCACTCATGCACTTTGGTTTCGACCATTTTCTCCTCGAGTTGCCGCCCATTGCGACCGGTTCTGTTCCTTCCCCTGCTCCCCGGAGGTCGTCGATTATGTGCACCTCAGCGTTTGCTTGGCCTAGCTCGACCTTCTCCCAGGGGTTTTTTTCCTACTTTTGGGAGCAACGTTTTTCCCTCGCATAAACCCGGTCTCATCAGAGCCGGATGTCTCACGACTTCCATTCCCCTCCCCCGAGAAGGCATCTGGACGTGCACCCCGCGGTCTCTAAGTCATTTCCCCTTGTAAATAAAATTGATCGCCTCCGAGTTCCACACCCTGTATCTGAGGTGCTCAGTCCTTCCCCCCCATGCACGATCATTCCCTTGCAATCATCATCTAGACACCTGGCTTCCCTCCTCCCCTTCCTCCAGAAGTGATTTGTGACCCAGACTGCTGCGAGCCTGCGTTGGGCGACTATCTGCTCCTGCAACGATGTTATAGATCCCACTGACCCCGTTTCCGAGGGTTTTTGAGTGCGTCCTCCGCAAGATTTCGCCTGTCTGATTGATCAGGCCCGTCCATCGCGGCCTTCCCTCCCCACATGATCAATGACTTTGACTCCGTCCTCATTCCCCAAGACGGTGACCTTTCTGCTGACGCACCAGCTGTTGTTTCACGTTTTTTCCCGCGCCATTCCGTTGTCGCGTGCACCTTTTTTTAAGCGTTTCCCTCTCGAGCTTTTTTGGTCTCCCCTTTCGTTTACCCGCGACCAACGGCAGTGCACCTTCCACTGAATTCTTACGGTTTTCGATCTCATCAATACACGATAAGGAACCCCCCACAAAATGTCCATTTTTCAGCTTCTTGAATTCTTCTGCCGTATAAGTTCTGATCTCCGTAGTGACCTCGCACCGCTTTCGGTTGCGCTTGATAGGTTTCATATTTTTTTTTAATCCCTTTTTGTACCCCCCCCCCCCCTTTACTCTATCGAAATTCCTCCCGACTTTCCCAAATGCCCACCCGCCTGGTACAACGCATTTGGGCACTCTCTCTTTACTTCCTCTTGAGACCTTGGATTTTCGGGGTGGCTGCTGAGATTGTCCTTCTTTGACATGCCCCTTCGAGATCCTACAGTTTCGCCCCCCTGAGAGCGATTGTTTGTTTGGCTTTGTCTCTTTTCGACCAGGCCCCACCGCTCGCAGGCATTTTCTCACTTCTTTTTCGACCAGTCCCCCCCTCTGGAGTTTTTCTTTTCCACGACGCGACTATGCCCCCCACAGCCTTATAGGTCCATGGCCCTACGTTCAGCAACTTTCCCTTTGTCTCCAACCTTACCAATCGTCCTTCGCTACGCTGGTGGTTTCTTCCCCTCCGGCCCCCCTTCTTGTTCCGTATCACTGTGCTGTTCGGTTCGTGAGGACCCTCTTTCTTATCCCCGAGCGAGCGACGTCGAGTGTGCAGACCTTCTGAAATTCGTCTAAGGGTTGATTTTTGTGTTTCCCCTCCGACACCCCGTATGCTTTTTCTAAGTCGTTGTGTGTGCCATCCCCCCCCCCACCCCCATTCGTTGTCCCGTGGCGAGTTCAAACGCTTTTTTTTGGTCGTGGCTTGACGTCTTCTCTGGTTTATCAAGGATTGCTGTAGGTGCTCTTTATTCCTTCATACCCTCACATACTTCTCCATTTGTTCAACACCGATCGTTTTTTTGGGTTCCGACTACTATTTTCCCCCTTTTTCTTGGTCCTTTGTACCGTTTTCCTCCCTTTTTTTCTCGAATTTAGTCCCCCCACATTCCCCCCTCAGTCAGCTTTCGACCTGCCTTTTTCCCCCTCCTAGACCCCGATAGTTCTGACTTGTTCCCTCATTGACTTTTCCCCCTCAAGCCCCGGCTTTTTCGAAGAGGAGGAATTCCCGGTCCGCTCCATCCCTGCGCAAACGCCCGAACCGGGCTCCTCTCCCCCCATTTTCGCCGCTTACTACCCGACCTCGCGTCAAGGTGTCTCCCGACTGTTTACGTCCCACCCTTTCGTATTTTAGGTGATTTAACCAACCCTCCTCTGTGGAGCCCCTCTCTTCCCTCGAATCCCCGTCCTACGCCTACCTGTGTTGCCGATTTTTATTTTGAGCGTGTCGTCTCTTTTCTACCCGCTCGTTCCCTTTTTGTCTATACTACCCCGCCCACCCCCCGACCAGTTCCACAGCCTCCACTCGTCCCTGTCTCTGATTTTTCTAGTCTTGCGTCCCTGCTGCTCCCCTTTGCATTTCTCTCGTTTGCCGTGCCCCAGGACGAACAGCTAGGTTTCTTAATCATCGCTCATTGTTGTCCTCTCCTCCCCCTCCCTTTTGCGATATGTCCCTTTTTATTGTGTGCTAACGCGCCAAGTGTGCGTCCCCTTACCCCTTCCTTTCGTTCACCGATGAAGCCACTAGGCCGGTCACTCACCTTTTTTTCCGACCCCCTCCTTTTCTTCTTGCTTTCTGAATCTGTACTGGTTGGCCGGTGCCCCCCCTGATGTTTTTTTTGGTCCTTCGTCCTCTTTCCGGCTCTTTTTTTGTTTCATCTTACAGCTCTCTCGCCTGAGCGACAGGGCCCTCTGTATGATCCCCTCACTCAGCCCTCCTCCCCTTCCTTTTTCTCCATCTTTTTTCCCGCGCACAAGATTCCTCAGTATTTTTCGGTCTATTCCTCCCCCTTTACCTACTTACTTCCCGTTGGTCTCCGCTGACCCCCCCCCCATCAAGACCCCCTCCTCCTTCTCGCCCAACCTCACTTCCCTTTTTTTCTTGTTTTTGACTCCAGAGTTAACAGATCTCACTACCTCCTCCCGCGTGTTCTCCCCTTTGGTTTGGCTTTGAGCCTGCCCCGTAGACCTTTTTTCTCGGTTTCATTTTACGCTTACTCTGCTCCTCCCCCCCATTCTGTTCGCCCCCTCCGAAAGACAGTCCCCCTTCTCTTGCGCTCGTCGTTTGTTTTCTGCTATGTTTTGCGCCTTTGTCTTCCCTCGCCAGATCAAGGTCGTCTTTTTCCGGCCCCGCCCTCTCTCTTGCCCAGGGTTCCTCTCGCATCCGCCCTCGCCTTCCTGTGTCTGCCCCGCGTCCCCTTTTTTTCGGGCCTATTTTTTTTTTTTCATTTTTGTTCCTTAACTGCATTTCTTTTCTCGTCTGTCGATGTGGTCTGAGATTGGTGAACTTGTGCCAGTCTGAATCGGACAAAGAGAATTTTCCCCCTGTTTTAACCCTTCTCTTCCTCATTTTTCCCCCTTAGGATTTTGGATTCTTGCGCCCCACCGTATGGTTACTGAACCTTTCTTTTTTTGCCAGAATTATACCCATTCTACAGTAACTGACATCCACGATCTGCTTTGTAGCGTCGCTCTACGCCTCCTCCCTTTTTAGCAATTTGAGCCGCTTTTCGAAGTCTTCTATGTAAGAGATCGCCCCCTGGCCTCAGAGCCCACCGTCTTACCCGGCTTCCTGGTGCCCCTTTTTCTCACTGATTTTTCCCGCCTGAATGCTTCCCGTTTCCACCTTGTACCCCTTTTTTCGACCCTCCCAGTTTTTTTTTTCCTTTTGTCGATTCTTTTTCACTGTCCTTCCCCTTCTTCCCCGTCGAATATTTTCCCTCGCAGGGACCTTTTTACTTGTCTGGGTACCGCTTTCCCTTATTGATGGGTGGTAATGAACCAAATATCTCCCCTTTTCTATTTATTGGGTGGTATAGTAGGAATTTCTCCCCGCAAGCATGCTGTCGGTTGTTGAAACCGTTCCTTTAAAAGAAGTTTGCCAGTGAGTTGCATCATTCTTTTCGCCCTCGTGTCCCATTTTCCCTTCTCTTTCCTTCGAGTCTAGTGAACATTTTTTTCTATGGTCGTACTTTTTTCCGTCTGATCTTGTGTCCCATCGTGTTATTCCTTCGAACTTGCCCCCTCGCCCCTCCCCTTTTCATCGGGCCCTTCCTTTCGTCTTTTTCTATTTCGTATCCCCCTGGCTCGGGGCTTCCTAGCCCCGTTATCCCCCTTTCTTCAATTGCCCTTCGGAAAATATCTTGCTCTTCTTTCGACCAGCGGTCTCCTCTCTTTTTTTTGCACAACACCCCGGCCCACATGCCCTTTTCTCGGTTCAGGCATCTCACCCTATATCATTTTATCCCTTTGTCTCCCCCTGCTAGAAACCCGCCGTCTCCTCTTGAATTTCTTTCCTTACTGTTGAGATCGCGGGACACAGTGACCATCCTTTCCACTGCAGGTTTCCGAGATCGTAACATTCCCTCTGCCCGCTGCGACCTCTTCCTGACCCCCATTTCTTTCTTAGAATTCCACCCTTTTCTTCCATTCGCGCCACTTTTAGCCAAGATTGATCCTTCGTTCTTTGAGAAGGTGATTCTACTTTTTCCGGATCATCCTTCTTTTGCTTCCTGTTCTGAGCTCGTTCACGGCAGCGCACTTTCCCTTGTACCCTGGATCCTTATTTTTCCGACACAAGCGTTTCGACGGCCCGGTCCACGCACCCGATCTTGACTTTTTTCTCTCGGGTTTTGCCATCTTGCGCTCGCGGGTCGCTCGGCTGACGTTATCTTTTTACCACGCGCGAAGCTCTTTGCCCGTTCCCAGCTTTGATTTCGCGGATCCCCCCCCCATCCTTCCCCATTCCCATTTTAGGCACGCGCCGTCACGCAATTTCCGCCGTGAGGACCTTTTTCCTTTGCGGATTCGACGCACCCCACCGTAGGTGTATTTGAAACAGTCCTTTTGTCCTAGAACCCTTTCCTCCCTAATCGTTTACTTTACCCTCCACTTCACCCCCCGGCTGAGAACCCTCCTGGTCGAGCTTCTTCATATCCCCGAGTAGAAGGCGAGTCCTTTCGCTTAACCAGGATCTCGCATATAAAGTGATTGTTCGTGGCCCGTGGTCCGCCCCCCGTTCTTTTTTCAGCCGAAGGAATCCTTGTATTCCTTTCGTTTTTAATGCCCAAGAGTGTTTTTTCATCCCCAGGGGTTTTTTTTTCCTCTTTTTACGCCTTTTATTGTGCTTAAACCCCCCTTTCTTTTTTCATACCTTACTTAGGCTTTGCCCCCCCCAGTCACAGCCCCGCGCCTAGATTCTTTGCTTGTACATGTTTTTTCCCTGCCCTTTTTCTTTTTTTAGTGACTTTCTAGGTATGGCGTCGACTGTAGCCTTTGTAGTTCCTTCTTGCGTCTGGAGCAACTTCGACGAAGCCTATATACGTTTTCTATCTCCACTTGTTTGCCCCCACCTGCTATTCCCTCTGTCCCCACGAAAATCACAAAGTACCCCCTCCGCGAACCACTCGCCCACCCCCCGATGTTGAGTCCCCTTTCCCAGAGTAGTCCTTTTTCGGGAGGCCGTTCCCCCGTATTGCCATATTTTCTTTGCCTATCCTCTCGTTGGGTCTGATTACATATTTCCCCGAACCGCCTCCTTCAGCTACCCTTGTGCGTGCCCCCCCTGACATAATTCTCCCCCTGCTGGAGTGAAGGGGCGTTTTTCCCCGCATATCCCCCCCCCCCCCCCAGCGTTTTGCCCCCCACCCGGGCTCTCTTTCCCCTCTGAAGACTTTGTCTGTGTGTTAGTTGCTTGCCTACCCCCCCCCCCTAAGCGTCCTCGCGGGACAGGCTTCGCTCACCCCCAATCTTTCCCCATATGTAATTCGCATAGAAGCGCCATCGTCGACGTGAGATCAGCTTACGACACGCGACCTCTTGAAATATTCCCCCAATTCTTCTGGTTGGCAGAGGTTCCATTTATACCTGCCCTCCCGAGACAGTTTACGTCCCTAATGAAAAGAGATCTCCCTCCCCCGCTGCGTGGAGGGGGGTTGTTTCCCTATGCGTCGTACCCACCCTCCGCGCCGGCATCATCTTCGCGACCTGCGCTGCTCCTGCTTCATGATGTCGTACCACTCTCTGGTTAAAACCATATTGAAATCTTATACCCCCCCTCTTTTGCGCAGCAGCTTCAGCGCGAGTTTATTGCTATGTCTTGACGTGAGGTTCCTAGGGACGAGTTCCCCTTGACCCGTGCACTCGTCTTTTCCCCTCCTTGTTGGGCCTTTTAATTTGCCGGCCCCCACCAGACTCCATCATGGTCGCTTTTTTTTTTCCTCCCCTCCCTCCCGCTTCTTTTTGGATAAACCAATTTATCGGCGATGGCTGTTTTTACTGCCTTTCGCGGCCACCTTTTTTTCTTTTGACGCGCGACCCCGTAGCATTGACGCTCTGCCGTCTAATCTTTGCACGCCCCGGGCTTCACCCTCTCGCCCCTCACTTTGAGTTATGGTCCTACCTCTTGCGCCCAGGGAATCTTTATTTACGAAATCACCCATTTTTTGTCCCCTTACTCCACAGTGCTTCCTTTCCCCCCCACATGTTTATCGTTGTGTAGGGTTGCTCCAAAGAATGAGACTGGGACCAAGTCTCACATATTAACGCCCCGCACGTTTTTTTTTCTTTTTCTAACAAGCCTTTAATGTACTTTGCCTCTCCCAGGCATCTCAATGGACTCTCCCCCTACTTCCCCGAAAGGAATACAGCTCCAATAGGTGTGCCTCTACTGGTCATCGGCAACGACGCGCGCTGGTTTGACCCCACTTTTTAAAGTCCTCCTTTTTGACTCGTAAAAAGATGTAGTTCCAGCTCCTATCAGCCACAGTAGCAGCTTAGTGCAGCATTTTTTTCCGGCTCAACCTTTTCCGACATTAGTTTCTCATTGGGAATGAGGTTTCCCTGAACGGCGATTCAGCGCAGGAACACCTGTGTGTTATGGTTTTGACCCCCCCCAGATTGTGCTGCCCAAATAGTGCACACCTTCCCCTACCTCAGACCCTTTTCCTCCCCTTTTCATTCCGACCTCCCCCTGGTCGAGTTCCTTCCGCCCCCTTCTCTCACGTGCTATACCCCGAGACTAACTCCTTCCCCTGCCCCGTTCCGATTTCCCTGCGAGCCTCTCTTCATTCCCGTCGAAACCGAGTCGTTTTACTCCTTTTTAAAAAATTGACTTCTTAAATAATGCCCTGGTAATCGAATTTCATAAGTCCTTTTTCCAAACTGTTCTTCTATGGACACATCTCCTACGTTTGTGTTGTGAACCAACCCCCCCTTTTTACCCGTCCTTTTTTTTTAATTACTAGTTGTTTTCACATTATTGTGATCCCCACTCGATCTCCCTCCCCTTTTTTTCCACTGTATCCGCTCTTCCTACTCCTACCTTTGATTTTTCTGTGTGTTGATTTTTTTGCCAACACAGAGAATGGAGGCAACGGTTCACCTTTTCCGTGTGTTCACCCACCTACACACAACAAACGTCGTCTTTTCCCCCCTGAACACGGAATCCCACCGGTCTGTTCCTTTCTCAGGGCCCAAGGCCCCGCGTGAGGGGGGCCTTTTTTTCGGAGGAACCTTCCCGGTCTCTTCCTAGGAACCATTCTTATCTTTTGGCTGCACTTTTTTTTCCTTGGCTCGCCCTGTCGTGTGACTACGCTTGTCCTTTTTCGAGGGGGACGCCCCTGCCCTTTACCCGTCAACTACTCTCATCTGGGTTCTTCCCCCAATTTGGGTTTTTTCCAGACTTTTTCCATCCCCTCCTGGTTGGCTGTTTTCCCAACACACAGCAGTTGGTCAGGGCCCCCCCCCCCCCCTTCTGTGGGTTTGTACTTCTTTTTTATAAATGAATTCTTTTTACAACTCCCCGCCCCCTTTTTACGCATTATGCTCCCCATCTCTGCTTTTTGCTGGACCCCCCCCCTATACCCA
>Ga0179593_1575514_pt1 | contig 17093 bp, 16 predicted proteins | sample CZODoug2_1_08_16_FD_185931 | JGI IMG/M metagenome (GOLD analysis project Ga0179593, IMG submission 185931) | Vadose zone soil fungal communities from Angelo Coast Range Reserve, California, USA - CZODoug2_1_08_16fungal (PacBio error correction) | ecosystem: Environmental > Terrestrial > Soil >... | reverse complement strand
GAATATATCACCAGACACTTTTTTACACATATCGGGCCCGGACCCCCTAGCCCAATATCTGCCCAAATCCGCGCGCGCCCTTTCGCCCTCCCTTTAGGAGCGCGCGCCCGACGACCTTGTGCGGCCCGCGATCGTCGCGTCTATTTCGGATGCCCCCCTTTTTTTTTTTTTCCGAGCCGCGCGTATCAGCTTTCGTGACGCATCGACAACCGCTTGAAGGATCTATTTGACCTCACTCCCCTTTTTTGTTGTTTGCGTCCAGGACGCTTCTCGAAATCGACGTACCTGGCAAGTATTTCATATGCCGGCGCCTTTCATGTCCCGTGGGGCCTTGGGGTGACGTCGGGCTCTTGCGCGGTTGGGAGCGCGCGTCTCCGCCGTTGTTGCCCATGAGCTCCCGTCCCCAGGTTTTTCACCCGGGCGCCGGGGCTTCGTTGACGCGTGAACGGGGGAGCCCTGCCTGACGAGAACGAAGACTTTTGTCACTACTCCCCACCCTAAGATCCTTTCGAACATATTTGGGTTTGCCCTTGCGATCATCTCGACGGCAGTCCTGTCGTGTCAGCTCGCTTTTTCCCCCCTTCCCCAGGCTACCATAAATGTTTTTTCGACCCCCCCCCCTTTCTCCCTCTACGGCGACGACCGAATGTCGACCCCAAAAGTCTTTCCCCGTTGTTTATTGCGGGCGGATACGGCTTTTTCCCATGTGTCGCGTTATCGCGGATCCCTATATGCGATTCGCGCCAAGTAGAGGGCACGGCATTCCAGTTCGGCGCCCCCCCCACGAAGTCCCCCTTTGCGAGGTGGTGAAGACGAGAATCCGACGTCCCGTCCGGGTCTCCGCTAATATTGTTTTTCCTTGTTTAGTTTTTGAGAAGCCTCGCGACCGGCAACGGATTGCTTTTCTTTTTCACCCGTGATGCACATTAGGATGGACGTATGTTCCCCTTTTCGTAAGAGTTTTCCAGAGATCGAACTTTTTCTTTTGCTCCTTCTTGGAGTATCCAGCGGGGCGCTAGACCCTTCTGTTAGACGTCACATCTGGCCTCGTGGGGAGATCGCCCCACAAAAAGCTTCCGGACGGGACATGCAGCCCCACTGCTTGCCGTGCCCCGTGAAGACCGTTTTGACCGGCGGTGCTCTCCATTCGCGATTCCCTTAGTTATGTTTTTGGCCGCTCCTATGCTTCGCGCCCGTCCCGTTCCGACCGTGCCGTTCCTGGCCCTCAACGAACCTGGGCGCCTATTCGCCGTTCTGCCTCCCCGTTTAGTCGAGTCCTACGGCACGACTTGTAAAGATCCGACTCCCCGGGCAGGATCAAGGCTGAGGCATGAAGTTGCGCACCATGTTGGCTTTTTTCGCTTCTCCGCAGCATCCTCCAATATGAGCCAAGCCCTGCGGCACGTCTTAGGTTTCGAACATATAGACTTGCCAAGGTGTGTCTCTATATGCTCTGACCCGACAGCCCCATTTTTTTTAGGTTCAGCGCCTTCACCGCCATGGTTTCCCCGCTCGCTGACCAGGATCCTTACCCCTCCCATCCACTTCGATTGTGTGGTGCCCACTAATCAGCCCTTCCTCCTCTTTTCCTTCAGTGAGTAACCCCTTCGACTTTCAGGACGCGCGCTGCCTTTTGTTTTTGTCAGAGTCAGCGGCTACAATCGACGAGACGACGACATCCTCGCCTGCCGGGGTAATGGCTCCTTCACGATATCTGAAGGAGAGCCTTTTTGATGAATCCGGCCACCCGTTGCCGAGAGGTGGCAACCCAATTCGCAACGACTGATGCCGGTCTGACCAGCAGTAGCCTTATCTGGCCCAGGCCGATCTCGGCACGCGGACCCCCGCTTCTGCCCACACCTTTTTTCGCCGTCCATGTAGTGTCATCAATTGACGAGTGACCTTCTCCTCAGCAGCGGTCATTTGCTAGCGGCCCCTGCGTCCCGTTCACGCGTTCAGCCCTGAAATCCTTTGATGCGAAACCCTTTTTTTTAACCCGTTGTGTTGAGCCTGATATTTTTTCTCGCTAAATTTTATTTCCCTGCTGATCCGCTTTGATGAACGGACGCTGGAACCATATTAGCCCTCGCTGTCTATCCGCTTCCTAGTCGGTTATTTCTCCCCTTTTCCTTGCGGAGTGGCGTGTGGGCACCCCTGTTTTTTTGATGGTCGAGTTGCGCGTCTTTTTCCTTTTTCGATACGGATTTTCCTTCTGTTATTTGAACTTTTTTCTGTGCCTTATTGTCCATCGTCCCTTCGAGATATTTCTTTGGGGAACCCTAAATTCGGGCAGCATCGATGGATCTTCCCCCAGTCGATGAAGTTAGACGACCCTTCCTATTTGCTTCTATGAACGCACATCCACGTCCGCCTTATCATGGGAAATTTTCTTATTTCCCCAAGATCGAGTTTCACCCATTCCCCGACCCCGTGGGTGGAACCCCCCGTCTTTTTTTTGCCGAACCCATCTGGGCGAGCTCCCCATTCTCTTTACCTAGGGAGGTTTCTGGGTTTGGATCTCGGCCTTGACGCCGTTGTTGAACCTATATTTGCTGTCCTTTTTCCCTATCCCTTTTCCTGGTATGCAGGCGTTCTTTCCGCCTGGTGTCTTCCTGGGGCTTCTGCCTACCCTTTGTTATTACGTTGGTTGATCGGGTTTTCTTACCCACGGCGCATCTGTCGGACCGAGTCCGCACTTTTGGAGGAAGGGGTTCTCAGTATTTTGCCTAGCGGAATTCCCCCCATTTCCCCTCGTGGGCTCCGGGATTTTCATACTCTCCCTTTCGGGAGCTCTTCCGTGGGTACGAAGGTTTTTATGTTGGAAGGCAAACGGGGCTGCTTCAGCCGGAATATTTGGATTTTTTCCAGGGACGTTCGTGAACTTGCGCAAACGCGCCTGACGACCGCGATCCCCCCCCACAATTCTGTTTCCTGTCGCCTATATCTAATTCTTTTTCCCCCCTTCGAAGCCCTCCTCCCCCATCCCGGATTTTAGACTGTGCCGACCGGCCATCTTTATCGGTGCCATCCGTTGGCGGGCGGCTTTTGATCCTTACCCAGCCGACCCTACGCGGAGAGACTTTCACGCCTTTTTATGCGGTCCGTCAGCAACTCTTACGCGTGCTGCTTTTTTAACTTTCCTTTCCCCTTCATCCCCCACATTTTCTCTGTTGAAGACGCCGGTCTTCAAGGGCACCTGCAGGACTCTGGGATGCCCGACTCACGTCTGTGCCCTGGGTCGAATTTTCCCGTCTAGGGCCGTCGCGCTACTTCCGGTTGCTTTGTTAGGATCGCTGGTTTGGGCCGACATTCTCAGTAAATCACCCTCTGCGCGTCTGGGTTTGTGGCCCGTGTGATTACGGCATTTTTACAGTAAGCGCTTTCTGTTCGGCCCTGAGAATTTGTCGGGTATCATCAGTTCGCTCGGCGCCGTCAGCACCTCACCCCTGACAGGAGTGTGCTTTTGGCAGAAGACCCTCCTTCCCTAGCCTCCTTCCAAGGATCCGGGGCCGGTTTTTGTGCACGCCGCGGCAACCCTTTTTTTTCCTTCGGAAGGAGATTCGTTTGCAGTCATAATCGCCTAATTGGCTCCGGCGTCCGTCCAGCATAGGGATTGAGGTCATCTATTCAGTTCCCGCGGTTGATTTCTTTTCTTGCCCGATCTGTATAAGCGGGACTCACCGTCAGGCTGGCCGATCTTGCTGCGTTCCCCGAATCAAACAGTCCTCCCCCCGGTTCTCCTTTAGCTGCGGTCCCACACCCTTCGATATTCGTGCGAAATCTCTTTTTGTTAGTCGTCGGGACCTTTTGCCTTGACTGTCCGGTATCTCTCTCTTTTCATCTTTTTCGTTTTTTTTCCGATGGCCTATTCCGACATCCTTGCCCCAAAATCTTGGCCTGCCGGACGAGACCTATGACTCCCCAATACGGGCCCCTTGCGAGCTTATCCTTCTTTTTTCCGCAAGGTTCGTCGCAGACCGGAACGTGTTTTTGGTCGCTACCCTTTTAGTAAGGCCGACGGTGTCGCGCCTCTCTGACCTATGATGCATCGATAGAACCTGGCTGGGGACGATATCGTGGTACCTCCATATTCTTTCTGTCCGAAGAAGAGTTTGGCCAAGCTTGGCTTTTATCTCTCTGCATGCTGCCCTTTTCTTTCGTTCCGGTCGACTTAGGGTGGTTGTCGTTCGTGCCGGGAGGGATTTTTGTCCTCCGCGGTTATTTTTATGCTGAAGGCCCCCCATCCTCTCCCTTTCCCCTCATGTCACAAATTCCGTGGAGCTCTTGCGCGGGCTCGGCGCGACGGTGCGGAGGGCGGTTCCGAGCCTCCTGGAAAAAGCTTTTTTTTCACGTCTTTCCCCCCTTCCCTTTGGTCGAACCCGCTTTTTTATGGGCTGCATACTGGCCTGATTGTCTTGCCGCCTTTCCTGAACGTCGTCCCTCCTTTCGCACCTTCTGATAGTACGTCGTACAGAGATTTCGACAAAGGGCAACCACGAAGTCATAAGCTACTTTCAAGATCTTCGATTTCGCCGCAAGCCTTATCAATCGCGACATCGCCAAGGTGGGGATCGTCCCCTTCCTGGTTTAGCGACTCGCACTTTTTGATGTTTTGGTCTACGGACGCTCTCACGGACCAAAGTTAGGCCATTTGTCGGTTCCTCGGGGATCTTTTGCGACCCTGAGTGATGCTTCCTACCCCCTTTCGGACACGGGCCCCTTCCCCCCGGCGTCCAAAGGCCTGATCCGGATTGCCGTCGTAACTCTGCCCCAGAATTAGATATAGTCTCCATTTTCCTTTTGAGCAAGCGTGTGGGTATCTCCGCCGGTTCCCCGCGCATGAGTCTCCCTTTCAACGGCGTTTTTCGGGAGCTCCGACAAAATTCCTCCCTTTAGGGACTACCTTTTTCATCCACCTGCTTGCCCCTTTCACGCCTGACAGTCGAACCAGCGCGGGATTTTCCCCGCGCAAGGGACCCTATTCGAAGAAATCTCGCGAACGGGGAAGGTGCCGTTCCAGTGCATAGGCCCAGCCTCACTCTTATGCCAGGAGGTCTCTGTTCCTCCCCACGCGGTGCAGATCTTTGAGTCCAATGTTTTCCTACTTATCTCCCGCACTTCGCAAAACAAAAGGCTTCCTCAGTACCTCCCTGCGCATCCGGCTGCGCGCTGATCGCCGCAAGGGAAAAATTCAATTCCCCCCTCTCCCCCGGCGTTGATCCGTTATATGTGCCCGAAAGTCTCCGGAAGGTTTTTCGCCGACCACGCAGCCGCACCAGGGTCATCGGAAAGCGCATTCCCCCTTGATTATTTAGTCCCCTATGGCCTGCTCCCGACCCTTTCCTTGCCCCTGCCCCCTGCTTTACGTACTGGGGACCACCCAGCCTTCCCCTTACTTGCCTCCCCCTTCTCCAGGAGACCGTGACGCTATCTGTCTTTTTGCTGGAATCAGCCGAGCGACCGGCGAGGAACGCACGTGAATACGCCCTATCCGGCCCCTGGTCCTCCGTTTCCCACCGCCGCCTCCCTTTCCCCCCCTCTTCACTCAATGGATAAGGGCCCCTCCGAGAGTTCCCCTCCCCTAGCCCCTCTCCCTGGGCAGAGCCATAGGCAGGGCCTCGAGTCACCGCGACCATCGTCCAGGTCCCACCACGCCACGCCTCCCCTCGCCATCCCCCACCCTCTTTTTTTTCTCAGTATTAATTCTCATCTCAGCGGAATGTGAGAGTCCCGCTTCCGGTCCTAACCTTTCGCGCCGGAAATAATGGGTAGACCTCTTCTCTTCTCCCTTTACTCCTCGTTTGTGTTGTTGTCCCTCTATCTGTAGAGTTTTTTATACAATGACCTCCTCTTTTCTTTTCGCAGCGTGATTTAGCCCTCCCCTGCATCTCTCATTCGATGCACATTAAGTACCTCGTCGGATTGAGCATACCTTTTTGTAATCGTCTTTGAGTTTTTTCCCCCCATCTGTTCGCCCCTTTTTCCTAGCATTTTTTTCTAAGGAAATGAATGTTTTAGTCCCCATGCGTGTTCCCCTCTTCTGAGCCCACGGATCTTTATGCAGTGGGCCTCGTCGTGATAGTTGCTGTTTCGACATGTCCCCCTGGCCCTTTCTTATAGCATTTAGCGCCCGCCCTTTCTGCAGTTTTTCCCTTCTCCTTCGCTCCCCTCCCGTACCTGCAGCTAGAGTCGCGGATGGGACCAGGCGTGGTCACGATCGGACGTTGCCTTTTCTTTCCACTTCTCTCAACCTTTCGATTTTTGGTTCTTAACCCGATCTTTGTCCGACGTCCCCCTGATCCATTGGCGTTTTTTCACCCGATGCCGGTTTTTTTGTGTAGTTTTAGGAAGTTATCTCTGCCTTCTATGACACTCTATGGTTTACAACGCGGGGCGCGGTCTCGTCCCTCCTAACCTTTTTGGATCTGTCCCTGAGTATTTTCCCGCTTCGGCACTGGCTGTTTGAGGCATGGGCGCTCCCATCGGCATTTTTGCGGCTTATCGGAGGCATTTCCCCCCACTTTTTTTCTGTCTTCTTGAAGATACGTTCGCACCTCCGTACATTTTTATCTGCAGGGTCAGTCTTCGTTCATATGCTGCAAATTCTTCAATTTACATTGCTCTATATCCTATCCATGCTCCTCATAGCCCATGATAGAAGATCCTATTAAGAAGGTTAAGGTGGAACGCCCACGCGGCGTAGCATTCGGTTATCTTTCTTTTTTCTTCACCCGACGACGCCTGCCTTCTTCCTTCCCTCCGCTCGAGCGCCGCTTTCGCCCCACATTCTGGCCATTTCTTCGCCTCTATCTCTCAACTTTCCCAACCCGGCCGTCCGCTGAGTTTGAAGTTGATAGTTTCCGCGTTATTTTTCATCAATCCCGTGTGACTTTTTTGGCTTCCTCCAAATTTCCCCATGACAAGAAGTTAGTCCCCTGATCGACCCGATTGCGGTTTCCCCCTCCCACACCAGATGAAAGTGTGCAGGTCCTTCGCGGAAGGCATACACCCCCCCCCCCCCCCCCCCCCCCCCCCCCCCCCCCCCAAACACCCCCCCCCCCCCCCCCCCCCCCCCCCCCCCCCACACCCCTGCCCCCCCTGCGTGCCCCTTCCCGCGCTGGCCCCCTGAAGTGTTCCTCGCGCCCAATATCTCCGATCGGCACGGATTTTTTTCCCTGCAGGGACTTTCCTTCCCCCGAATCCTCCGGTCTCCCCCCCCGTTCACGAGACCCGACCGTGCGGCCTTTGTGGAGCGATTGGTCGTTCTGAAAAAGACCTCCCTGCCGCGTCGAGATGCAATCTTCACCTTCTTGGAAGCTGTCCCTTTTCCATGCGTTCTTGATTCTCCCCACTCCAGTCTCTCGTCCGCCTCCACGCCTTGTTGCTCCCTCATGAGGGCATCCGCATCTCGCCGCCCGAGCTCTCTCCCCCCCCGCTCGCTTGCCGGCACTCTAACCTCCTGTTTCTCGACTTGCGGTGCGATTTCCTTTCGTCCTGATAATCGACGATTTGTGCTCGGGCGTCCGGACATCGATTTCTTCCCTCTAGTCACTTCCCCCCCTTTTTTTTGATCCGTAGCGATGGTGGAGACTGGTCTCAGTCGGCCCCTGTCAGGCGCTATTTTTGCGCGCGAGGCCCCCACCTGTTCAGGGTACCCCCTCTCACGATCGGCCGTATCTAGTAGTCCTATCGGTAGTCATCGTTACCGGTTGGCCGGCCGATTTGTCATTTGTCGAATAGTCATCTATCTCCACCACGTTTGTTTTTGTTCTCTCCATTACGGATAAATTCCCCCCCAATAGAGCACCCGGTCACTTAGAATCATACAGACACAGGGCTGCGCCGACTTCTTTGGGTCCCGCCCGTCCTGGGCGCCTCGGTACCCCGGTTTTTTTCTCTCGCGTTGCAAGATACTGCTGCGTCTGTCGCGCCGATGTTCAATCCTTCCGGTTTTACCCCGGACTGGTTGTAGCTCCTCCTTAATAATTTTATGCTTCTCCCTGAGTAAGGTGATTATGTTCATCTCGACGTGTTGATAGGCTCCCCTGGCCGGCGCCGCCCTAGGTTTGGGGATCTGCGGCCGGCAGGGTTCAAGGGCTCTGACGTTCGGGCTTCTATCCCTTCTCTCTCGCCGGTGTAAACAACCCCGCCGTTCACCAAAGGAGGTTCTCTGCGGTTTTTTGGCTCGGCGCCGCGGCTTCCTTGTTTCTGATTCGATTTCATGGAACGGATCCTGCTCCCTCGCTTTTCCGTTGAACTGGTAATCATGGTAATCGGACCGGGCATTCTTTCCCGAGTTCCTACCAAGTCCCGTAGCTCTACCCAACCGATAGCCCGTCTATCGCTACCGTTTGAGCCCGATCTTTCGACATGGCCGCCAATCTTTCTTTCGGAATCCCCCTCTGTTTCCGCTTTCGTTCCCTTTCTCGTTTTATTCGCGGACCCTCTCTGTCCCATCGCGCATGTTTGCTCTCCTTGACTGGATCGCTCAGAATTTTATGAATTTTTTTGACGAACTAGATGGAACGTCCACGCTACGGCCTTCCTGGCTGTTCGCTGCGGCCCTCTAGAGATCCCCCCCCCCCCTTGATTCTTTCCCCAGTTGAACGATCCTCGGCGGAGCTCCTTTTTGTACTTTGGCGTTTCGTCGTTCCTTTTGGTAAATTCATGTCTATATTTTAGGCTCCCGCCCCAGGTTTGGAGCCTATGCTTATCCGGAATGGGCTTTCCTTCCTATTGTTGCGAGTTTCAAGGCTAGTCTTCTTGGAGATCGACAATCCCTATTTGGATTGCACAGAACTTCTTGGCCCGAAGCAGCGTGACCAGCTTGTTCTCGATTTGCTACTGCCCGTCCTAATGGCTTTTTTTCATCGCGGCGTCCGTCTGCCGTTCCCGTTCTTCCCCCCGAAGACTTCGTCCTACCGTCCCTTCCCCGGGTGCGACGCTTTCTCTCCTCCTCGTCTAACCGTTGTACTCGACGGATCGTGCAGTCCACTTCCAAAACGATGAGCAGGCGACCTGCCGAACCAGGCTTAGGCGCTTGTTTTCCCCCTCAGCCTCCTCCATGTCGCCTGAGGGCCACGCCGAGCGGCACTGTCCTCCTTTCTATGTCCAATGCGCGGCAAGTCTCGACGACGTATTTACGCCGAACCCCTTTCCTCCTCGGGTTGACTCACATGCGGATCGCCCAGATGGCTCTGTCACCCAGTCCTTGTCAGCCCCCTCTGGCCTCTTGAGTAATTGTTTGAACAAACACCTCCACACGGAAGGAGATGGGCTAGATGCCGGTCGGGCTGGTATCTCCTCCCCCGTCCCAGGTCACGCCCTACGAACACCCTTTTTACTTTTTTCATGACCTCCCACATCCCCGCCGATCTGGAAAGGATCACCTGGTTTTCGATGGCATAGCCCCTCGTCTATGATTTCAACCAAGACCCCCCTTTGAAACGCGCATGCCCTTTCGACCGCCGGGAGCCTTCTTGCTGCACCGCGACCCCCAGCAGGCCAAAAACTCGCCGATTCCGATCTTCCAGAGCTTACTGGTCGTTTAGAGATTCTTTCCCTGTCGTTCCGCTGAGCTCTCGCCGGAATAATTAGATCCCCCTTTTTTCTTTTTTCCCATCCCCCTTAGATCGCGATCATATTTTCTTGCTTTTTTTTGGATGTTCTCCTCTTCGTTTGACTCTTTCCCGCCCTGCCCTATTCCCTTCCCCCCACGTCGTATCGTCGGATTGATACATTTTTTAATCGCGTGGCGTTGTTGGCCGTCTTGTTCTTTTTTCCGAGAGAGGCTGTTCGACTTCTTCTTTGCGTTTTTTTTTATGCACCTTCCGCTTTGGCATCCCCCCTTTCGTTCTTTCTCCTTCGATCCTCGGGCGAGCCTGCCGTTCGGGATTTGGATCTTTTGCCGTTCCCTCGCCGTCAGCCTCTTCTCTAGCCCAGTCCACATGCATTCGTCTGTTTTTCGCCGTCTCATTTCCCCCTTCAAGTAGAAGAGGTATGATTGTCTGTGTAACCCAATTTCACTCCCTATCTCCCTGGGGGCTGGTCGATAATGTCTCTCCGTCCCCCATCTGGGCGATCCCATTTCTTTTCTTATGCCACCCCTGTCCTGGGGTTGTCTCTTTTTTCTTTGCAAGTAATTCGCCCTTTTCCGCGCATGATTTCTCGGACCAATTTTCCGCGGCTTTTGCCTTTCCCTTCTTTTGCGTCTCTCGGCGTTCCCAGCCATTGCGGCATGCTCCTCTTCGATGTGGGGGGGGGGCCTGGCGGCTGATCGATCGATTTTACAATCCTGCCTTTAAACTGCTACCTTGGCGCAGGATCGAGTTTCGAAGTATTCGTTTGTCCTGCGTTCATGAACTCATGCAACGACTGTCCCCTCCTCTAGTCTCTCAGGCATGTCCCACGATGAGCGGAGCTTTCGTGGAAGGAAGGTTTTCAAAGGTGGGCGGACACTTCCTTTTGCTTCCTTTCTTCATGGTCAATTTTGTACAGTCCTCCCTATGGTAAGACCTCGTTCTGCACTAAATAGAGTTCGAGCGCCCGCTTCCAACTCCCACCTTGCTTATGGACAGTTGACTATTAAATTAGTCACTAGTGGAAGAGACCCAGGCCGCCCGAATGAAGGTCGTCCCCCGGCGATCGTTTCGATCTCTGCATTCCATCCCCCCTTGGATGGATCGAATCTTTAATCCCGCCCCATGCAATAGCCGGTTTTTCCGTCTCCGTTGTCAGCACCCTCCCACTCTTCTTCCTTTTCGTTAGGCCCGCCGACCGTGTAGCCCACATGGGCGATTTCCCGAATCTATACCTCGATACTCTGGTCCCCAAGGTGCATTCCCGATAGTACGCGGCGGTATGACTCCATTCCTGGTTTCTTGAGTTCTTGAAATATAGTTACTGAGTCGCATACGTGGGGGCGGTTGAGCCTACTATTGGTTCGGTATTTCCTAAGAGCGCAAATCCCTTGAAAGTCTTGGAATCCCCAGTTTCTGGAGCCGCCCGGAGTTGATTGCCGTCGTACTCGATACTTTTTCTACGTTTCATTTCACGATTGCTCTGGAGAACAGAAGACCCCCCCCCTTGAGTTATGTCTTTCATGAGGGCGCGGATCGCCCTTTCCGCTATTAAATCGACAACTCTCGCTCACCCCTTCCCCCCTCACTCCATCCTACCACGCAATTGAGCGTCCTGATGATCGCGTGCCCCGAGCTTGTCCGGGTTTACCTTCCCCGTCCTTTTGATTGCTCTTTAACTCCAGAGGTGTCCGATGCTCTGGGCCTATGTTACCGCTCCTGGCGCGACAATTTCAGGGCCCTGTCGCCTTTTTCGCGCTTCGCGCCTTCCCACAGTTGTCGCCGTCCTTTTCTCCGATGGCGGCATACATATTTCTCCTCTCCGTTATTCGTCAAGTTTAGTCCTTTCGTGGCCGGGACCTCCCTTTTTCTTTTAATTTTCGGTCATATCCTTTCCTACTTCTTTTGTGGTGAGCCTCTCACTTATTTCATCACAATATCTTATGAACGCCGATTCTCCCTTTAGCTCCCCTCCTTCTGACTATCTTGCTTTTTCCTCAGTCGGAGAGGAGACTTTGCCCCGTGCCGGTGTCGGATAGAGCTAAGGATGGACCGGTCCCAATGACTTTTTCTCTACGGCTCCAATTTCTTCCTCATGATAGATGTCTGGACCGTTTTGCTACTAACGCAATCCCTTATTATGTTCCTTCCTCTAGTCAGGTCCCAGCATTATCGAAGGATTGTATCGCGTCCCCCTTTTAATAGATTTGTGGAGTTTCGTTCCGGCAGGCTTCTCCAAGGTTATTCCTCTGACGGCGATTCCGAGATGCCCCTAATTTCACCTCTTAACCCGTTTGACAGGCCGAGATTAGGAGAATGAGATGGGAGGAGAACAGATCTGATGTGGCCATGAGGCAGAAGCTTCTGTATCCCCCTGAAGGTTTTGGGGGCATATCGGCAGGCGTTTCTGTCCAAGAGTAACACCTATCTCCCCCCTGTCGATCCCCTTAAGGCCCGAGACAGATTACTTCCCAAGGGGCCGACTCTCCATGCCTTCCTTACTTTCGTGCCCTTCCAGATTTCATTTTGCCTCTTCGAGGATCCTATATGCTTTTCCGCGTGCCAGGTGCTCTTTAACTTTTTTTGCCAGTAGATTAAGAACGCAGTTTGGTGCTCCTTTCCCTCCTGAAGTTTAATTAGGTGCTACGCGCGTCCCTTTTCTTGTTTCCGGTGGTGGGTTCCCCTCGGAGCCTGCCGTACCCCAACAGTATTGATGACTGCGACCCAAGCTTCGTCGTGGCGACAAGTGTAGTCCTGACGGATCCGGATTTTGCCCTGTGTACATATGTATTTGACGAACTTTTCCTATGGTTGTTGATGGGAGCTCCGTCCTTGGCGGGGTCCGACAGAGGAGTTGCGCCGTAAGCTCGTCCCCCCAGTCGTTGAGGATCGACAAAACCTTATCCGGAACGGACTGCCAGCACCTGATTAGGACAGTCCGACCCGTTCGTTACACGCTTTTGCTCTGTCTCATCCCCCCTCTGCGTTCCGCATGGACTAGACCATCTCCCTTCGTCGCGAGTTCTTTTCGCATTAGGAAAAGTCCTCCCCCCCGAGTGCCCTGCTCCGCACTCTTTAACTGCTCTTTGTTAGCCAGCTGCGCCCGGTTGTCCTCGTACCTCGATAGCCCCCCCCCCGGCCAGTCAACCACCTAAGATGCTTTTCCATCCGAACAGCCGTGCTTCCTCGTCGAGCCATTCCGGGAAAAGCTGTCTTTTCCCCCGCTCGGCGCATCTTTTTTTCCCCCCATCTCGACTTGGCGAGCTAGACGACTCCACGAGAAGCCCGGTTCACGGTGTGTTTTTTCCCGCCTAGACTCATTTTTTGCCAGATGCCGTCTTCGACCCTTGAGTTTCCTTGTTTCCATCGCCGGACTGGCGGTTTTTTTTTTCCCACAATTTTGAAGTTTTCCCTCTGCTTGAATGAGACCTCGAGGTCATGAGTCGGTTCTGGTCCCCAGCGGCGTCAGTTGAGGCCCTCTTCCCCCCCTGCCAAGACGAACCCGCCCCAGGGGTCCTTTCGCGTTAAACTCGCACGATCTCGAAGGATCAATCTTCTTCATACCTGCCCATCTAGAGCTTTTTCCCCAACCCCCTTTTTTCACGAAGAAGGCGGTCGCATATCCAGTATAGGAAAGTCCCCCCGCCCCCCCGGCCCTTGCAAAAACGCAGACGATTCCAAAGATGTAGTCCCTCCCCTTCCGAGGTCCTTCCTTTTTCCCTTTCTAGCCTCTTTTTAGAATCTTGGCAGGGCGCCCCTTTCCGAAGTCCCCTTTCCAGCACCCGGCTAATGATCGCGAAAATATATATTCCCTCTCCGTTGGTTGATTGGTGAGAATTTTTTCCTCTGATTTCCATTCTTTTCCTTGAGCTGGAACGTTTTACCTGTCCTGTTCGCCTTAAGCTGCTATACCTCGGCTCGTTTTGTTCTTGTTGCAACCCCTTTCCGGCGTGCGTTTTTTGGATGGCCCTGGTCCGCTGGGTGCGCGAGAGGGCCCTAATTTTTTTTGTCGACCGCCGTTTCCACTTTTTTCGGCGCTGGTCCTTTGACTCGTTTGTCTTTCGCCCTTGGGGACGTTCCTTTACCCTCGGATCGCGGATTTCGTCGTCGGTGCCTCTTTCCTTCCATTCGACGCCTTTGCTCCCCTCCTATGCAGTCGTCCGCGTTCTCCTTGCTCAGGCAAGCAGACGGGTGATGTTGTGTTTCACGCCATCGCCGAGATTCTGGGTTCTTTCATGGTCTTTCGAGTTCCGCCCCATCGCCCTTGCGCTTCTTTCCCGCCTTTGTTGCTCGGCGGCTTCATGCGTCGATCCGCTCTCTGTTTTTTTTGATTACAACTAGTAATTTTTTTTAACGCTTGTTGCCCTAGGCCTTGCAAGTATGTTTTTTGTGGATCCTTTTTGATCGAGCCCCAGCGCCTGGGGCTTTTTAGTACACTCTTTGATCCAGGGCGGTTCGAGTCTCTCCCCCACATTTGATTCTGTGACACCTTCAGGAGCGCCCGGTCCACCCGTTCTCCGACGCCCGGGATAGACCTTGTTCTCGTTGAGTTTCCAGAAACCTTGGACCTAGCGACATCGGTATTGACACCTCAGGACTTTCCGAGAGCTCCGTCCGCGATTGACCTACTTTATTCAAGGTTGCCGGAAAAAAGACTTTGGTCGTCCCCCTTCCGTCATTTTTAGTTTCCATTCCCGGTTACGCGGTTCGACGTTTTTACTCCTCGGCCCGACACCCCCCTCTTTTAGTCTCCTCAATGGACTCTTTTTTGCCGACTACCCCTCGTCCGGATGCTCGGTTAAGCTATCGTTTCGCCGACGGCTATTTTTTCCCCCTTTATACCCCGGTTTTTCGGGTCCGTTAACCCCCGCCCGACTCTTAGCACCGTTCCGTCTTGTTTCAGTCCTTTTCCTAGTGCGCCTTTGCGACCGCCCTTCCCCGAAAAACTTTTGCCTATGGCGCAGTATTTTCCCCATATCCGGTAGACCATTTTCCCTTTCTCCTATTTACAGCGTTATGTAATTAGTGAGTTTCGTAATATAGGTCAGTGCGTTCGATACTTTTACGTCTATGTTGAGATAGAATAGGTTCTTTTGACTGTGTCAGAATTGAGAGAACGTTTTCCGACCTGACCGGCTTATCCTAACAGGCATTTAAGGAGAGCGGTTGAGTCTTCATCTCGTACCTCCCCAGGTCAGCGCGTCCCCCCCCAGAATCCAGTCCGCCTTTGCCGTCTTTTAATGAGTTTCTCATTCTCTCTGCTTCGAGTTCAGTAGACCCTGCGCGGCCAGACAGACTGCACGCCTCGGCCACCCCTCACTTCCTGCTCCTGAGAGAGCTTGATTTCTTCTAAGCCATCCGCTTTTGCTTTGCTACTTTTAAGACAAGTTGATCTTGTCGTTCCAGCCCAGGCTTCGTATTTTGTTATTTTTTTTTTTTTTAGGAATCCCAGGAGGCTAGAAAAGTCTCCTGTTATATTTTAGCCTCTCGCCGGCCGCACCCTTTTTCTCCGGTACTCTCCCTCTGGTGTGCCTGCCCCGCGTCTTGTTTTCCCGCCCCGTATTTTTTAGTCTCTCTTTGTCCTCTATTTGTCCTGACGGTTCTTCCCTTCTCCCTCCCCCTCCCCTTTTTTTTGTTTGCGTAGCTTGACACATTCTGACTACCCCTGGACCCAAAATATAGGACCGGCCACGGCCGTCTTCCCCCTTGACGGCAAATCCTTCTCTCGACTCGGGTTTCGTTCCTAAATGGAGGATCCCGGTTTTTTTTCCGAGACTTCCAAGATCGTAGAAGTGTGCCTGAGCGAGCTGATACGCTTCCCCTGTATAGATTTCCCCGGAGGGTCTCCGAGTTCCTCAATCCTTCCTTCTTTTTAGCTAGGCATGTCCGTATGGCTGATCTCCCTCACTTCCCTGCTCTCTCCGGAGGATTCGTTTTCCATCGAGTTTTTTTTTTCCTTGTGTTGTTTCAGTGCCTTTCCCTTCTTTCATGTCTCCCCGGTCCGCTTTTCCCTGCGCAATCACTCAACGGGCGTGGAGATCGGCGGGCTTCCTTCTCGCGGCGTGGGAGCGAGGAATGTTTTCCTGCGATGTGCCTACGGCAATCTTCCTGGCTTGAAACCTGGTATCCTGGCCTTCTTTCCTCCGCAGTCGGTCGTGGCTCGACTCAAGCAGATTTTCTGTTCCCTCACAGTTTCGCCCCTCCTTATAAGGAGCCTTCTCGATCCCCAGGGCAGACCAACTACCGAGTAGGTCCGAGATTATGCAGTCCATCGTTAGCCTTCCGATCTGCACATCACATCCCCCTTGTGGTCGCCTTGCATGGCCGCGGACTCCTCCCGCTTTCTGTTGTTCTTCCTGCCCCTCTCGAATTTGGCCTGGTTGCCCTTCTTTTTTGGTTGCCTGCGGCGCGGTACTTTTGCCGCCATTGATAGTGATAAAGCTGTTTCACGATCCCGGTTCGACAATTTGCTTCCGGGGTGTTCTTACTGATTTGCGGCTCCTTCCTTTCCGGATGAATTTAGAGGAGCCCCTCACCAGTTGACTAAAGTGGGTCGAGGAATCTGATTGGTCCTGAGCGAGTACGTTGGAATCCCAAGAACATTCGGCCTTGCCGTTCGTGGTCTAGACCGGCACTCCCACGGAATCCGACTGTTCCCGGCCACAGTGGGTAGCCCGTAAGTGACCAGCGCGGTCCTCCCTATATCCTTGCTGCAGCTGCCGGTACGACTCCCGTTCTTCACCTCGTTCGGGCCGAATGCCTTTCCTATACCCCCAGACCCTTCGCGCCTGCGCGCCGGCGTTTAAACACCCTTTCCCGGTGCGGCCTCCTCCTCGTCGAGCCGGCCTTTTGCCATTGGTAATCGCCCCTTCCCGCCGCTTCAACACAATTAAGGCTCTTGCAGGGAAGGTGTGCGCGCGTCTCTCAGGCTAAAATCTGAGGTCCCGCCGACGTACAGCCCGGCCATCTAGGGGTTTTACCTATTTTCCATTTCTCCGGCTAGCCGCTGCCCTCCGAACTGAGTCTCCAAGGCCGTTTCCAAACTTGCAGAACGCGTCTACACCTCTTTCGATATAGCGTGCCCAGCCCATCGAGGCTTTCTGTATTCGTTTGTGAACCACCACCGTGAAAGTAGATTAAGAGCTAGTAGAAAAGTGACGTGCGGTAGTTTTTTCATTTGGGTTTCTTCAGCCTCTCGACTGATGTTTGGACCGGCAGCCGTCGCCGACTGAAATCCGTACCGGCCCCCTTTACCACAGCTCCCCCGACTCCTTCTGCCTCCCATTTCCTTCTGGCACGTGTCTCCTCTAGGGACCATAACAAGCGCATTTTAACTTTCCTCCTTTTACCGGTAGCCCTCTGCCGGCTTTCTGCGTCACGTACATCCGTCCGTGTCCAAAAAGCAATTGCTCCCCCAGCTTGTAGTTAATCATTTAATTCTTTCTCGTAATTTACCGGAATGGGCGCAGACCAGGGCGTTCTTTGTTCGTCCCCTCTGTATGTCTCCTAGGCAAA
>Ga0179593_1396989_pt1 | contig 17093 bp, 13 predicted proteins | sample CZODoug2_1_08_16_FD_185931 | JGI IMG/M metagenome (GOLD analysis project Ga0179593, IMG submission 185931) | Vadose zone soil fungal communities from Angelo Coast Range Reserve, California, USA - CZODoug2_1_08_16fungal (PacBio error correction) | ecosystem: Environmental > Terrestrial > Soil >... | reverse complement strand
CGAGTTGATTTTCACCACAATATCGAGAGCGTTTCAAGAGTCTCGTCCCATACTAGCAGCGAGCACGACCTAAACACCTTTATTATTTTTCTCCTCCTCCTTTTTTCCTCTCTCAAGGTCCCTGGGTAGTCTCTATTCTCTTTAGTATGGTCGTCCTGAAAGATCTCTCTTTGTTTCATGAATCACTCGTTGTTGGTATTTTTCTGGACCATCGTGTTCTTGGTCCCTTTGTTTGACACTAGATTTTCAGAGAGAAAATTCTCCGCTTAGAATGTCCTTCTACGCCGGTTGGGATTGTTTACTGCACCTTGACGAATGGCCGCCAAGTTCCCCCTTTGCCATCAGTTTTCTTTTATCCCCCTTTTACAGAGGTCATAGGTAGTCGCTGAAACATTTCGTGCATACCCTTGAATCTAGTTCTTTTTCGCCCTCCCTGGTTTTTTCCCCCCCTCCTCTAACGTTGACCTTAGTCATCATTCCTCTGTCCAATGATTCGACTACACCACCCTGCTCGGCTGGCTTTTTTCTGTTGCAGCGCTCTTTCCTCCGTGGGGCCTTCACACCTCGACGCTCCTGCGATTCTGTTCCCTAGAGTGATATTTTTGAGTCCATCTCTTACTCTCACGTCACGGATTTTCTTCTAGTCCTTTTTCTGCCTCGTCGGCAGTTTGTTTTGATGCCCCCCAAATACCAAATTGACTCCCTGGTATCCCCTTTTTTGATTACTCTTCTGTGCTGCGTTGACTCAACTTTGACCGAGATTTTCTGTCAATCTTCTCCCCCTCGGCCCCCCGGGGCTTTTTTTCAACATTGGAGTAGAATCCTCCCTATAAATTTCGCACTGCCCTCTCTGGTTAGGGCGTCCTGGGCATTGGCCTTCTCTATTTACCATGGATAAATCTTAAGGCCCCAACCTTTATAGTGAGTCGATGATCCTAAAGCAGAAGGGTGCTGTTCCTCACCCTGCCCCCTCAGACGAAAGGTGTTCCTTTCCTGTGCGATGGTTTTTTTTATCCGTCGATGCTTGCCGCAGCCTTTTTCAATCACTGGTTTTGCCCGCCTTACTCCTGGTTCCAATCGGGAGAAGCAGCGAAGGCCTTCTTTAGAATTCGTCCCCATTCCCTGCACCCCACACAGTTGGCTCTCTGGCCTACGCCCAGAATGCTTCTGCTGACGACGAGTCGCACCCTTCGAACCGCCCCGCGTCACTCTTTTCCAACGGCAGTGGCGTCTGTCATCCGATATCCGAGACCCAAAGGGCGTTTTGAACTTCCCTCCCCCCGTGAACCACCCTCCAACGTTTGGGATGTGTCGTCCCTTCAGCTTACCCCCCCCCAGAGGAGAGCCCCAGTGATCAGAAGTGGTTTTTTTTCCTTCAGTGTCTTACCTCCTCTATTCCCTTGAATGATATGGCCCGGACGACAATAGTTGATTTCACTTGCCACATTTTTTTAACCTTAAGCGGCCGGCCACAGGCACTACTTTATCACAGTCTGGATTCATGTTTGATTGTGCCCCCTTGTCGACCTTCGTAGTGCCCAATCTAATGAATTTTCATATTCCCCGGCTCCCCCTACATTAGATTTTATTTGGATATACGTTATCCGCTTATTTCGTGTTCGTTTTTCTTTTTTTTTAGCCTGGGTGGGTGGCGCGCGTCAGATTTTGCTCCCTAAATACGTCGTATTTTCCCCATGTATCTATTAGAAACCTCAGCTCAACTTTGTTTCCCCCAACCACTGGTTGTGCGATGCGTGCTCACTTTTCACCGCGGTGGGCCTGTTCTGTATCGGCTTGACCTTTTCCATGTTTTCCGTCATTTGATTCGATTTGGACGAGCTGCGACACGATCGTCCGTTCCTTCCGCAGTTGTCTGTAGGCCTTTTTCCAGGCGGCCTTTTCTTGATTAGACAAACACCGCTTTTCCTTCCTGCCTTCCCCTCCTACGAAAATCATGTCCCGCGCCGGATTGCAACGCGATATCCTTCGAGATCGCACTTCCCCTAAGACGGATCACGATAAGCTCTAAATCTCAACTCTGTCATTTGGCCCCCGGCTAGTTTCTTTTTAATTGGAAGCTTCAACTAGCCGTCGAGAATCACGTGAATCGAAAGTCTTCTCCTGTTTATCTTCCAGTCTTAAACGAATTACAGAAAACTCCCGTTTCGGAGCAGCTACCTTTTTCCTCCAGATAATTAGGGAATTTTATTCAGCCCGTCTAAGTCCCTGTAGCATCTGGGTTGCTTAGAGGTAATCCTCCTTGTTGTGAAGATGGCGTTGCTCAGTTTTGTTCTTCGCAAACTTACTTTCGCCTTTGATGCCTCTGATAATTAATTTTTTCATTACGTGTAACCCCCCTCCCCATATTTCCTGTTGTGTTTATTCACCCCAACCTCCATTGACCCTAAGTGGGCCTTCTACTTTGATGTCCGCGTTAGACCCGTCACAGGTCGATCCCAGCCCATCATAATTCTTCATGCTGACGTTTAACGTGTTGCGCTCTTTCCACTACGTCAGCTTTCTCGGATTCCCACGCACAGCCTCATCTCCCTATTCCCTTATACCAAATCCGATGTGACCTCAGATGCCCAGTTCACACACTCCCCTAGCTTACACCCTCTGGTTTGGCGCCCCCCATAAGAACATCGAGTTCTTCTATCGTTTCATCCGCGCTTTCGCGCTGCGCCCAAAATTCCTAATTTAGAGGGTGAAGACCGGAATGTGCCCGCCTGACTCTTCCAGCTTACCCCACGCGTTCTCCTCCATTTCTGTTCCGACTTTTTTGAACCTCGGATTCACTTTTCGTTGGAACTTTCCCGCTGCATATACAATTTTAAGGCATTCGCGGCACAAACAGACCCCGAGGTCTCTGTTCAGCCGAATCCTAGTATTTCTGGGACACCAGAAACAGACAATGAAACTTTAGGTTAACCGTCCAGATGCCTCAGGCCCTGTGATCCCGCTACCGGGCGTCTGAATTGCCCTTGCCTCGTGCAAGTACGCATTCACCTCTTCCCACCGTGTCAAGCCCTGCGGTCAAGAAGAGCTGAGATGTAGTAACGTTGGATGTTATTCTGTCTCGCCGCGACGATGGATCGCCTCATGTACCGTATTAGAGACAAGTCCATCCAATGCAGGAGCGCCATCCTCGAGCTTGCAACCTTTCCCCCGCCAGCCATACTTGCCTTTTGGGTCTGATTCTTTCATGCCTTGATCCACCAGATCCGCTTTTTTTAGCTCCTTTGCCAACGAGCAACCCCGTTATATTATTGATCCCTCATGACCTGAAAATTGGCACTGCCCTCCCCCTGTGCGTGTCTTCCTCAATGGCCCATAGGCTTTTTTCCTTTCTTAGGGAGGAATTTGCGAGTCCTGGTACGAGGTGGATTTTATAGCTAGTTGACCGCACCCTGCCCTCCCAGGAAACGCCGACTTTTTTCTTTCCATCCGTGCTTCTACGGCATACCTTTCCAACGACTTCATTTCCCGTTTGGACCCAGGCGGAAGTGCCCTTTCCACCAGATATGTTCCACGCCACTATTTTCCGCCACCCCTCCATTTTGAACCCAGCCTTCTCCCAGAACTACCAGTAGTAATTCTTCAACAGATCCTTTGAACTATAGACACTGCACGAACCATGGATGGGCATGCTTATCTTCCTAATTCCTTTCTCCATAACCCTTCTTCTTTTTTCCCTGAGAAAAACCCGAGGCTGCCGGAGCTCTGATGCATCTTCCCATCACCTCTTGCTCTCCCTTGACCGCCCGCGGCTTTCGAGGCCGTGAGGTTCCTCGTGATATCTGTCTGAGACCCATGATCTTGCCATTACAGCCTTTGAGTTCCCGAGGACTTGATCTGCTGCCGTAAACGTTTTCTGACCAGTATTCACCGAGCCCATACTTCCTTTCCCTCCTTTGTTGACTCTCAGACTGGAGTTGTGATTCGCGCCACGTGTTTCAGCGCAGATCCCTCCGTCAACGACTATATTCATTATATTTTTCTAGACTCTCCCCTCCTGGCGACCAAATAACGATAAGACAAGCATCTCAAGCAGTTGCGAAGAATGTGATTACTGTCGAGATTATCCGATCCCCTAGTCCGCTTTTTTATCTTTCAGGCCTAGTTTTCCCCTTCCCTTGTTTGTGATCATCCTCTCCCTCTCATTGAATAGACGTTTCCACGCCCGGCATAGTTGGCAGACCCAGGTCCGGTCTTGTACTTGGTGTTTTTCACGAGTGGATGCTCCCTCTGGGGATAGCATTTCTTGGGAAAAGTCTTTCTTCGTGGCGTGCCGGCATTGTTACGAGCCGTCGAGATTGTGGATCCCCTGAACCTGGCGAGGTATGATGAACCGTAGGATTAGTCAATGTTTTTCTGCAGCCGTTTTGCGATTTTTATCGGTTTAGCGGACGGGAGTTTTCTTGCAGGAAAACTCGTGCTCGCGACCTCTCCCCTAAGTCCTGTGGCAGTGACTTTCTCCCGACGTCCCCGATTACACTTTTCCCTGCCATTTCATGAAGCCAGGCTTGTTCATGTAAGAACTGAGTGTTTATGTCACATGCTAGGGAACCTCTACCCCGAGGATAGTGTGCTTACTGTACTCGAAACCGCCCCGCAGTCCATGCGCTTGCCTCCGTCAGTTCAGCTCCTCGTTCGTTTTGCGGCGCCCACTTGAATCGATTGCCTCCACTCGACGCTAAATGTCCCAGTCTTCCGTCCCTATTCTCCCTTCTAACATACCCCGCAGGCCTCCGCGCGGACCGCATCGAGTTTCCTTGCATTAGTTTTAAATCGGTTTCCAGTCTGCTTTCCGCAACATCAACCCCCCGCCCGTCCCGAGCCCATCCTTTGGAATCTTCATGATCTCCTAGCGGGCAGGGTTTCTTTTGATGCTTATATCCCCCCCCCCTTTGATCTTGAGTATGACTATGAGTCTTGTGCCGCAGTAATTGCCCTGGTCCAGTTTACTAATTCGCGCGCTCGGATCCCCTTAGTTTCGTTGTCTTACGATTCGACCCCCGTCGCTCCCCAGAGACGCCCATTCGCTTTTCCGCTTCCAAAGTTTGCTCCCTCAACCTTAGATAGCTTCCGGTGCAGGCCGCCAGCGCCGCGTTTTGCGCGTTGGAGACGCCGCGCAAGCCCTAACCGATGTCTTTCCGTTGCGCGCAGCCCTCGCATTCCTAGCTTATTGGATGTCGTGTTGTATGCTATTCTTGCGCGATCACAATCCGTTTGCTAAAGGACATCGCGCTATCTCCGTTAGTTTCCAGAACGGGCGACTAGGCCCTGCAGAGCCCTCCAACGATATCTCATTCTAGATCGCTGGGAGGTTTTTTTGACTCTGCCCTTTGTACGTCCCCGGAGCCCTGTGTTTCATTTGCCAATTCGTTTCCCACTTTTTAGGGGCGCCATCCACAGGCCCCTCTTGCGGATCGCACGGTCATAATGACCGAAATGACATGAAACATTATTATCATAGAGGACCCTTAAAGACCCCCCACCTTTATGGTAGCACGAAAAACTACAGAAAGTTTTAGCGCCACACAAATGCCGCTTCAATAAGGCACAACCCTTAGTACCGCATTAACAATCTTATAGACGCCCGCGGATCTCTCCCTCAGTCTCGTTCATGAAGTGTAGGTAAACCCCTCCTCTACATCGTAATGAGGTTTTTTTGAATTGATTCGCCAGAAGTTGAGCTAAGGAGTCCCGAGGCTAGACGGGGCTTCTTTTCGAGTTTAATTTGTGAAAGACATAGACTCTTCAGAAGTTATCGCTTTGACTGCCTTTTCCCCGGTCTTGTATTTTGCTATGAAGAGGGGGACACCCCAATGCCCCGGTTTGTGGGTCCGAAATGACCCGGCGACTATGCCCCCAGGCATCCCCTTCGACTTATTTCCCCCAATGAGTTTACTGTACTCCTCTTCTCCCCGGCACCTCCGCATATGATTCGTACACGCCTGAACCGTCCCCCGCGTGGACTCCCCCCACAACATCCCAAACTCAGGAGCCCAAGATTTTTACCCCCCACCGATATCTGATTTGCGAGACAGTGATCGATAAATTTACGTGTTCCTCTTCGCCGCCTTTAGGAACCTACCCCGTCCCCCGTCCCCACCCGACAAACCGATACTCTCCCCGGACTAGCCGAGAACGATCCATTCTCGCCCCTGTTAACCTGTCATTCCAACGGTCCCCCCCCCCTTTGTTGGGCTTGAGCTTGGGCGAAAAGCTCCCGCCACTCTCTATTCCCCCCCCACCGAACTGAAGATAGGTGATTCCCACTCCCCGAGTTGCTTCGCCTCTCGTTGCCCTTGGCGGTAAACACTTTCCCCCCAAGTTGTCTTTACCTACTAGAACTTTCATTCAGTCGCGAAGGGCAGGCAACAAGTGCTTTCCTGGAGTCTCGTGGCCCTATGTCCCCTTTCCCCGTGAACTAAACTGTAATGTTATTTGCGCTTCCGTTTTTTCTCACTGATCCTAGCCTCTGTCTTCTTCGCCCTTGCTTTGGCAGAATCCTTTACTGTGCCGTCGGGATGCATATCCGCCTGCTTTGGGAGTATAGCCCCCAAGTCGCAGACCTTTTTCCGCTTGGTCAATGTCCGGAGTCATTGCCCCTTATTCAGAACGTCATAGTTCTAGTGTCGACAGGTAATTTGTAAGAAAAACTTGCAAAAGAGCGGCCCCCTGCAGTAAATTATAAACCCTAAAAACCATCTTTCTCCAAGGCTCAAGATGACAAACTGCACGTCCTTACAGAGCCAGTTTAATCCCCCCTCGGCTGTTTGCGCGTGCTCCCTAACAGATTCGCGGACCTTGATTCGCTGGCCCCTCCAGTCCGTAGAGCCGCAAGCCGGCAACAAGCAAAGGTCCTCCTCCTTTAACCCCTCCTTTGTTACGTGACATTCTCGTCAGAAAGGATAGAGACCCTCAAACACACCCCCCCAACTGTGTTCGGATTTTGCCTCCCCCCAACTTTTCATTTGAGGCTTTTCGAGAGCGTCTTCTGCTAAGAACCCGCCAATTTTTTCACTACTTGCACTAGACTGCCGTTCACTCCCCTTATCACAGTCTTTGTTTTTGCGTCCACCCCCCGAATCTCCGCCGGCGCATTTTTATCTGTCAAGGAAGTTTCCTCTATTCTCCTATATCCTCTCTCCCACCCTTTCACGTTCCCGGTTTTTACAAAGCGACCCTAGTCGACTCCTCATTAGTCTCAAGCGTTTGCAGTTCTCAGGCCAAGACCCGACACGAGCATGATTTCTTCTTTCGCTCCGGTTTGTCAAGATAATAGAGGCGAGAGTACCCCCCCCGTCGAACGTTCCCCCCCCCACGCCTCCCATCATAGCCCCGGTATTCCCAGTAATTTTTTCACGTCGTGCCGTTCCTTGTCATAGCAAACTTGGCCTCCTTCTTGCGGGAATTGAAGTTTAATGAAGCCAGAAACACCCGTGTTTTGACTTTTCTCTATGAGGCCCTCAGTTCCTCTTTACGAGACTAGGTTGACCATACTGCCCCCCCAAAATGGCTCTCTTTTTCGTAGGAACACACCACCTACTAGGATTCATGAAAACTTATCGAGCGCGTGAAAGCGAGAGACCATAGTTGAAGTTACCCCCGCCGGACTCCTAACAATATTCCTCTCATCCTTTGTTGTTGCTATATATAATTTTACCTGGTTCGTTTTCCCCGTGCACGTAGGTCCGCTTATTACCCCGTATATCGTGTTTTTCCCTTGAAATAACCAGCGTTTGTTTAGACATATCTACTTTCACCCGACATGTCCTTCCAGTTTTTTGGAGCCACCTGAGCGTTGCCGTGTGATGCAATTTCTCTCTATCACCTTTTAACAGAGCCCCCGCGTTTGTTTTTTTATTATTTTTTTTTCCCTCATTGACAAGAAATCCCGATTAAATAACTTATTCCCTGAATTCCCATACCAATCAGATAGTCATTCCTTCCCCCCAAAAACCATTTTGAATAATGGGAGGCTTATAGTGTATCAGTCCTTGTTTTGTGTCCATTATGCAAGATGCGTTTGTGATTGAATGGTTTGGGGAAAGGATAACCCCCCCCAACCCAAAAAAAACCCCCCCAAAAACACCCATACCCAACCCCAACCAACCCCACCCAATCCCCCCCCCCCAAGGAGTAAGTCCATTATACACGCGCACCGCGAGCAAGAACCAGACTGCGGACGTTTGCGGTTACCATGTTAAGGCGGTTTGAAAGGTATAAAACACGCGCCCTTTTGGGTCTTTCATTCTTATTGGCTTTTTTGGAGTTATCGATATCCTATGAATGAGTTTCCGAGTCAGGGGAACCGTACACCCGCTGTGAAAGGACGGACCACCCCCCACCCGCCACGCACCCCCAATCCCTGCCCCCCTTCCTGTTTTTGTTTAGACCCCCCCCCACCTTTTCTCGGCCCCAAAAACTTAAAAAAAACTATGCAAAATGACCAGTATACTTGGTCTGTGTTTGCGCAGGAGTGCTTCCTCGTTGCCTCAGACTTCCCGAGATTTTTTTTTTCCGTCAATTTTTTTCAGCCCATTTCCCCGTATTTGCATTTAGAGGATTACTTCTGGACCCCAATTTGCACGAACTTTATTTTTGTAATGTTCACTGACTTCCTAATGGCCTTGTCATCTTTTTTACTTTCCCCGATAATCCCAGTCTAGGTGATCGTGCGGGAGTTCACCGTGTTTCTTTTCCAAGCCTGTGGGGGCGGTTCAATGGATTTTGACACCCCCTTAAGATTGTCAGTTTTTTCACTTGCGCTTGTTGACCGAGTATGGTGCTCAGTTTGGGTATAGGTTTGAGTGCCGCCCCCTGCTTTCAATACGATAGTGTGGGAAAGAGGAACTGAGGCTTTCCTGGTCGAAGCCTTCTGCTCGGCATTTTCTTTTTATAGTTATCACGCACTGCGTTCACACACAAAGTTTTTGATTCGTCGCGGCTAGACTCCCAAATCATCGCGCTGCCTCGCCCGTGTGTACCGTGTCAGACGCCCTTTTAGTCCCCCTACGCGTTACTTCCCTCCCAATATTATGTTCGCTTAAAGATAGTACCAAGATTTACCCCTTTTCACCCCAGAAGAGTCAAGGCCAACCCCCTCCCCTCTTCACGTTTATGTCTTTTTAGGTCCCCTCCCTGTCCCCAAGTAAAACCGGCATTAAGGTGCTCGCCCACCGTCAGGGTTAATCGGGCCCGGCATCCTACCTCCGACGCCAACCTCATGTCTGTGCCGCCTTCCCCGTTGATTTTTTTCCCCCCACCTTATTCCCCGGACTTAGAGCGATCACTACTGATTTCCACCTCCACCCCATTTTTAACTGTCTTTTGGGGCGCGGAGTTTCACGCTTTCTTCTCGTTTTCTTTCTTTCGAACTCGACCGGGAACTGATTCCAGTCGGGCCCCAGTTCTCTATCTTTCGGCGTATTCTATGTCTGATGCGTGTTTTCCGGTTTCTTTTTCGCTGTTGGTTTTTGTCGACCTGGGGTTTTTATTTTCCCCCCCGGGCGCCCTAAACCCAGACGCCTCGAATCTTCTGGTATATTTGACTTGTTAACCTAGTTTTCCCACCTAATCGGTTTTGTTGCTTGCATGGGTTATTTAGGCATTTTATTCCACGCGTTTTTTGCCGTCTAGGCGTTCCCTAATTCCTAGGCTTTTTTGGCCATGTCGAGAATATATCCTACACTCTCCAAGCCTCATTCCGTTTAGACTTTAGTCGTCTGCCCTGGTCACCGGGAGTAGCAGTGGAGCGGCCAACACACTTTCTTGTTTTTTCCGGGCGTGGCCGAGTACCAGCCCATTCCCCGCCCAGTCTCTGCCTCACCCGAGATTCGGCGGGCTGTCTATAGTTAGATTTTTTCACGTACAGCCTCCCCTCCGCGCCATCCACCTCACACGCGTCACACGTCCGCTTCTTGGCTCTCCTTTCCCTCTCAACTCTGCTCTTCTTGTACTCACTTGCATGCCGTACCTACTCCTCAGATTATTCTCCACTTCTCGTGTTCCCCCCGACCTTTGTAATGCAAATGCCGTGTAGCCCGAATTTCCCTTCGATCGCGTCTTTTGTGTCTCGCCGATACTCTTCGGCAGAATGTAGTCCTATTTTTTCCTTGATATTTACCTTTGTTTTCATTCCTCTGGTAGTTGAGAGTTGTTTTGACGTTCTCCGTTCTACCCCGTGGTTAGAACGTTGAGGCTGTTTTTATATTCATCCTTTTTTTACGCACCTTTCCTCCATTGCCATAACACGTCCGGGGGTCGCTTTTTTTATTTTAGCCACAATGCCTGCAACGCCATGTTGGAACCGCTCCCCCTAGATGAGCTTTTTACCCTCTTGTCCCACGAGCCCTCTTCATCCTCCCCCCGCGCCCTGTTCGATTTTGGCTGGCCATCCCAGCTTTTTTAGTTCGCACCTCCCAAGACACCCCTTCCCGTCGTAGAGAGATGACCCCCCCTCCCTTACTTCACGGAAGAGACGCCAGAGCCTTCCCTTATCCACGTATTTGTCTTTCTCCCCCTTGATTAAGCATACAACCCGACTCCCCACCTGAGTTTCAGCTCCCTCCCATCGATTTTCGCAGTTGACAATACTTTTAGAGTATTACTCTGCGGAGGGCGTCCCCCTTCGTAGTCGCGTTCGCGCTCTTTTTCCGTCGTGCCCAATAGTCCCTGAATCGCGCGGTTGAAGCCTAAGTTCTGTCACTCCTGAATAACGCAAGTTTTACGTTTTCAAACACCCGGCGGGCTTCTCTATTTGCGCGACATTTTCGATGTCGACCCGCCGGCTATTGGGCCCGTTTTTCAAAGTACCCTGAGCCTTCCGCATCTCAACCTGTCATGGATTCGTCGCCACTCCGACCAGCGTTTCGTGTCTAGCGCCGATGAGCTTCGTATAGTTTGTCCCCACCGCCCCCCTCACCCTGCCTTCTATGCGCTAGTACAAGTGTCCCTCCCGTCTGGGTCCTCTTGAGGCTTTTTTGTACTTGCGTTCTCTCCATCCTTCCTACGGCCTTTGAAACCCTCTTTTTTCCTCTCCATTGGGAAGACCCGACTTATGTACTGCCTCGCTCTCTCCATCCCGGACTGGTGATTTCTCGATTCCGCGCACCTTCTTGGCCTTGTGGACCTCTTTCCACTCTGTAGTCTTATCACGTCATTTAGCCCCTTACCTCATGCAACATCCCGTTCCTCGCTTTGACATGTAGAGCCCCATCACCTCCGCTTGTTTTGCTAGCTTTTCTCCATGTACCCCCCTTCCTCTTGTTAGATTTCCCTTAGCTACTTGAAACTATACACCCTGTCCATGCTCCCCCCGTCTCTCCTACAATTTTTTGTTCACCCTGTTTATTCCGCCTTACTGAGGTCAATGGCCCACACATCTATTTGATGATTTTCGAGGATCGTTCCACAGAGTCGGGATTTAATTCCGGATACGAAGCCCCTGTCAAAGAGCACCGCGCGAGGCACAATCAGTGTAGATGCCAAGTAAAGGTTTTTGATCTGCCAAATACCCCGCAAAAAATTGAACCAGTTTTTTCCTGAACCTTTCGGAACGTCCCTCCATTCCCAGCTATCCCTTCTCACAATCTCTTCCCCGTGCCGCCACGCCACCCTAAGCAATCTGGGCCCACGCCCCTTTTATGATTCCGAGGAGCATCCCTCGTGCTCCAACAGTCCCCACCTCTACTAAAATTGCTCGTCACGATCTTTCTGATGTGCCCGTCTGACTTTTCATTCATGAAAGGCGTGGCGTCCATCCCCCACCGTTAGCTTTTCCTTCTCCTTGAACCCCAGCGGCTGTGCTTGTCTTGGGTACGAAGCGTGGCGATCGACAGTCATCAACCAATTGTAGTCGCTGGCCGCCGCTTTTTCTTTCCTCTTATTTGCCTGAGCTCTTCGTCTTTGACGCGCCTATGATTGCATTCTCTTCATTTGAGGTCGGTGATCTGGATAGATCTTATTTCTCACCACCTTTTTCGCGCAATTCCCAACCGACCCTCATGGCTCTCTATCTCTTTCATACATCATGTGTTGTTTTTTTTGAGTCTCTCTCCCCATGGCTCGTGTTCATTTTTTCTCTCAAACCTTTAGAGAAGACATTCTTATTAAACGCCCCCTGCAATTCTCTTGATCCCTGACCGGCTCTCTTTTCGTCGCGACGCCTGCTCCCTATAGACACTCCGCCCCTCTAAGCCGCGCGGCCGCTTCGATGTTTCCTTGTTGTCCGCTATCTCCGATTTATTCGCAAGCCCCTCAGGATTGTTTTCCCTTCTGCATTTCCAATCGGAGACTTTGTTGATTGCTTCCAAGCATGTTCCCTAAGAAGAAGCTCTCGGGACCCATAGCCCTGTCTTTCTTTTTCGAGTCCCATTGTAGTACGTTGTCCCGTCGTTTCTATAATCTGGCTCCCCTTTTGTCTAGCATGGCTGGGCCCCCCCCCCCCCCGATGAGGCCGTTGGCTTTCTTTTTCACGGCATTCTTTCATGTTGGTACGTCTAGTCTGGTTTCACAGGCTGACCGCCGCCATTTTACGTCCCTTTGCAGCGTATTAGGTTTTTTAAGCTTCGTCTTTTTTCCTTTCTCACCCTTTCTGGAAGGCCCCCCTCGGTCGCGTTCTTTTTTTTTATCCCAGTTTTTCATGTTGTTCTTAGTTTTTCATGCATCTACGGCACGCGACCAATAATCCCCTTTTCAGGGTTGGACGTCCTGCCCCGCTGACCGCTTTCTAACGTGAGATGCACATTTTCATTCATCCTTGCGGGCGTCATTAATCCTCTGGTTTTTTGGTCTAGTTTAAGGCACGAGAGGTAACCTTCCACCCCTCTTTCTCTAGATTCGTTAGGCGTTCTACATGAGATTTGCGAACGAGCCCCACCCCCCCCAGAATTGCCATGAGCTTGCTCCTGCTTTCCTGCATACTCCTTATTTTCTTTTCTCCTGAACTTTTACCCCCCTCTTTGTTTGACCCCGCCAGCTTTTCCCCATGAATCCCAACGCTTCTGGTCATCTGCCCTTTCCCTCATACTCTAGCTCCTAAAAAAATTCCCTGCGGCCCTGCATTTAAAAGGGTCCACTGACGCTTTGTCCTCTTTTACAGGACCTCCTAATTGCCCTGTTCCCCTCTGCCAGCAGGGTCTCCTTACTATTTTTTTTTCTTACCCGATCCGGTCATGTTGGTGCTTCTTTTTCAACCTTCCCGTATATGCCAGCCCTCCTGGGCGGAGGTGCCCCCCCAGAATGCCGTAATTTAATTGGTCATTGCGCTTCGTGGACCTTTCCAACCAGTTGATTCCGTTCCTCCCCGTTTTTCTACAGTCATTCGTCCCTTCCCGAAATGTCGCTCCGAGCTTTTTCCGTCCCCCACTTTCTTTCCGTCCCTTCTTCATAAACCTACGGAACTCAACCTCCCTTCTAGCGAGGTACCTCCTTTTTGCCGTGTACTCTCGATGGTCTTCGATGAGTGCCTTCAGTCGCCGTCTCACTCGTCCTTCTTCCTTCGTTGCGACCCAACCCGCTCTCCTTGGGTTTTCATAGGTGTTTATTCCTTTTCCAGTTCTTATCGGATCGCCTATTCAAGAGCGTTTTGATCACAGGTTAATCTCGAGTTCCTCCTCTTCCTATGTTCCTTCCGTAGCTCCCTTCATTCTCTGCTTCATCCATTCCCCCTATTGACCCGCGCAAGCGACTTTCGGGGTTATGCCTTCTGTCCCTTTTTTAACTGTAAGCGATCTTTTAGACGTTTCCCCCCCCCATTGTTGCCTTTCATTTTTCTCATTTAAACCGCGCTCGAACGATTTTTTTCTTTGAGTATGACTCCCCAACCTTCTATCGCCATCGCAAGTGCCGGGACCACGCTGGGTCGCCAGCACCGACCACGCTCCCCATCCACCCTTTGCCGTCCCTTTCCCAGGCAACCCCCTTTCCCCGTTGCCCCCCTCAGGATTCGAACTTCCTAACATAGTCGTTGCTCTCCCTTCATTGCCTGGCTACATCCCCCAGTTTTTCATTACAGTCGTGGGACAATTTGTTAGAAAATGGAGCAACTTTGCTGAGTTTTTGGTTTTTTTTTTTTGTTTGGTTATGTCAAGTGTATTTTCTCCTCACTTCGCCCTTTGAGCTTCAAGGGACGCCCATAGTTTTCTGTTTTTTTCCTCAAGATGGTTTCCTTTTTTTCAGCGCGCTGCTTCCTTTTTTCTTTTTCGCGTCTTTCTAAAGACCTCTCCAGACCTTTCGCCCCGATTTCTCAGCCTGGAACTCGTTTTTTCCTGGATTTTTTTCTCTTAGATGGACCCATCGCCTCTTAAACCCCCCTCCCCCCAATTTTGGCCGCAAGCATGACCCCTTTCTTTCGCCCCCCGTCTTTAACCTCTTAGGCCCTGATGCTTTCTTTCTTGTCGTCTCGTTCGACCTCGTCACACGAAGACGCGTTCCTTGTCCGAACACTCCCTGTTTGACCCTTACACCCGCGTTGATTACCCTCTGTCCTAAGCCATTTTTTAGCCACACCTCCTGTATTTTTGTTACCCAAAGATTAGTCTTCTTTTTGCTCCAGGAACACAACTCTTCCTCCGATGCCTAGGTCTCCGCCGAAAGGCCACCCGACCCTTCCTTTCCCCGATGCCAAAATAACGCTCAAACCCGTCCCCATACGCCCTCGTAACGACCATCCCCATCCCCGCTCATATGTTTTTTTTTTTGTTTTTTTTTGTTGGTCCCACTCTTGATCAAGTTTCCCCTTGTGGCGATTGTCGAAACCGTCTCACTTTCCAGCTCACTCTGTAACACCACATACAATTTACTATTGGGTGCAATATTATTTACCGGTCTCGATCGCATTTTAACCAATGTTTCTGTAACCCAAACCCAGATTGTCTTCTACGTAAAGAGCCTTCCATCCTTCTTCTAGACTTAAGGGTTTGGTTTTGGTCCCTCACCCCAACCAACACCCACCCCATCCTCACCATCCCCCCCCCAACCCTTCGGCAAAATGACTGCGCTCCACTATTCCCGATGTGGCACTTCTTACCGTTTTTAGACCTTTTTTCCCAAACAGCACTTTTCTTTTCATTTTGTCCTTCGCGTTGGGTTGGCATGTAGCCCCCCTTTTTTGTTTTTCTTCAGGGCGTTTGGGGGGTGTCTCTGAGTCCTCTTCCTCTCGTTGTCCTCCCTCGCTTTACCGACTTTCCTGCAGTTCCTCTTCAGGCGGATTCTTTCATGCTTTTCGTCCGGCCCTTCCCCTAACAACGTTTGTTTTTAAGCGTTTCCCCCCCCCCCCACTTTCTCATTCGAGATCCTCTTCTAACTTCGTCCGACCCAGATTAGCAAGCCCCCCCCCCCCCTGTCATTTCCCCTCTTTTCACCCCCAAAACAGCTAGTGTTCCCCAGAGGTCTGCAGCGCGAACTTTTCTACCCAATCCCACTCCGCTCCCAAGTCGCATATTTGTCCACCCTTTCGTTCATTTTTCCATTGCCACCCCTTTTTTTTCCCCACCTTTCTTTTTTGCGCCGAGTCCCCCCAGTTACCTAACCGCTATGACCAACTGAGATTTTCCTTCTTTTCCCCCTTTCACTTCCTTACGTTCAGCTACTTCCCCGCCCAACTTTAGCGGAGTTCAACTTCTCCTGATTACCCCCCGTTCCAAATTTGTGCCTACTTTATCTCTCACTACCCCCTCCTCGTTATGTCTTTTCCTTCCTCCTCACTCCTTGACTCATACGTTTCTCTTCCTCATTCCTCTTCATTTCACTTTCTAAGTTGATCCCTGCTTCCCCTCACCACCCTATGCTTTTCCCCCTTATTCCTAAGCACTCCTGCGGCCTCCCCTCCCTACTTCCTTCTAACACGCCCATTCCTTATCTCGCCCCCCCCCTCCTAACATCTACCTCCTCGCTCTTTACTTTCTATATTCTTTAGTTCCTTTTCTTTCTCTTCCTTGTTTTTCCCACTTCTCTGTTTCTCTACCCCACCACCCTTCCTCCTCAAGTTCCTTCTCTTCTCTTGACTTGCCTCTTCCCCTCTATTTTTCTTTTTCCTTTCTCTCCTCACCTCGCTTTATTACACCTCTCCCCACCCTCATCTCGTCACTTAACGGCCCCTTCTCTGCCTCATTTCATTTACCGTCTCTCCTTTTTACCTTTTATCCTTCACTGTCTTTTTCTTTGATTCTGTTGCTTTGACTTTCCCCCCCTTTTTTCGCTATTTCACCCCCTCTTTTTTTCACCTTCTTGCCCCTCCTTCGTCGCTTTGTTCTCTTTGTAGCCCCCTCAGTCTCCTTTTCGTCGTTTTGTTAAAGACCCACATCGAGGCAATTCTGTCATGATTACACCCGACTCCTTCATCCACCCATGATACATCTCCCCCCCCTTTCCCTTTGGCTGCCGTTTTTTCCCCTCCCCACTGCATCTCGTGCACTACCCGTCCCCACCTTTTTAGACGGTGGCAAACCCCACACTTCTCTGCCTCTTTACGTCATCTTTTCCAGATAGCCCCACCCCTGATGCCCCTCAGCCCCCTGCACTTCTCAGGAGGCTCTTGTTGTATCCCCCGTATGCCATCCCTCTCTGCCAGGAAAAGCAACCCCCCTCCTTAAGTTTTGTTCGTGTTCGACTCCCGTTGGCCCTCCTCCCTCTTAGGCCGTTTTTTTGATAGTTCCACTTCTATAGCTGGGCCACCCCCAACCTCCCCCTGACACGCTCCTCAGCCCCCTTTTTTCGTCCGTCCCTTTATTTTTTTTAAATCCACTCCTCTTCCCCTTTTTTAACCTTGTTTTTCGTTTCCTTACATGAAAGTGAGTCAGACCCTATTCTTCGTTTGCCGTAACTGAACGATTTTTCCCCCAACCCCCGGTTTCTTCCTGATCTCTTTTTTTTGAGCTCGAGGATAACTTTATTCTCTCCGGCTTCGCCTAGTCCACCAACCCACCCCCCCTACCACAACCGCCCCCCGACGATTTCGCCGTCTTCCCCATCCACACACTCTAGGTTCTTTCATGTCACACTGAGTCTTTTCCCCCATGATAGCTACCCCCCAATTCGTTATGAAGGACGAATCAGACCCCCCCATTTAGAACAGATTT
>Ga0179593_1356366_pt1 | contig 17093 bp, 13 predicted proteins | sample CZODoug2_1_08_16_FD_185931 | JGI IMG/M metagenome (GOLD analysis project Ga0179593, IMG submission 185931) | Vadose zone soil fungal communities from Angelo Coast Range Reserve, California, USA - CZODoug2_1_08_16fungal (PacBio error correction) | ecosystem: Environmental > Terrestrial > Soil >... | reverse complement strand
ACTTTCCACAGCCCGTCGCTATCCAGCGTGGGACGTTTTTCTTTGGCCGCGCGAAAAACATGCACGAAGACCGGTAGGCTTACTTGACCCATGCGGACGACGTTTCATCCGCCCCCCCCGGCGATTTCTTGGCATATCCGATGGCGTATTCGTGCCGGTGAGCGTGTTTTTCTCGTAATGGGATGGCAGTGGTAGACAAGAGGACGCTTGCCGTAGACTGCGGACTTACCTGATTTGCCTCCCCGTAAATGCCCCCCCCACCTCCTGTCGCCATTGAGCACTCGCCACAGCTGACAGGACACGAGCTTAGTTTCTTTTCCTTGTTGTTTGCTTTCTTTTTGACCGTTTTTTGCTGTGCCCACGAAGATTTCCGGGTTCCCCGGACGATCTCGTTTGCCGGAACCCTGCAAATGTAATCGGCCTAGATATGTGGCGCCGGCTGCGCCCGAGCCGCCGGCGAAGACGGCATCGGTTTGCGGCGCCCCCGCTCGGCCGTCCCCCCGGTTCGGGTTATCGTCGCAGCCCCTTTTTTCTTGTTTATAGATCCAGAAGAGTGGGGTCTACGAAGAACGATTGGACGGACCTGCCTGATCGGCCGATTCTTCTCCCTGGTGAACCGCGGATGTGGGTCCTCCTGCTTGCGGTATTAGTCCGGGTGATGACGCTTCTGTTTCCTTCCTGATGAGAAGCGGCTGCGTAGCCTGGCCAGGTGCAGTTTTGCGGGTACTGGGGGAACACCATGGACATTCGAGCCTGATACTCATGTGTCTTCTCGTTGCCTGTGGGTTTGCGGTCCTCTGGCCGTTTCGAGTCTTATACTCCTCGTCGTTCATCGGCGCGCTGTAGCCGGATGGCTCTTTCCAACCCTCTGTAGCTGGCGTTTCTCTTGTCTATTTCTTCTGCGAGTTGCTTGTCTCGTCTTCTTTCTGAAGCGAGCTGGCTTCCTTGACATTACGGCAAGACCTTCTGCCGCTGTTTTGTTTTGTCGACAATTGATGGCTTTTTACATTCCGTTCGATTAGGGCCATCCTGCCTCATGCGCGGTAAGCCGGAGTTTGGCCTCGGGCATAGTGACGGTGTTTTTTTGCCTTTTCATTTTTCCGATCGATTGAACGCCGAAACCGCTGTCGAAATTGAGCGAAGTCGCAGCGTGCCCGCGACAGGATCGCTTCGCGAATAGCTTGCGCCTTGCGTCGACCGATCCGGTTTTCCTGGACCATAATGACTTTTCGAAGCGCCCTTCCCTCGAGGGCAAGTTCTCATCTTCCAAGCGACACCTACTTCCGTTGAATGTCGGCGTCAGACCCTGCTTATCCTTCTCTCCCGACCGTCTTTCATGACCCCCCACAGGGTCTGCGTCGCGTTCTTTTCGTTTTGTGCGAAATCGATCCCCGAGAAGCCGCCAATTTTCGAGTTTTCTCCTCGTCGGCGGAGCGAAGGAGTTTTGGTGATGGCTTGGAGTAACCTTCCCCCGATTCGGTACTTTAAATATTCTCCCTCCTTCTTTTAGTAGGTTGTCCGTTTAAGTGGCCTGGTTCCGTGCAAGTCGACACAGACTCGTATGTCCTTCGAAATCCCGACGAAATACCTCGCGGGGTTCCGATTTGGCCGTTTTCCTCCGAGCTTTTTTTTGGTTGTGACGACGGAGATTCCCGATTCCCTCCCTTTCCCGCCGGCCGGATGTTGCCTTCACGACACGCGCGGCGAAGCGGTATCTACGCCGTGGTGCCAACGCAACATTTATCACACCCGCGCCCCTGGATCGTCTTGGTTCGTTGGTCCTTCTGTCCAGTAAAACGCAAACATTCCGCCGACGACCAACCCCAGCGCGCGGGGCGTGCTGAGTGATGCGGCAGTCATGCAGGGCAAGGATTCTCTCTCCCCCTCTTTGTCTTTTTAGTTCTCTCTCCCAGTGCATTCAGCCCAGAATAAGCTCCCGTCCCTTCCGGATGGTTTTCGTATTCCCGGCTTGTTTTTTGTTCTTATATTGACCTTTCTCGTCCGCTCCTGCTTTTCTTTTTGTTACAAGAAAATTTGGTTGAGGGGCAAATCGTCTACGACCAGCCCGTTTTTTCCTCGGTGGTTTCCCCTTTGCCCCGCGCGCGCTTGTTTTTATTTTCAGCTAGCTCTTCACGTCCCACGACTTCCTTCTTTTGTGGACAGGATCCCCCCCAAGACTCGCGGAACCGCTGGGGATTTCCCCCAGGAGGCTTGAGGAGGAGCGCAGCCTATAGGTTTGCGCGCTACAGGGGAAACGGAACGTCGACCCCCTTCACCAATGAGCGGACCCGTCTAAGCCGATTTCCCTGATGCACTTTCTCCCGCCCTAACACACCTGTAGGTCCCGAGATTAGACCGGAGAACTTCCTGTTTTTCTGCTATCCGATCTCGATTTCCTTGGTTTCAACTCTACATCTCACCGCCCCCTGTGTTTTTTTCCGTGGGATTTGGATCGTACATAGCGACTTGCGGTTCTTTCCTGACTTCACATGTAGGTGGATTATTCGACCCTTTCGTTAGTTTTGATCCCTTTCATGATGGTTTTTTCCCTCTTATTTTCTCTGCGAGACCGGTCCGGCGCAGCTTGAGGAGCACTCTCCGAGCCTTGAGCCCGGGACCTCGCTTCTCATACTGCTACATGTCGACCCGGACTGGGTTCTTTGTTCACAGTTCGATTCTCAAAGATGTCACCATCCCGGCTAAAGTCCTCTTTCCCTGATGCAGAGGGAGCGTTACGAGCATTTCCTTTCAAGTATGTCAGTGAACTCCCCTGACGCGGGACTGTCACCCCTCCCCATCTCCGTCGCCCACCGATCCAACCTATGGCGCGGCTTTTTCTTTTCCAGAGTCGAGACGTCAGGTTCTCGACTCCCCCTTGCGCGCGTACGAGAGATCACCCGGCCGTAGCCTGCCGACTGATGTACTTTCCGCCCTTCTTTTTCTGCCTAGGAGTGGAACTTCCCCATCCGACGATTTTCGTATGATGCCGACGCTCTATCGCCGATAAGGCCGACCCCCCGGCACCCCTTCCAGCAACGCACCAGACTCCTCTTTTGAATATTATCAGTTAAGTACATTGGTGTGCCGTCCAGCTGCTGCCTTGTCCCAAGGCTACGCTTCCAGAGGCTCATCGGCTTGTGGGACTCAACTGCAAGGAAGCGCCTCCCTTACGAGATCCGAAAGACGGGAGTCTAGCGCGTTCCGGCGACTCCATACCCCGTAAGGATAGGTTATTCCATTTTTCTTCCCGAAGACCCCTAGAGATCCCCCCCCCTTTCTTGCCTCTTTATTTTAATGTCCGCTGAACTGGGATTTTTGCCCGATGTTTTCGCGCCAGATTCGATTATTCCGGCGGATCGAGAGGCCTGCATGAGCCGAACATGGATCGTTCTGACCGTCAAAACTATAAGGACTCGGACCCCCGGCGTAATTTCACCCTAAAGTCGCCTCAGGACCCCAAAGGAGAGTGCAATAATTTTTTCCCCCCTTTCATTCAGTGAGCTTACGACGTTCTACTTTGTCCCATTACTTGTTTCCTGCCTTAAGTCTGGGAGGCGCTCCTTGATTAAGTCTGCCCGGTCCTCTCCTAGGATGGTTACCCACTTGTCCATTCGCGATGTCACCACGAACCTAAACTCGACTCCGTAGCTCGCCCCCCGCCTCAATCTCCTTCCTGAAAGTACGCAGGCGCAACTACGTCTTCGCTATCCGCCTGGGAGAGCGGACAACCTCTCGACGGATGACTCCCTCTTCGCTTTTTTTTTTTTCCCTGAACTCCCGGTGTGGAAACCCCCTTTTTAGTTTTTTACGCCACAGCCCTTGTCGCCTTTTTCCCCATGAAGTCAATCGGAGTCAGGGATCTGCGTCTGTTCGCGCCACCCCCCTCCTAATCAGCCTTTCTTAAGCTCTTTCCCCACGCGTTCGGGCGGAATCGTCCGTCTCAGCCACGGCGGCTTCCCCGGTTATCTTCCAAGCAGCCTTGGAGGCATGCGTGCATAACCGAGAGCATCGCGTTCCGATTTGTCCTTTTTCAGTATTCTAGTCTGCGGGAAGCTTTTCTCCGGTATGACGTGGTGCTCCTCCCTACCGACTCACCAGGAATAATCCTTGCTCGTGTTCTTGCCGTGGGATTCCCCCCCCCGCCGACCAGACCGTATAGGTCAGTCGGTAAGTTCGTCTCCCAAATAGGCGTACCCTTGGCTGCAAGTTGTCCCATCATCTTCCCTACCTGTTGTGTTGTTGAGCGCATGGTCCCTTCCCGCGCTTAGGCTACGCCTCTTGGCCGGGACGATCTCCTTTTTCCCCTTTCTCTTCTTGTGTCCTATCCCTCCCGCACAACCCACTTCAGGTCGGTTTATTTTTTCGTCCTTGGGTCGTTCGGTCTGTTCGCGCAAACAAGCATCCAGTATTACACCTTTTTTTTCCGCTATCGAAAGATACAACACGCGACCAGATTCCTCTCCTAGCCGTTGAGCACTGCGCTGCCTTCGCGTTTTGTTTCTGGATATAATAATTGTTCTGTCGCCGGGCTCGATTCTGCACAAAGCCGCTACGAAGCCGGCAGCCAGTGGACTACGCTAATTCCTTGAGCTCTGGATCTTCCCTTCGTTTTCGCAAACGAGTTCGTGCCTGTTCCCTGAAAGAGTCGTACTCTTCGTGCCCCCCCCACTACCTTGGCCCGGTCACCCCCACCGTCTGTCGTTCACCCTCCCTCCCTTGATGTTCCCTCAGGAAGGAACGCGTACTGTGCCCCTCTGCGCCACAGGTTACTGCAGAGACTTTTTTGCTAGTTCGCGCCATTTGTCTTACGACGTGAAATTTCGCAGGAGATTGACGTGAGCGCTTCACTGACGATGGGGATCTCTTGATTTGGTGGCTGAATGGGTGTTTCCTTTTCCTTGTCGTGACCAGGCCCCCGTTCGCTGCTTACTGACGCCCCAGCCGCCTTAAGACGACACAATTTATGTGCCTTGATTATGTCGTTAATTCCACTGCAGGCCCGTCCCCTCCTCTTTCTTTGGTGCTTTGTTTTTTAAAAAGTACATTTTTTTTTTATTTCTTTTTTTTTATTCTCTGTGACCAGACCGTTTCGCCGGGTCAGAGACGACATCGAGTTGGCGGGACCCGGATTCAGCGATCCATAGATATAGTTCTTCCGCTCGAGTTTACTAAGCCGGGCATCGTCCCCCCCTGAGCCCGCTATGTGCCCTGTTGTTCGACCCTTGCCCTTTTTGTTAATCTTTTTTTTTTTTTTTTCCTTTTCTTCGTGCTCCTCGCAAAGAGTGGTGTTTCACACAAAGCCTTGATTTTTTTAAACTAGCCTGATCGGCGAGGTCGTCACGGAACGGTTTTCTATGGGTCGCATTTTTCTTTTATTGGTCCCTGCGAGATCCGATTGGGTCAGTGTGCGTCAAATCTTTTTAGCGGACGCTAACTGCCCAGGTTCCAGCATTGTTTCCCACAGGGGGACCCACAAGGTCCCTTGCCTATAATCTCTTGGTCTTGAGTCGGTGCCGGTTGGGGTCCATTTGTGGCGGGGGCGGTTCGCTTACGGCGATCCCGCATGATAGGTTCTGATAGCATGTTGCTCTTTCACGCCCGCATCCTCCTGGGCGTTCGGCCTAATTTTCCCTCCATACTTTGCAGAGATCGGTTTCGTCGTGTCCGATTCCTGAGCCGGTTTTTTGCAGCGCGTAGGAACCGGTACGTTTTCAGCGGAACGAGGGTTGTGCCCTGTTTGTTCACGGCAGATGACAGGCCCGACGTATTATTACTGTCAATTCACTGTTCCTGCATGCTCCCCTTTAAGAACCGTTAGAGGTCCTGGGCATCTTCGGGGCGCTTACCTGATGGGAAGGTTTTCCTCTCGCCTCTTTGGTCGAAATCTCCCCCCCCCCCCATGGTCGAAGCGACGAGCGAAGTAAGCCGCACCGTCGCGAAAGGGTTTTCTTTCTCTCCCCCTAGAAAGGATGAGCTGAGGGTTTCTTTTGACCGATCAGGAGGCGGCCAAACCATCATGAAGGGGAAGATGCCCTATTCAAGTTTTTCTTTCAACTACAAGGATGAATGTAGGCCAAATTCGGATTATCGCGATCCGGCAAAAAGTCAGAGCCCCACCCCGGGATAGGTCGTTTTTGCGTGATATTTTTTTGCGGGGCAATGGTTTTTAAACCCCTCGACGACCTCGGGGGGAAATGCCCCGGAAAATCTTTTTTTTTTCCCTCCTAGGGGATGCTATACTAGGGAGTCTTTGATGGTCGCGACCAGGACCTTTTTTAATTAGCATAGGTTTAAGCAATTGGATCACGTTTTTTTAAGTCTAATTGTCCCTTTAGTCCGGAAAGTTACACGCCTAGTCTGCGATATTTCCCTCTCGCCGATTTCCGCGCGCGCGAGGGTTTATCTTTCCTTCCTTGGTTGGAAGGTTCTACACTAATGAATTTCCGAGGGTGATCCTGTAATAGCATATAAGCTATCCCCTTTATTCAATGCGGCGGCTCGGTCTTATTCTTTTCCCCTACTCTCCGGCAAGGGATGTAGCCGTGTCCCTCGACCAACATGTTGGGTCCCCCCTCCCAACAACTCCGCGACCCTGTAGAGGCGTCTACAACTTCACGATCCTTTCCCCATATCCGAAAGACGCCCAAAACCGTTCGTGACGCGAATTGATTGAGTGGAAATGGGCAAGATCTCTTCCTCCTCTCCGCTTGTTGTTGTGATTTTTTGCCTTTTTGTCCCCCCTCTCCTGCCCTTCCCGCGCCCCCCGTCTTTCTGGTGGCTTTTTGTAGGGCAGGAGTTGTGAGCGTAGTGACGTGAATAGTCCCGCTCTTTTTTTCTTTATTGCGTGAGTGGTGAGTGTAAATGTGGAGCCCGGGCGTAGTTCGACCATCCAGTTGCGCGTGTCGTTTTCGGAACTCTCCCCGCGCCCTTTTTCTTTTCCTCTCATGCGGAGGCTCTTGGCTCCCGCCCTTTCATGATTTTCAGTGAGGAAGGATGCCAGCCCCCAATGCCTGATCGAAGTAACACACGCCTCGCGGCACTTTTTTCCCTTTTTTCCTCTTGATCCGACCCTCGTGGTACTTGCTGTCCCCAGGCAACGGAAAAGTGAAAAACCCCGGAACAACTTTTTTTTTCCTCCAGAGAGAGCCTTTCCCACGCCAAACAAAACTGGAGCACGCCTGAGGCGAACCCGAGTTGCCCGGCCGCTGGGACGATCGGTTCCGACCTGGCAAAGATGCCGCCCTCCCTGTTGGGGGTGGCCGTTATAAGGGTCTGGTGTCGTCCCCCCAGATAAGTATCGGCCCGCCGGTTTTCCTTCACAAGACCGTGGAGGTGGTTTGAGGATGTCGACCTTTGCCCTAGGATTTGCATTCCCTGATAACTTCAGTATTTCGACGCTCTCCTGCTACTGTCACTGCAATTGCCTTCCTCGGCCTCAAGCCGTTTGAAGCTGAGCGCGAAACTTTTCCTTTCGGGTCCTTGACTTCGGCACGCTTCGCAGATTTACTGAGTTTTCTTTTTCCCGGAGCACCCCCTTTCACCCCCTTTTAAAATAAGGAAAGAGGCCTAACGGCCGATCCCCGACTACGCTTTTCTAACTGATCCTTTGCCCCCAATTTTCCTTCCTCGCAGGAGGAATGTCATCACGCCGTGTCTTTGCCCCCAGCATCCAAAGCCAGACGCTTTGACGCCTTCCGGTTAGATCGTCAGTCTCACAAGCAGGATTCCCTTCACGATTCGCAGGATCACTCAGATGCTGGAGATTAATTCGTGGACGTTTTGTGATTGCCTTCTTTAGGTACCTTCGATCCAGCGCTTTGCGATGCTGCCGACGATGAGGATCGTTCCCACGCAGAACCCCGCCCCGCCGCACAACTGGCCCTCCCCCAACGCACCCCCAGGAATGGACCCCGATCCAGATTATCAGTCTTTAAGGTCCATGGTGTTTACCCCGGTCTATGCTGCAAACTTGGCCAGGCTATCGTACGCGGCTCAGTCCGGCTATGACGTCCACATCAATCGGATTTCATCTCGACGTAGACCTAAGACGTCGGACCCCCCGCAGCCGCGTTACGTTCCGGCATCGGCCGTCCAAGGCTCGGTCTTCAATTCGCTTTGTACACGACCAGATTGCAAGCGTCTCGCCCCTTGAAGTTTCCTAGCATGTAATGATGATAAATGAAGGCGTAACCGGTCTGTTACGATTCGTATGGTTTCGTCCCGATGGACGGCATTCGCGGCGACTCGGAGCCTTTTTCCTCCGAACTTTTTTTCTTCCCCGTTAAAGAAAAGATAGTAGGCCGTTCACCCCCCGGCGCCCTTATGCACCGAAACGTCCCAATCTCGAGCACCCCAGGAACGCGAAACTCTGTCGGTAATTGCTTTTCTCCCTCCGAGATCCTTGCCATTACACATCTTCGCGGCCATTAATTTTGGAGGAGTATCTCCCCCTTCACAGAAGGCGTGCGGATTTTACTTGCTAATCCCATTATGTTCCCTCGGTAATAAGATCACCGGCACGACTCCTCCCTAGGAGGCGCGCGAAAGCCTCCAGCCTGTGAGGTGACCTTCTCCAGACAGGTGCTTCGAACCTTTATCTCCTTTCTCAGGATCCTGTGATTTTCGGCAAGTAGTTCCCGTTTCCCCCTTCGGGATCGCCCTCGCCGACGGGGCTGTTCTTTACCCATCGGTGGTCCCTCTGTCTTCTATTTAGGCGTGAATTCAGTGTTGCCCTCTTCATGGCAATGTTCCCGTGAACATGCCTGCGGACACTTCTATGGCGAACGGCGGCCCGACCGTTCTCTTCTCCCCCTCCCCTTCCTTTGTACCAACGCTTTCGGGCCTTGTTCCGGCCCTTCGTCGCGATACCTCCCTTCGACATGCACTTATGAGCTTCCGGAAGCAGCTCTGTTTTTTTGCCTCTTTTCTTCTCGTTCCTTTTTTTTGTCGTCTCTCTCTGGATCACTGCGGTAGGTGTAATGATTTTGATTCAGTGGTTGCTCCGAAAAGACTGAAAGAAAAAACTTCTTAGGACATAAAGCCTGAGAGGGTATTCGGGTGCCTGGGAGGATTCCAAGCCACCCGCCGATTTTTTAGCTTCGTTTCGTTCCTTTTCTTCCTCTTTTTTATCGAGGATAGATTGAAAGTTGTCCATCTCTCTCTGGCCCCGGTTTGTTTTTTTGAGAGAGATGAGAAAACTTTGTTTTTTCTCGTGGACGATCGGTTACGACCCCCTCCTTTCCCCCTTCTTTGGAGGCATTCATCCTCCAGCACTCCTCATACAACTCTCTTTTGTTTATGTCATCGCCTTGGTTTCGGGATTTGGCGGCAACAAATCATTCATGACACATGACGTTACTACTCTAAGGCACCCGCTACAGATTTATCCCTGCCGTGATTCTTTTTGCTCAGGGAGGCTTCGTCATATTCATAGTAGCTTTTTTCGATCTAGAGAACACCGACGACGTTCCCTTCCTTTTTTTTCCAAGGTTGGGACTATCTCTACTTGTTTTGTCTCTCCTTATATGCCAACAGGTGTCGCCGCCAAGCCCAAATGACCCTGGGGTGCCCCTCTAGTGACGAGGCGCCCCGGCGTTTTGCGGTTTCCCAATAACTAAATAATTTCCCCCGTCCCCCCCACGAGTCGAAAAGCCCGGTACGGTTCGAGTGCTACATCGTTACGAGGGGTCCTTTCGCGCGCCAGTCCTTCTTACCTGAGGGACGTGGCTCAGCTGGGCCCCCCTACGTTCAGCCCTGCAAAGTATTCGGAGGAGATTTTCGATTCGCCTGATGGCGTCGGTATTCCTGGCCCCGTTCCTTTTTTTTTTCCCCTCCGTCCTGGGATGGAAGTGTTTGGCTCGACGCTTGGTTTACTGCTTGCACTGAAGCACTCCCCAGCCGTACCGGCAGACCAGATGGATTCTTGAGCCTGTCTCCCGCTAACTCTTCCGCCGCTATTAGCGTACTGTGGGGCCGATTGGCCGTTGCGGTTCACGAAGAGTTGGGCGATAACTCCCTGCTCTCTTGCGGGCAAGACTGCTTTTTTTTTTTTTATCGCTTCCTCTCTATCGTTTCTTGATGCCGACTCAGCCTGCCTTAACCCCCTTTTCTTACCTCTCTCGGCCCCTTCCCCCCGGTTTCGCCTTCAGTGTTATGAAAATCCTCGGCAAGTAGCTTGTCGCTTTTCCGCAAGACTCTGTCTTGTCGGCTCCCTCATCGATGGACCTACAAATCGGACTTGACAGTCTACGTAGCCGGACCTCTGCTGAAGGGGTCAGTCCTAGGGAAGTATTTCTATTCGCATCCGTTTCCGGTGCGTCAACTCCTTGGATGACGCGGACTGCGCTTTCAAGGTAATCTTGGAACGGGGACAAACCAAGGACTTTCTCTCTATGCCCCTTCTCTTTTTTTATTGATGTTTTGAGTTGACCGTGGTGCGAGGGTTTATTCTTATCGGGACCTACTCTCATAGTTTCTGTTCGCGCTGACGAAGGTCCTTTTTCGAAAGTCTTCTTCTTTTGACATCCCCTTTTCCTTCCTATATATGCGATGTTTTTGATCAATTTTTTTGTCCTGATCTGGTGAAGAGATGATCTTTTTTCCCCTTTACTTCAGCCCGGAGCGATGCGTGGTTTTTCCGTTCTTTCGACCTAATCTTCTTTGTGGCCCGTCCCCCCTCCTCCTCTGATGAAATGCGACGGTCCCCCCCCGGAGTTCGATCTGGGACCCCCTCTGTACGGGGATCTTTTTTTTTCCCGAAGTTTTTGTCAGCCTTTGATGAACGACGACCCATACTGAGCTAAATTCGTATCGAGCCTAAATTCGCCCTAGAAGCGAAAGGATCTTTTCGCAGCTCTAAGGATCGGCCGAGGGACCGTGTAATACGCCGACGGAGGTGACGGCCAACAATTTCAGGGTTCTCTTTTTTGCGAACTTCACCTCTCTTTCCCCCACAGGTCAATAATTCTTCCCTATTTCGATGTTTGTTCTGGTTGTCAGAAAGTCGGCTTCTAGATGAAGATCAAAGCAAGGAAGAAAGAAACAAACCAGGTGCGGAGCGGCTCGTTGGGATTTCATTGAGAACTCTTACTTTAGACAAGGAAGATATTATGTGACATGAGTCAGTTCTTCGTAAGCTGTTCTGGGGGTTGGTTTTGGGGGGGGTTTTTTTTCTTTTTTTTTTTTTTTGTTTTCTTTTTTTTTTTTTTTTTTTTTTTTTTTTTTTTTTCCTTTGTTTTTTTTTTTTTTTTTTTTTTTTTTTTTTTTTTTTTTTTTTTTTTTTTTTTTTTTTTTTTTTTTTTCCCGCAGAGTTGTTGATGGTCGTGGCCTGCTCGAATTTAGGTAAATCTGGTCACTTTTTAGGTTTTTGTCTTGTGCCATGGTCCGGCCCCCCCCCTCCAATGTCTGGCCGCTCTACTTCGCAAATCTTCAGAAATAGGCGTCGAGCGTTTTTTGATTTGGCTTCCTTCCCCCGCTCCACTTCCCTTAAGGTCCTTTTTTTACGCGGAGCCTGCTTATAAGCCCGAAAATGTTCTTCGCGGAATTTTGAAGTTTCCCCTACGACTTCTACGTCCTTTTTCTTCTCTTTGTTTCCCCTCGCAACCTTGGTTAACATCACCAAATCCGGGAAAGTTTTTTCTCCCTGGGTATTCGATGAAGTACACATTACGCTCAACACCGTCCGCCGTCGCAAACCCCCAGAAGGAGGGTGCTCGCTTGCTATTCTTCTGATGAAGGAAACTGGATATACCTCTACTTTTTAATACTGTTGTTTTGTTGTTACGATTGCAATTTTATTTTCTTTACTCAGGCATCCCCCCCCCACGAGAGAACCAGACCGAGGCTGTTTTTTGGTTCGTGGGAGGCAGCTGTCTTATTCTTTACATCGAGAAGTATTCCCAACTCTATGTGCGTATTTTGCGACGAACCTGGCCGGTTACACACGGGTATCTGCCCGCCACTGATTCTTTTTCCCCCCCTTTGCACGACCGGGGCATCGCTACCTCATTGAGGTCGGTTTTAAGACAGAGTGCATATTCAGTCTTGCCTGTACCCCCCCCGACCCCTTTTCTTCTTGTTCTCGAGGAGGAAATTTCCCTCCCTCACCATGCCCTCGTCGGAAAAGATCTCGACGGCCAGATTCGCGGAGATAGTAAGGATGAGATCTTTGTATGGTAGTCTGTTTCTTCTCCCAGGGAACCCCCTTGTAACACGTCGAACCGGTGCCAGACATTGGTTCCTTCTGTCCCCGCTCCCTCTTTTATAAAGTCCTCAAAACCTCTGACTTAAGGCCGCACGCCCGTCCGGAGAAAATTCAAGATTTGCACGCTTCCCGTTGGTGCGGTGAGCTCCTTTTCGCACCCTGTCCCCCCCCCCCCTTCTGCTCTCCGTACAATGTGGGGGCCTTTCTGTGACCTGAAGGTTATTTTTCATTGTTTTCGAGATCCGCGTTTGGCCGCGACAGTAAAAGACATTTTTTCTTTTTTTTCTTTTCGTCCTTGCCCCTTTCTTTCTCGCGGCTCCCCTTCATATTTTTCTCCTACGCTTTTTTGGCAGGACCGGTTCCGCGTTCTCCCCCAAGGCGGGGGGAGCTCAGACGCCTTTCTTTTCCCCGTTTCTTCCCCCTCCCAGGTTCGATAGATCCCAGACCAGGAGGGGTTTGTCTTTCCATCAGGCGATCTTTCCAACCTCGGTCACACAGGCAGACCACCCTCTGGCCCCGAGGCCGATGCTCCTTTCTCAGTCGCATCCTTCCCCCTTTACGATAACCGGGGTTTTCCACAGAACTTTATTTTTTACCCCGCATCCCCCACCCCCCCACCCCTATCCGGCTGTTTCCGTAAGGTCTGCTAGTAATTCTCTCCCCCGACGGATATTCGCAGGTGCAAAGTTCTGTTGATCTCTGATCTCCTCCCTTTCGCAACTCTCTCCTTTGAGAATTGAGTGGAAAGATTCCTTCCCTATACAGCGGAAGATGTGCAGCTTCTGAGCTCCGAAGCAGAAACCTCCCCTACTTCCCCCCCCCCCCCTGCCCGCAAGAAAACACCCAACTACGACTACCCTATGTGAATCCTTCTTCCGATTGAAGTTGTACTGTTGTTCCCCGTTCCCTTGCAAACTCCTTCTTCCTTTCCAATCTATGATTTTTGGAGGCCGCCTGCCAATCTTCGTCTACCGTCCCGTCTCCCTCCTCAGGAGTTTTTTTCAGCCCCGCTTCCCCTTTTCCCGGCAATATTTAGCTTTTCATTTTCCTTCTTAACTCTGTCTTCTGTAGATACAGACAAGACAAGCTCTTGACCTTCGAAAAGTGACTTCTCTTTTTTCCTCGATTTCCTTTCCCCTCCCAACTGAACCCAAGGGCCTGTGCGGAAGCTTGATGGTAGACCTCCCCTATTGAAGATTATTACAGTTCGTTCATCCCTTCCTTCCGGTTTCCCTTTCTTTTTTCCTTTCCGTCCCTCAAACTTTTTCTTCTCCCCCTGAAGAACTATAGCACACCCAAAGTTTCCCTTTCCCTTCTCGCCCAGGACCGCTCCTCTCTTTCCCCCCCCTGTTTTGCACTGCGGTCGAAATGTTTTAAGAAAATCTTTCTTCGTTCCCCATTTAAGGCTTTGGAGACTTCCTCCGCTTTCCGGCGTTTCTTCCCCCTTTCATGTCGACCATGCCCCCCCAGCCCAAGATGTAGCACGATCCCGGGCCAATCGACGCCATCGGAACCTCTGCGAACAATCAATAGACCTGGCCGAGTTAACTTTTTGTGTTGCCCGAAATGTAAGCCTCCTCTCTTGCCTTGTCCGCTTTTTTCGAGGCGATCTCGTCCAATGTTTTCGTCCACTCAGACGATTGCTTGTGGAACGACTTTGTTTTTTCCCGTGCACTTTTTTTATTTTTCTTCCCCCTCCCCCTCTTTTAGACTACTAATGCTCAAATTTTTTTCAGTTTCCGGCGATTGTTCCCCGACCTGTAGGATCCGTCGCTAGCAAGCCGAGTTTCCACCCTTTGTTTCCCTTTTTTTTGAAGGTCGATCCACTCCGGTTTTCCCGAAGATTGCCCCGTATGATCTTTCCTCGATTTAACTCTTTTTTTTTCTCCCCGTTAGGCCCCCTCCTCTAGACGATATGTCTTTCGTCTTTCGGAGGCTTTCTCCAAGGTCATGTGTACGTGATGAATTTTTTTGGGACCCCTGAACCCAAGATTCCCCCTCCAACCCTGTGATACGAAGTTGACATGAAGTGATTTTCTTGTTCAGTTCCCTTGAGGAGGCTATGAAAAACGCTCCACTTCCTATAAGGTCAGATGATTTGGGGACCGGACTTTAGTTCGGACACTCTTCTCCCTTCCTTCCCCTCCTCGGCAAAGTCCCCTTATATACTACGTTTTTTGTGTGAGCGTGAGAGGACAATGGCAGAGCGTTCTGGTACGGCCCTGTCTCGACTTTTTCCCTACCCTTAGGTGGTGAGGATTTTGGAAATATTGTTTTTTTTAATACCTTTATTCTTATGTCTCGGGACCTTGTTTTTATTCTTCTCAAAAGTCAACCGTATTCCCTTACACATTGACATCTATCCGCTCTTCGTCTAAAAAACAGTTTACCCTCTTTTCCTCTCTCTTCCTCTTACCTTTCTTTCTTACCTTTTCCCCTTCCATCGCTTGCGTAATTTCCCTCGTCGCGGGGGCTCCTCTACTCCCAAAGGCCGAAGGTCAATGCCGCCGCACCCAGCGGTGGGCCTCCCTCTAATTTTTTGTCTCGCCCGGATCGGCTCCCTTGCCCGAATCCAAGCTTGCAGGTAGATTCCTTTCTTCAAGAGGAGACCCCGTCCCCTTGTGTGCAAATACAACAACCTTTTGTCCCCTTCCCCCCCGAGTTTTTCCCCCAGCCAGTGCTTTTTTTTTTCCTCTCCTCTTTCTTGATCTTTTAATTTTGCAGAGAGCTTAGCACGACCGAAGTAGGATCCCCGTTAAGGGAAGTTAAGCTCTACCATTAGGCGGGCGCTTCTTCCTCCTCTCTTCGATTTTTCTTCTCCCTTTGACCTTTGATAATGTTTTTTTTATCATTTTTGGCCCCTTCTCTATTTGCGTAGACGTTCCCCACCTGACGCCGCCACATTTGTATTGCTACGCCCCCTGATTTCTTTCCTTTTATCAACTTGAACTTCCCCTCCTTCCCGACCTCTTTCCCCTCTTGTGGGTTCCGAGATGGCAGCGTTGACGGTGCACGCGCTTTTAGAAGGGGTCAGTCGGAAGACGATAGTTTGCGGGAACAGGTCTCTCCTGTGATCATCCTTCCCCCCTTTCCTCTTCTCCGCTCCTCCTTCCTCTTTCAGAAGAGCTGACAACACGCTTTTTTCCCCAGGTCCCGGTTGTTACCCTCGGTGCTGAGCATGACCTAGCAAGTCGGCTCGTTTGGCTGTCCTGCCCTCCCACGGGTATGTTCCCTTCTCCCTCAGCTATTGGACTCCCCTTTCTTGATGAAGTTCTTTGCTGATTTTTGGTCCCCTGCATTGATTTTTGATCGCGAGGGACGTAACCTAGATTTTTCAGTGCTTTACCCTCCCGTATTTTAATCCGCCTTCCTTCTTCCTTGCAATTTTCCTCCTTTGGAACGTACCCCACTTGGTACCTCATTTTTTTCCTTTCTTACTATTAAGAGTGTTCCTAGTTGACGGGTGCTGGCGGGACCGTTTGGTGCGCTTTTTCCCGGTCGTATCTTTCCTTCGAACCACTTTCGGCCGTTTGAGATGATACTCGGATATATTTACCTGCCCTCGAATTCATCTCTTTGGTCATCATTGCGTCTTTACTTCATCTAACGGCGCGTTATTCTTTTACTGTCATCTGGGTTCCCCCTTCTTTTTTCCTCGTTGACCCCTTTTTCGGCGACCCCTCCCCGGCGGCCTCTTCTTTTCTCGGTGTAGTCAATGATGGGATGTGAGCCTCTTTTCGACCTCTGGCCATTCTTTTCCCTCCCTTCTCTTTTACCTTCCCCCCCTTAGGTAGCGCTCGGGTTGTTTTCTCTTTATCCTGATCCCTTCCTTTTTGTGATGCCTTCTGACCTTAGCACTTTTCGCCCTTCTTTTCTCGAGCACCGTTCACGAAGAACTAGAAAGGATGTTCCTCCCGCTATCCAGGTTTTCCTTCCTCTGACCCTTACTCGCTTTTTTTCCTCCTCCTTCGTATTTCACCCCACCAGGTTCTCAGCTTTCCCTCCCCCCCGATTGAAAGTTAGCATAATACGAGAAAATCAGGTTCCTCTGTTTCCTTGTCGGCGTTTTTTCCAGTCGCATTATACGTCCTCTTTTTTATCCTCCCCGCCTTCAAGCCCCCCCCCCCCCAGGCTCCGGAGACTTGACTTGGCGAGTTTCCATTTCCTAACTCGAGATTTCTCTGCAGAAAAGGAATAGAACTCGTGTTTTTTTCCCCCCTAGTTCGTTGTCTTAGTCCCGTCAGGCGTTTTTTTTTTGTTTCAGGGTCGAATTCACTGAAATAGGTTCCTCTTGGATACCTTTTTGTCTACTGTCAGTTTCCTTTTTTATCCGTAAAGTACACAGTCCCCTCCTCGTTCTCCCCCCTCCTTCCCCCTTTTCCCTACTTTCCCCCGAACTTTTGAAGAGAGAGCGGGTTTCTCTTCTTTTTATGGAAGTCCTTCATAAACCTACCCATACTTTTTAATTTCCAGTGATTTTTCCTTTTCCTTATCTGCCTCGGCCCTCTCCACCTCTCAGCGACCCCGGCGCGGCCCTGCTTGAAGGACTTAACAAGAGCGGCTCGGTTTTTTCGTATACCGTTCTTTTTTGCACCCCTCCCTTCCTTTTTCCCCCTCCCCCCAACTCCGCGCCCCCTCTGTTGCGCTCGTCTTGTCCCTAACCTAGATCCCAACAGTCCCTCGTCACCACCCCCCATAAGCGTTTTTTTTTTTCCCTCTTGTGGAGTGTTCCCGGCTTCCTAAAGGAGATCCTCCCACTACTAATACGTGTTGTTCTCGATCATTGAACAGGTTCAATACGAAGCAATCAATCGCTCCCCACCTCCCTTTTTTTTGTTTTTTTTCTTTTCCTCTTTTTTTTTAGCTAGATCGTGATCGTTACCTATGAGAA
>Ga0179593_1268130_pt1 | contig 17093 bp, 12 predicted proteins | sample CZODoug2_1_08_16_FD_185931 | JGI IMG/M metagenome (GOLD analysis project Ga0179593, IMG submission 185931) | Vadose zone soil fungal communities from Angelo Coast Range Reserve, California, USA - CZODoug2_1_08_16fungal (PacBio error correction) | ecosystem: Environmental > Terrestrial > Soil >... | reverse complement strand
CTTTGTCTTCCCCTCTCTGTCCCAGATATTTTAAGTCCAACAGTCGCTGGCCCCTGTTCACTTATGCATCACCACTAGACTCCTTCCCCCCCCGGGCATCTTTCTCCTGTCTCAGTCGTTAAGCATCAGGTGTTTTCGTCAGTGTGGTATCCGTTGCCGGAGTATTCACCCCCCTTTTGTCCACGCCCGCCGGATTTTACCCCTCCATGGCCTTTTGGTTTCTCCACTTTTAAACCGTCCTGCTCCTAGGTTCGCGGGGGGGTTTGGGGGTGTTGAGGTCCTTAGTGACCCCCTCTTTTTAACTGGGGTCTTTCTTTTTCGTCACCCTTCCGTTGTGTCCCCCTTTCTCACCTTATAAATCCTTCGCGGAGTATGTCGGTGCCTTCCTCTTCGCCCTTTCATCACGCTCCGTCCCCTCTACAATATCCGCCCTTTTCGCCTTCGGGCGTGTGCTTTTGGGGCACCCAAATCCATGGTGTGCACCCTTGCTTGGGTGCAAGACCCACTCTTAGTTCTCATCCCCTTAATGTTCTGCTTTTGGGTCGGCTGAGCCCCAGAACCCTCACAACGAAGGGGGTCGACGCAAGAGCGAGCGGTGCCGGGGCGAGGAGGCGGGTGGCGGGCCGGCTCTTGACGTACTTCTTCGAGGAGCCGGCGGTTAATCTCCGTTTTTGCCTCTTCTAGGCGTCTGTTTTTTCTTTTTCGCCCCTCCTTATCTTGATTGGTTCGCTCCTCTTCGTTTCCCATCTAGTTGACGTTCGAGGCTCTCAGTCTCAGCATGTGGTTCCGTCCCCTCCCTCCCCTCTTCGTTCTTCTTTCTTTCGGCGTGCGTCGTTGGAGGGTGGGCGGTGTCCTGTAATTCGGCACGACGCCCCATTTATCTTGCCTTCCTGCGGTTGCGCTCGACTTTCTTCGCTTTTATTCCTTTCCGCTGGTATAAAACTTTCCATTGTAAGTACACCTTCCTCCCCCTTCTCTGATTGAGTGGCAGAAAACGCACCTTGAGCTCTTCTCCCGGAGGACTTTTCTCATGACCCCCCCCTCCGCTTAGATGACCCCCGAGACGTCTCACTACCGGCGACTCACCTGTGGGCTATGACTCCTTGAGGCCCGTTTCTTTTTGTTTCCGTTACATCTTAGTCGCCCTCTATTTCTTCCCCTATGGGATAGGTCTGGCTTTGTTTTCACTTGAATTTGCTTTTTTCTAAGCGTCCTTTTCATCGGCGACCTTTCCCGTTTGCTTCCCTGCGTGTCCGTCCCCTTCATTGAGTATAGATCTCCAAGCCTCCGGAGGGGGTTTCCTCAATGGCGACTCGAAGACCCCCTCCCTCCGCCTTTTTCTTCTTCACGGTCATCCCCCTTCCTACCTTTCTTCTCGTCAAATATCCCTCCCCCCAATGTCCTCTTTGATCCCTAATAGTTTCAAGACTTCCTCCTCCCCCTCTCTTTCATCGCCCCTTTCTCACTTTTTCCTCTCTTTTCCTTTCTTGCGCCACCTTCGGTCCATCGATTAAGGAAGACTTCTTCAATCCCTTCCTTAAATTTCCCATTCAATCCCCTTGAGTCTCTTAACTACCTTCCAAATTTTAGATTATTTAATGCATCCCGGGTTTTTTGTTTTGCTTGGGGTGTTGTTTTTTTTTTTTGTGTTTTTTTATGAGTTTGTGGTTTTATTGTGACTTATTTTTTTTCTCTTTTGTTTTTGTTTTTTCTTTTTGTGGGTTTTTTTTATTGTTCTTTTTTCTTTTTCTTTTTTTATTTTATATTTTTTTATAGCTCTTTTCATCGTTCTGACTTATCTGTATTTCCCTTCCTCATATTCAATGTCAATTTCTTTCTCCAGCTGTTGACTTGGTCTTTATTTTCACTTTAACCGTCCGGCAGTTTTCGGTCCGTTTCACGCGTACTGATAGTCTCTTGGGTCCGTGCGTGCGCTGTTTTCGATTTTTTGTTTTTCATGTCCTGCCGCAGTCGCCCTGTCGGCGCCGCAGAAAGAGGTTCTTTTTCTCCCTGGTGTTTCTCACCTGTCCCAATGGGCCTCGACACGCCGCAAGTGACGTCATGAATTGGGCGGACTAACTCCTTTTTCCCGCGGCTGCCGCTCCTGAATGGGCTCCTGATGGTAGGGGAGGGTATTTGTTTGGTGGCCTTCTTCGCGCGGTCTTGGTCTCGCGCATTCTTTTGGTTCCAAATGCCTCACACTTCGGAACGTTAGATTCCAGAGCGATCACTTGTGGGAGGGTGGTTTGGCCGACGTGTCGATGGGACGCCCTCCGTGTGTTAACCGTCGGTCTGTCCTTCTTTGTTGGCTTCCTTTCCCTCCACCCTACCCTTTTTTGACTTCCTCGGTATCCTGACCCGTTATTCAATTTCCAGACTCGACACATCGTGGAAATGGGCGCGCGCGGTAGGTCGCCTTTTTCCTTCCGGGCGTTCTGGATTGATCGTTTTCTCTGCCTTTTTTTCTTTCTTCACGCCTCGTCCCCCACGATCGGCCACCGGCCCCTTCCCCTCCTATTTGCCCCTTACGTGTGTGGAAGGTTTTATGTGGATAGGTCTTTGGAGCAGCGGGCGTGCCCCCCTCCCATCCTGAAATTGATATTCTTCCCCCCCTTATTCTCTCCTTCTTTCAAGGCTACGATTTCCGAGCGGCAGTCACCTGATGCCCTGCCCGGCCGTGACGCACAATCGCCTTTTCCTTCTAAGTTTCTTGAGAACATCTTCCTTTTATTGTTGAGTTTTCTCGCCTTTTTTTCCTCGCTTTTCTATTCCCTGATCCTCAGAAGATTGGGTGGTTGGCTTCGCGTACCCCCGTGATTCCCGTCATGGAGCTTCGACACCCCTTTTACAAGGTGGGGTGTGGCTTTGGTTGGCACTTTACGATTGTCAGAGGGCTTGGTGGGAGATTTCTGTAATAGATGCATGCGAGGGCTTGGTACAAATCCTAGTTTTCCCCTCCCCTTATCAGCTTTTTCTATTGGACCCCCACCGAGCATTCTTGGTTTGGAATCAACATTGCTTCATCCCGCCCCCCAAATCCTCCTTGGTGCTGTCTCTTGTTCGCGGCCCCCCCCCGGGCTGTTGTTTCCCGGGGTTTATCCCCGCCGTCGTGGGTTGGTTGTGGGGTGCGATTCCCTGACCTCCCCCCTCTATTCTACTACTGTGGAAGCTGGCCGACATCATGCAAGTGGGTGTTGGTCCAGGGGGGATTCCGCCTCTCTATAAGTCCCCAGCGTCTGACCCGGCCCCCCGCAGGCCGGCTGGGGTTTTCTTTCTTTCGTGGGGGCGGGGTGTGCTCTTGATAAAATCGGCGAGACCCAAAAGTCCCCCCTCGGTGGTTCCCCAGCGTCGCATTGGGTTTTTTTTAACCTCCCGGGACGCGCTCGCCTTTGTTCGGGGTGCGACGAGCGAATGGGTGGACTCAATGAGTCCCCAAGGTTTTATTCTCTCGGCTTGACTGCCCACTGAAGTTTCCTTGCAAAGAAAAAAGAGATTTGTTCATCCGTTCGAGGTTCCGTAATAGCACTGTAGCGAACATCTGATTGTTTCTCCGCTAATGGGTGGTCTTGAATTGAGCGTCTGATGGATGCAAGGTTTCAGGGTCCTCGGTTTGCCCCCTTCGTCCCTTTAGCGTCTGGTGCACAATTCCGTCACAGAATTTCACGATAAAAAGCCACTGGAGTTAACAAATTTTGAGACACTCGTCATGCTCGAGTATAGCATTTCATGGTTTGCAAAATATCTTATTTTTACGGCACCAAAAGTCTAAACTTTTTTACAAGGAGGAGCTCTGTTTGACCACTGATGAAAAAAAAATATTACATCCCGCGAGGGTTTAACATGCCTCTCCGACAAGGCCGTATACGCGAGTATTGGTTTTACCGTACCAGGGACAGATTCAATTTAAAATGGCTTTCGGCTGGCATATCTCGGTCTAATCACTAGGCTATAGGAGGACAAAGGTTACCACTTATCCTGATGAATGCGGCACTTTTTTAAAAAATTGCCCCCCCCCTTCACACTCACGTCGACGGCCCCTCTTTCCCCCCTCTCCTTGAAACCTAGAGTTACTCCTTTCGTTCTTCCCTCCCCCGCCCTTTGTACCTTGTATCCCACCAAGCGACCAACAGACCCCCTTTTCTTTGTGTTGACTTAATCGGAAGAGTCTCGGGGTTTTCCTTCCTCTTCGCCCCCTAGGCCTCCTTTTTCTCTTTTTTTCGTGCCACTCATCCGTCCCTTAGAGATGAGGTGCTCAATTAGTTTTCACAGGTGTCCCCGGTTTTGCTAACTGTCGTTTTAGTCAGACTCGTTCTAATTAACCTTCCCCTTTGTCCAAGATGCTGTTTTATTCCCTCCCACTATTTGCGTTTTCCTTTTTTTTTTTGTCGTGAACCACCCCCATCTGCGTGCCGTGCAGTAGAGCCCCGGATCTACGAGCTCCCCTAACTACTTTCCCCTTAGCTCACTACCTCTTTATGTCCGCTCTTACTACGCCTTTCTCAAGTGACTGCTTTTCCCCCCTTCGTGCCGTATTCCCCTCGGGAAAATTTATTTAATGATCCAGAACTTGGGTTTTGTGTTGTCCCTCTCACCTTAGGATCAGTTACTAAGATAGTCCCCCTGTTGGGCCCTGTTTTTGGCCCCCTCACCACACTTTCCCTTTATCGTTTTTTTTTTACGCTGGCGGCGCTTTTCACGGTAGCGCACCAGGATTTGAGACGAAAATGTGAATTTCTCCCCTTGGGAGTAAAATTTTTCTTTTTTCCTGCGAACCCCCCCCCCCTCTCCCCCGTCCTCTTTTCTTCTTTGGGTCTGAAAAAGTTTTCTAGGCGAGTCGATGGGTGAGCCTCCATTTTACGGCGAGTGTCTAGCCTACGGTGGACATCTGAGCTGCCGTCCCTCTTCGTTAGGTTTTTTTATTCTCGCTTTTCTTTCAGAATTTTTTTTTTCCAGTCTCTTTTTTTTTTTTCCCTTATGTTTGTTCCCCCTTGTCTTTCTTCCTTGTACTATACCTCGTTTTTTTTGACGCTTAAAGTTCAAAAGGAACCACCATGAAAGTGACCCTTCTCTCTTAAAAGCTGTAAATTCTCCCTCCCCTCTCGTAGCCTCCCCCTTTACTCTGTACGGATCCCGTCTTTTTCAGCCTTCAGTGGGTAGTACGTGATTTATCCTGGTCGACCTTAATTGGAAAGAAGCCAGAAACTCCCTCCTCTTTTTCTCCCTCCGCCTCCGAAGTCTCGTTTGTTTCGTTTTTCTGTTTCCTTGCCTTTCCTTTTTTCGCTGGTGCTCTTTTTTCCTTTCAAATTCCTAGTTTTTTCCCGGTTTCCCCAGATTACTTGGTGCGTTGGATTGCCCTACATTTTGGGCTTTTACTGCCCCAATCTACCTCCTCCTCCATGGCTTTCCTTTGTTTTTCCACCCGACCCTCCCCAGCGAGTGGGGCGAGCTTACGGCCGTAGCTTAAGGTTTTAATTGGTTAACATAATGATATCGGTTCCGCCGTCCTTTTTTTCCACTATCTTTCCATTCCCGCCTTCTTTCGAGGCTTTCTCCGCGTCGCTTTATAGTTCCCCGTTGCGAAGCGATCGGTATGCGTGCGTTTGTGATCATGTCCGGAGTTGACCGATATAGCGGGCTGTCTGTTAGGCTACCCCTCTTTCCCCTCGCCGAAGTTTTGGTACCCCGCCACTTTTCCTCGTTCTTCCTAGAGAATCACCTATCAGTTTCTTTTTTTTCCTTTTATGCCCAAAGGGACGGTTGCCTCCATGAGGCTCGTGCGACTGGTCTCTTTGTAACCCAAATTGAGAGACCTATTCTGACGAAGTTATCGGTCTGTTCCCGACTCTCCACGCGGCGATCTGCGCGGGGCCTTTTCTTGATCAGCTGCCCAAATTTTGAATCAAGTATGTCGCCTGAATCGAGCACAACGGGAACCTTTCGCTTATTCTTTTCGTACCCTTTTTTTCCTGTCATTTTTCTTTAACTCCGACCCTCTTTTTACCCACTATTATGGAGAGGGGGCTTGACCCCTCATGGTCCTACTCCGTGGAAGTTTTTTTGGGTTTTTTTATTTTTGCTTCCTCACGGTTTGATTTTGTCTTCCACCTATCCCCTTGTGCACCCGCCCCCCTCAACCCGTCCCTAACTCCTTTGGAGTACGCTGCCTACACCGCTGCGGGGTGCGGTCATTTATTGAACGACAGATATCCAGTGCCTTGTGATTTTTTCGTGCGTTCCTCTCGCGAGTTTATTCCCGCGCTCCGGGACCCCCCTTATGTCTTATTTTGTTCTTAGATCTTATCAACCTCCGGATGACACACCCTTCTACAGAGCGCTCTCCGCCCTTGGTCCGCTTTCTTTCTAATATTCGTCCATGCGAAAAGTCTATTTGCCTCCGCCTTCACTCAGCATTTAAGTACATCCGTGCTACCTTGGTCATCCTTTCTGCCTCACCTTCTCCCCCTGGCGAATATGCACTTTTTTGTTTTTCTGATTTCTTGGCCCTTCATGTCCTCAGTGTGCTCTCACTTTCAGCCATACTCTGGGATTTAAAAAAATCAAGGCAGTAGCGCGTACTTTCTCGGCCCTGTCAGAATCCCTTCACAGTTCCAGCTGAAATTTTATATTATGCAGTGTTTTTTTTCGTGAAACGTCACCCGGCTTTGTTTTGTAATTGATGTATCGCTACTAACTGCTGAAGTGGGCTCCCCCAATCTCTAACCTTATTCTTTCGGCCTTCTGTCCACGGTTAGAGTGCGTCCCCTCAGCGTATATCATTGGCCCGCTTGGCTCAAATTACAAAGAAACGAAAACTCGAACTCTTACAGGACTTTGCCACCAGCAATTTCGCCGGCTTCTTGAGAGAGTGATACATCGGAGGTAATTTATTTTCAAGACGTGCCTGCGATCGATTCATATCCTAGTTGCATTCCCCGTCGAAATCATTAGAGTCAGAAATAGTTGTTATCTACCTTTTTTACCTACACCACCCAGGGACGCTCCAATTTTTGTAGGGTTGTCCTACCCTAAGGCCCGGTTCGGTCTTCTCTACTGGAACACCTAATTTCACTTCGGTTCAACCCGTTAGGCAGACTCCTCCAGTGCATTCTTTAAACTGTTCCCCCTTTGCGAGTGAGATTTCATAGTAAGTGAGGTGGGTATTTCTTCGTAGGTCCTGCTTTCTTGGCATTTTTGCGCTCCCCTCCTCTCTGAGCGGTATCCGGCTGAAACTCTCTTCTTCTTCTCGATGATTCATCTATTCCGATCTCTTCTGTTATTGTGCTTTCTTCCCGGGTTTGCCGTAGTGCACGCAATCAGTAAGACCCACCATTGCGGCCAGTATCAGACCTTCGCCGGTTCCCCCTTTCTACTCTTGCCCTGTTCCCGCTGGTCCCCGATTTTCGTGAACCCTTTCTTATCGGCTAGTTGGAGTGCCCGGCTAAGCGTTCGTCTGGCGTGATAGAAGATCCCCCCAGCTTATGTTCTGAGGTGATTCGCGCAATCCCTCCCCTTTTTTTGCGGCTTCCCCTCCTCTTTATCTTCCCGCCCCGACTTCGATGAAGAGTACGTGAGTTGTCACACAGCGTCGGAGCTCCCCCCCCACCGGATAATATGGACTTCGTTCCCTCCTGTTTGTTAGCCCCCCTCCATCTTTGTATTATGATCTATCCCTTCTGCCCCTCGTTGATTCAGCGGAAGGGCGCCCATTCGCTCATCTCCGCGACGATGCGTTTTGCCCCAATTCCATGTCACTTTTGCTCGTGTTTCTGTATTGTATTCTTTCCCGGTGATCCACGAGGGGGCTCATGGCCTCCCCAGGCAGCCTTTTTCTGATGAGGAGCATTACGGACCGATGATATTCGGTTGGCTCCCCTTTCCATCTCCACCGCGATTTACGCGGCTTCGTGCTACCACTGCCGTCCTTTTCACGTCATCAGTGGGGTAATCTGTAAAAGCTCCAGGTCTGCCACTGGTTTAATCCCGCCATCTATGGTGTCGTGCAGGTAAATCTTTACATTTTTGCTGAGTGGTGTGACGCCCTCTTGATGAACAAGAGTCTCCCACGAGTTTTGTCGGCGAGCGTCGCACCGTGGCTACCTTCCAATTGAGGGTACGCGGTGCCAAGCGCCCTCATTCCCTGATAAGGCTTTTGTCCATGCTTTGCATGTGATTTCGATCTTTATTGTTTTATTAGTTTTCTGTCAGGCACCTAGTGGCTTGGTCAGGAATATAGTCAACATGTCTTTTTCAGGTTAGCTCGTTTTCTAGCCCTTGGTCTCCGGGTTCCGTTCCCTATCTTTCCTGGCTCGCCCCAATATACACCCGAGTGTCTCTATTCTTTGGCCACTCGCTATCTCGAGCATTCTGAAATGTCTAGACAGGGATTAGTGCTTCCAAGTCAATGTCCCCTCGCTTTTAGAGTTTATCACCCTCGACTTCGAAGGTTTTCGGTAGGTGTACGGGGCCAATTTTTGCTTAATGGCAACGGTTTGCCGTTTCGTTCTCACATTGACACCTCACAGTCGCAGAGGTGCCTGTGTTTATCAGTCTTGGCAACCCTTGAGCCGATTTGAGCAATACTTTTCTTTGTCTTCCTAAAAACCGCGCCCTCCCACATGTAAATAATTACAGTCCACCCTCCTCAGCGTGTGAGTGTCTTGTCCTGTCAGGCTCCTTACTTTGAGCTCGCGGCGGCGCGGGCTTTTTTCTTTCATGAAGCGCGCCGCGACTCGCGCCGTCTTTTGTTCCCAACGCAGTCTGCCTGAGGCATTGCTTTTCGCTCCGCTTTTCGTTCCATCGCTGTAAGTGTCGCCCCTTCGAGGTTTAAAGCGGGGTTGGTTAGAACCAACTTTTTCCCGTGATTCTTGCTTCTTTTTTTCACCTCCCGCCGGCTGGCTTCCGTAAGGAAACACCCTATTCTTCGCCGACGTTTTACCGGATGCTTACTTTTCAAAGTTTCCTGACCTTGCATCCGACGAACGGACTTTTGCGCCAAAAATAGCAGAGCGTACTGTGTCACTGTGTCGAGTGCCTCGTCCCTCCTGGCTTTTGCACCGGCCGCTAGATTAACTTTTCCTTCCTTTTTTTCTGCGGGATTTCCAAGTCGACTTTGGTCGGAACACAACCCTTTATCGGCTCTCGACCCCCCGAGCTGTTCGTAACCCAAAGAAACTCGCGGTTTCTTTGTCTTCCTGGCTTCGTGACTCCCGTAAAACTTTAGTCCGACCCCCAGCTCGTTAAGCTGATTTTTTTGGGGGAATGTGGATTTAGCCCCTAGTCGCCGCGACCTCCTGTTTTTTCTATTTACTTAAACCTTGCAGCCTGTTGTCGCGGTTGGGAACTGGGGTTTTGGTGAGTATTTTGCGGGGCCGTTTGATTAGCCTTTCCCCGGGGGGATCTGCTAGTTGTCTGCGGACTTTCCCTTTTGCCTGATATGTTCCTTCAGTTCCTTGATCGTTTTTGTTGAGAGTGCGACATGTGAACTCTTTTGCAGCGGTTTGATTGTTTTTACCTTTGGTTGTCTCCTTGACCTTAGTTTTTTCCTTGAGAAAAACTCTCTCTCTCTTCCCTTTATGCCTTTCTCCTTAAGCTAGAGGGGAGACCAACCTCAAGTCCCCCCTTATCAACAGCTTCACACAAGCACTCGCTCTCTTCCAAACAACTGCCTTTCTGATACGCTAATTTCCCAGCCCTCCCTTGTTTCGATTTTGGGTTTTATAGAGCTTGACACAACTTGCGACACTTTTCCTTGATCGCCTAGCAGCCCGCTTTTTTCCCCCCATTTCCTTCCCAGCTCCGACTGCGCTTGGTTTTTGTCCGTGCACCGTCGGTACCCGAAGGGACCCGCCTTCTCTTTGTGCCCTTGGTGCCCTAGTGGGGGGGGGGTGGGCCAATCCGTTGGTTTCCCGGTCTTTTTGCCGCCATCTTACACTCTCCTCTTTCTATTTTTGATGCGCCAATCCAGGTTCCCCTGCACCCTCCCTGTCTTTTTTCCCCAGTTTTTTGCTTTTGGGTTGCCGCCCCGTTTCCCCGAGACGGGGGCCCCGCGTCCCCCTCTTCGGGTTTGTTTTGGCTCTTTTGCTTCGACACGACTCGCCGGGGGGGTGGGACGTTGCCTAGTGTGGGGACCGCTCTTACCGGCAGGCGGGACACAAGGGGGATTAGGACGGGGGTTGTCAGCACCCGCTACGATCTAGCAAGATTGTCCCATGCTGGGTAGCTTGTGTATAGCATTCCCCACTCAATTCTCTTTCGAGTTGATCGGCCCTTGGTCTTGTTCTCTCCTCCTCCTCTACTTTTGTATTTTTCGACTGATTTCGTCCTGTCGCTCTTATTTTTTCCAGACCTCTCGCCAGCATTTGTGTATTAACTTGTGCCGACTCTGCGCAGCATGTTGGTCGCTTACCCCCTCTCTGTCAGCGCATTGTTTCTTGCCCGCCTTGAACTTCCCAGGAAGCGGGCACGGGCATGTTACGGTCCGCAACCACACCCAGCGCGGCGGCAAGGCACTCCCCGGAGCGGCCGCGGTGTTGGGCTCCTGTTTAGGGAAACTCTGGGAGTCCAGGATGTGCTCCTTTCCAAAATTCTCCTGTTCTTTTTGGGTTCCGCGTTCGTACCGAAAGGGAGGAGGTCCGCTGCCTCCGGAGGCCGCTTTTGCCCGTGTGGTTTCGCGTTTTCGTGGTCGATCCTTTTTTGAAGCTCATCCGGTCGCGCTTTTAACCCTCTTCTTCCTTCTCTCAGTTCGGCAGCTCGCACGTCGGTTGCGACTGTCTTCAAGTGGCGCACTGGCTTTTGTTGTCCTTCTCACCATCTTCAACTCTGGTGCATTTCGAATACACAGGGGTTGGCCTCTGTATCTTTTCCCGTTTTTTCTCGCGGCTTGAGGGCGGGATAAGAAGTGCCGGGGCGAACGGGAAATTTGACTTTTTTGTGTGCTCCCCATCCCCTCACCTCTGCCTCGTCCTATACTCCACCCCCGCCGTATTCGGGGTAATTTTCAGGTGGAGAGGTTTTCGTGGTTATACTTTTCCCCCTGCTTTTTTTGCCTTTCGAGTATGCTTTTTCGGTCACGCTCTTGGCGAGGTGACACGACTGTCCTTTGTCTATTTTCCGCCCTTAATGTGTTTCACCCCCTTATCTTAAATGCTAGACGCGATCCCTTTCGCGACTCTTTCCTATGTTGTTTTTGCACCTATCACCTTAAAGACCTTGATTCTTGCAGCTCTTCTCCACGCCCTCAACTCTAACGCATGGCATCTTTTGTCTAACTTTCTTCCCTGCTCCCCCCCTTGCTCTCCCCCTCTATCTGCTGTTACGGTCTTTTTTTAATTTGTATTCCCGTGCTGATCGACACTGCCCTCGAGATATTGGCTTTTTTCGGGGCGTCCTCAAGGCTTGTTCCTTATCCTGCGGACCTAGCAAAATATTGCCCCTTCTCCCTTTCTTTTTTTTATCTTATACCGACCCGTCTTCTGAGTGACCCCCAGTTCGGTCCGGTTTCTCACAGTTTATTGATTCTCCTTTTCTTTTATTAAAACTGCGCAACCTCCCCAGCCTCTCCCTTATACGTTCACATGCGATCCGACCTCAGCGGGTCTGCCCTTTCTTTTCTCTCCCCCGCTTTGCACCTGGGTAAGGAATCACGTTTCCTGCCGCCTCGCGGAGTGGAAAGCTCCCCCACCCATTGCATTTTCTCCCTCTTTGTGGAGTCTGTTGGAGAGAGAGTTGACTCCCCACCAATTCTTCCCCCCCGTTCTTTGGTTTTTATTATATGTATGTCCCCTTCATTTCTCTATCATTTCTCTCATTTTTTGACCCCTCTTCTTGCTTTTCCACTGGTCAAAACTCGCGGCAACGATTTTCCCATGTTTAATAACTTGGGTACTTTTTTTTATTACTTTTCTTTCCTACCCTCGCGTACTTACAGGAACATTATAGCCAGCATAAGTTTAATTCTCTGGTCAACTCTCACTCTCAAGAATTAAACTCCACCTAGTGATAGGTCTCAAACCACTACCTTCATCATTTGTTAACTTCTGGTCTCATTATCTAACTCCCCTTTATTAATGTAAACAGGCTCTTCTTTTGGTGCACCATTAGCCTGTTATCAAATGGCTGTAACCTCAGTTAGTGTCCCATATGGCCTAGTTTTAAGAGGGCGCGTAGCTTCCAGTCCCGTTAGGTTTGGTCTTCACTGGATTTGATGTGAATACTTTTCTGCTCACCCAACAGCCCCCTAGCTTCAAAACATGATACCAGAGGGGGTTTAACTTTCTGTATGCTCGATTTCCTGATCTCGTTTTTTTCTAGTCTAGATTCCTTCCGTTTCGAGGTGTGGGTCTTTTTTCTGCGCTGGGCTGTGCAACGAGGGCCGAATAAAGGGCGGTACCCCCCGGGCCCTAACCTGTCGATTTCGCCTGTTCTTTTTTTTCCCCTTTCTTTTTACCGCGTTTTCCCGGCGTTCCCCATTTCCTCAACGATGGTTCTGGTCCCTCTTGGCCGTTGCCCCATGTTCGTGGGAGGATACGTCGATCAACACCTGATGATTGTAGTTTTTTGTGCCTGTCCGCCGCTCCTGTTCTTTCCTGTAGCTTTACGTTCCCCCCGGGACCTTACAGAAATGAAATTTTTTCTCTTTTATGCAAAGCGTATAGAATGAGCCAAGTTTTCTTTCGGTGCGTGTGACTGGAGTGATCAGCACTTGTTCTTTTTGCCTTTTGCCTTTTCTTGTCTTGCCCTTGCCTTTCTTATTTTGTCCCTCCCCACTAACCCTTGCCCGTTATCAGGTTGTGTTGCACAATCGCTCCCCTGCCTTTAAGCCGGTAAATGGCGAAGTTGTCTAAGGGCGGTTTGTCAGTAGGTCACACATGTTGAGACCCCTTTGTTTCTTCCCACACCTCGTTCCTATATCTTTTTCCTCTCTCCCTGTCCTTCGGCACCCCCCCCCGCCCTCTTGATAAGTCTGAGGCGTCCAACCTTTCAGTCTTTTGATAGTCGCGGATTTACCGGACTTCCGCCTATCATCCCGACATCTCTTACCTTTGAAACAACTCTTTCCCAATTGCGCTTTTTGCCTGGTGATTGAAAGACGAGGTATTGCGGCGCGTTGGTTTGCTTCCCCCGCTACAGAGCTCGCTTCAGGCGGTGTCCCTCCTTCCTTCCCATCCTCTACCTCCCCTCTCTCTCTTCCTGCGCCCCTGCGGCTCTGAGAAAAGATTTCCTTTTCTCCGCGCTGATTTGCTTCGTCGGGGGCTTTTTTTGGTGTTTGTGCTTTTTTCGAACTAAGGATGCATGGAAGGAACCTATAGTCAAATCCATGGCGTGTCCCGTCGCTCCGGTCTCCCTTCGTTTCTTAGTCGGGTCCTTTTTGGCTGGGTGTTGCAAACTCTCCTTTCTCTTGTCGCCCGACATCTTATACAACATTTGTTCGAGGATGCTTTGGCCCATATATTCTTAGAGTTTGGTTCGGCGAGCTCTTCCCGATCTGACACGAGTCTTAAACGTGGACTTTTTTTTTATCTTTTCCGCCACGAATGCCGTTCGGGCTATTATATCCGAGTCGAGGAGTTCGGCGGACTGTTTTTTGACAAGTCTTTTCCCCTTTCCTTTTGCGGACGGTGGTTCTTCGCCAAATTTCATCATCACAAGAGTCCTGGGAGACGCCCCTATTTAATCTTCCGCCTGCATCGTTTTAAGCAAATTAGGAGAGAAGGAACCCCCCCCAAGCTGTGTTCCACTGTTCACTAATACCCCTACCAGCTCCAGCGTCTCCGCTGGTCAGGACTGGCGTAGCGGTTCGCGCGTCTTCTTGGTTTATTTTCTTAAGGGTTCGCATGCGCTGGAGTTTAGTCTGTGTGCCCCCGCGTTGTTTCTTCCCACCCGCATCCGTCGGTACAGGGCGAGCATGATTTGGCTTTTTATAGTTTTTTCACAGATTCGTGGGGCGTGGGAGCTACATGTGGGTGTCGGGGTGTCTTGATAAGCTGGTGTATTGGGGTGTACAATTCCATGACCCGTCCCTCCCTCTTGCTGTCTCTTGCTTGTGCCGCTGGCCGTTTCCCGCTAATGTTTCGCCACCCCTGCGCGCCTTTCTCCCTACCGACTGATGTTATATCTGGGAAAAAACTTGAGGACCTCGACACGTTTTGCTCACTCCTGACCAGGAGTCCTTTCCTCTCCGGATCCCGCAGGTTTGTACTCGCGTCGTTTCTCTTTTTTCCCCTTTCTGGTTTGCATCGCTTTACCCTTGGAATTCATTTGCGGCGGCTTGCGTCCGCACCGACTGTGGTTTGGAGGATTTTGTCCTAACCCCTTCATATTCCTTCTCGCCTCGTTGATCTTTTTTAGGCGCTCAACTGCAACATCGCCTTCTTCGTCTTTCTGGGGCGGCGGTTGGTAGGCCCGTTCCCCTAAGCTATGCTCGACTCTCTTTTGACAGATTCCCCGAAACACACCCCCCCCCGCTTTAATCTTCCGGCCGCGAAGCCTTTTTCTCCTTCCTTGACTGTCCGCCCGTTCACTCTGGATGTTTTTTGCTTAGGGACGGGGAGAGCACCCGGTTTCTTTGGTCTTTTTTTGCGGGCCGGGTTCCCCCTAGTGTAGTTTTGCGAACTACTCTCGGGGCAACGGGTACGACCCCCACATCCGGATGCTCTTAGTTGTCCTGTCTTCTTCATTTACCCCGTTGAGTTTCTTCTCTGAGAGATAAGTGGGGGGTTGCGGGCGTGAATGAGTTTCCTGAACGCCCCGCTTTTGTCCTGATTTTTTTTTGTCACTTCATGTTTGTTTCTTTGCCTTTTTTTTAAGGAGTCCCCCCTCTCGCTTTTTTGCTTTTGGGGCCTCCGGTGGCTCGCCTTTGTCTCCTTAACTGAGGCCAAGGTTTTTTTCTTAAAAAAAGTGAAAGTTCACACTCAATTCGCGGCTGGACTCTGTCCCCCTCCCACTTCGCGCTTTTCAACCACCGTGCCTTCCGCTTTATACGGATAACTTCAGGTTTGTAGGGTGGCCTGCTCGAACATCTGAGACTGAGGAACCTGGACCATCAGCCCTCCTCAGAGCCCGCTTGTTCTCCATAAACCCCTTCGTCTTTCTTTTTTCCCGGGTTCGTCTTAGCTCATTCGAACATGCATTTGGGGCCTAGGGTTTAGCTACTCCAACCCATTCCCCGCTTTCCTGTCTCAAAATTTTCCTTCTTCTAGCGTGTTCCCAGCGCCCGACATGGAATAGCATGAAATCGCAACTTCAATTTCTGGTCTTTCTTGTGTTTCCCCCCCCCAAGGAAACGCGTTTCTCTCTTGAGGGCTGCATTATGTAGTTTGTGTTCCCGTGTGTACTGCTCCCCCCCCGGACTTTGTTTGTTGCCATCCTCTCCTCCCCCTTCTTCAGCGTTACTATCTTCTTTCACCCCCTCCTTTTCCTTCTTGGCGTCGGCGCTCTGTCCGCTCCTCCGCTTTTTTTCCGAATAGTTCGCAACGGCGTTGTTCTTCTTGTACGCTAATAGTTTTAAGATTAGCTCCCTCTCCGGTTCTTCTCCGCTCTTTTCGCGCCTGAATTGTTTTTTTCCCCTCCATCTCTTTTTATGCGCACGTTTCTTCCTCTTCCCGATCTCGCTTGCCGTTTTCTATCCCCCCCCTCTATTTGACTCCCTGGAGCCGGCCCTGGTAGTTTTCGGTAACCTAACTTGGACGCTGTGACAACCTGAATTGATTTCTTGCTTTCCGTCCGCTTCTAGTTTTAAATGCGCCCCTTCTCCTCGCGGCGGCATTGAGCGGGTTCCTCTAACCTCCTCTCTTTTTCTATCACGATATGTCGGTGACCTTGTATCACTAACGGAGGCGGCTTTTATGTATTGTAGTGACGCACGGGGTTGGTTTTTCCTACCTCTGCCTTACAGTTTGCCGTCGTGAGTCTATGTTTTTGTACACCCTTTCCATCTTCTTTTTTCGTGCTTCACACTTTTTGTGTCTCCTGGTGCTCATAGTGAACTTGACATGTAGCTGGTACAGCCCCCAGTCGTATCTCGGATTATACGGACCCGGTCTGGCGTTCCGGAGGACTCCTATCCGTCTCCCCCTCCCTTCCTCGGAATGATCGCGCTCGGATTTCCCACGAGCTTTTCCTGCCCTTTTCGTCTTGCGCACTTTCTGCCTGGGTTTGACCCCTCTGAACTGCGTATCTGAGAACCCCCGTTCCAATTGAAGCACATGTCTGAATTGTCTTCCCTTCTTTTCAGCAGCAGCCCGTACGGCTTTTGTCCTTGCCTTTCATGGAAGCCTCTTCCCTTTCTTCACCCCCCCTGTATCGAGTCTTGAAATTGTCTCCCATTTACTGCCCAATGAAGCGAGTTCTTGGAGCTTCATCCCTAGGGTCCAATGGTGTGTTCGTAACTGTAATTTAGCTTTGCGACCTCCACTATGCAGGTTTGTCAGCCTGTTTTCTCCAAGTATTTATCTTTTTGTGTCCAGGACGAGTTTTTTTCCCTTTTCACCGCTCTTCTCTTTTTTTTCGAGTTTGATTCTTGTTGCGCCAACCTCAGAAGATGTATACTATAGGTCACCTTTCGTCCTTTCCCATAGTGTTCTGCCATGTGTGTCGGGCGCTTGGTCCCGGTTCTTTTGAATCCCTCCCTCCACTTCACTCCTCCTTTCTCATTTCAATAAGCAACTCGCGGTTCCCGGAGAATCGCTCTTTGGCTCTGGATCTCGTCTTATCAGTTACCCTTGCTCTCGAGATTTTCCCCACTTTTTCTTGCAGGGCTCCTTCTTACCGACCATGTTACTGAGTAATGTTTTTGGGTCATAGCACGCCGGCGAGGTCTTAACCCAATGCCCAGCTCCCCCGCACTCACTGTCGCTGCTGTGTTTGGAATTTTTCCTATCCGCGAAAGACTGTTGCCCCCGGGCTTAGACGTTTTACCCCCTCCCCCCCTTTTAAACATATTCCTCGGTAAGACCTCATAGATTTGGGCGGCTCAGCTTCCAACATTACTGATCGGAAAATTGTTGCCGCGGACCGGCTGTTCAGAGTAGCCTTACTAAGGGATTTAAACTGTTATGGATTTCATGTCTTCTTCAATCGACACCTCCCTTCCATAA
>Ga0179593_1438415_pt1 | contig 17094 bp, 14 predicted proteins | sample CZODoug2_1_08_16_FD_185931 | JGI IMG/M metagenome (GOLD analysis project Ga0179593, IMG submission 185931) | Vadose zone soil fungal communities from Angelo Coast Range Reserve, California, USA - CZODoug2_1_08_16fungal (PacBio error correction) | ecosystem: Environmental > Terrestrial > Soil >... | reverse complement strand
CTTTCCCGCTACCGTAGATTTAGCAAGCCTTTTCGATAGCCGTAGTTCGTTGTGATATGCCTTGCTTTCCGCCCGTTTGCTTTTGTGATGTCTGGTCTCCCCGGTCGTCGGCGTTCAAGTCGTGACCAATCGATCGTCCGTTTGTCACGTACTTTGCGCGCTTTATGCCCCTACCAGGGGTAGCGACCCCCCTTTACCCAGCTGATGTTCTTCCTACAGATTTTACGTTTGCTGCTTGAGGACATTTCCCCCTGGTACCTCCCTCGGACAGTAATGCCTGCTAGGGTCCCCCTTTTCTTTTTACCCATCGCCTTGCAACTCAGCTTGAAGCGAGCTTCAGCGTATATTAGGTGGATCTTTGTTCTTTCGGGGCTGTGGTCCCCTTCTTGTTTTGACCGAGATTTGACATCTTGTTCTTTATGCATCTCGATGCTCTTGCTGTTTAGCCCTCCCTGGCAGGCTACCCCGTTTTGCCACGTTTTTCCTCTTCTCTGCAGTTCTCGGTCGGAGTCTCGGTTTGAGCCCTGGCGATGCACTTTTTTCCCGTGTCGAACCGCACCAGTTCCAGTGCGCCAGACGGTTTGGTTCACCATTTACTTAGCGCGCGTCCCGCGTTAGTCCCTGCCGCTTTCGGGAGTTTGCGCGCTCCAGAAGGTCATGTGCGAGGTGCCCCGGTCCTTTCGCGTCGTCAACGAAAGGTTTTGCGCTGAGTTTTTTGTCCCCACAAACACAACCACCCCCCCGCCCGTGTTTTTTTGAGCCGCTTGGCGTCCACCCAGCGGGTGGCACGCCGTTTACCCTGACCAGGCTCATCCTCCGCCCGTCGTGCTCCCCGGGACACCGTGATATCATTTTCCCAAGATCTTGCGTCCTTGATTTTTTTCCTACATTCCGCCCTGTCTTCCAACCACAGCATGAATCCTGGCGCGGGGCTCGTGCGCAGACTTTCTACGAATCTTGTTTTTGCGCGCGGCTTTGCCGGCTTATTTGTTTTCTAGTCTTTGTGGCTCCAAATCGTTTTCCCCCCCCGCGCCAATACCAGCGCCATTCCCACCCCCGGCCCTGTTGTGTTGCTTTTGACCCCGCTTGCGCTTTAACATGCAGTTTTTCTTTGGAATTTTGTTCCCTCCGCGAGTTTCCGTTTGTCACAGATCTTGCGATACCCCAGCTTTTACCCCTCTCTGAGTTTTTACGGCGAGGTGAGACATTCACCATCCTGAATACGAAAACTAAAGTTTAGTTTGAAGTGACCCTGTAAGCATTCGGTAGGAGTGTTTGATTTTTATTCTCGTTTGTAGGTTCATATTATAGTTTTTGATCATTTGACGCCGAGACACCCCTGCTTTTCCCTAGATAGGCCGGTAAGCGCGGTGCACGGACCCCTTATGAGCTGTCCCCCTTTTACTCCGCTCCCGGTCTATTCTCCGGACCTTTGCGTTTTATCATTCGGTGCATTTCCTTTTGCCACCTGTTGCCGCCCCGCATGTTTTTCGAGGCCCTCAATCCTGTTTTCGATTCGCTGTGACCGTTCCGACCCACCCCCCCTTTTGACATCGCGTGTGGCTTCTCGGGTGCTGGTCGCCACTTTCGCCGCTCGAAGCGAGAGTATTTTTTCCTGATCCCTCCTGGTTTCACGAAGTCTCGATCGAGGCGGTTCCGAAGGCATGCTGGTCGACCTACAGTGCTCTCTCCGCTTTTGCGCTTGCTCGCTACGTGAATTCCTGCAAACTGAAGCGGATCGCGAAGGACAAGAGTTTACAGTGCTGATCATACAGTGGCTATATCTTTGCCAGAGAACCATGTGTCTTTTTGTTCCGTGGACTTTCTTCCTTTTTTTTTTTTTTTTGTATTGTTTTGGATTAAGCCTCGGAGTGTCCAACTTTTCTTTTTCTCATCGATTGATTCCCCATCTTGAAATAGCATCCTTAAAGGCGAGCAGGACTGGGCCCAGTTTGCTTGAGAAAGTGGGGAACCTGAGTTTCTCTCTGGAGTTATTGTGGTGTGTGTTTACAGTTGCGGCTCGACCAAGGGTTGCCGCCCTTTTTTCTTGGCTGGGCGCTGTGGATGCTCTTACTTACTCGCGTGGGTTTTTTTTAGGTGTCCTTTTTAACCACCACTGCTAAGCACAACCAATCGCCGCCCCCTAACCCACCCAGACAACAGAACGGCCAAACATACGGGAGGGACTCCCCCCCCAACCAGAAGGAGGGCGACCTAGAAATAATAAATGATTAATTACGTCATGCGACACTTTCGAAAAAAAATTTTTTCTTTTCGTCAACCTTATTTTCGGCGCTTTCTGTATGAACGCGATCTCCCACGCTTTGCTTTTTGCCCCAGACCGACCGTCTTTCCTTTTGAACCACGAGCAGAAGCGCTACCCATGCCGTATCTCGATGCCACTATGCGAGCTGTTGCAGGCCCCCTACGGGCTGTTTGACTATCCCTAAAGAGTTTCATAGCTTTTTTGCCTCACGCCCTCGTTCAGGCCCCATCAGCGGTGCGTTGTAAGAGATGCGTACCGAGTCGCGTTTTCCTTGATCGCAACAACGCGGACTTTATAGACGCCATTTTACGGATTATAACCCTCAGGGTGATATCGAGTGCTAGACCATGCCGGCGTCGTTTGTTTCTCACTGCACGAACGTCTCTCGTTTTCTCCTGTTGCCTACTGATTGCGCCGCTTCCTTTTTTTTGTTTGCGACGTCCTTGATGCCTGTAGGCCAGTATTTTACGCGCCACCCGTCGTGTTTCCCTGGACGTCTTCCTTTTCGCGGTCGCCTTGTTGCGCCTACGCACCGTAGTCCGGGCAGACGGACTCATTTTTCTTTTTAGATTGTCAGTTGTTTTGCTTTGTCGAAACCATCACTACTCTATCCTCTCCTCTTTATTTTTCTTTTGTTAGGTTCCGACGCGCTACTCAAGCTTCATCGAATCCCCTTCTGTTCCCTTGCATCTGGTTTCCCATGCGTACTGCTAGGAACCCCCTCTTCGTTTCTCCCCTGCTCGTTTGCGTCCTCGTTCCCGACATTGGCCTACCCCGACACTACATCGCGTTGCTCTTCTTCCGGCTTCGTCAATGTAGTGTGTTTGCCGGTAGTCCGACGTCTGCGCCTGTCGCTTCCCTCCCGATGCCCTACGCCTTCCCTTGTCCGCCATCGATTTTATCAATACCGATGGTTTCGTCTCCATCACGGCTTTACATTGTTTACCACGCGCGTTCTGTTGTCTTTTTCCATCCAAACGCGGTTCCTGAGTGCTCGCTCTCTCCGCCCGCGCGTCACCAAGCAGGTCGCTCTTTACTTGGTGCACCTGAGCTTTGCCATCGATCGCGATCCTTGGTCTCCCCCCGTCTGTATCCGGCCTGCCAGTCTTTTTTTTGGAGAACGCTACTGGTTTATATGTTCTTTTTAATATAGCCTGTCCCTTTCGCCCCTACCGTTTTCTCTCCCCCCGAGCAGATGCTGCTTTCTCTCTCCGGCAGACAGCGCAGCTCCTCTCGTCCGAACGCCAGTCTTTTTTTTTTTTTCACGTTCCATGTCACCTCCCTCGCCCTTTTACCCCACCTAACGGACCCTGAGTCGTCTCCCCCTTGCTGCGTAAAAGAGCCACCCTTCCTTCTTTTTTAACCCCCTACGCCCGTCGATGCGTTTGCGTCTATGTCATTCGCGCCTCCCCCTAAATGCGCGTTCTTATTTTTGAGCCATCGGTCAAACCAGTAGCTTTTCCCCGCCCGTCCAATACCAATCTGCAGCCGCCGTATGTCGGTCGGCTCGAGCAGCGTCGGTTACGGTTTGGTTTTGCACGGTTCCACCTCGGGTACCTCCCCTCTGCGCGTTTGCAGATTTCTCCTCGAACCGCATTCTTAAGGCCGGTTACCATCCGGGCTCCCCTGCGCCCCTTCCCCCCCCGGCAAAGTCGCACACGCCCCGGAATGAATTTTTATATCCACGGAATACCGGTTTTGCCCCACACGGACCTCCCCCTGAAATGTTGAACTGCCGAGAAGCCCGATTCCGACCCCGCGACGGCCCTCTTTATTTCCCCTTCTTGAATGGGGCTTTTTGGCTAGGAGGCCTCCCAGCTTTTGTTTTGGCACAACTCCGCTCACTGGACGCCCTAATTATAACGCGCGCCTGTCGGACGCTCCCCCCTCTAGTTCGTTTGCCGCCGATTGCGGATACCTGCATTGTCGAATTGCAGAAGCTTCCACTTTTTTTGACACCACGTTTATCCTTTCCACGTAGGTATTTCCTTGAAACCGTGAACCTCCTCGTCACCGCATGCTTCCAGTTTGTTTTCCTAGTCTTTTCTACATGAGCCCTCCCCTTTGCCATTCATACGCGTAAGCGCTTGTGTCTTGCGATGCAGTTGACTTTCGGCATACGCTTCTATTTTTCGCACTTTCCCCAGCTCTAGACGCGTGCGTGGTTTTGCCACGCACCACGGAAGATTGTTGATATTTCTTTAGCCCACCAGTTATCGCCTTTTGTTTTCCCTTATGAGGACAGGCTAGAGTGTTTCCAATCCAAGCTCCGCGAGCGCTTGCCGTCCCGAGACGCTTATTCTTCCTCCCCCCCGCGCAGATAAGAATGTTTCGTAGTTGCATGCCCCAGACGAGAGAACGCCTGTTAACTCCCACATCAAGACCTCCTTTTGCCTTTCTTACCTACCTGTTTTCCCCCCCCCCCCCGTTGTTGAAGGCTTTTCAGCGCATGCAAGTTTTGTTCGCCGCGCTTTCCGTGTTCACCGTCAGATGATCTAAGACCACTGTTTTTCCTCGGCCCCCGCAAGCTTAACCGTATCTTCGACTTCTGGCCCCGAGACCTCCCCCCCATCAAGTCTCACCTACGAGGCGACCATCGGCTTCCGCGAAGAGTCCCTGAAGTCCCTGCCACCTTTTTTGCGCAGCACGTGAAGCACCGCGTTTCCATTAGTTCCTCTCCGTAGAAGACTACTCTTTCTTTGCTATCATGCTTTTGGAACTTCGAGTAGCTTGCACTTGCACCGACTCTGGTGCCTTTTGCAGCCTCTAGTTTCTCACATCCCCTTCCTGAAATTATGCACCGGACGTCGTAGAAACTTTAAGCCCCCGATCCAACATTCCATTCCGTCTCCTACTTTTCCGCTTATAGGCTCATTGCACAGGACCACTTAGATTCAGAGCCGATCTGTTTTTTAAGCCCCAGACCGAGGGTTGGATGTAACCACGAGCCCCACTCGTCACATTTTAGAGACCGACCACCTCCCCCGTAATGCTTTTTGTGCTGTCCCCCTTTACTCGTTTCAAGAATCGCGTCGCCTTTGACGATCTCAGAATCCGACTCCCCCCACAAGACTATACTTCCCCGTTAACAAGAGCGTCTGCAACGACGTCCGTGGTCATGCATCCCCAGTTGCTTCTGCCGCGGCTATGATCGCTCCCGTTTTTTTCCTCCACCCCACTCTACTTACTCCTCTTGTTTGTTTAGAGTTAGTCTGGCCTCGCACGGGTAGACCCGGTCTATAGTTTCCGCGAGCAGCGCTGCCGATCGCCCGCCCGAGTATGGACCCCCCCCGATTCCCCTCTATATTTTCGTTCTCCCGTGTTTAGCTCTTGGCCTTTCCCTCCCCCCCGTGACCCGCGCCTACCTGTAGTCGCGTTGACGCTTGTTGCGCCACCCCACGTCCAATGCGGGGGTTTCGGTAATGGCCCTTCCGTTTTCGGGGGTTTCACGTCTCTCCTGCTTCGCTTTTTTGAACGATCGCGCCGATCGCAGCGCCGTTTGACACATCCGACGGTCGGTGGAGATTTCTTTCTTTCTTTGCGGCGTCTAGCGACAGATCTCGCGATCTTCCGCGTTTTGCCCGGGTTGCCTCGCCCCCCCTTTTCTTTTTTCCCCAGATATGGCACGTGTGCGCTCTCTAATCCCTGCCATCAAGCTCTGCAGTATGCCGCGCTTCTCTGCGAGCGCAGCGCCTAGAGCGTCGCTGCCGTCTGCCCCACCCTGTAGCAGCACTTTCCTCCTTTTGTTTTTTTTTGGGTCTCCCCTACTCTTCCTCTATGCGTCCCCGTGGCGTTGCGTCGCTCCCTCAGAGTGTTTTTAGCATGCGTTTTACGAGCTCTGCGTTTTTGTAACGACGCCGTCGTTTGAAACGCCCGAGTGCTCCCCGCTGCACACGTCGTAGTCTCAGCCCGCTTCCCCCCCCCTGCGTCATTGGGTCCCCGCCGTTGCCGGCCGGATATCAGTGCTCTTCTGCACCGGTAACTTTTCCTTTTGTGACAACTCCCATTTTTTTAGCTATTGATGGTCTTATTTCAACCATTTTCCCATGCCGCTTCCCCACACCAGCGATCGATCTGCTCTCGTGTCTCTTTTGCCGTCCCGCATCAGGTCCTCTTGTCCTCAGCAGTGATTTCCTCCTCCCCTGCGCCATTGAAGCTTTTCTTGTCTGCGTGTCCATTCCCCTCCCGCGATACGTCAGCCTTCCGTCTCAGATCCCTCTTCTATTTTTGCGTTCCAGAGAGCCAACCCGCGGCCCCCATTTTTACCTCATCTCGGTCTACGTTTGACGCAGTTCTATTCTTGCAATTTTATTGCCGTTTTACCCCGCTCTCGCTTTCTTCGTTGTCTCTGCTGTGTACCGGCACTGTCATTTGTTTGTTCCCCATCATCCCTCCCCTTCTCGCTTACCTCTCTAGAAGTTTGCCTTTTCATGTCCTTCATTTCGTTGCGTTTTTACTGCCGTAGTTACGTGCACTTGCCATTTTTGCGTCCTGGCATTTTTTTTTCGCGACCTTTTCAGGTTTGACGGATCGTTGTAGCTGGCTGAGATTTCATTTTTTATCTTGTAGCGACCCTGCGCTGCTTTTGACCTAATCGCCATTTCTAAATAAGTGTCCCTTCCGCGAGTGTCTTTCGAGAATAAGCGGGACGATGAGAGTTGTTCAATCTTTTCCCTCCCCCCCACTAGCTCATTCTGGGCTTGGCGTGTCCATCCTTCCTCTGATCGAGCGCTCAGTTGAATCCGTCATCGCTTGAGCTTCGTTTTTGCGTTGAACCTCGTTCCTTCCTTTGGGTATGTGGTCCTCAGATGTCGTGGCGCGCATTTTCCCCTCCCTAGACGTTGCCACTTCCACACTCGAGCGTACTCTGAGTCGTGCTTCAAGGCAACGCTTCCAAATGATTTTGAAGTATTGGCCGATCGGAGACTCACGACCCTCCCAAACAAGAAGATACTTTTGAGTAGCTCCCTATACATGGTCTGCTGTATATTCGTAATGACCGCTCTTCGCGGTTTTTGCCCCTCCGAGGAGTCACTGCGTGTACAGCATTGACTTTGAAATCAGGCGTGTGACCGCCTTCGTAGAGGGGCTATTGTCGTGCGGGATGCCCTTGAGGCCTATCGTATGGCGCAGACGTTCTTGTGCCCTTCCTGAACTTTTTTCCTAGCCTGTTGCTCCAAAGTCGCAATCTGTTTTTCGCGTTCGGTTTTCCTGTCTTTAAGCAGAATACCAGCACTCAATATTCTCTTGTCGCGGTCCAGGAGTATGAAGAAATTTCTGCTATCGCGTCGTCAGCAGTAGTCTTCCCGGCCGAGGAATTTTTTTCTTTTCAGCCCGTGTCAGTTGATTAAGACAATCAAGCGTCCGCTTTATGCGCCGTAGCCCCTACCCCAGGATGTTTTGACGACATTCTGCCGTCTTTTCCCCGCTTTATCATCGTTCGGACATCTTTAAGTTGCCCCATGCCATAGAGCGTTTCCGGTCCCTCCGTCGATCTATGCTGTCCGTCCTTACTCTAGCGCTCGTCGTGTCGGTTGCCGAGTCATCGCCCCGAAGTTTTTGCTAGGGCCCTACTTTCTTCCACCTGAACAGTAGGCCGAGCTTTGCCGCCCCCCCTCCGCGTCTCTAGAACAGCCCCGACGCCGTAAATTTTCGCGCAGCGCTTCCTCCCTCTTATTTTCTTTTTCGCGGTAGATACCCTTCTTTTTAACCTAATCTTTGTTGTAGCTTCCGAAGACTACCTTCCAAGGAGCTAGAATTTAAGAACGTTCCCCCCCCCTTTCCCCCGCCAACTACCGGTTTATCGTCGCGTCGTAGCCTACACGCTTCCGCCTAGACTTACCGTACTCCACCTGGGGGGCCGTTATAAGTCCCCAGCACTACACTTGACTTTCATATCTTTTTCTGCGAAGTGCTTGTTTCTCCGCATTAGATCTGCACCGTGGTCATCGTTGCTGATTCCCTTCCCCCCGAATGCCGCATGGCACCTTCCGAATGTATCAAGCTTGACTTGTCGTGTCTCCCCTCACGGCTATGGCGTTCATTCCCACGCGCCTTTAGTTGCTAAGCGCTCAAAACAGGACCTGTAATCTTGCCTCCATAACCCCCCACTGCTCCGTACCGCAAAGCCTTTATCGGCAGTGTGTGACTGACTTTCTACGACCGGTCTTTTCCTCTTATCTGAGGGCGTGACAGCTTCTTTTTTCGTCCGGTCTAACGCGAATGTGCTTTTCTTCATCCCGGTCCGGCTTGACCTTTCGACATGAGTCATTTGCCTGTGTCGGCGTTTTTTTTTTTGCTCGCCGGCTGCAGGCGCTCGCCGATTACCGAACCCGATTTTATAGTTATGTCACACCCACGTCTCGCTCACGCCCAAGACTGTCAGCGCTGTTTTAGGTTCTCTCCGTGCTTTCCAATTCTGCCGTTGACCCTTCTAGCCCCAGGTCTATGTTTGTCTTTGTTCTAATACGGCCTGATGCGCTCCCCTGACGCGCTCTCGCAACGGTAAGCATGTTCTTTCCGCAAAGCACCTCGCATTTTCGACGTGCCTGCCGGCCCGCTATTTTATAGTCGCATCTAGGTTTTTCATGACTGCGTTCTGCGTACATCTTCTTTGTAGCAGTTTGCGCCCAGATTTCCCTTCCCCCCTTCTCTCGAGTCAGTGTAGACCTTATGCTTTTCGGTCCGACCCTTTTTATCGTCCGAAGCCCCCGCCGTAGGGATTCCCGAGATTCCTTTATTATTTTTTCCCCTATTCCCCCCTCACTCAACCTTTTTCTCCCCTTCTTTTCTTTCGAACGACACGCGTCCCCCCGTCTTCGGGTGACTGTGGCCCGCTCAAGAGCAGCCCGACGGCTCCCCCACCCAGCTAGCCGTCCCGCTTTTCTTTCCGCCTCCACACAGCCCCCTTCCGCTTCCAGTACTTCCGGTTTCCGCGACTGGCGCGATCGCTCGCCCATGACGAAAGGCCTCTTGTCAGAAGCTGTTTGAGGTGGTCGAACCAGAGTCCCCCACGCGCAGCCGTTCCTATGCACTTCCCAGATCGATGCGGTTGAGTGAGGCTTCGTTTGAATGTCCCACGTCGTGCCGGCACGTCTTTACACTGGCATACGACGGCCTTTTTTGTCCCGATATTCTTTGGCCGATCGTAACGCTTGTTTAGTTCGCACCCCAGTCCATGTCTTGCGTTTTCTTTGGGAGTGCCTCTCTCGTTTACCCACGTGTGGTTTCAAGAGTTTCTCCGTTTGATCGAGCCCCCCGAGCTATTTGTTGATTCCCCCCCACAGCACGCAGGGCAAGACACCTTCTTCCTTCCTCTACCATCCTTTCGATCCGCCTTATGACTGCAGACTCCTGATTATGGATGCCGACCCTTGACTCCCCACGCGTTTTTGCCCGATCTTGGACTGTTGTTAGATGAAGGCGCTTCACGTTAAACCCCTCACCCCCCCCCCCCCGCTTCTCTGGTATTGTGTTAAATCCCGTTCACGGCTTTCACTAAGCTTCTTTCTAAATAATGACTCAGAGTTCGCATCCCTATAGCCGTGGCACCTTGCATTATTCCCTTCCTGTGCTCGGTCGCCAACGATACCGTTTATTCTTTTGAAGGCCTGTGGACAATCTTTTCCTCAATCTTTTTGAGCGCTCTTTTTTCAGTTTGCCCCACGGCGTGTCGCCTAAGACTTGAGTAAAGCCCTCCACCGAAGGTATTTTTTTTGCTATTAGACTTTTCTTGTTCGTCCTCCCTCCTGTTGCCCTTCGCCCCGTCCCCGCCATACCTCAGGCTCCGCGGCTATTCTTAGGCATTGATGACCGTCGAGCAGTTACGTGCCCCCCACTATTTTCCCGATAGCCGTTCCGTTATGAAAACCAAAAACAATTCTGAAGAGTTTACATGACTAGCCTCTCTTTTAACCTCTCGCGACAATCCTCCTTCCCAACCCCGCCATCTCCAATTTTCCCTCACAATGCGTTCCTGCCTGCTGTTGGGTTTTTTTGTTTTCTTTGGGTGGGGTGGGTTGTTTGTTTGTCTTGTTGTGGGGGGGCTGAGCACCTGCAAGGTGTTTTAAGCCCTTCATCGCGACGCTCCAATTCGCTTTTCGGTTCATTCTCTTGTCCCCCTGCCCGTCGCCGCCTTTCCAGAAGCCCGTTCCCAGCTTTTTTTTTTTTGAGCAACCTTTTTCCCCCTCCACCGAGCTAAAGTCCGCTGGCCCGTTTCCCTGCGTGACTATCCCTCTTCGCTCTTTCGGGGACCTGTGATTCCTGCACCTCGTCGGCAGCTAATAGGGTACTGTGCACACCCACCCCCCCACCCCCCCCAAAAAAGGTATCTTCCGGACGCTCTTTCTACGCGCTCCCCTGTCGTCTGGTCTTTTTCCCTCTTTATTCACTTTTTTTTGTTGTGAAGAACTTTGCCGCCGACCACTTAGAAGCGATTCGAGCTTTTCTGCCGTTTGATGCCGTGGACCCTGTCTCCCATCTCCCTTTCCGATGCTTTTTTTTTTTTTCTCGCTTGAATCGTCATTTGATCTGCGATCTACGCCGCCCCTGTCGCCCCTATGACTTACCCTTCAGCGAAGCTTTTGAATCAATGTTTCTTTGCACACGGAAACAGCCTTGCCTAGTTCAGTAGAGTCTTGTCACGGTTGCTGCGCGACATCCGTCGTCACCCTCAGATATGGATGCGTGATGATTTCTACCTTACCCTGAGAGTCCCTCCTCAGCGTCCTTTCTTGACAATTTCGTTGATATTGGGTCTTTGAGTCCTTGTGCCTCCTTCCGTCTTTTCTTGCTCTAAGCCTGGGGGGGGTGGGACCAGTGAATGTTTTTGTCCCCCTCCCCCCCATCGGCTTAAGCGGCCCCCCAGAATCGTTTGTACTTCTTATCCTTCTCGTTCTTAGACATGCTCGGTATTCTTGGCCCCTGGCTTTTTATCCGGCGAGCGCACCCGTTAGTGTTTTTTGCCGTCGCCAAAGTTGGCCTGTAGCGCTGCAAGCGGTAGATTCGGATCTATTTGACCGGTTCCCTTTGTCCGAGTGCGCGTCCCACCCTTTAGGTCGATCGCGTTAATGACTGATGAATGATTGTTGACGTTCATTTCGTCGTACAAGCAGCAAAACTTTCTTCGTTTCTCCAGTTCATTTTTGAAGAGTGGCTATCAGATTTTTCAACACCCGCCTTTTTCCCCGCACCCTGACCAGGCCGAGCCGCCTCCCTGCGATTCCACTTGGTGCGACTGGACGGGTAGATTGCAACCAGAAAGCATTTGTTCTTTAGAGTTGACGAACAGTCGTGTTCCGCTTCACCCACCTCGAACTGTTTGAATATGTTTCTTTTCTCCCCTATGTTTTTCGACTCCCTGACTCCTTCGCGGTCCTGTTCTAATGCTCTCGTAAATGCTTTCTTCTTTTGCGCGCCCGCCTGGCCAGGTACTTAGTCCTGTATTTTGTGCTCCTTAAGCTCATTTAAGTTCGAGCTCCCTTCCGTAAATCTTCCGCCTTTTTTGTTTTCCTCCGCCCACCCCTCTTGAATTACTCTGTTCTTGTTTTTTGAACCGCTAGGCAACGTCCTTGACGATCGTCCCCGATTGTTCCTCTTGTAGCGTCTCCGTTCGCGTGCCGTTTTTTTCTCGAGCTCCTGTTTTCACGGTCAGCCCCAATTAAGACATAGTGTCGTTCCAGTTCACGGTTCGGTCCGAGTTTTGATCGTCTCTTTGGTAATTCTTTTCTCTCGTCCAGCTTGCCAGGCCGGCGGGCCTCGCGTTAGTCAGCACTAGGCCCCCCCCGCCTTGCAGCTTTTTTGATTCTCTCTTTTGCCGTCTTTTTTGCCCTGTCTTTTAGCGTGCAACCAGGCGCGACTCTTTTCCCTTCTGGCTATCTTCGGTAGCCAGTCGCCCCCCCTCCGAGTCCTCTGCTTCGAGTTTCGTAAGAGACTGCCGTGGTTTTTCCCTTTTCGTTACTCTAACGCTTTCACCCTTTGCTTTTTTCGTCGTTTGTTTCCCCCCTTCCCTGTTGGCGGCCCTGATGTCGATTTTCATATGTCTGTTCACGTTTTCTCCCTTCCGCAGGTCGCTGCCCTTTGAAAGAGCGGGTCAGGAGCCATCGTCGTCCGACAGGTTCCCAGCACATCTGCGGCTGCCCCGCCAGCCTTCGCCAACACTGTGCGGACCCTCCAGAGCGTTGGCGGACCCGGTCGGTCCGTGCAGTTTGCGCTCTTCGTGCTCCTTAACTTTGCCTGATGCTCCTCTAGACAATTCGAAGACTCCGCTCCGCAGAAAGCCCCACCCTTCTAGAGGACCTTTCCACCGTTTGGAAAGTTTTGACCCTTTTTTTATGGTCCGTAGACGGATTTGTACTTTCGCAACCTTACGGCGTTGCCCTCGTGTGTCGGATTCGCTCGTCGTGCCCTGATGCAAATAGAGATTAATATCCCCGTTGAAGGTCGCCCCTATGTCTTTACGTGGAGCATGCCTAGAAGGAACTGATACGTCCTCCTTCTTTTCTCAGTGAGACGTCAACCGGCGCCGGCCCTTTTGACCAGATTGACATGAATAAAAATGCGTTCTTGCGAGCTTTTTGCAATTTTCCCTCTTTGTTTTCCCCGCCCAGCATCGCCTCGAAGTACCTATTCCGCTGGACCCCTGCTACGTCCGGGTTTGTCGTTCTCCTTTGCCTTTGTCTGATTAGTCTCCCCCCACTTTCGCGTGGTCCTTGAAGATTTCTAGAAGACGCTTCTTTTGTACCCAGACGAGTGCCCGCCCACCATTGGGCGCTCCTAGTTTGGCGTTCTGGCATTGATACGGCGCACTTACCTGAATCTGACACGTAGATCCTGCGTATACACTACTCAATTGACTGCGCTTGCACTTCGTCTAGCGTGCCGTCTTTTCTTTGCAACAATTGACTTTGGTCCTTCCTGTCGCCCCTTTGGCGATCGCGTCGATACTCGCTGTTAAATTATGCCTCCTGCAGTTGCTGACTTCTCCTGGTATCTTCCGGTCCATCCTTGTCTTATAATCGAGATATTTTTCCTTTTGGCGTCGCTTTTTCAGACTATCTCTACTTCTTTTTTTTTGTGTTTTTTCGACGAGCGCCAGCTTCTATCGAGATTACGCTTTCGTCCCGAAGATCCCGAGTGTTGTCGCCCCCCCCTTTGATATACGGTCCTCTGCTTTTTTTCTGACATTCTTGGCCCTCCCCCTCACTTTCAAGCGCATCGTTCTGCGGAGGAAGGCGTTTTTTTGATTAAAGACTAGGCCGTTCATTTCCGAGTGAGATACAGCCTTCGTTTTCTCTTCCCGATAGCCGACTGCCGTTCCATGCTTCTCGCTGATTCTCCGCTGTTGTCGTTTTCCTCGTGCGTCTTTTAGCGCACTCGCACTGTCTGTTGCCTGGCTCAGGAGACAATCGCAGAACCATCGTTTTTTTCTCGATTTTTCTACCCCCCCTCCCCTTCAGCGGACCCTGCGAGGCGGTGTGATGACGCGTGATCGCTAGATCTCTGCTTCCTCCGGCTTTCTTTTTTCCCCTTCACAATTACGGCCAGAGTTGTCGTTTTTTTCCGTTTTTTGTTGTCTGCTCAATGATTTAGAAGTTTGACGCCCTGCTAGTCGATTTCCTTTCGCCTCTCCGCTGCGCCTTTTTGACCGCTCAACCCTTCCTTAAACCCTTTTTTTTCTTCGTCGTCCATGCATAAAGAACCTCGCGCCGACCCTCTTTAACGAATGAAATTGGGTATCGTTCACGCGTCTTGTACAACCGCCACCGTAACTCTCTTGGAACCTTCTTCGACGTAGGGGTGACAGTTTCATATTAGGTTCGTCTGACGCAATGCACTCTAAGTCGACGTTCACAGCGTTCAGATCGCCCGCACATAGTTCCCAAACATTAATTGACGAGTTTTGCGCGCAAGCTCGATCCGTTGGTTTGGCTTTTTTTCTTTTTCCCCTTCAGGAGTGAAGTGATTTCCCCAATTCGCCGCTTTGTTTTTCCTGTGTCACCAGCCATGTCCGTCCCCAGCCTAACGATGTCACGCTGCCTGAAATTCGCCGCTATCGCGGACGGCATCGAGCTCTAAATCCTTACCTCCTGCATGTTGAGCACCCGATTCCTGCCCCGGAATATTGACAGAGTTTTTGGCACCTTATCTTTCGATACAGCTGCACCTTTCTTCTCTCCCGAGACCCGCGTGGCTGGTGTCCGCCCTTTTTGGCTCATGTACCTAGGCCCTTCCGGACTTCCCCGTCATTTTTTTGCTGTTTCTCACACTTTACTTTCAGCGCTTCTCGACGTTCCGCCTCCCAGATCCCACTTTCGTTCCGCATTTAAATAGACAGCTGTGCTCTGAACGTTGTGCCTACACCACGCAGCCGTTCCTCTCCTGACCTGCTTACCTTTCCTGTGCCTTCGCTTGACCCTCTTTGAGTGCCGGATGCGATGAGTTGAATTCGCGACGCCGAGGACATGTTTCGTTTATTTTTCTTTGCCTGAGCCCTAGATTTGCGTCCTCCGTCCCCGTTGTTTTCTTCGTCCCCCCAGGACCATCGATTGTAACATTCCTTTTTTTTTGTGTTTCGGTCGACACTTGGTCCCGTAATTTGCGAATTTTTCGCGTAAAGATTTACGGTGTGCCCCTCCCCCCCCCAAAGACTCGTTCCCCGCACTTTTCGCGGCTTCCACCTCCTCCCCCGCTACTGTTCTGAGACTGCCAGACCAGATTATGCTGTATTCGCCACTGCTGCCCGCGAATACTCAGCCTTTGGTTTGGTGGATGCCGGAGGTCCGACTTTTCCGTACAAGCCCATTTCCATCTTTCCCTACGTTCTGGTGATTCACAATACGCTTCGCCTTCTCACATGCTATGGGTTTATCGGCTTTGGCGCGCTGTTCCCACGCCAGCCTCTTTTTTCCACGCTGTATCTCGTACACGGGTCTCACCCTCGGGCCGGCCCCCTAGCCCTTTTTTTTACGAAATCGCCCCTGGAATCCGACCCCTTGCCATCAACTATTTGTCCGCTGCTTCTTTGCACCCTGGGCGGCTGGTCCGTTCTTGTCCCTCGAAGCCTTGTCACGCCCGTTCCCCCGTCTTCGTCCAGCTGGTTTACGATTTTTGATCGTTCCTCCACCCGATATCCGTTTTCTTTCCGCATTCGGCCGCAGAGCTTCTACAATAGGCTGGAGCACCCCGACTCTTCATTCCCGAATATTGTATTACCTGCCCCGCCGCATCCGAGTCAAGTCCAATGACGTGTCTGCTTCAAATGTGATTCCTCTATGATGTCCCCCGTTCGTTAGCATCTCCCCCCATCCAGCTCTAATTCAACCTTCCTCTGTCTGATAGCGTCTCTTTGGGATGTGTCTGCACTAGTCTTTACCTCGCTTGTTTCTTCAGCAGCTAGTATGGAAGTGAACTCTCTTCCCTTCCCCTCTCTGCTGACCTACCACTCCCGCGAAGCTTGTCTTTTTGGTGCGCACCCTGGTTCGACAACGTGTCTCCATTTTGACCGGCAGGCAGTTTCTGATCCAGATCCGCTTCCGACTTTCAACTAGTTTTTCTTTCGTTCCCTTGTCTTTGTTTCCCAGGTCCTTTGTCTCACTCACTGCCAGTTTATCCCCTTGCTCTATCTTTTTATACTATGTCGGCCGGGCTAGCTATACTTTTCTCCTCCCTTTGTCTTTTTGTGAGATGAGAGCCTTTGACTCCAGACCCAGGTCCTTATAACGCCGCGGTTTTTGCGAGCTGGCTTGGTGTGGAGTGGTCCCCTTTATCGCGTTTTCTCTTTTTCGTCTCTGTCTTTGCTGTCTCGATATGAGGTGAATTCGTAAAGACCTCGCACCTCTCTGTCGCTTTTGCCTCCCCTGGTGCTCGTACCACACACCCCCCCCCCTTTGCGATTTTTGTCGGTTGTCTGCAGACGGCGTCTTTGCCGTTTTTTTTCTCGCAGGTAAACTTCGCGTTCTGTTTTCGATAGCGCTATCTCTCTGCCCGTAACGCCCGACGTATTCCTCTGATGCTTTTTAGAGATGAACTGTTGATCGTTTCGCGATTTCGGAGCATGATCTCTTATTCAGCCCTTTATTCCCAGCTTATTCTCCTCGAAAGTGAATTGCTTTTGCCTCGTATCCGGCGTCGTCCTTTGTCCCCCCCCAGATCGGGGTTGATGACGTCTGAGTTCTCCCTGTACACCTTCATACATTTCCTTTTCTCCATTGGCCGTCTCGATGCTTTTATTTAGAGTGTGCAGAGTCGTGCGCAGAACGCCGCACACCTTGTCCATTGCATTAGCCGCCCGACCTGGTTTCGGTTCACCGGGATATTCTGATATTGACGGTACCCTGTGCTCTCCGCCGAGCGCTCATCCGTAGCTGAGCTGCCGAGATCGGTTTTTCCAGCGTCGTCAAGACTCTTGCTTGCCTGCACAGGTTTCGTGACCGCACGTTTTTAGTAGTGCCGCTGCACGGTTGACCCCAGCGCTTTTTGGCATCCCTCCCTAGTACGGCCCTCTCCCTTCTGTTTCCCAACTGATTTGTGTGCCGGTCAATCTAGGGTTGACCCATCCCCGAGTTTGCTGCCGTTTTCGATTATTTTTTTTGTAGCACCCCTTTCCTTTTCCCAAACCACCCGTGCCTTGATCTGTCTCTTTTACTTTCCTACAGCCAAGACGCTCCTGACTAGAGGCGACTCGCGGGACGCTGATTTTGAATGAGCCCTCCTGTGCTGTATGACTCCTTATTTGGACTTTTCCATCAGCCGCGTCCCCCTTAGCCTCTCCCGTTAAGGTAGTAACACTATTACGCCCAGTTTTTGTGTTCGGTTCCACCATTCGGCGC
>Ga0179593_1342081_pt1 | contig 17096 bp, 19 predicted proteins | sample CZODoug2_1_08_16_FD_185931 | JGI IMG/M metagenome (GOLD analysis project Ga0179593, IMG submission 185931) | Vadose zone soil fungal communities from Angelo Coast Range Reserve, California, USA - CZODoug2_1_08_16fungal (PacBio error correction) | ecosystem: Environmental > Terrestrial > Soil >... | reverse complement strand
CAAACCGTTGTCCATCTCCGTACGTCCCCTAGTTTTTTTTTCCTCCCCCCAAAAGGACTACCCCCTTCAAGTTTCCCACCTTCGGTGGTTGTCCTCAAACCTTTACGGCGCGGTCTTATTGATACGTGGCGTTTTTGCAATCGTTTTCTGAACTTCTCACAGGGTCGTTTCTTCCTGGTAATTTTTTTTTCTGCTTTGTTGTCGTTCGATGTTGAGGAATTGTTTCTGGGTTTGACGCTCCTTACAGCGGACGTCTTTCCACCCGGACTCCCCCCCCCGTAGAGTGAAACCATTTGCGGTTGCGGTATTTTTTCGACGAGTTTCGCCCCCATGTCAATTCTTGTTTTGACTGGCCCCTGCAATTTCTCCCGTCGAGGGCTTTTTTTTTGCTTCACCCCTTTTTTTCCTTTTACACCTGCTGGCTTCCCTTGCAGTTAAACTCAGGTATCATTTTTTCCCGTCCAAGGGCCTTTCCAACCTCTACTTCCCCTTTCTACCCTCAGTGATGAGTGAAGCCCGCCCGTCGGACCCCAACTCCGGTCCGTAAGTTCTCTTTCGACCGCGCCTCTCCCCCGGCTCCTTTCCCCCTGACCTCCCATTACCGAGAAATTTGTTCCGTCAAATGGTTTTTTTTCATTTCGTCCCGCATTTTTTTCCCAATGATTTTTTTTTTTTCCTTGCCTGGATCTTCCCCCTTTTCCCAAGGCTCTTCCGTGAATCCATTCCCGTTTTGCGTCGATTTTCTCATGGATTTTTACCCCGGTGCACCCCCACAGCCTTTCCGTCGTTCATTTTTTCCTCAGAGAGCGTCCCCCCTGAGAATCAACGGAACCCCGGCGTTGTTTCCGGAACCAGGTTCTTGAAGACCCTCCCCTTCAGCCGAACATGGCCTGTTCCGACGGCGTATTCAAGGGTTCTTTCGTTGGGTGGCCTGGTGCTCTCCTCCCTTTTTCGTTGGTTGCGGGTTCGCCTTGAGTGGTTTTTTTTTTTCCCCGGTTCACAACAAGGGAACTTGGGGTTTTGTCTTTTTTTTATCCCTCTCTAATTTCCCTCTTCTGCTTCTCAGCGATCATGACTGCCCCCCACCTCAGTTGACACTCTCCCCCCCCATCTGAACTCCTCCCTTTTTTCCATTGGTAAGCACCCCTTTTTGCCACCCCAACGCTGTAGAATAACATGAACAACTCTTCTTGATCCCGCGACCTCTCTTCTCCTCCGTCAAAGCCCCCTTCTGATATCTTTCCTTCTCCCTGCACTACCCAATCGTATTCCCCGGGTTTATGGTGCCCTGTTTTAACCCAGTTAGATTTTTTCATTCTTTTCCAAACCCCCCTTCAGTCCCGTTGCCCACCCCATCGGTCCCCGCAGGCTGCACAATCGTGCTGTTTTCTTGTTTTCCCAGGTGCCCTCCATTACACCCGGGATTCCCTTGTTGGGGATGTTATTCCCCCCCATTGGCAGTCTCTTTCTTTTTGGTTTTATGGGTGCCTGCCCCTTCCCCTGGCCTTTCCCTCCCCTTTCTCCCCATGGTCCTCGGGCGGGGACAAAAGTTTGCATGTACCCCCCGTGGTTCCCCCTTTCCCTCTGGGTATCTCCGTCCTTCCCTTTTAAGCGGGTTTAACGTCGAAAGGCGTCCTTTTCGAGAGTAACCCCCCCCTGCGTTTCCAAGCATGAATACCCCCTCAGATGTTTAACGCGCCTTTTTTTTTCCGTTTCTCATGCAACCCCTTATGTCCTCTCACTTCGGAAAACGCCTACTTCCCTGGTCTGCAATGAAACAGACCATACTGTTTTTGGCGCCTTCCCCAATCCCCCCCCCCCTACGAAGTGCCCCCTTGTGCTTACCCCCCCGGACCCCAAAAGTACCCCTACCACTGCTCTCTAAACCAAACCCCCTTTTTCCCCCCCTTACATGGGTTCTCCTCCTTTGTTTAGCCTACATTAGACCTCCTTCCCCTTCACGGAGCCCCCCCACACCACTCAACTTTTCTCTCTGATTCTTTTCCCCCCCCACTCTTCGGTACTTCCTCCTTTTTTTTTTTTTCCCTGCCCGATCGTAGGCTTAACCGGGCACATGGAGGTCCAAGATTCCTTTTTCCCTGCCTGTTTGCCGCATCCTAGGTTCCTTTCCCTTTCAACCCTACCCCCCAACTCCCCCATCTCTTAGATACCCCCGAGTATATCACCAAATGTTTGACGCCAAAGCTCCCCAAGCTTCTACCCACTGACACATTTCATTTTGAGTGTTCCCCCCCTGATTTCTCCCATCTATTTTTTAGTTTGGACCTTCGTTTTTGTTGGTGGCTTGCACTTGACAGTTCTGTTGACAACCCCCCCCCGTTTTCCATCCCCTTCTTTCCCCTTACCATTGAGTCAGGCTGTTCCACATGTGGTCCCGCTGGGAGTATTCCCCGCCCCCTTGTTTTCCCCCCCCACCCCTACTGTCTCTCTCGCTCGGGGTTGCCCTCTCCTCCATTTTCCTTTGTATTTATCACTTATCTTCATTCCTGAACGCCCCAAAATTTGTGGCCCTTGTCCCAGCGGTTTTTTTTGGGCCCGTACCTTCTTTAAGGTTTACCCCCATTTGTTCTCACCAGCTTCGTTCCAAACGCGATTCCTGCCGGTTTTTCCTGGACGTCCCCTTTCCTTCTTGGCCCGCAATCCCCTTATTATGTTTTCATAAACATTCTTAAACTCTTGCAAGTTTTCTTTATCGTCCCGGATGCTTCCCCTAGACTGCTTCCTTCCTCGTTTTACTTTCTTTGTTGTCTTTCGGCCCCGTTTCCTACTTCTTTGCTCCTCAAATCAATGTTTTCGCGGCTTCGTTTTTTGCTTTTCCCAGACACCACTTTTTTTTTTGGTTCCCTCACCGCTTGCTTTGTTTTCCTTTTTACATTTGTCACTGTCCCCACGAATTGACCTTCTTTCATTTCTTTCCTTTTTCCCAGTCCCCCCACTTTTTTTCTCCCACACCTCCCCTCTTTGACGCCCTCCCTATATTTCCATCTATCCATGGTCCTCTCTCCTTTCTCATCCCCCCCCCCTTCACCCTTCCATTGAATTTTTCCCCCCCCCCCTTTATCCCCCTTCCCCTCAGAGTTTCGTCATTCGCGTTCTTGTCCACCGGCCTTGTTTCCCCCCCCCAGCTTTTTCCCCTTCCCCCTTGACTACCCCAATGCAGAAGCGCCCAACTCACGTTTCTTTTAAACCTGGATCACCTTCCCCCCTCTGATTTTGTTCCGGTCCGCCAGGTTTTTTTTTGCGCATGGCAGGTCTCTTCTTCCGGTTTGCCGCGGACCTGCAGTTGGGGTGACGCCAAAACGGCAGTTCTTTCGGCTGACTTCCCCGCGGTTTCCCGGGTTGATGAACCAGGTTTTTTTTTTTTTTTTTTTTTCTTTTTTTTTTTTTTCCTTTTACGTTTCTCTTTTCCCTCCTTGTTTTTGTTTTTGCTGAGATTTGAATTGTTGCCGGTTCACCCGACCCCATGAAACACTTTCCCCCTTGCCTCCCGCTGCCGTCTTTTTGACGTTCCTGGGTGGGTTTTTTTTGTTGACTGTTTCTATGGCGGTCCTTCCGGATGACAATGTTTTTTGGATGTCCCAACCCCCATGTCTTTTTTCTCTCCCCCATTCTGGATTTGCATGGACCTTGAATTTGCTTGTCGGACAAGTCCCCTCCAATCCCTCGGCCCCATTTGGTAAGTACCAGTCTCTCGAGGACTTTGGAGTTTTGCACGCTCTTCTGTGGATCCCCCCCCCCCGGGTTGACCCAGAAGTTTCCAATTTTTTTGGAGGACCCTGATAAACCTTTCTTTTTTTTCATCAAGACAAATAATTTTTTTTGATTTTCCTCACCTGACCTCTTTCCCTCGCCCCTATCCCCCCCATTTTTCCCTGGACCAGTAGTTCTGGGGGTAGGTTGATCCCACCACGCCCCGCGAGGGCCCCCTGTGATTTTTTCTCCTGAGCCAAAAAGCATGCCACAAGGACGTTTTTTTCTGTAATTGGAGTTTTGGTTTCAGCGGACTGGGGTGCTGTGCCCCCCCACGCTCTTTTTCTTTTCTTCATGACCCCCCTCCCTGCCTTTTTTTGGAGACCCCATACTTGGCTTGAGGACAGACCCCGCAGCCCACTCCCATGCCCGTGACCAACCAACCTGGGAACAAAACTTGTCAAGGATTTTCAAGCGTCGGGTCTTTTCTAACGCCTTCACTTTTTCTTTTGAAAGATTGCACAACCTGAAAGATGGTTGGCCCATTCCCCCCTCAGTCCCACTCCCGTTCTCTTGGCGCCGCTGACGGCTTGACGCCCAGGGCTTTCCAACCTACTGCTATGTTTTTCCCCCAGAGTTCTTTTTTTTTTGAGAACCCCCTTCCCTTTCCTTGTCCTGGGTCTCGCTCCCGGCCTGTTTGTGTCCTTCTCCCCTTTTGCACCCCATGTTTCTTCGGTAGCGATACCGGTCCCCTTTTTCTGAGAGGGCACACCCACCACTGTTTTTGTTTTGCCCTCTTCATGCCATGGTCTTGACCCCATGGGCCTTTCATGCCTCCGTCTCCCGGATCCTGTACCAGGGCCGCCTTTTTCCCTTTGCGTGCCTGTTATGTTGTCAGCATTCATCGCGCAACCACCCCCCCGCTTGGTTCACTCCCCTCACTGCGTTTCGCCGTTCATCAATGCTCGTCTTTTTTTAAGCTTAGCTTGGCTTGTTTTGGGTCATTTTGATATACATATTGTTTGACCAAAAGCTCTTTTTATGTTATATTTTCAGTGGCTTTCTTTTCCCCCCCGCCCTTCTGGCTTGACAACTTGTTTGCTATTTTTGGCCGCATGACGGACCCAAAGTTACCCAACCGTCTTCCCCCCCGTTTTTGCCACCTTCCATCTTTTTTTTTAGTGAGTGGGCCCATGCCTCTTTATGTTTTCCCCTTCCTTTTTTGTGGGGCGCTTGGTGTTGAGTGTTGGGCCTTTTTGCGGGTGAGTTTATGGGGCTAAGTTCCCCACCGCGTTTTTTTGGCCCCTGCTGCAGCCCTTGCGGAGGGAGGGGTGAGCCCTTGGTTTTCCTGGGGGTGCTTTTTTTAGTGAGTCCTTGGTTTCGGGTTCTGGAGGGCTTTTCGGGTTGTACCTCTGTTTTGTGGTTTTTTGAGGTGGTATTCCCCCGCCCCCGAGGTTGTGCTTTTTCTGGTGTCGTTCTGTTATGCTGTTTGCGTTTCATGGTTGGGAGGGCGGTTTATACGCGAGGTTTGAGTGAGGATTTTTTCACTGACTTCGCGTTTTTGGTTTACGGATTGTTTTTTCCCGTTTTCTTACCTCGTAAATTGCTTCTGCACCACTCCCGGGGGTGTGGAAGCTCTTGCCCCCCCTTCCTTGGTTGCCTCCCCGTCCCTTTGTTGCAGCCCGTATTATTGACCTCGCAGTTGTTTTTTTCGGTTTTTTTTTTCCCTTTCCGACTTATTTTTTCCGCTCCGCGTTTGCATTTTATAGGTCCGTACGTGTTAAATGTCTCCGTATCCCCCCCCCCCCTGGAAAACCAAAACCCAGACGACCTGTTGGTTTAAGGGTCCGACTCCCCAATTGGGCACCCCCTTTGGTTCTTGTTATTTTACACTTGCTTTTGATTGTGTGTTTGCTTTTGCTTTCTTTTGTGTGTTTGCCGGTCGATTTGGTTTTTTTTAACCAGTCCCCCCCCTCCTTCTCAGGTTCCCCGCTCCAGCCGGGCTCGAGGGGAGGTCACCCTTCCTCCGATAGTCGTGTTTCTTTCTTTCCCCGTGTTTCGGCGTGTCTTTAAAAGTCGAAGGGCGAGGTGCGTAGATCCTTTGAGTGAGCCTGTTTGGCATTTGGTCTTCGCCTCGTTGTTTTTGCCAAACCCCCACGGACGTTGATTTAAATCTGTGTAGAGGGTACTTTGGTACGTTTCTTTCTTTTTGTCCTGGCATTCCCTCTCTCGTTATTGCTTTCTTTTTTTCTAACAGATTCGGGAGGGATCTCAGGATTCAACTCCTTTGAACACCCCTTACCCCCCCCCCCCCCCAAAACCTCCCCGTGCGCCCCAGCGATTTAGGAATGTTCCTGGACCGAATCCCGTGTCCCCCTGACTTCCAGTTTCTTTTCCAGGCACTTTCTTACTTTGGCGTTTGCCTTTCGTGCTTTTTCGTTGCCTCCCTCTCTGCGGTTTGGCTGATGGGTTCTACGTTTTTTGGGGTTGCGCTTTCTCTCTTCCAACTTTGGTAATGTCGCCTTCCGCTGTTTTTTTTGGCCTTCTGGTCATGAGGAACCCCGGCGCCGGCCCTCTTGACCTTTTTTTCCCGTTTGCCCCCCCTCTCACTTTTTTTCCAGCTCTTCTTTTCCATGCAGTTGTTGTTTCTTTTGGATCCCCCAAACCTTGGTCCGCCATTGCCGAACCACTTTTTTTGCCGTTCCACGATTGGGACTTCTTTCTTTTCCCTGAGTTAATTCGACAATATGCGGTCGGTTGACCGCTTCTTTTTTAATTCCGAAAAAAACGGTCTCGGCAAGCTGTTTCCGAGCGTTGCCTCATTTAGCATCCGCGGACGGAAGTTACAAGCTGTTTCACTTTTTCCCCTTTTCCCTCCTCCTTTCCAGGCCCTTTTCCTTTAACCATTGAAGCCGATGATTCATCACGTTTTTATCATCAATCCTCGGTCCTTTTTTTTTTTCCGTCCACTTTTACCCTGGTTTGCGCAGATGGCCCTCCGAAGAGCCACCCAAGCCTCCTTTTTTTTTCCAATGTCGCTTTTTGCGTAATTTTCATCTGTCAATGCAATACTTCTTTTTTTGGCTCAAAAACCCCATGCATGATTCCGTTAAGGTCCCTTCGTCTTCCCCCCCCGCGTTTTTTTTTTTAATGGGACGTTCGAACCTCGCTTTTTTAAACCTCCCATTTCGCGGGTTCTTTTCGTCGGTGGTTTTTTTTGGACCACCCGACTTGTTTTTCCCAAACCACTCTGTTTGCGGGCGTGCGGGTAGGTCCCCCCCCTAGCTCGGTTCGTCCTTTGAACCCACGTTTTTCTCCTTCCTCGTTGTTGTTTTTGTTGAGTTTTTTGAATTCCACCGGGGTACGATTTCTCAACAGACCCTTCCTTTTCCTTGCACCTTCCCACCCCCATTTTTACAAAGTTCGGTTGTTCCCTCCCTGTTTTTGCTTTTTCAGTGAGTTTGTTTTTCCCGTTTTCGCCTTTCCCAGTGTTCGCCGCCCTTTTTTTGGACTTCTTTTTTGTTTTTTTTTTCTTTCGATTGAGTGTTCTTTGGTTGCGGAAGTGGTTCTTTTCATTGGACTATCTTCACCATGATAAACAGCGTTTTCTTCCAGGCTGCGTTTTGTTTTTTTTTCTCTGTGCGTTTCCTTGTTTCGATTTCTCTTTTGGGTCCCGCCCCACCCAGACCCCTTTCTCTCGCGATTTTATTTTCCCCACCGTGTTTTTAATCCTTCTGGATTGACCATAAACTTCCGGAGTTAGCACCACCCCCCTTATTTCCCAATCTTTTTTCTCCGGGTCCCCCCCCCCTCAATTCTGCTGATTTCCTTTCACTTAGAACCCACCTTGGCTTTATACTTTCGCTTGTTATTAGCCCTCCTGCCTTCTTCTCTCCACGACCTCCCCCCCGGCAGCAACCCCCTTTTTCGTATTCGGGTCGGCCTGGTTCTCATTTTCCTGCTTCTTTCTGACAGTTCTTCTTTCCCCTACGTTGACCCGGAGAAATTCAACGTTTGGTCTTCCCCCTGTTGCCTTACAGCGTTAAAGCTTTCCTTCCGGTCCTGGAAATTTTTGTACTAATTTTTTTGAGGTTTTGACCCCCCCCCCTAGACCCCCAAGGTTTTGCTTCTTCTTCTCTTTTGCCACCAGTGCGCCACGCCGTCGCAAGCGTTGGTCACTAAGACTTTCAACCTTTTGGTCCAAGTCTTATTGTGGGCCTGGTCGACCTCGTGACGTTGCATTCTCTCGTGTTGTCTTTCAAAGTTGTCAGTTCCTCCCCATTAGATCTTTTTTTTCCAAGATCTTTTTGCTATTTTCCCTCATAATTACACCCGTCCCCACCGTTTCTCCCTGCTCACAGATTGAACGCGACCCTTCTTTCGGACTGTGTTCACACACATGAACCCCCCATGAACCCCTCTGTTCTCCCTTTCTTCACGGCTTTCATTTTGATATCCCTCCCAAGACACTGTTCCCTTAAGGATACCTCCTCGATATGCCTCAATCTTTTTCTCCCCCGTAACCGGTGCGGTTCCTGCCCCAACCGCCAGCTTACATGCCTTTACAAAACATTTTTCCAAGCGGAGTCAATGAGGCCCCTTTTTGCACCTTCCTTACGTAGAAGTCCCTACCCCGTTAGCAATTGGGTTATGTCTTAACTTTCGCCTTGGTTTTTGGGTTTGTTTGTTTTTTCCCTGTTTGGCTCCCTCATTAATCCTTTTTGGTGTGGATTTTTTGGGGTTAGCGGGGACACCTGACTTCCTTCAATTTCCCCCCCACAACACTTCCATGCGAGTTTTTATCGACTGTTTCCAAACCTGATGGAAGTCTCGAAATTTTTCAGATGCTGCGTCCACCAGGTGGAGTGCCCACCGTTCTTTCCCAGTTGGCCCCCCCCTCCAGATGGACGCGGCATTGCTTTCCTCCAACCGTGGCCATAGCGTGACAAATCAACTTCCACGTCCTGCTCCGGACCCTCTGCTTCTTTTTTTTTTTTTCATCACAAATCCCACCTTTCAGTTTTTAGTTCCCTTTTTTCCCCTGCCCCCCGATGACGGACCCACTGATTCAGGCTTACCCCCCCAACTCTGGTTTTCCGAGCTTTCTTTTTCTTCGCATCCTTCCCCCTCCCTTTTCTTGCACCACACTTTCCCCGGTCGGCTCTTTTCTGTTGAGGTGGTCCCCAAATTCTACTGAAGTTTTTTCCGGGTGCGCGTCGTCTCCCTTTACCACACCCCCTTGGACCTGACTTTGTGTCGGTCCTCTTTTTCTCCTGTGGTCTCCTTAGGTTTTCCTCACACTTCCCTCCCCTTCCTTTTTGCTTTTTTCCCCCCTGATCCCCCTTACTCAAATGGACCTCCCCCCCCCAATCTCGTTTTTTGCTTCACCCCAGGGACGTTCATTGATGGCAAACCGGCTCGCCCAAGTCCATGTCCCTGCTTTGACTTCCCGTTTTGTTGTTTTTGCTCACGTACTCCACCGAGTCAATCCTTCCTTTGGAATTTCGGCTTTAGGAGTTCCTGGCTTTTTTGGGAATGTATTTCAGTTTTCCCTTGTTCCCGGCTTTTTTTCCTTTGGTGTGATGTAAGCCCTTCTGCTTCGCAGTTTCCCCACAGTTCTTTTCCTCGGCCCCAAGTCCCTTCCTGGCGTTATCTCTTTTCCATTCCCACCGTTTTTCCACCTTTTAAATGGCCGTTTGTTTTTGGGAAGTTGCGTTTCCAGGTACCCTCCAGCTTGTTTTTCATGGGTCCTACCCCCATGATTCTATTTTTTTTTCCAACTCGTATACCTTGTTCCTGTGGCTATTTGGGAGTACCTTTTCATGGTCTCCGCATTTTTCCAAGTTGTTTTTTTTTTGCCTCCCCCATCTTTCTCCCCCCTGTTTTTACCTGATTTCTTTTTTTTTCAGTTTGTATCCCCGCACCCTGACGCTTTTCCTTCTTGCTTCTTCGGCGTGTTTTTACTTAATTTTTTCTTTTGTTTTGAGGTCGTGTGCTACCTGCCATGTGTCCTCTTCCCTTCCGGGGATTCTTGAGTTCCAAAAAGTGAAGTTTGCCCGGGCCCTTTTCCTTTTTCTCTCGGTCTTGTTGCCCGTTCGGTGTGCGCCTCCCTTTTGCTACCCCCCCCCCCGCTCTAGGCGGTTGTTTTCCCCCAACGAACATGTTTTCTAGACTCATCAATTCTGCTGTCGAAGATTCGCGTTGTGTCCGTGAGGGGCCCCCCTTAGGGAAGGTGTCAATTTGCCCCCGGCCCCTTTGTCACACGCAGATTTGACCCCAGTCCCCAATTTGTTACATTTCCCCCTTTTTTTCGTTTGGATTGGAGGAAGTTTTCCTCCTATGTTAGCTGGCCACTTTGAAGGTTCCAGGCTTTCCTTAAGGTTTTTTGTCTGAATTTGTAGCAAGTCAATGGTGCCCCCCTAATACGCCAATCTTCTGCATTTTTCCTTCGTTGGCGTTTTACTAACGGCCCCCCTAGGAGAGATTTTTGGCCCCCCGTCTCCTCCTTCCTGGTTGGTGTTTTGTTTTTTTTGGATTTTTGGTTCTCTTTCAGGTCATACACGCAACGAATGAAATTATTAAACTCCAACCAAAGTTTTCCGCTGCGTCATTTCCTGGGGATTCCCCCCCCCAGTCTTGTTTCGCGGTACAATTATACGTTTTTGGCTGTTCCTGCTTTGACGTTTCTGGTGACGTCCAAGTTCCCCTTCCGAACGGCCCAAGTATCCGTCCCTTGGTTTTGCCTGGTATTTTGGCAATCCCCTCTGCTTTGACCATGTTTGTTGTCCCCTGTTCTTTTTTGAGTCTGACCAAGCGTCCACAAGACCCAAGACAACCAGAACCCTCCGCAGTTTTTTTGCGACTGTTTGCGATGTTTTTTGTCTTATCCCCTTTTTAGGATGCTCCACTGCCCATTGACTTCTTTGTTTTTTTTTATCCAAACCGCCGGATCGTCGTTCAAGGTTGATGGTTTTTTCATTTTACTGTCTTTGCCACCCCTTGCCGTTTTTTTTTACGTTCTCTTCATTCCTTTCCCACTTTTCTTCTTCCGAACCGGCAAAATTTTCCCCCCCCTGTCTTTTTTACCCTTGCGGAACCCGTTTTCTAATGCGCCCTTCCAACCTCCCTTGGACCGTCACCGCCTTCCTTCTGTGTCCAAGATTTCCCCGTTTTTGGAAGGTCGTTGTCGCTCTTTTTCCTCCCCCCACAGCCCTCTTTTCCAACCCCGTGCACTCGGTGGGATTTGTTTTGCCCCAGCACTCTGATACCCTTTGGTTGGTGCCTGTTCCGTCCCTTAACGTTGAACTTCCTCTTTTTTGAGGCCTGATTTTTTTTGACGCCTTTTTCCTCCAACCTTTTAATCCCTTCATCTTGTTTTGTAACCAGATAAAAGATGTGGTGGATTTTTTTTTCCCACGGTTTTTCCGTCCTCCCCCCTTTTTCTTATCTTTGTTACCAGCATATTATCACAGCAAAATTGTGTGACTTTTTTCCGTACCATTGGCACCACCCCCTGAGTATCGAGAAACCTCATTCAGACGATTTTTTTTTTCCCCTCTTTGGATTCCCCTCTTCCTTAAAGGTTGATTTTTTTACCAACTTTTGATTCAATCTGCCCGCACCGACTACTCTGTTTCCATCGCTTCCCTTCCTTCTTCCTACTTGTCATTGCATTCATTTTTCCCGCTTCCATAACTTTACTTGCCCCCCAACCCCCGCTGGGCAAACCAAATACTTTTTTTGGATGCCCGTAAAGTCCACTTGCCCTTTATTTTTTGTGAAGTGACCCATGGCTTTGGCCTTTTCCTTTTGATGACCAATATTGTTCTTTTTCTTGTGCGTGAAAGGAGTTAGTGATGTTTATGGGGCCCAGGTTTCTTTTTTTATGATTTTCACTCATATGGCTGACCCTTTTTGCTCGGCTCCTTCCTTTTGTTGTGTCCCCACAAGGATTTCCCCGGTTCCCCAGGTTCTTGGCGATCGGAGGTTTTACCCAGGAGGCCCCTTCGGTCCTCTTTGGTTTTTTTTTTTCCACTCCAGTTTCACCTGTCGGTTTTTTTTTTTTCGTTGCCATTTTTTCGTGTTTTTGTGCCGAGGGTGAATTGCGGTGAGGTAGGTCAACAAGACATAGGCTTTTCTCCTTGGTTGTGACCCGTACCGCCTCTGCACTGGTGATCGAGCGTAGTGGTGCAATTGAGTTTCTCCAGAAACGCCCCCACCGGTATTGACCCTTGGGCGCAGTCTTCTGGTTTGTCTGATTGTGACTGATCAACTTGACTCGGCGTCTTTTCACATCTGTTCCCCGGATGGCGTTGACGATTGGAAGGCAGTTTTCCCCCCTCTGTGTCTCCTTAAAACTAGTCTTGATGGTTCGTTCAACCCTGTCCTTTCCCCAAATTCTTTTTTTCTTCTACCAGTCTTTTCCTCCAGTTTTTTACTTTCCACACCCCACCCCCCTTCTCAGCATCAGGCATTCTTTCGATTGGCCTCCATAGGTGGGGTTGGTTTTACCGTTTCGCCCCTGTTCTGTCGATTCTTTTTCTGGTGAACGCCCACTGATTATTCTTTATTCTTTTGTCCCGCGTAGTTTTGTGTTCATCTCCTAATACATGGCATTACGTCTCATGTGTACATATGGCGTGTGTTTCGGATCGTGCTCGATACAGTCCTTCGTTTCACTATTCCAGAGACGTGTTTTGTGCTTTCTCGAAAGCTATTCTTCTTTCCCGTCCCCGCCCCCTGTCACCCCCCCACCATACAGTTTACTCGGTCCTTAGCGGGAGCCGCTTGATTAGTCCCGCCTACCCTCTTTTTTTTTAACCGTCCTATCCTTTGAGGTGTCGCGTCGGCTCGTAGACGTATCGGTTTTAACTTTCGATTTGCGACGTGTTGCACGGGTTCATGCTTCCTTGATTCATGCTCGTTAATGTTTTTTCTGCAATTTTTTCCTTTAATCTCCTAGCTGCTGCCGGCGGCATGTTGTTCACCCCCCTTTCGTACTCTTACACGGCATTGCCCTCTTCTTTCCTCCTTGTCCCTTTCCAGGTCATACCATATGTTGTCGCCGTGGTGGCGTCTCGAACCAATTTCCCCTGCCCTCCCCCCCTTTTCATCCAGGCGGCACCGATACTGCCATCCGTGTCCTCCTTCCCTTTTTTTTTTACTATCGACTGAATTTTCAATCTTTTTTTTGACTTTTATCCGTTGTCCTGACTGTGTTTCACCCTCGTTTCTACCCCGGCTATGCGGAGGGCGCCGTTGCGGGGACGTGGTCAAGTTGCCCTTCTCCACCCTCTTTTTCTACCTATGTTTTTTTGGGTTTTCATTGTCTATAGTCCTTTTCCTCCTCCTTCGCGGTCGCCCCTATTTTTTTTTTACCAGGCGCCTTTTGGATGACTTTCCACTGGGCTACCACGTTTCGTCACGGTTTGAGTTTTTGTCCTTTCTGCGACATTATTCTCGTGTGGTTCTCTTTTGTACTTCGTCGCATGCGTCGCACTTCGTCTGTTCGGGCTTCTTTTCCCCCTGCTCGCCGTCGGTGTGATGTTGGTATTCCCGTCCTTCCCAGATCTGGTGTGATGTTGTGGGTTCATTTCTAAGCAGGCTCTCGTGAATTAGCTCCTTTGTCAGGGAGTCGCAGCGCCGCCGCCTTGCAGCCCAAGCATTCCGCCTTAGTTGCCTAATGCCCTCTGCGTCTTGCCCCACGCCCGTTTTTCGCCGAGGTCATGTTTGCCACCCCATGACCTCCCTCCCCCCGTGTTTCCCCGTGCCCTTTTTCTTCCGGCTTTGCAGTTCTAAGTCCCCCCACAATTCTTGATTTTTTTTGGTAGCCTCGAATTTTTCCCGATGCATTGCTGCCATTTTACTGACGCGTACTTTCTTATAAATCTTTTTCAACAACACATTACACAAAAATGCTAATAGTTGCAGTGCAACGCAAATCCCCCCTCTTCTTTTTGTTTTTTCTATATAATTCTGTAACTTTCCCTCCCCCTTTTCTTCTTTTGAACCGCTTATGATTACACAATCAGCGGACGGTATGGGTCTTATTATTTTTATTACTGAGTTGTTGGTCCTTCCCCTTCCTTACAGCATTCTCCCTCAAACACCCCCCTGCGTTCTTTTTTCCCCTGAGTGTTTTTTCTCCTTGCAGTTCTATCAGTGGCCTTTAGAACAGAAACGGCTGTTTAGAAGAATTTAAGGTAACGAGCGTTCCCCCTTTTTTTTGCATCACTTTTTCCATTTTCAAACTAGCGTCTCCCATCTTCCTGTTTTTTCCCGTGCCACTTATGCGGATGCTCGGTGTTGGGGACTTTGAGGGCTCTTTCTGGTCTGCTATTTTTTATTTTCCTGGTGTTTTACACATTCTTTGGTCAACCCGGATGCTTGTTTTCCGTGTTTCCTGCTGTACGAACCTCTCAATTAAATCAGCACTTCCCTTCCCCTGCAAAACTCTCGGTTCCTAGTACAATTTTGTTGAGTGGTGACGGGCCATTCACGTTCTGTTAATCAGTTTGTTTTTGTCTTTATTTAAAGGCCCGCGTCCCCGGGTTCTCCCCCTCTCCGAATAGGAGGTTTTTGTTACCTTTCCTTCGGGTGATCCCTAAAGCTTAAACAAAGGATCCCAAGATTGATTGGATTCCATTAAGTTTTCCACTAATCCTTCTCCTTCGTTACTGAGTTCCCCCCCTCCTCCGATGAGGACTTTGCTTGAAGGAGGTTTAAAAAACCGAGTTTATCACACAAAAACCTTTCCTTCCCCCTGAGAAAAATCTTTTCATTTTTCCCAGATCTCCCTTGTTTGAAGAAATTTGAAAGAGATACTTCTGATGGGTGCGAACTCCATTCGTCGGACTGTTACTTTTCTCCCCCGCAAGCATCTTTTTCTCCTCCCTCCCTCCCAAACGATACCCCCCCCTTTCTAAGCATTGGTTTTATATGATTTGAAATCGAACTGTTATGTTCGAGCTGGATTAAGTCAATAGCAAGCGGACCCTTCCCCTCACAGTTTCTCCCAAGAAAGGCACGCTTGTCCGCGGGTTTGCGTATTAGGAGGGGGTCTGCAATCTCCCTCTTTCCAAAGATTCTTCCCTTCTTTTTTTTCTTTTTGAGCTTTTACTCTTTTGCCAACTCTTCCCATACCCTATCGTTGTGTTGTTGACGATGAACGCGTTAAGTCCCGACTACTACCCATACACCCTCCTCCGGAGACATTATGTGAATCTTTTTTTCTTCCCGAACAACCCTCCTCGGCCGCCAGAAACACATTTTTCTGAGTGTCCATTATTTTTGCTCAACTTTGCTGGGCTTTTATGCCCCTCTTTCTTTCCGACTCTCTCGAACATAAAAGTGAGTTTTTTTCCCCTCCCTACCCCCCCCTGGGCGTCATTGTTTGCGTAAGAGGGTTTTTTCTGGCGTTCTTTCGGCTTGGCGCCGAGGCTGGCCTCTGCAGGTCCGCTCCGCCTCCTGTAATCTTCCCCCTAACGCGGAGACTCACACTTTCGGTTTCTGGTGAAGCTACTTCTTTCCTGTTGTTCATCTTTACGTCATTCCTTTCTTAATTCCTACTTTTTCGTAGTTGGCAAGGCAATTCTCTTCCCCTCCCCTTCCCCGTGGGGTCTTTTTCTCCGTTGGGATCACTGTTTTACTTTTTTCGATACACAAACGTGCCCCGCTGCCTATTACTACCTACGCGGTGTCGTCAAGAAAACTCCCGAAACTTTTGAAGCAGGTTGCGGACAGGAAACCCCTCCAGCTCCTGTCGCGTATTTTGCAGAACTGAATTTCCCTAATCAAACGGAGGAATCTTCGTTGCGACCTGCCAGCTTCTTGTCTAATTTTTTATCTGAGTGACAGCTGAGTAATCCTTCTCATCGGGATGCGCTCCTCTCTCTTCTCCAAGACCCCCCCCAAGCTATCGTTGGATCGGTAATCAACCCAGAAATGTAATTCCCGGATACCAGAACAAAAATCTCTCACTTCCCCAAAACGGGAAACCCTTTCCGAAAACGCACAAAACCCTCCCCAAGGTCCGCCTCCGATTAATCGAACGTTACCTTAGTGGTTCTGGTAGCCGTTCTTTGTTTCTGCAACCAATTTTTTAGCAAAAATTTTATTTATATTCCTTCCCTGGTTTCATAACACCCGTTCTGCCCCCGGTCACCTTATAACCATTTCCTTGGCACTATTACCCCAAATCGCATCTTCTTTGAGGTTGCTTCTACTTATGTACGGGGCGATTTGGCCCAACAAACAACCACACTTGCAGAAGCCAGCCGCAAACTTCACCCAACATTACATTTTCCCTGTGTCTGAGTTTTCTTATCCAGTACACTCCTTTTCAAAGTACCGACGCGCTTCAACGTTTTTATATGCTTTTAAAATGTCGCTTCAACCTATACTCCTATATGGCTTCCCCCTTTGTACCAATCTCTCCTTCTATCATAATCACACCTATTTTATCCTTACAGTCAATCGGATCATTGAGCAATCGAATCCTTGCATTATCATTGAATTACCACACCTTAACCAGAAAGGAGATTTTTTCAATCATCTTCCCCACACACCCTTTCCAACCCCTTGCAGGCCCCCAATTTTTTAACCCACCGCGGTTATATTTCTGGACCGGGATTTTATGTACCGCAAAATTTTTCCCCGTTTAAGTTATTTTTTTTTAAACAAATTTCGTGGTGCATCACCCCTATTCTTTTGGCAACTACACTTACGGCCGTCTTGATCTGCGCCATTCCCTTCCTGCGCTGCCGCCCCAGAACCCTCACACACTCATTCCGGGCTGCCGCGTATTTGCGGAGAAGAATCACACCAACAAAAAACAAAAATAAAAATATGCGTCACAGTCAAACATCTTTCCAGTGTCGTCTACACTCAGCTTCCCAGTGAACAATTTGCCGACCTTTTACCACATGTACATGTACATTTTCATGGAACATTCCACGGCCTGCTGGAAATCCATTGGTGACAAAGCAAGTACTGCTATCCCCCACCGCCCTCCCTATGCCCCTCGCGCTTATCACCACCCACCCCACAACACAATTCTACAACAGCACGATGGCAGCTGACTTTATTCCCCCCACCACAAACGTTATTCATGTCTGCCGATATGTCCTCCCCCTACTTTTCCCTTTTCCCTTCCCCAAGTCACAGACCCAACTCCCAATTTCATCGCTCTCTTTACATTCACCGTTGTTGAGTTACGTAGTTCTTATATAGCCTGTTCACCCCGGCGATCGACGGCTGAGTGGTGTCAGCTTAACGTTCTTTCCCCGCCCGCGCCCTTTGCGCACTTTTTTTTTTTCTATAATTTGTGGTTACAGCTGCCCCTTTCGTTTTTCTTGCTATTGTTGTAATTTGCACCTATGTACATT
>Ga0179593_1560040_pt1 | contig 17097 bp, 21 predicted proteins | sample CZODoug2_1_08_16_FD_185931 | JGI IMG/M metagenome (GOLD analysis project Ga0179593, IMG submission 185931) | Vadose zone soil fungal communities from Angelo Coast Range Reserve, California, USA - CZODoug2_1_08_16fungal (PacBio error correction) | ecosystem: Environmental > Terrestrial > Soil >... | reverse complement strand
GAAAAAGGTTTAATTTTTTCCCTTAGAAATAGAGGTATTTTTCCCTTCCTCCCCCCCGACAGGAGAGTAAGCCCTTGGGAGGCCATGGGACTCCTACTTTCTATCTCCTTCTTTGTCGGTCGGTGATTCTCTATTAGGTGGCCGTCGAAACGAGGATAACTTCCTCTCGTCCGACTCCGCGCATTCGGCCCGGCCCTCCTTTTGCCCGCGGAGCTCTCAATGCTCCGGCGCAGGACTACGGTGAGCCTTTTTCTTTCCCGGCTGCGGACGGTCGCCCATCGCTCGTTCCATCTTTTTCCTTCTTCGAGATCCCCGTCCTGGAACAACCAGAACCGCCACCCCCACAGATCCTACTCCCAATAATAGAGAAGGATGTTCCTTCGTGGTAAAGAGGGCCCTAACCTCTTTTTAAGAAGATGTTTCCTTCTTATGATCTGAGGGTAGAAGGCTTAGTGACTTCTTCCTCTCGGTTCGGATGAGGATCGTACTTGGTAACTCAATCCTCCCCTTCTCCTCCTTGTGAGGAGATCGTCAATTCTTCGATAGAGGGATGATGAGTTCCCCCCCCCTCCAGAGAGGAATGATGTAGTTATTTTCTTTTCTCTGCAAGATAAGAAAAGAAGCTACCCCCCTTTTTCTTACTCCCCTTTCAAGCGTTCATCTTTCATCACCCCCTTAGTAAGAGGGAAGAATCACCCCCGGAAGAGTGGATTCCTTCTTTTACCAGTATGACGGGGTCCGAATTTCCTCACCATTCCGTCCCCCCCCTTTAGGTGGAATTTCCTTTTTTTCTCAGTAGATAAGAACCCCCCCCTTAAACGAGCCGCCCCTTCAGTACGCGGCCAGGTCCTGAGCTGGGCAGTGATCTCCGTGGCCTTGAAATGATTCCACGAGGAAGGTTCAGAAGGAAGCCACGACCCTCTTTCTCCTCGGCTCAGCCCCCCCGTTATGCTGCACCTTTCAGATTTTCAATTGGCACAAGGCAATTTCCCCCCGTTAACGATGAGAGCCCCCCCTTTCTTTGTCCGGTTCCCGGAGGCTTGCACCCCTTCTCTTTCGATCAACAAGTAAGAGATCTTACATGTCAGGCGACCCCGTCTTCCTAACGGCACCTGCTCTTGGGTTTCTTTTACCGGGGCTTTTTCTCTCCCACCGATACCGTCCTCCCCTTTCCTCACAGATTCCTGCCCGTTCATCTGTATTTTCGTCCCCCTTGCGGTCACACCACGCTTTACAGGAGATTCCCCCGCGAGGAAGGAAGAAGTCGTTCCCTTCCTCCTCTTTGTCTACGGCTACATCGGAGGTTTAATTACATTTCCCCCTTCCGGAATTACGGAAGTTGATGTTCTCCAAGTGCAAACGGCTTGCTTTTTTTTTTGTTAGGACGATCCCCCTTAGTCAATCGCGACCGCTTCCCTTCTTCTCTCGCAGGCTTGCTTTTTTTTCCGTTGTGCACTATGGAAAAGGGACAGAGTTGAGTTCCTTCCTTTAAACATGGGTAAGGGAAGATTCCCTCCCCCCGAAGGCAACATCCGGACAAAACTTCCTCCCTTTTTCTCTCCCCCCTGCCGTAGAGCCTCTTTCCCCAGCGATAAAGTCCCCCTTCTTTTTTGCCGAAGTTTGGAGTCTTTTTCCTCTTCAACCCCCGATCTGTCCGTAAAGCTCTCTCCCTTTTCCCGATACCTAGAATAAGCCCTTCCAATACAACCCTTCCTCGGCACGACTTCTTATCGCCGGTTCTCCCCTTCGCTGAAGGGCCTGCTGCGTGTTGAAGCCTTGCACTAAGTAGCTGTGATAAACTAGGCACTTCAATCCCTCCCTCCGACTTTCTTCTTCTCTTTCCGTAGGAGTTGATAAAGAAGACTTTGGCGAAGGACTCCCCTTTCCCCTCTTCTTAAAGGGAATAGATGGTCTTTGAGCATCCTTCGCTCTTTTTCATCCTGCAAGAGTACCTTTGTACGTAAAGAGTTCCCTGCAGAGGATCTCCTTCTTTCCTTTTTCCCCCGGGGATCACGCGGTCTGTGTCTCCCATGCGGTAATATCGCTAATTTCCCCCTCATTTTCGTTGGAAGACCTCTAATTTCCATGGCCGTGTGGAGAATCTCTTTTCTAACGGGCGCTTCTTTTCTGTCGCTACCTTCTCCTCTGTACGCGTCCCACTCTCTCTGACCAATGATCCCCCATTCCTCCAGAGAAGGATTAGTGAAGACCCCAGGAATGAAGCGGCCTCCCTTCTCTGTCCGTCGCTTAAGAGGGAGGTTTTCGTGCTGGCTGTGTGTTCCCTTCTCTTCGAGTAGCTTCTCCAAGGGGGGTTCCCATGCAAGAGGCCTTTGGTAATGCCCAGAACTTGCCGCTTCCGAGAGTCACAGCTTCCCCCCCCTTCCCGCCGTGCCATTACTTCACGACGGCCATTTCCTTATCGACCTGGATCTCTCCCTTCGACGAGAGATCGTCGGACCTCCCGCGGCGACCTCCGCAGCTTTGTTGAAGTTTCTTTCCTCCAGCGAAAGGAGTACCCTCCCCCAGGAAAAAGGAATCGTGACTTTTCCCTCCTCGCCCAGGGTCGAGCTCTCCCCTCTCACGTTGTTTTGTTGAGTCTACTGGGACTTTTGCAGTTAAACGAATTAATGGTCTCAGCTGTCGCTTTCCTTTCTCTTCCACGTCGGCAGTCGGGCGGTCTCTCTCTTTTTCGCGGTACCCCCTCTCGAATTGGAAATAGAAAGTCCAGGTCTCAGAGCAAATACCCTCCGACGTAGTACCCCTCAACGGTTCTTGCGGGCTTTTCCCTGCTAATTCTTAAGTACCTTGGATACGTCACCCTCATCCAGCCCCTCCTCCTCTTTCTGGAGAAAGGAGGCTCCCTTCTTTTATGATCATCCCCTTCCCCCATAAAGAAGCACCGAATCTCTACCTCCGATCTCCCGGCAGGAGTAAGTGGCTTGCCCCCCTCTCAATCCGTCGCGGACCTCTCGCTCTGGAGAAGGTTTCTTTTTTTTTTGTCCGCGAAGATGGTTCCTACCCCCCAGCATGATCGATCTTTCTCGGACCCTCGCTTCCCATGCGAGTGTCCCCCCCGGCAAGGAACTCCTTGGGACTGTAGGAAAAAGACCTCTAATTAGTAGGCTATTTTCCCCTTTTCTCCTTTTCTTTAGAGTGATCCCCCCCGATACTACCCTCCCTCCCTTCGATTCCTTCGGAAAGAAAATGCCCCTTCCCCGTAAAAGTGAAGGTGTTTCACGTATTCCCCTTTTTCCTTACAGCGACTTCTGTTTTTTCCCCGCCTTTGCAGATTAAAGACTCTGGGTTGCAGCTTCGGGCCTTTGAGCCTACGATTTTTTCCTATCGACGTATACTTTCTTAAGTTGACTCGGCTGCCTCAAGGTCTCCCGCGAGTCAGCCGGACGGATTTCTCTTAGGCTCCCCTGAAGCGAATAATCCGGGCATCCCTCCCCCCGGCCGAGGGAGACCTTTGCTCTTCTGGGAATCTTGGCTATGGCGAGGGTATCTCGCCTCCTCCCTCTCTTCCCCGCGATGGTCCGGGCCCCGGCAGATTTGTTTTCCCTTTTCAGATAAGACGGAGGCGCCCCGGTCGCATCCAGCTCGGCCTTTGCCGTTCTCCGGACGTGTTATCCCTCCTTCTGAATTTTTCTCTGGCAATGAGAAGTCTGTGAAGTACGGATGGATTCTTTTTCACATGTTAATGAAGTCTGCAAGGAGACCTCCCGTCTCCTTTTTTAAATAGAGGTAAATCTTTTTCGATAATGAGAAGGAGATGACTTTTCATTGATCGCAGACACACTCCTCTTTTCACGCCGTTGTCTCCTAAAGAAACATTTTTATGATAAAGTAAGCCGTGACCTCCCATTCTTTCGGTCCAGGCCTTTCCGGATAACAGGATGAGGCCCCTCCTGGACTAGCTGGCCTCCCCTCTAGCTACGGCCGCTTGATGAGTGGTGCCCCCTTCCTTTACTTTTTTCTCCGTTACAGAGAAGGAGCTTTCTTCTTTTCGTTGGTCGAAGAGCCTCTTCCCTCAAGGCCCCCCTGTGGCAGTGATAGGTCAGAATTTTTCCCTCTACCAGAGCTCGTCCGTCGTGATTCTCTTCCCCGATGTTCCCTCTGGGCCCCCCCCGGATCCAGCCGGCTCTTTCCTCTCATCGGGACAAGGACACGACTTCTTCCCTGCATTTCCCTGGAAATTGGTGGCATCAACGGGGGCGTTCCCCTTTCCCCCTCTGAGTTCACGATGATGGAGGGGCTTCTTGCCTCAGGAATAGGTACTTTTTTTTTTTTCTGCAATAAAGGCCAACTGGATAAAGGATCCTTCCCTCCTGTCCGGTTACGGAACTTTTTTAGTAATTCAAGGACGCTGTGGACGGTGTATTTTCAAGGCCTCCCCTTTTTCTCAGGAAGGACTTCTCTTTTTTGAATGAGTGAGAAATCGCTCAACTGTGTTGTCTTTTTCTCTCTTATTTCCAATATTCGTCATTTGACGGCTCTTTCGGCATCTCCCCCCCCCCCCCCCCTCCCTGCGGACGACGCTTTTTTTTTTTCTCGTTCCGCCATGCTGTCACCCGAAGAGCGGCGGATCTTCTATCGGACCTCTGTCCCCCCCCCTCGAAAGAATGAAGAGTGAGTAATCCCCCCCCCGCGATCGGCCGCTAGGGGATTTTGTGTTTGTTTTTTTTTTTTTCTCCCCTTCTCCCTGGATTGGTAGTCGGTGAGTGGTATGGTGGACTTACCCCGGGAGCAGAGAAGCCGCCGGCCCTCGGCAGAAGGTACATGCTAGCCAGGCTCCCTCTCATACCCTTCAGCCCTGACTACTCCCTTTCCCTAGTGAGTCGGCTTACAAAGAAAGGGAGGAAGCTATGAGTTTCCCCTTCCCCCCCCCTAGTGTTTATCAGGAGTAGTTGCTCGTTTTCTTCCTCCTTAACGAGAGACCTTCGAAAGAATGGACTCTTCTTCTTTGCGCACAGAGGGTATGGCCGTTCGGTTTATCAGGGGCCACTTTTTTCACACTAAGGCCCTCCTCTTTTCTCGGCGCTGGCCGAAGCGTTCCCCCCCCCCCGACCGACCCTTTCCCTTTTTTTTTCCGAACGAGCCCTCCTCGATCCACAAGCCTCTTTTCCCCTACCGGCATCTCCCCGGATTCTAAGATAGGCGCACCAGGCGCCTTCTCCTCCGTATGACGAGAATGACCAATCCTTTTTTCTTTATGGATGTGACGGAAAACATTTTTCATCCCATCTTTGTCCTCGCATCGTTTTTCTTCTTAACCAACCGTTTCTTTACCTCTTCCTCGACGAAAATAAGAGGTAGTGGTCCCCTCCGAGCGTAAGACCTACGGGCGTCCCTTTTTCCTTCTTCCTCCGATGCCGTTTTCTGGGTAGGCTGGTTTTTTGTACGCGTCTGCTTATTAGGTGGGCCTTTTCCCACTGAAGGTAGAACAGAGTTCCTCCAGAGAAAATAATCGTTTTTTCCCCCTGAGTTGTGAAGCTTCATCCGGATGGCCTCTTCCTACGACGACTCAGACCCTCCGGTGAGCCAAAGGGATGCTTTTCCTTTCCCCTCTCGAGTTCCCAGTGATGCGTTCCCCCCCTTAAGAAACGACCCCCTCTTCCAGGTGGCTTTTTCATAGGATGAAGGCTCTTTTTCTTTTTCTCCTTTTTCTGGTACAGGTGTCCGCGCACTAGGGTGCCTTCCATCCCGCGTAGTTCCTTAAGGGGCCTCGAGGGTAGAAGGAGCGTCCTTTTACTTATGCTCTTCTCTGAGGGTAGGATCGAAGAAGGCTCAAATAAGCAAGAGTCCTCTCTTTCTTCTTCCCCCCTTGCTCCCGGAGGGACGCGAGTTTGTATGCTGCTTTTTTTTTCTTTCCTCCCAGTAGAGGAATGCTTTTCTTCTTAGTAAGGATAATGCACCCCTTGCAGATGATAAACTCCTCTCGGCTGGCAATAGTTAAGCTTAATCCCCGTATAGTAATCTGGCGCCTCTCGAAATGAGGAAGACCCCCGCTGGACGGAAAAAGTTCTGCTTTGCCTCCTCGTCCGCCCCCATTTCATAGACTCTTTTTCCCTTGGGGAAGGTCCGTTTTACGTAGATAAGAACCTGTCCTCAAAGTAAAAGCTTCCCCGAGGCAGGAAGGTCTCTGACAGGTCCCTTCTTCTGGCGGGGATTCTTCGTGGCGGTATATGACCTGGCGGCCGGAAGGTCCCCCCCCCACCCTGGTGAGAAGAGGCCGTGCCGCCCGCTGCTTTACTTCCATGCAAGGCAATCATTTTTCTCCCGGGGGGGCTTAGTACGCCCGCTAAATCGTCTTTAGCCTTTTTCCCCGGCGTGGTAGGAGGACCCCTTGCTATCCGTACGCGATTTTTCTCTCGGGTAGAGGACTTCCCCCTGGTCGGAGAACCCCCCCTAATGATCACGGCCAACTTTCCTTTTTTTGTTCGAGGCGTCCCCGGATATGACCCTCCAGGAAATGGCTCCTTCCCTCTTTCCGACGAGGATCCTCGGAAATGAGACAGTCATTTTTCCCTCAATTCCCTTTCGCTGCCGGCAAGCGCCTTAAGAAGTCGATCCCTTCCTTTCTCCGTTCCCCCGGCCGGAACTGAGCCTTCTTTCGTCCCTCATTTTTTAGAAGTATGCGTTTTTCTACTATCAGTGCCTTGAGCATTTTCGTTTTCTAGATACATTGCCTTTTGAAAAGAGACTCTCGTGATGTGGAGGGACTCCCCTTTTTTCCCGATGAACTGAACGTTGAGGTAGTCCCTTTTCTCACAACTGTTCAGGCCCCCAGAAATCAAGAGAAGGCGACCCTTCTCGGGAGAGCCCGGACCACAGGATTCGAGATCCGTCCCTTTTTGAAAAGTTCTTCTAGGGATGAGAACCCTGTTTCAGAAGATGTAGATGCAGTTTCTTCCCTCTTTAAATGCGGGGCCCTCCCCCCCCCCCTCCTAGCATCTTTGATGAATGCGCGCCCGAATAAGCCCTGTTCCCCTATCCAGATAAAAAGTCTCATAGAAGGTTACTGTTTACTTCGGGACTGTTGATTCGCTGTTCCTTCTCCCAGTGAAATCTTCCCTGGCGTGATCAACCTTGATCAATGAAAACGTAACGCCTTTTCTTCTTCGAGCCTCGGTCTTTTCTCACGCCGAACTGGCACATATTTTTTTTCTTCTTTATATCCGGAAGGGCTTCAGAGAATCCGGCATCTCTTTCCTTTCAAGACGTCCCAGGAACGGGTCTCCCTTCTATGTATCTATGGCCGAGGATATTAATTATCCTTTCCTCAAGAGGTAGAGGGTCTTCCCTTCCCGCGAAGTAGCTGGCCCCGTACTTGGAAGAAAGGCCCACTTTTTTCCCCTTTGGCGCTTTCTCGATGGACGCATGATAAGGGCTCCTTCTGTATGTCAGCTAAATTCCCCGACTGTCGGGAAAAGAGAGCTCAACCCTTCTTCTTCCCTCCTCTTAGTCCGAAGACGATCTTTGCCGGAAGACCGAAAAGTACCATCCCTGCGAGGAAGAACTTCACTTTTTCTTCTCTATTAAGATGGCCCCTCGAGATAGTGATGGGTTTTGGGTGGATATCTCCCCGAGTAGAAGAAGTATCAAAGGTGGAGTACCCCTCTCTCCGTCATGCCGCGTATTACTCCTGAAAGAAAAGTTCATTAGAAGTCCCGAGCCGGGCGCTGACTGCAGGTTCCCCCACAGACGGCCCCAGGTTAAGGCCGGGTTTTCTGGCCCATAGACTTTTTCTTGCGCCTGAAAAGAGGAGCCCGTGGAGATAATAGAAGCTCCCCCCCCCCTTGTTTCCATTAAACTGAATTCCTCCCTTTCGTGAACGTCTTTCCCGCCGAAGCTCCTATATATTTTAATAATTATTTTTTGAGAGATAGATCGAAATGGGCGAGGCGCTAACCCCTTCTGTGTTAAATTCCTTTTTTCCGAGTAGATTCTCCCCTGAGAAAAGTACTTGAGGGCGGTCTGGAGGTTATAGAGTAACATCCTCCCTCTGTTTCTCTGAATATCCCCCATATAAAGGAATGCCCGGGTACTTCTAAGCTTTGGCCTTAAAGTCACCCCGGAGCGCGGTGTTTTATCATTAGACTGTCCTTTCCCCCCGGCGAACGGCCGAACGGGAGTTCCGAGGAATGGACGCTCTTCGTTCCACCTGGCTTTCCATTCGGAGAAGCCGCCTTTTATGATCATCCCCCCCCCAAGCAAGAAGAAAAAGCCAGAAGAGCTGGAGGGCCCTCTTTCGGTTAGTTTTTTTCGGATGTCGGTAGGCCCTTTCCTTCCTGATTAGGGGATCTGGAATCATTTTTCGTGGCAGACGAAAGAGGGTCCGGTAGCAGACACCCCTCTTCTCGCCCTTGTCGGACAAGATGACTCCCCTCTTTTCTTACACCACGGCCAGTCCCCTTTTCTCCGTGGGCTGTAGGAAACGACCCCTTCGCTAATTAGTGGGACCCCCCTTTCTACAAGGCTATCTTGATAAAAGCTGACTCCCTTCTTTTTCTTTCTTCTCATCGGCCATCACACCCGAGCGGGGAAGTACAAAGTCCGTTCTCTCCCCGTGAACGTTTTGCCGCCGGATGCCCCCTTCCCCTCATCGCAAGGGACGCCGTTGTCCCCTGAGGCCCTAGGGTGAAAGTTCCTTCTTAAAAAGAAGACGGCTCTCCCCTTAGACACGGCGTCTCTAAGAGTGTTTCCCCTTTTCCATTTGGATCCCCTGCCCCCCGACGTAGGAAGGTTGAAGGTCCCCCCCCCAAGCAGCCCCAGCACGTCCGAGCCGGCTACCAGTTCCCTTTCTCTACTTTAGGGCTGCTTTTAGCGGGATTTTCTTAGGATGAGGGTTATCCTTCATCAGAGGAGCTCTTTTCTCACATCATATTCTAGGCGGGTTTTCCTTCCTGCGCTAAAGAATTTCCCAAAAGGTTCGTCCCCCCTCCGCCGGGGAAGTGTCTTTGGGAAGACCTTTCCTCAGAAGGACGTGGTGGAATGGATATGCACTCTCGGTTTTCTTGACGTAGGATGTCTTCCCTGAAAAGGTGTTCCTTTCTTTTCCTTACGACCTCCAGGCACTGCTTTTCCCCCTAGGCGGTACATCATTCTGGATGAGAGAATGCGCTCTTTTCCCCGTGAAAGTGCAAGGATCTCATCCCCTTGCTAAAGCCGTCGTCTATAAGTTTAAAATCAACTGCCCCTCATTTCCTGAAGGAACCTAGGCGTAAGGCATTTTCTCCCCTTGATGAGAGCCGCCATTTCCTAATGGCAATAGATTTCTTCCTTCCGCGGTCTATTGTTTTGTTACCGTAATGGGACGCATCCTTTTCCTCGAAGCTTTGCGGGAAAGCTTTCTTTTTTTAAGAGACCGAGTCCGCTCCCATGATGCCGTTGGGAAGTGACTTTTTTTTCCCTCCGACATGGTGATGCAGCTACTTTTTTTTTTTTTTTATAGCGACGCCTTAGACCGTTTGGAAAAAAGACCTCTTTTCAGCAGAGTAGAGGGGATCTCCTCGTTTCTTGACACGACATGATGCTTGAATGGAAGTTTCACTTTTTTTTTTTGTGATCGAGCTCGCCATTATGGCGGGTTGCTCCCCTTTCCCCCCGGCAATCTTTCTCCGTTTTTGCTGGAATATATAAAGGCACTCATGAAAGAATCATGTTTTTTCTGGACTCGTGGACGGTCATTCATACGTTCCCTTTCCCTCCGGAACCTTCCCCTCCTGTTACCGGACTGGTGAGGACTTTCCGGGTAAGGCCCTCTTCTTCCCCCCCCAGTGCCGCGTCTACGGTCCTTCCCAGCGGCCGCTGTTTATCCTCTTGGAAGGAAGGAACGTTTGGAGAAGCGCGGCTCGTGATCGTGTCTGCCGGAAAAGAGGCCTCCCCTCTCTTTTCCTCTATCCAAAACTCCTACCTCTCCTCCGGGAGCATTGCCGAGATCCGCCCTTTGGAGGCTTCTCCCGCCCATCTACTAGGGCCTACTTTTCCCTTCTCTCCTCTGACCCGAAGCCCTGAAGAAGCCTTTTCCCCCTTTCCCCGAGTGCCCTGAGAAGCTGTACAACCCTTCTGGACAGTCCTTAAAGCTCTCCTGGTAGGAAAAAGGGGGTCTTCCCTGAAGAGAAGAAAACCCTGTCCCTCGAGATGTTGCGCGTAAGAAGACCCTTCCAATAGACCCTCTGCTCACGGGTCTTCGGGAGGAGCCTTTCCCCGGCAAACTTCCGTCCCTCCTCGATTAGGCGGCGCTGGCCCTCCCCCTCTTTTATCTCCCTTTCTACCGGAAATCTTTCCGCTCCCCCTAAGCCAGTCGCGGACCAGATCTTGCATCGGACAGATTAGGTCTTCTCTTTCGCATACGTCCGTTTTTTGCCCCAAATGACAAAGACCGCGATTTCTTTTCCTTGAAACCGGTTGTTTTCTCCCCCTAATCCCCCGGTGTTGTGCTTGATCTTTTTTCCTTCCCACAATAATCAGGAGATACGACTTTTTGTCTTTTTCATTCTCGTCCCCAATAATGGAGTACGAATAGGGAGGCCCCCCCTTCGGCAGATTACGTTTTCCCTGCGGTGAGCTGAGTCCCTTTCTCCTTTTTTTGGCAGGAGTCATATTGCCCTTCTTTCCCCTTCGGGCGGCCCGACGCCTCTTCCCTGTGCCGCGGAAACGTCCTTTTTCCGCGTCCAGACCCCCTCGGTGAGCCCTTTCCTGCTGCGTTAGGAGAGCAAAACCCCCCCGGTGTTTCTTCTTTCCCGAGCACGAATCACGTGCTTCCTTCAATCATAGCTGCCGGCGGTCTTCCTCTCTTCCCGCCGCCCCTTTTGCCTTTAAGCAGATGTATTCCTTCTTCTCTGCGGTGTCGGCTTTCTTGGTGACTTTAACTCGGTAGGAGGCTTTCCCTTCACACCCTCGTCTAGGGTGAGGAGATCGCCACCTTCCTTTTTTGGATGCTGCGTGGTTTCCATCTGCGGCATGCTGTCGTAGGCCTTTTTCCCCGATAAAGAATAAGAAAGCTTTTTTTTTTCTGTACAGTTCCTGGTAGAAGGTAAGATAAGCACCCCCCTTTTCCCTTGGGCCTCCTTAGGATAGCTCCTGCGGGATCTTTCCCCTGATGGAAGGAAATTCCCCCCCCCTCTCTTTTAAGCAAAAGGAAGTCTCCCAGGAGGTGAATTTCCCCTTTCCAACCCTCCCCGGGACCTTCCACGAAAGGAAGATGGCATTAAGAAGGAAAGGTACCATTCATCACGTTCAAAGTTGGCCCTAATATTGCATGCACCCCCCCGTAAGAGGCAGGTCTCCTCAATCCATCCCTTTAGGAGGATTAGATCCCTCTTTCTGCCCTGACGTTCTTTCTGCAAAAGTTTTTCCTTTTCTTAGGTATCAGACCCGCTACCCCTTTCTTCGGTGAACCTTCTTTCCCCCTTAAAGCGTCCCTTCCTTCCGGGTAGGGATTCCCCCCGGCTACATTGAATCCACGGCAAAAAACGGCTTTTACTAGGGGCTCTTGCCCCGAAACTCTTTTTTTTTTTTTTTTCATGGATACAGCCCTCATCTGGCTCTGAACCATGAAGGTCAGCACTCGACAGGCGGACGTATTTCCCTCCCCGTAGGCATGAAGACGTTCTTTAGAAGGCTGATCCCCCTTACGAGCATGACGTAGGAATGCGTTATTTTCTTTTAAGAAGTACCTTTCCCCTTCTTGAGAATTTTTCTTTCAATGGAACCCCGCTCCTTGGAAGGATATCTCTTTTTCCTTGACAGAATAGGTTGCCCTTTCAAGATCAAGTTCCCCGCTTTTCTTTCGTCGGCAAGTAAGGCCTCCCCCCAGACCTCCCTCCCTTTCACCATTCCCTTTCGAGCAAGGCAAACAGGCCGTCTCTTTTCTCCACTCCCCTTATCCCGATACCGTTTGTTGCCGACGTATTTCTTTCCCCTATCTGAGGGGAAAGGACCTACTTCCCCTTCCTATGCGAGACCTCTCCCCCTCTATTAAAGCTAACCCTTTTTTACATTTTTCAGCCGGTTACTGGAGAACGGCGCTCCTTGGGGCGGTTGAAGCCTCTCTCTCCTCGTTCCCTAAGTAGCCTTTCTTGAGCCCCCCCCCTCCACCCCCCCTCCCGGTCGGACCCTTCCTTCTTCGGCGATCTTCTTTCGGCTTTGATCTTTTTTACGACACCAGGAGTTATTCTAAGAAAAGGGTTCCTCTGGCAGAGCACCCCCCTTCGCGCGTAAGAAGTTCCCCTCCTTTGCACGGGTACGTAAAGAATGATCTTTTCTTTTTCCTTCTCTCTTTCGGGACTCGGTAAGAAGTGTATACTGACCCTTTCTTTCATTAGATGGCAAGCAGTCTTTTTTTCCCCTTCCCCCGGATGGAGATCTTCCTTCTTTTTTCACAGCTGGATAGTAAGCTTGCCTTTTCTTTCTCCTCCCTCTGTTCTATATGTAAAGAGGTCTTTCTGAGAGAAACCCCTCCCGATAAAATCTCCTTTTACGGAGATTAGGTGCATCCGACCCCTGGAAGAAGGAAGACCCCTCGTAGTCGTTCAGATGGCGGTTTTTTTTCTTGGTGGATGACCCTTTTTCTAGCAGAAGTTAGAACCTTTTATGATCACTCCCGTTTGAGGTAATGACTCCCCTGAGAAGTAGAATGCCCCACCCTCCCCCCTCCTCGAAGTGAGAAGGTCCCCAGACTCTTCAGGCACAGGATAGTTTTAGAAGGGATAGGCCCCCTACGCGAGAGCGTTTTTTGCTCCACGCTTCTCAAGAAAGAGAGTTTTCTTCAATAAGAAAGCGACCTTTTTCCCCCTCCCTAAAACCCCCCCCAAAAAAAAAAACACACCCCAACCCCCCCCCAACAAAAAAAAAAAACCCAAAAACCCCCCCCCCCCCCCAACCCCCCCCAAAAAAAAAACCACCCCAATGACAGGAAAAGGAAGGCGTTCTCTCGCCGCGCCCTCCTCTCTTTCCTAATAATTCCTTTTTGAGAGATAGACATGGGAGACCTTTCAAATTCCCCTCTGTAAAAGTGGATGGAGAAGATGTAGCTTCTCGAAAGTACCTTCCTAGAGGTCCTTTCTCTATTACCAGAGATAGCGCCTCCTCCACATATAAAGGACCTTAAACTCTAGAAGGGTACAGGAAATCTCTTTCTCTCCCTGCAAGAAACTTCTCAGGAGAGGTTTACCCTTTTCACCAGCGAGGCCGAGGGCCCCCCCACCCTAGCATCTTTTTTCCCTGCGAAAGTAGGCGGTACTCCCAAAACAGAACATCCTCCCCCTTCCCAGCATGAACGGACGACTCTCCCCGTGTCGGGCAGGACGGGCCTTCGGTCAGGCCCCCCCCTCCTCCGTCGAGTCCCTTTCCTTCTGGAGCAGGTTTAGCCCCCGCTTTAAAGAGGGTTAAGAGTTCGAAAGAATGATCGATCCCTTTTCTGGAAAAGCTTCCTATTCCCTTCTCCAAACGGCCATTTTCCGGTCCCCCCCCCCCCTCATGTGGCGATACTTAGTGGCTATTACATCCTTTTCCCCCGTGAATCCCTCCCCTCCCCTTCTCCCTTCTCTCATTTCTACCGAGTCCTTTCTTTCTCCCGGTGGACGTCTGAAAGTTTTTCCCCTTATGTTCTTCAGAGATCGAAAGGGAAGCCTAAACGAAGGAAAATATTTTCCCCCTTCTCTTGATTTCACCTTTTTTCGAGAAGATAGAAGAAGCCTTCCTGACCCCCCTTTGCAGGTTGAGCACGATCCTTCTGAAATGGATACGGATTTCAACCCTTCTCATAAAGTCCGTCCGAGAAGGGCTTCTCCCTTCCTGTTTTTTTCTCCTGAGGTTCCCCAGGGATTAGGATGAGGTTACCCCCTCCTCCCCGGCTCGAAGGTAGTTCCTCCTTTCCCAATGCCTGCAGCTCCAGACACGGCCTCCCTCCCGCAGTTTTCCAGGGGACGCGAGAGACTTTCTCGCCCTTAGAAGTGGTGTCTCCTCTTTGGAAGGGCTCTCTGCCCTTTTTTTTCCTCCGCTGAAGGAAGACTCTTTTTGCCCTTCCCCTTGTACAGGCCAGCAGCCGGGAGGGAGATAATCCTTCTGTTCCAGTGAAATGGATAGTCCTTCCCCCACGACATGATCCATTCCGTTTCTTTTCTGCCCGCCCAAGCACCCCTTCCAGTTTCCCTTTCGAGTGGTAAGGACGATGGAGAAGGCCCCTCAGGACGATAGACTTCTGCCGCAGCTACTTCCTCCTGGCCCTCCCCTTTTGTTTGTGCTGACTTTCTCTTTTCTCAGCGGAGGGCAGCGAGGTGAGCCAGGCCGGCTTTTTTTTGCCTAGCCAACCTTTCTCCTCCTTCCATGAGTGCAGTTGGACGTGTCTCCCCTCTCATTTTTTTCTTCAGTAAACGAGATTCGGAAGGGTTCTTTACGGCGTAGCCCGGTTCCCTCCCCCTTCCGGATGAAACCTGATCCCTCCTTCCTGGGCTCTCCTCGGGAAAGGCCCCCTTCCCCCTTAGGGAAATAGTAACGGGGAAATTCTCCTCGGGCGGGCTCTTTTCTGCGAACGCTGCTGCGAGGGTCTTCCACCCTTTTCTCTTGGGTAATTGTTTTCTCCGGGAAACAGGTGGTCTCCCGAATCAATGGACCGGGGCCCGGCCTTTCCTTCCGCTCCCCCGTGGGAATTCATACGGCCCGGGCGGATTCTTTTACATGCACCTATGAGTATTCTACTTCGTCACTCGCGTTTCCCTAACGGTTTCCGGCAAGAGGAGTCCCGTCCCCCCCACGGGGCCCGCGGACGATGTCTTTGAGTCGGAAAGATGGACGACGAAGCTTTCTCCTCCCCCTTTTAGCGCGAGGAGGATGCTCTTTACCTTCTTTCGGAAGAAAGGGGTCTCTTTAAACAGCCGATCCGGAGATCCGGCACCGCCGGGCTTCTCAACAGGATGATCGTGAGGAGGGTCTTCCCGAGCGAGCCGCCCTCTTTTCTCCTCCATCGCCGGCGGAAAAGACCCCCTTTCTTCACTTTCTTCTGAGGACAGATTTACCCTTTCTCCTCTCCGGACTATGTGCCTGGTCGGCACCGTTCTTCTCGAAGAGAAGAAAATTTTTTTCTCGAGATTTTTTCCGTCCGGCAGCCTTTTCCTCCTTTCGGCGTATTAGTCGGCGCGGAGCCTTTTTCTCTCCCGGAAACTTACGGTTCTTCTTGACGATGCGGCCGCCTACCCCCTCCCTTTGCGAGACCGTCCCCCTCATCGCGGCCATCCCTCAGAAAGGAATTAGGACGATTCTCTTGCAAGGCCGCCCGAGGGCTCCTTTAGTGGCGACGAGAATGACCCCCCCCCCCTTCTTCTTGACCGGTTCCTCTTCTATCTTTTCCTAATACTTTTTTACCCCCGGTTTCAGTCAAAAGAATAAAGGAGTTCCTTCTCGTAAGCAAGGAAAGGAGAGTTACGCCCTCTTTCTTCTTTCCTCCTATCGGAAGATTCCTTTTTCTAGCTTACGGTGTACTTTATCATATTGAACGGTCTCCCCCTTTATGGAGGCCAGCGAAGAATACCCTCCTTAAGTGGGAAGAGGAGATCGGATTCCCCTTCTAAGAGACTTCCTACTGAATCCGCTGGAGTTCGGTAAGGGATTTCCCCATAGCGAGTTACACGGTTTTCTGCACGACTCAGGCGACCCTTCAGCCCTTCCTCCTTTCGTTTCCAGCGGGACTCCCTTTTTGAAGGTGAAGACTATGAGGAAAGTGATTCCTTTCTGGGTAGCCTTCCCTGTGTCTTATCCCTCGATCTCTCGATAAGGGGTAACTACCCTTCTGAGATACGGAGATAAGGAGGGACGTATCGTTTTCTTTTTTTTTCCCCCTCGCGCAGAGAGGCCTTATGTCTTACTCTCGCCGATACGCCTTTCCCTCCGACGAATGATAAACCCTTTCCTTCTTCTTCCGAGGAGTAGTAAAGCTTTCCTTTCAGAGGGGAAAAACCTTCCCCTTTCTTCCTCCCGGAACTTCTGCTCTTGACCCCTTACCACCCTTCCTCCGGTTTCCCGAGAGGCCTCCCCCTTCCCCAGGAGGTGAAGGTAAGTCTTTCTTCCTGGAAAGGACTGGGCCCCCTCCAAGAAGGCCCGGTTCCTCCTTCCGGACAGACATGATTCTTGTAAGGACCCCCCCTCCTTGGCCGGATAGGAAAGCACCCCCGAGGAAGGTTCCCCCTCGGGGAAGACCCTCCCCAGCCTCTCGAGCCCGCCCCTTGCTTCTTCCACCCCCTTCCGATGTAAAGGACGGCAATAGGGAGTGTAATTTTTTTTTCTCCCCGAGAAATCGGCTGGATACCCTTTTTTCTCAAGGTTCCTGCGTCGCTATCAAAAGTAACGATCTTTTTCAGGAAGCTGACAAAGATGCAAGATCACGTCCTCTCTTTTTGCTGCGGAGTACTCGGGGGCTCTTTCCCCTTTTCATGGTCAATTTTTTCTCTTTCCCTTTCTTACTTGTCGACGGAAAAGGACGGTCCCCCATAGCAAAGGAGAAGTAGTTCCCTCGAGGAAGGACGACTCCCCCCTTTTAAGTCCAGTTCTCCCTTCTCCCCCTGACGTCCCGTAATTAGGAAATTTAAAGTGAGCATTTTATTCAGACCTTTTTTCTGGATTTGGTTCTTTCTTGGTAGGCGATTCCCTTTTTCATCTTCCGCGCCAGGATATAAGACATGCTGTTTCCTCTTGACTGCAAGATTTCCCCCGCTCGCCTTTGCGCTTCAGGACCCCCCGTTCCTAGAGCACTAAATTCCCCCTTAGAAGCGGAGAGAAATCTCTCTCGATAGAGTAATCCTTGACTTCCCCTTTTTTCATATGGTTCTCTCCCTTGTGAAGAAGTCTGGAGATGTCCTTCTCCCCCCCAACGATTTTAACAGATAGAGCTCGAAGATACAACCTTCAGCCCTCCTGAAGCCCCCCCTCCCCCAGAGAGACCTTTTCCCTCATAGAAGAGTCCTTTTCCGGAAGTGATTTTTAAGAAGAGAAAGTTCCTCCCCCCTTTCGCGCTTGCCCCCCTTTAGGAAGAAGTTCCCCCTCCAAAGAAGAGTTTCCCCCCCTCCAGTAGGAGTGATAAAGAATCCTTCCCCAGAGGGC